>Ga0316209_1000026_pt1 | contig 378640 bp, 352 predicted proteins | sample 6monopyrite_MG_FD_204945 | JGI IMG/M metagenome (GOLD analysis project Ga0316209, IMG submission 204945) | Microbial mat bacterial communities from mineral coupon in-situ incubated in ocean water Damariscotta River, Maine, United States -... | ecosystem: Environmental > Aquatic > Marine >... | reverse complement strand
AAAATCACCAAAAGTGTTCACGATCAACCAGAATCGGTGTTCACGATGAAACAGAATGGGTGTTCACGTTCCACCAGAATAGGTGTTCACGTTGGGCCAGAATATGCACCAGATAAATTTTGTTGTCAGATGTGTTTCTGGTGGCTAGTTGCACAAGCAGTTTGTTACGATAAGTAGCCTTATCGTAACAATTGAAAATCTCTAGTCTGTTTACCTGCGACGATAAGTAGTCTTATCGTAACAATTGAATCTCTTCAGTCTGATCATCTGCGACGATAAGTAGCCTTATCGTAACAATTGAATCTCTTCAGTCTGCTCGTCTGCGACGATAAGTAGCCTTATCGTAACAATTGAATCTCTTCAGTCTGCTCGTCTGCGACGATAAGTAGCCTTATCGTAACAATTGAAACTCCCCAGTCTGTTCATTTGCGACGATAAGTAGCCTTATCGTAACAATTAAACCTTTCCAGCATGTTCTTCTGTTATGATAAGGGTATTTATCGTAACAATTTACATGATTTTGCTTATCTTAATTCACAAAATGACGACGTAATCGGGTCGGAAATAAGCTGTAGGACCTAAATTTTTTACCTAGGTAAAAAAAATTAATCGACCCTTGTTTTTTTTGCCTAGGCAAAAAAATAAAGTTTTTTATCTAAGGTAAAAAAATATTTTTTTTTACCTATACATACATGTAAAAAAAGTACCAAAAAACTATTTTGGTACTGCGTATGACTGATTTGTTTTATCTAAGACTGAATAGTGTGTGGGTCTATCCTGGGCGATGTCTATATAATCTTTGCGATGTGCTCTAAATCATATGCCAGAACAAATCGAAATCTTAGTAATAGCACGTACAAATGTCTAAGTAGGTTAGGCGCTTGGGCGGTGGCTAGTCATGAGTTTTGAGTCTGGTCTGTGCCGGGCTCAAGCATGAGGGTATTGTCATGCTGCGATTAAAGGAGTGAAAATCTCGGTACTGTCGCTGATGGATAGCCTGGGAGGGTAGACCGTCTGGATTGTACTCGTGTGTATGACAACCAGGGCGAGTAAATCATGACAGTTGCGCGGATTTATTTTGACAACATAAGACGCATTAGGGAGGGCAGCAGGCACGGCTTTCTGCGGGTACATTGCGTGACCTACAAGGGCTCTCAATACTGCAGCATGCGCTTCAGGCATCGACAATGGCGTTATCGCTTTGAACAAAGCATGAGTCTTCGTGGGAACTGCTGGGACAATGCGCCAATTTAACGCCTGTTCAGAAGCCTGAAAGCAGAGTGGGGGCGTGTCTAGGTTATCGGTCAATGGCAGAAGCCCGGATAGATATAGGTCGCTACTTAATGGATTATTATTGCCGTAGGCCACATACAGCTAATGGTGGTCTGGCTCTGGTAACTATGGAAGAAAAACTTAACTTACAGTCCAGTAGTATTTGACTGTTACAGTGGTATGGAGGTATCAGTCTAGGTAATATACTATACAGTAAGATTGCTTTACAGTAACCTGATTCTTGGGTAGTCTTGGTTGTGTGATAATTTAATGAGGCTATTCATGGCGGGCGAGAAGCATGAAGTTCTACTAAGGCTGAGAGCAATTGAATTGCTTGCCTACTGGGAAGGGCGGTTGGTTACCAACCGGCTCATGTCCTGGTTTGGGATCAGTCGACAACAGGCTTCATCTGATATTAAGCGTTATATAAGTGTTTATAACCCAGGTTCCCTCTATCACGATCCAGGACTTAAAGGGTACGTTCCCCAAGGGGACTTTCAGCCCGTTTTAACCAAGGGCCATATCAACGAATATCTGGATATGATCTCCGGCCTGGTCAGCGAATCTGTCGCGGTGACCCTTGAATCCGAAGACCACCTTGCTGCAGTTCAATTACCTGATCGGACAGTTCGGCCAGAAATAGTTCGGGAAATACTGCGTGCTTGCCGGTCGCAATCCAGTGTGAAAATCCTTTATGCCTCGATGACAAACCCTGTATGGAGCGAGAGAGTCATTTCTCCACATACTGTGGTTTATACAGGGTTCCGTTGGCATGTTCGGGCTTACTGCCACAAACGCTGTGAGTTTCGAGACTTCATTCTGTCCAGGATAGACCGGACACCAAAGCCTGCTACAGAGCCGTCACCTGATCTTGCACAGGACTCCCTTTGGAATGAGCAGATCTTTTTGACGATTGTACCGAATCCGAAGCTGAACGATAGACAGAAGGCTTTGGTGGAGAAGGATTTCGGGATGCCAGATGGAAGGCTTCAAGTCTCTGTTAGAAAAGCACTGGCTCACTATACATTGCAGCGTTATCAGGCCGCGATCACCGTTGATGAAGCTGCTGATGAGTTTAAGTTCCCTATCATCCTTCAGGATTCGGATCGAAAGAAGCTGAGTCCATATTTATTTGGCTCTGAGTCTTAGGGGGGTAGATAATGCAGTTCCATTACGACAGTGACTTAGTCGGTGGCTCTCTCATGGTGAGAGAAAGTCGTATTGTGGCTGGTTTGCTAATGGATGGTGTAACACCCGAGCAATGGGATGAAGCAGTTCGTGTAGAGAATGTTTTGCAGAAGCGCACACCCGCTTCAGCAAAACGTAATGCCACGGCGATTCGCAAGCGGCTTGAGCGTCTGGAACCAGAATTCTGGAGAGCGCTGAGAGATGGTGATGACGAGCTGGCCACACAGGTTGCCTTCTGCGGTGCGTTGGAGCGTAACCTTTTGCTGATGGAGTTCATGGAGACAGTACTTCGTGATGCCTACATTTCGAGAGCTGAAAAGCTCGATGCGTTTTTGTGGGTGGATTTTCTCGAAGACCGTTCACATCGAGATTCTGCTATTTGTGACTGGACAGAATCCACCAGAAAGAAAATGGCTCAGGTGGTTTTTCGTATGCTTGCAGAGGTTGGCTACCTTAAGAGTACACGCAAACTTGAGTTACAGCATGTTGTGGTAAGACCAGAAGTCAAAATCATGCTAGAAGAGCATTACAAACAGAGAATTAAGAAGTGCATGGAAGTGTCGTCATGGACGCGATAAATGCATCAGGAGTAACTATGGATCAACGATTGCATGACCGGCTGAATCAAATACCAGACAAGATTTTGTCCCCTGAGTTTTTAAGAGGGCAAGGGCTGGGAAATGAAATCGGTTTCTGGATCTTTGATTATGAGCCAGAGTCAGAGCTAGATGTACGTGAATATATCCAGTTTCTCGAAGGAATGCTAGCCAAAAAACATGAGCATTTAAAGGTTGTGAATATCAACTTGCTGAAAAGCCTGGTGGACTATCTCGGTGATCGACACTTTGTTGAAAAAGCCATCGAAATGCAAAAAAATAAAGGTGATGATGCTTTGCTGAAGGCACTTAAAGGTCCTTTGCACATGGACAAGTTTGCGCCTTATTTAACCACAAAGTATTCAGCTACTGATCGGGATATTATTTTTATTACCGGTGTAGGTTCTGTTTGGCCATTGCTACGAGCACATAGCCTGTTAAACAGTTTACATTCACTATTGGGTCATAAACCCGTTGTTCTATTCTATCCAGGGCATTACAACGGTCAGGCTATGAGCCTGTTTGGGAAAATTCCCAGTGATAACTATTACAGAGCATTTAAGTTGGTTCCGTAAGGTATGGAAGCCAATGAATAAGAATTACAGGGGGATCAACTTAGCATGAACATCAAAGAACTCTTTTTTAAGCCACTGGATCGCTCGATTAACGGCGTTGTTAAGGCTGATCAGGATGATGATGCCACTGTCTACCAGGAGCTGGACGAATATGTGGTGACCAATGAGCTGGAGAAACATTTTCGGGATTTCTTTCAGTCCTATGGTACCGATCTCAACGACCCCTCCATTGCCAACCGGGTAGGGGTGTGGATCTCTGGCTTTTTCGGCTCTGGTAAATCGCACTTCCTGAAGACCTTATCCTACATTCTGGCCAACAAGGTGGCGCGGGATGCAGAAGGTAACGAGCGCAGTGCCGTTGAGTTTTTTGATGAGCACAAAATCCGAGATGCCTTTATCCGGGCAGATATCGATAAAGCCGTAAGTGGTCATGCTGATGTCATTCTGTTCAACATTGATAGCAAGGCCAGCTCGAACGATGATGGCAATCCGATCCTTAATGTCTTCCTGCGAGTTTTCAATGAGCACCAGGGCTTTAGCGGCGATCACCCGCACATTGCTCACATGGAGCGCCATTTGGCTCAGAAAGGTGCCTATGAGGCCTTCAAGGCCGCTTTTGAAGAATCCAGCGGTCTGTCATGGACTGAGGAGCGGGATGGTTACCAGTTCTATCAGGATGACGTGGAGAAGGCCATCTCCAAGGCATTGAACCTCTCGCCGGATGCTGCCCACAAATGGTTTGAAGAATCTGAAGAGACTTTCAGCGTTTCCGTCGAGAACTTCTGTCACTGGGTCAAAGAGTACCTGGACAGCAAAGATCTGAAACACCGGGTACTGTTCCTGGTGGATGAAGTCGGTCAGTTCATTGGAAGTAATACCCGCCTGATGCTGACCCTGCAAACCATTACGGAAAACCTGGGTACCATCTGTAAGGGCAGGGCCTGGATCATAGTGACATCTCAGGCCGATATGGATGCGGTACTGGGAGAATTGTCGTCTTCCAAAGCCAACGATTTTTCCAAGATTGCCGGTCGCTTCAAGACCCGTTTGTCCCTGTCCAGCTCGAACACCGATGAGGTCATCCAGAAGCGTCTGCTGCGCAAGACACCGGATGCGGCGGACATGCTCAAATCCGTCTTTGATCAGAAAGGCGACATTTTAAAGAACCAAATTACCTTCGATCGCTCTGGGCCGACGCTCAAAAACTTTGATGGTCCGGATAGCTTCGTCAATAACTACCCGTTTGCGCCCTACCACTTCCAGTTGGTACAGAAGGTCTTTGAGGAGATCCGTAAGGTGGGGGCCACCGGTGCGCACCTGGCATACGGTGAACGATCCATGCTGGACGCCTTCCAAATGGCCGCCAACGCCATTGCAGATCAGGAAGTCGGTGCCCTGGTGCCTATGTACCGCTTTTACACAGCAGTAGAGGGATTTCTGGATACAGCCGTTAAACGCACAATTGATCAGGCAGGTGAGAATGCCACGCTGGACAGTTTCGATGTTCAGATACTTCGTACCCTGTTCATGATCCGCTATGTAGACCTGATTAAGGGCACCCTAGACAATCTGGTTACCCTGTCTATTGAGAAGATCGATGACGATAAGCTGGCCCTGCGCAAATGCATAGAAGAAAGCCTGCAGCGTCTGGAGAAGGAAAGCCTGATCACCAGGAATGGTGAAGAATTCCTGTTCCTCACCAACGAAGAACGGGACATTACCCAGAAGATCAAGGCCACCGACGTTGCCAGTTCGGAAGAGAACAAAGAGCTGAGTAATCTGATTTTCAAGGACCTGCTGCGTGACACCAATAAATACCGCCATCAGCCTAATAAGATGGACTACAGTATTGGCCGGTACCTGGATGGACATACACTGGATGGTAAGTACGAAGCTGATTTGAAAGTGGAAGTGGTTTCGCCACTGGATACAGATTACAGTTTGTATTCAGAAGCGGGATGCATCGTTAAAAGCGGAGAAGGCGAAGGCCAGGTGATCATCAAGCTGGGTGATGATAAACCGTTTTACAGCGAATTGAGAACCTGGTTAAAAACGAATAAGTTCATTCGACTAAATGACGACGGCGCTCAGGCTGACATCACCCGTATCCTGGCTGATCGTGGCCGGGAGAACCAGGAGCGCAAAAAGCGACTGCGTGCCCGGATGGAAGACATGCTGCTGAAAGCTGAGGTCTACGCCCTTGGTCAGCACCTCTCTCTGTCCTCATCCAATGCCCTTACCAAGCTTGATGAAGCGTGCCGCTACCTGCTGGAGAATACCTATACCAAGCTGAGTTACATCAAGGTATACCAGCAAGACCCGTGGCGCGAGCTCAACGCCGTTTTGACCGTCGATGATATTGGACAAATGGGGCTTTCACTGGAAGGTGAAGAGGGCAACCCAAAGGCTACCCGCGATGTTGAACAATACATCGGGCTTAGGGCGACTGGGACCGAGCGTATCCTGCTTTCAGATATTGTAGAGCGGTTCGCAAAGCGTCCGTATGGCTGGCCAGATGCTGAGATTTTGTTGATTGTTGGCCGACTCGCTGCGGTTGGGCGGATCTCGTTCCAGCTTGGGGGTGGAACGCTGCCGGTCAGGGAGGCTTTAGAGCCACTCCAGAACACACGCCGTCGGCGCGAAGTATCTATTATTAAAAAACGCCAGACCGATGAGGCTGTGCTGAAACAGGCGCGTAATCTGACTCAGGATCTGTTCTCTTCAATGGGACCGGCCGCCGAGAAGGAGCTGTTCGAGTTCTATACCCAGTACATCAGCAAGTGGCTGGCTAATCTCAAATCCTATAAGAGCAAAACCGATGTGGGCCGTTTTCCAGGAAAGACTGTTATTGAGCAGTCGATCCTGACTCTGGAGCGCTTGCTTAGCAACGATGATAGCTTTGATTTCTTCAAGCACGTCGTGGACAAGAAGGACGATTACCTCGATCTAGAGGAAGACTACCGGGACATCCACGAGTTCTTCAGCAATCAGATCCATACCTGGCAACAGCTTCAGCAAGCTCTTCGTCACTTTGATAAAAACCGTCAGGCTTTGGAGAAGGACGCGGAAGCCAGCAAGGCATTGTCAGAACTGCAAGCTATCGAGTCAGCGGATGCTCCTTACGGAATGTTGCACAAGGTCGCATCTCTGGTAAGCGCTGTAGAAGCCGTCAACGAACGTCTGCTGACTGAAAAGCGAACCCATGCGATTGAACGGGTGGACGACAAAATCAAACAGCTTGAAGGTGAGATCGCCAAGAGTGGAATTGGAACGCCTGAACTGAGCAACCGACTACTTCGTCCTCTGCAACTGGTGAAAGCTGATTTAGAGACGGAAACCAGTATCGCCGGTATCTACATGCTGCAAACCGAAACAGCCACTGAACGCTTTGATGATGGCCTGTATGAGCTTGAACGAGCGGTCCAGGCAGAGATTGAGCGACGTGCAAAGGCAGAACAGGCAGCGAAAGACAAGCAAGCTGACTCCACCGGCACAGACACGTCTATACCGATTCCTGAGACAAAGCCAGAGCCACCCGTTGCTAAGCCTAAACCTGTTGTCGAAGTTAATGTGTCCAGCGTCTACAACAAGACCTGTGAAGGCGTATACCTGGAAACAGAAGAATCCATCGACCAGTTTTTGGAAGCGCTCAAAGCTGAGTTGAAGAGCATTGTTCACAATGAAAAGCGCGTGCGTATTCGCTAAGGAAGTAATCTCATGAACACGAACAACGTAAAAAAATACGCACCCAAAGCCCGGAAAGCCTTCATCGAGGCCATGAGTAAACAGGCTGCGAAATATGGGATTACCAAAAAGAAAATCGAGCCAGCGGAGCAGAAGGGCGATTTGGCTCTGATTGGTGACAGACCTTTTCCGGCTTCAGTTATCAAACCTCGTGAACGTCTGGTAAAGCGCATCGAGCAGCAAGGATTCGACCAGGTAATGGAACATGTGGCCTATAGCTGGTTTAACCGTCTATGCGCAATTCGCTACATGGAGCGTAAAGGGTTTATTGACCACGGTCGTCGGGTATTGAGTGCGGCTGGCGGCAGTGCAGGTGTACCCCAGATACTGGAAGAGTGTCTGGATGTCGAGTTGCCCGGTCTGGACCAGGCTAAGGTTAGAGAACTGAAGCTTGATGGGACCAAGGACGAAGAGCTATACCGTGAGCTGTTACTGGCCCAGTGTCACGCCCTACACCAAGCGATGCCATTTTTGTTTGAGGCGATCGCAGATGAATCCGAGCTGCTGTTGCCAGAAAATTTGACAAAAACGGACTCATTGATCCGTGATCTAGTGGTCAGTGTTCCCGATGAAGACTGGGACCATATCGAGATTATTGGCTGGTTATACCAGTTCTACATCTCGGAGAAAAAAGATCAGGTTATGGGCAAGGTCGTTAAGAGCGAGGATATTCCAGCCGCGACACAGCTTTTTACGCCCAACTGGATCGTTCAGTACCTGGTTCAGAACTCAGTTGGTCGTCAGTGGCTTCAGACGTATCCGGATTCCCCCCTTAAAGGAAAGATGCCGTATTATATCGAGCCTGCTGAGCAAACGCCTGAAGTACTGGCGCAGCTTGCGGCGATGACGCCGCCAGAGATTGCGCCAGAATCCATCAAAGTACTTGATCCCGCATGTGGCTCGGGCCATATATTGGTTGAAGCTTACAAAGTACTGAAGGCCATCTACGAAGAAAGGGGCTATAGAACTCGCGACATCCCGCAGCTCATTCTCAAAAATAATCTCTTTGGCCTGGATATTGATGACCGTGCCGGACAATTGGCAGGGTTTGCATTGATGATGTTGGCCAGGGAAGATGACCGACGAATATTCAGCCGTAACATCCGCCTAAACGTTTTGTCATTACAGGAAAGCGCCAATGTAAATCTGCCATCTCTGTGGCAGTCACTAAACCTTACTGGTGAATGGAAGAGTGGTACCTCTCAATCAATGTTCAGAGTTTTGCAGCAGGATTTAGGTGCATTTACTGCAGACAACCGCTATCAGTTAATTCAGAGAACCTTGGAGAGGTTCAAACAGGCTAAGACCCTCGGTTCATTGATTGACGTACCGCATAATGACTATCAAGGACTAAAGGAGCTTTTTTTTACCCTTTGTGAATTGGAGAGTTCCGGGGACTCAATGCAGAAGTCTGCAGCAGGCCAATTGCTTCCATATTTACATCAATCGGTGATTTTGTCGAAGAAATATGATGCGGTTGTTGCTAATCCTCCTTATATGGGTAGAAAGGGAATGAATTCGAAGCTTAAAGATTTTGCAAAAATTGAATTCCCAAAAAGCAAGTCTGATCTTTTTGCCATCTTTATGGAGCGAGCATTAAATTTTCTGAATCAGTCAGGATTTAATGCGCAAATCAATATGCAGTCTTGGATGTTTTTATCAAGCTATGAAAAGTTACGTAAAGAAATTATCGAAAAAAGCACTTTTGTGTCACTTGTTCATCTTGGATCCAGAGCATTTTCCCAGATATCTGGTGAGGTGGTTCAAACAGTTGCATGGGTGATTCAGAAATGCAGCACCCCAGACTTCCAGCCTGTTTTTTTCAGACTTACACACGGGAACGAGTTTGAGAAAATGAATATGCTATTGGTAAACGAATCGCGCATGGAACATTTGAAGCAAGGTGACTTTGCAAGAATACCAGGATCTCCAATTGCATATTGGATCGATGAAGCAATGTTTAAAACCTTTATTGAATTTCCATCACTATCCGAATTCGCAGACATAAAAGGTGGTATGAATACGGGGAATAACGAAATGTTTCTTCGATACTGGCACGAAATATGTCTAGATAAATTCACAATCAGCTGTAATTCCCACGAAGAAACGTCAAAGGAGGCAGCAAGATGGTTTCCATATAATAAAGGCGGAGATTGGCGGAAATGGTATGGTAATCGTGATTTGGTTGTTAACTGGAAAAATAAAGGCGAAGATATTCATCGGTATAATAATGTGCCGATGGACTACAACGGGGCTCCAGTACGTGCTAAAAAATACCAGTTCAAAGAATCTATTACTTGGTCAGATATCGCCATAAATAGTTTCGCTGCAAGATATTCCCCACCTGGGTCTATGTTTGATGTTAAGGGTTCATCTGGGTTTCCAAAAAACGGGATTTACCAAGAGATGCTTGCCTTGATGTGCTCGCCTGTCATTGTAAGCTATATGAATGCTCTGAATCCTAGCGTGACTTTTCAGGTAGGTGATATAGGTAGAGTTCCATTCCCTAAGGACGCAAGAGGGCTCGAGGTCATTCGTGATTCAGTTGATAGAGCAATAGAAATCGCAAAGGAGGATTGGGACTCATACGAAGTGTCGTTTGAATTCGTCAGAAATCTACTTGTCTCAGCTTCATATAATTTGATTTCAGATGCATTGAACGACACAATGAAACAAGCTGCCAAGGATACGAGAGAATTACTTTTGATTGAAAATGAAAATAATACGTTGCTTTGCAATAGATATGGCTTAGATTGCCAATTAGTAGGTGATGTGCCAATAAGTGAAATAACGTTAGTTAGAAATCTTCATTATCGATATGCAATCGAAAGGAATGAATCACACTTAGATGATTATATTAGTCGGCAGAAATCTGATTATTTAGCAGAGCTTTTGAGCTATTCATTAGGGTGTATGATGGGGCGATATTCGCTTGATCGAGAAGGTCTTGTCTATGCCCACTCAAGAAGCGAAGTTTTCTCTGATCTGATAGCCGATGGTGCCTATAAAACTTTCCCGGCTGACGACGACGGAATCATACCCCTAACAGATCAAGAATGGTTCCTCGATGATGCAACCAATCGCTTCCGGGAGTTTGTTAACGTCGTTTGGGGCGAAGACAATCTCCAAGAAAACCTCGATTTTGTAGCGGAGTCCCTCTGCCTGCACGCTATCAAGCCGAAGAAATCTGAATCGTCGATGGACACGATTCGTCGGTACCTATCTACCCAGTTTTACAAAGATCATCTTAAAGCCTACAAGAAGCGCCCAATTTACTGGCTGTTCAGCTCTGGTAAGCAAAAGGCTTTCGAGTGCCTGGTTTATCTGCACCGGTATAACGAAGGTACGCTGGCGCGTATGCGTACAGAGTACGTCATTCCCCTGACAGCGAAGATGGCGGCCTATGCTCAAAAGCTGGAGAACGATAAAGAAGCCAGTGGCTCGGCGGCGGAGGTGAAGCGTCTTGAAAAAGAAATTGTCCAACTGCACAAGCAGCAGGCTGAACTGAGCGAGTTCGACGAGAAGTTACGCCACTATGCTGACCAGAGAATAAGCCTGGATCTGGATGATGGCGTGAAGGTCAACTACGGAAAGTTTGGTGATTTGCTGGCGGAAGTAAAAGCTATTACCGGTGAGAAGCCGGAGGTGAATATATGATTAAATCTATATGGGTAGACAATTTTAAGTCGCTGGTCGATTTTAGGATTGAGCTGGCAAAGTTTAACTGTGTTGTCGGATTGAATGGGTCTGGAAAGTCTACGTTGCTTCAGGCATTGGATTTCGTTTCTCAATTGATGGCTGGTGATGTCGAAGGATGGTTGAAAAGCCGCCATTGGGAAAGTTCGGATCTTAATTCCAAGCTTACTAAGAAAAGTAATATCGAATTTGAAATCGAGCTTGAGGTTTCTGGAAAAAAAGTAACTTGGTCTGGTAGTTTTAATCGATCTTCCTTGAGTTGTACCAAGGAAATGATCACTGAAGATGGTGATAAAATACTATCTGTAGAGGACGGTGGTTATACTTTTCGAACAAATAGACGCGATATTGAGTTCACGTATCAGGGTTCAATTCTGTCTCGATTAAAAGAGAATGTACAATGGGAAACACTGAAGGTCGTAAAGGAGATGATCCTCAATATTCGCTCACTCGATCTCATTAGCCCTGAGCTATTAAGGAGCCAGAATCGTTCTGCTGAAGGTAAGCTTGGCTTGGGTGGTGAAAAGCTCTCAGCATTTATTCATGAGTCAGGCCCAGATGCCAAATCCAGGTTGAAGCAGGAACTGTCTAAGGTTTATCCACAGCTCGATGCAATTGTGACCAAATCTCTACGTTCTGGTTGGAAACAGCTTGAAGTGAATGAGCATTATGGTGATCGAAAGCTAACATCAGCGGCCAGACATGTGAATGACGGCATGCTTAGGTTGATGGCAATTCTTCTTCAGCTGGAAATCGGTAATGCTTTTTTGCTGTTTGATGAAATTGAGAATGGGATTAATCCAGAACTTATAGAGTACCTGATTGATCATCTAGTAAATACTAATGATCAGATCTTAGTGACGACTCATAGCCCAATGATTCTGAATTTCATGGAAGATGATGTGGCTAAAGCTGGTGTTCATTTTCTCTATAAAACAAAAGAAGGTTTTACGCGCTCAATTAAGCTATTTGAAATCCCATCAATGGCTAAAAAGTTGGAATTCATGGGACCGGGAGAGGCGTTTATCGATACGGATCTTACCCAGCTCTACAAAGAAATTGCCGATATCCAATCTGCGGGGACTTAACATGTATTTGTTGTTAAGCGGTGAAGGATTAAGTGATATTGGTATTTGCATTCCTTCTGCTGATTGTTGTAACCGAAATGGCTTTAGTGAAGGGCCAATGGCGCTCATGGTTGATCAATTGGTGGAGGAGTTTCAGGATTATGAGATGTCGCATCTTGAGACTGAGCGTGTTAGCTACGTTTCAGAATCTTATTTAGCAGCGAATAGGTTACCGGCCAAAAGAAAATCTATGTCCTTAAAAGGTAAGAAAAAACCGGCAGAAACCAAATACTTCTTCGAAAACGCCCGAGCCTTAGCTGCTGCTTCCAAAGTCAAAAGTGCAGAAGTAGGCGATAACGTCGTGGCTATTTTATTTCGGGATGCAGACGGTACTGCATCAGCGGGGCGCGGTAACTGGAATGATAAGCGCAAATCTATGATTAAGGGATTCAAAGTTGAAGATTTTGAATTGGGCGTGGCTATGGTGCCAAAGCCAAAATCTGAAGCTTGGTTACTCTGTGCTACCAAAGAAAACTCCTATCAGCATTGCGCTTCTCTGGAGAACGAATCAGGTAATGATAAGTCTGACAACCCCCTGAAAGCTCAGCTTTTAGACTCACTAAATGGCAATTCATCCACTGTGCGTATCAATCAGCTAATCACTGATAGAACAATAGATGTTAATCAGATTGATATACCCTCATTTAATGAATTTAAAGCTGACCTTCAGAATGCAGTAAATCTAGCGAATGGAGTTGGTGTATGAACCTAAACCAACTCCGCCAAGGCTTGGAACAGGCATTCTTTAAAGAGAATCATCGCCTAGTGTTCTGGTATGACCCAGAGCAGTCATTTGTTGATGAATTGCCATCTCTGTCTCTGGTGGACGTGCAGTTCCTGAACATGGCGAATGAGTCGTCATTGGGCACCAAGCTCAAACTGGAGCTGGAAGACAAGGCCGGTAAGTATCTCCTGTATTTTCCATTTGCGGAGCCAGATGTAGAAAAAGACTGGTTGCTCGACATCAAGTTATACTCCAGGTGTTTCTACGCTGATCGTTTCTCCATCATCTTCAATGAACTTGGGCTACACCAGCAAAGCTTGAGAGAACATCTGGCCAAGCGAGACAAATTCCTTGCCAGCAAGGCGAGACTGACAGCACTACAACGCTATGTTCAACCTGATTTTGATGAGTCTGATCTGGACATGGCAATGATTGCTTCCGTTGTTAAATCGGAAAGTTGTGACCTCCCGCATGTGATCCTGGCACTTGCTGAAGAGACGGTAGCAGATGACCTTGGCCTGGAAGTCAATCCGGCTTCACTCAATGAGCTTGAAAAGTACGACCTGGTACCGGCGCTGGTTGCTGCACTTCAGTCTGAAATTGGCTACCCGGCGACGGTCGAAGAGCTGAATGGTGAGACTCTATTCAGGCTAGGGCACTTCTTCATCCGGCTACTGGTTACCGGATTCTGCGAGAGTGTTGGTGATGTACCAGACTGGGCACAAGAGCTGGTGATGTCCTCGGCCAGCTCCCGCGCAACGGCCAGAGCACTACTGTCACGCTGGCGAGACAGCTCTCGCTATTACAAAGCATTCGATACCGTGTCCGGATGGGTGGCGATCGCGCTGCACATCAAAGACAAGATGGGTATATTCGATACCGGCCAGCTAAGTGATGTCGTCACCTTTGAGGCCGTGGAGCAGAAGATTATTGTCGATCTGGCCGTGGCTATTCCTCATGCACCGAAGGGGGAGTTGGAGCGTTTCCGTGCAATGATAGCGTCTCGCCTGGATGGCTACTGGGCTTCCAAGCATAAAGACGACACGACTCGCCGGAAGTACCGCACCGTTTACACCGCATTGCAGGCTGCTATCGACCTCTTCAGCCTGCGTATTCAGCATGATAGCGGATTCCACTTTGAGTCAAGTGAGGCTTTATACAAGGCTTACGAGCGAGACCTATACCATTTTGATATGGCGTACCGTCATTACTGTGAATCGTCCCAGCGTGCGCATGTTGAGATCCTGAAGAAGCTCGATGACGAAGTGGAGAACTGTTACGCCTACTGGTACATCGATAACCTGGCGAAGAACTGGGGTGACCGCATTGAAGCGGAGCAACGTCTCAGGCAGTGGAGTTTCCCTGGTATACCCAATCAGCAGGACTTCTTTCAGGGACTAGTGAAACCTCTGTTTTCCAAAGCTACCAAGCGCCGGGTGGTGGTGATTATCAGTGATGCCTTCCGCTATGAGGCGGCAGTAGAGCTGCGTGATCGTATCAACGACAAACGCTACTCAGAAGCCACTCTGTCTTCCCAGCTTGGGGTGGTCCCAAGCTATACAACGCTGGGGATGGCTTCCCTGTTGCCCCATAAAACACTGGAATATCGTGAAACAGCGTCAGATGACGTGTTTGTGGATGGCCAATCCACTAAGGGTACGGCGGCAAGAGCCAGGATTCTCGCTGCACATGGCGGTCTGGCCGTGACAGCGGAAACCGTTAAGGCCTGGTCGCGGGATGAGGGCCGGGAAGCCCTAAAAGATCAGGCGCTGGTTTACGTCTACCACAATGTGGTGGATGCACGAGGCGATAGCACATCGACGGAATCTGAAACCTTCATGGCAGTTGAACACGCCATCGAGGAACTGACCGAACTGAGCCGCAAGATTCTGATGCACTTCAACACATCAACGCTGCTCATTACGGCAGATCATGGGTTCCTGTTCCAGCAAAGCAAGCTGGAAGCAGCCGATCGCTCGTCTCTGGCAGCGAAGCCTACCAATGCCCTGAAGAACAAAAAACGTTATGTGGTGGGCTTTGGTCTGCCAGATAACAAAGAAGCCTGGAAAGGCTCCACCAAGGTAACAGCCGGGACCAGTTCTGATACTGATTTTTGGGTGCCGAAGGGTGCAAATCGATTCCATTTCGTGGGCGGCTCACGCTTTGTTCATGGTGGTGTCATGCCACAAGAGATTGTCGTGCCGGTACTGACCGTCAAACAGCTTCGTGGCGAAAAGGCTGAGAAGCGTACCAAGCGAAAGGTAGGGGTCATTTCCACCAGGTCCACCCTGAAGATGGTGAACAACATTCAGAAGTTCGACCTGATGCAGACCGAAGTGGTCAGTCATCTGGTCACGCCGGTTACTGTGTCGGTGGCTATCTATGACGGCGATAGCAAGATCTCCAGCGAGGAAACAGTGACCTTTGACTGCGCAACCGATTCGGTAACAGAACGGGTTAAACAGGTCCGTCTCTCACTGTCTGGAACGGACTTCGATCGAAAGAAGGATTACTTCCTGGTGCTCAAGGATAAGGATCTGAATACCGAGATGGAGCGCTACAAGGTCACTATTGACCTGGCATTTACTGATGATTTCTTTTAACCCTTGTCTGCTAATGACAGATTTGATGATAGAGCGTGCTGAGTATGGAATCTGCTAACGATAAAGCCTTAGATCTACAAGACCTGGATCAACTGCTGAACGAGCACTTTGCGGGCCGTGTGGTTCGCAAGGATCTCACCAAGCTCATTAAGGAAGGGGCGAATGTCCCTGTCTATGTGCTCGAATACCTGCTTGGCATGTACTGCGCATCTGATGACCCTGAGATCATCGAGCAAGGGCTGAAAAACGTTAAAACCGTGTTGGCCGAAAATTACGTGCGCCCGGATGAGGCTGAAAAGGTTAAGTCGCTGGTGAAGGAGCGCGGTACCTATAAGGTCATCGACCGAGTTACCGTGAAGCTGAATGAGCGCAAGGATAAGTATGAGGCCTCCTTCAGCAACCTGGGTATCAAGGACGCTGAAATTTCATCTGGTATCGTCAAAGAGTACGAGAAGCTGCTGGTGGGTGGTATTTGGGTAATTGCCACCTTGAGTTATTACCACGAGGAAGGGCAGACCGGTTCGCCTTTCGGGGTAACGCTGCTCAAGCCAATCCAAATGCCCAACATGAATATGGACGAGCTCTTCCAGGGGAGAGCTGCATTAACAACGGACCAGTGGCGCGAGTGTTTGATACGGTCAGTCGGCATGGAGCCTGCGGCGTTAGGTGTCGATGTGCAGTGGCACATTCTGGCTCGGATGATTCCTTTCGTTGAAAACAACTACAACGTCTGCGAGTTGGGTCCTCGCGGGACGGGTAAAAGCCATATTTACAAAGAATGCTCCCCTAACAGCATTCTGGTGTCAGGCGGCCAGACTACCGTGGCCAACCTGTTCTACAACATGAGTTCACGCCGGATTGGTCTGGTAGGTCTTTGGGACCTGGTTGCCTTCGATGAGGTGGCCGGGATCTCCTTCAAGGACAAAGATGGTGTTCAGATCATGAAGGACTATATGGCTTCTGGTTCCTTTGCCCGTGGTCGTGAACAGATGGAGGCATCTGCCTCCATGGTGTTTGTGGGCAACATCAACCAGAGCGTTGAGTCTTTGGTGAAAACCAGTCATCTGCTGGCACCATTCCCTGATGCCATGATCGACTCCGCATTCTTTGACCGTTTCCATGCCTACATCCCAGGCTGGGAAATCCCCAAGATGCGCCCAGAGTTTTTCACCAACCGCTACGGTTTGATTGTTGACTACCTGGCAGAGTTCTATCGGGAGATGCGCAAGCGCAGCTTCGCCGATACTATCGAGAAATACTTCAAGCTGGGGAACAACCTGAATCAGCGTGATGTTATCGCGGTACGCAAGACAGTTTCCGGGTTACTGAAACTGTTATTCCCGCATGGACACTTCGAGAAGGAAGATGTCCGTCAGTGCCTGGAGTACGCCCTTCAGGTTCGACGTCGGGTGAAGGAGCAACTCAAAAAGATTGGCGGCATGGAATTCTATGATGTTCACTTCAGCTACGTTGATAATGACTCGCTCGAAGAACATTTCGTGTCCGTGAAAGAGCAGGGCGGCGGAGGTCTAATACCTGAAGGGCCATGCAAGCCGGGGGTTCTTCACACCATCGGCCTCAGCAACAAAGGGATGCCGGGGTTATACCGTCTGGAACTTCAGGTCACCAAGGGGGCCGGTAAGCTGGCCACATCCGGGCTATGGAACTCAAGTGCAGCCAAAGAGCAGGTAAAGATTGCCTTTGATTACTTCAAGGCGAATGCATCCAGGATTAGCGGCGGCAGCAAAGTGGGTGAACATGACTTCCATTTGCACGCAGTCGAGCTTCAGAACACTGGGCCATTTAGTCACCTAGCGCTCTCCAGCCTCGTTGCCTTCGCGTCAGGCCTTCTTGGTAAGCCTCTTCAAAACCAGATGGTTGTGCTGGGTGATATGAGTCTGGGCGGTTCCGTTACGCCGGTAGAAAGCCTGGCTGAGTGCCTACAAGTTGCTTTTGATGCTGGGGCCAAGAAGGTGGCATTGCCGATGAGCAGTGCAGCAGACATCCCAACGATTCCGGCTGAACTGTTTACCAAGTTCCAGACCAGCTTCTACGCCGATCCTGTTGATGCGGTGTTTAAGGCGCTTGGGGTGGATTGAGTGGAGACGATCAAAAGAAGCTTCTTTCGACTGTGGGGTTTAAGGTTAAGAAATAACAGAATTTTAGGGGTTAGATAATGGGTTGGGATTGGTTTGGCTCTAAGTGGTGGAAGTTTGACTTTCACAATCACACACCTGCATCGGACGATTATGGGAAAGGCCCTGGCCAAGCCCAGCATAAGCAGATCTCCCATAAGGGTTGGCTGCTCAACTACATGCGACAAGGCATCGATTGCGTCGCGGTGACGGATCACAATTCAGGTGCCTGGATTGATCCACTCAAGCAGGCCCTCCAGGAGTTGGCATCTGAAGGTCATGCGGATTATCGACCGCTCTACCTCTTCCCCGGAGTTGAGATTACCGTTCAGGGGAATATCCATATCCTAGCCATTTACGGCCCAGACAAGACCACCTCGGATATCGATACGCTGCTCGGTGCGGTGAGGTATCGCGCCACCAAGGGAAAGAGCGACGGCTGTTCTGAATGCTCCGCAGTTGAGGTGATTGACGAAATTGCAAAGTCAGGCGGACTTGCAATACCTGCTCATGTCGACCAAGCCAACGGACTTTTTACGGTTTGTACCGGCAACACACTGGAGCAGGTGCTCGACAACAAGTGTATATTTGCCATAGAGGTCACAGACCTTACTCAGGCAAAACCGCAGCTTTACATCGGCAAGAATTTGAATTGGGCGGAAGTTCTTGGAACCGATTCCCATCATCCGTCCGGTACCGGCGGTCAACGCTACCCTGGGAGCCATTTCACCTGGGTAAAAATGTCGGAGCCATCCTATGACGGATTACGGCTGGCGCTCATTGATGGGGCTCTCTCCCTAAAGCGGTCGGACCGCTTCACAGGTGACCCCAATACCCATGGACAACTCGCCATCGAAAGCATCGTGGCTGACGATGCGAAGTACCTGGGCCGAGGACAATCCTTTTCCTGCCAACTGAACCCCTGGCTCAACACCATCATTGGTGGACGAGGCACAGGGAAATCGACTTCGTTGGAGTTCCTGCGGATTGCTCTCAAACGGAAGGGAGAAATCCCCAAGAACCTTGAAAAGGAATTTACCAAATACAGTCAAACGTCGAGCGACCGCCAGGATGAAGGGCTGCTAAAAGATGCCACGAAAATCACCATCGGCTTCCGTAAAGACGGTGGCCGCTTTCGAATCACTTGGTCTAACGCCGACAACAGACACGCCATAGAGGAAGAGACCGCTCCCGGAACCTGGAGCGCTTCCGAGGGTGACATAGCACAACGATTTCCCGTCAGGATTTACAGCCAGAAGCAAATTTTTGAGTTGGCGAAGCATCCCCAGGCGCTCTTGCAGGTTGTCGATGATGCCCCGGCGGTCAATCATCGTGATTGGCAACTTGAGTGGGAGGAACTGGCTTCCAAATATCTCTCGATTCGCGCCCAAGAGCGTGAAGTTCAGGCCGGACTTCAGGAAGAATCGGTAATCAAGGGACAGCTTGAGGACGTCAAACGCAAGCTCGAGGTTTTTGAAAAGGCGGGCCACGCGGATGTCCTTAAGGCTTACCAGCTCAGGCAGAACCAGAGCAAAACTATCGACTCCTGGGAAAAGACCTGGGAAGATTCCGCCGAACAGGTCCGGGGCATTTCAGGAAGTCTGTTGCCATCAGAATTGGATTCACAGCATTTCGACGCTGAGAATACGGATGATAAAGAGCTGATCGAAGCTGCTGCGGACATCCGTGCGACGTTTGAGAAACTACAGAGTGAGATGAATTCAATCGCGCGGCGGATTGATGATGCGAAGAGCGCATGGAATCAAGCGCGGCCTGGTCTGGAAATATCGAAAAAAATCACAGCGGCGAACCAGGAATACACCGACCTCCTCGGTCAACTCAGCGCAGCAGGTGCGGGCGACCCTTCTGCGTATGGTGTTCTGGTTAAGCAGCGGCAAGATCTAGAGGAGAAGCTCAAGGGGTTCAACAAGAAGAGAGAAACTCTTGCGCAGCATCAGAAAAATGCTGAAGAGTGCTTGGCCAAGCTCCACGAGCATCGGGCCAAGATAACCAAGCTTCGCGAGGATTTTCTCAAGGATACCCTCGTCGGCAATTCATATGTACAGATCAATGTCATTCCGTTTGGAAACAAGATCACGGTCGAGGAAGAGTTCCGTAACCTAATCGACCGGAGCAATGGCGGATTTGACCGCGACATCGGCGTGGTCGACGGGGATGAGGGCCTGCTGGCTGCTCTGGCGCAGAACTCGTCCAAGACCATGGAAGAAAAAATTGCGGCATTGAAATCATCGCTGCTTGCCATTCATGCGAACGATACAACGGCCGTGACGGCAGCCAAAGATCGACGCTTCGTCTCCCACATTCAGGGGCTGACTCCCGAGCAAATAGATCGAATCCGCTGTTGGTTTCTCGATGACTCCCTGGACGTCAGATACAGCCTCAAGGACGGTGAGAGCTTCAAACCCGTAGAGCAAGGATCGCCGGGGCAAAAAACGGCTGCTCTCCTGGCCTTTATCCTTTCGTATGGCAATGAGCCTCTCGTGCTTGATCAGCCAGAAGACGATCTCGACAACCACTTGATCTATGACCTGATCGTGACGCAACTGCGGGAGATTAAACAGAAACGACAGGTGTTGGTGGTTACGCATAACGCCAACATCGTCGTGAATGGTGATGCGGAAAACGTCATCGCCCTGGATGTTAGGTCTGGGCAGACCCGAATCGTGACACAGGGTGGACTTCAGGAGCCCTCCATACGGGAAGAAATTTGCCGCGTAATGGAAGGTGGTAAAGAAGCTTTCGACAAGAGGTATAAGCGAATCAATGCCTTCATGTAGACATCGAATCCTGCTCAAAAATATACAGATATAAATTAATAAAATAGGGAGGTGCTTGTGCCTATTTATGAACTAAGCGACATCGGCATTAAACGCCTACAAAAGACAACATTTGCTGACCGGGGTATCCGTGAGCGGCAGGATATTCAGCGACTGTTGAGAGAGCAGATCGAGATCATCTCCGACCAGACAATGGTGATTGCTGAAGAATTCGGCGATTGGGACGCAAGCCGGAGGCGGATTGATCTGCTTTGCATCGACAAAGAAGCAAACCTGGTTGTTATTGAGCTGAAGCGCACCGAAGACGGTGGGCATATGGAACTTCAGGCTATTCGCTATAGTGCCATGATCTCAACGATGACCTTTGACCAAGTTGTTGAGACGCATAAGTCGTTCCTGACCAGTATCGGGTCGGAAGAAGATGCCCAACAAAGAATCCTTGAGTTTCTTGACTGGGAAGAGCCGGATGAGGATTCTTTTGCGCAGGATGTCCGAATTGTTCTGGCATCAGCCGAGTTTTCTAAAGAGCTCACCAGTGCGGTGCTATGGCTTAACGACAAGGGTATTGATATTCGCTGCGTCAAGATGGAACCATTCTACGACGGGCAACGAATCCTGTTGGACATTCAGCAGGTTATCCCCTTACCTGAGACTGAACAGTTTCAGGTCCAGGTAAGACAGAAAAAGCAGAAAGAGCATCAGTCCAGAACGTCATCTCGGGATTTCTCAAAATTCACTCTCTCGATTGGAGGACGTGATCACCACGGCTTGAATAAGCGTAACCTTATGTACCAGCTGGTGAATGAAGTTATCCAAGGGGGAGCCAAGCCAGAAGAGGTTGCAGATATTATTAGCTGGCGCAAAGGGAACCTTTTCATTTGCTTTGATGGTTCACTTGATGAAGAGAGATTCGCGGAACAGCTTATGACGCTCGACACAGGGGGCAAGCTGCCGAAGACAAAGCGTTACTTCTGCAAACAGGATGAACTGTTTCAGGTTGATGGTAAGACCTATGCCATGACCAATCAGTGGGGAGTAAGAACGCTGGAAGCGGTGGATCTGCTTAGTGCAAAGTACCCTGAAAAGAACATCAGTATCGAGCGGGAGTAAGACCGAATGTATATCCTACACGGAACGTTAATGTATTCTCCGTCCGATCTAACCCTCTTCATGGAGAGCCCATTTGCTTCATGGATGGAGCATTTAGTGATTGTTGCTCCCGACCAGATTCCCGAACGTGATCCAGATGACGGTATGATGGCAATGCTCCAAGAGAAAGGTGGTGAACATGAAAAGGCCGTTTTGGAGGAGTTCATTTCTCAAGGGCTTAATGTCGTCGACATCAGTTCTTCGCAAGAAAAGGAAGCTGCCACCATTCAGGCAATGCGAGCTGGCTCTGAAGTTATATTCCAGGCCTGCCTGAGTCGTGGGCCATTCAAAGGTTTTGCAGACTTTCTCGTCAAGGTGCCGGGACAAAGTAGTCTCGGTGAGTACCATTACGAGGTTTGGGATACCAAATTATCCAAGACCCTCAAGCCTTATTTCACTGTTCAACTTTGCTGCTATGAGGACCTACTTGAAAGCGTCCAGGGCAGACGTTCGAAAGACTTTGTTGTTGTACTTGGTGATGGACAGCGTGAGCGGCTCCGCACAGACGACTATTTCTATTATTACCAATCCATCCGAAACGCCTTTATAAAGGCACATAATGATTTTGATGTTTCCCAACGCCCTGACCCGGCTGATTCCAAATCCTGGGGGAATTGGGAAACGTATGCCCAGCAACTGTTGAAAGATGCGGATCATCCTTCACAGGTTGCGACCATCACGCGCTCGCAGATCAAAAAGCTCAATGCTGTTGGTATCAAGACAATGGCAGATCTCGCCAATACCGATGTAGAGCGAGTTTCAGGTATCAGCGCGGCTGTATTCCAGAAACTGAAAGCCCAGGCAAAGATCCAGAAGGCTAGTGTAGGTCGTGAAACACCTTTGTTTGAAGTACTGGTACCAGATCAAGGGAAAAAACAGGGCTTCGCGCTCTTGCCACCTCATTCCGACCTTGATGTCTTTTTCGACATCGAGGGTTTTCCCTTAGTCGATGGCGGACTGGAGTATCTTTGGGGTAACACCTATTTTGATGAATATGGTGAGCGGCAATTCAAAGACTTCTGGGCGCACACGCCAGAAGAGGAGAAGCAATCTTTTAAGGAATTCATAGAGTGGGTGTATGCACGTTGGCAGACGGACCCAAAAATGCACATCTACCACTATGCGAACTATGAGATTGCAGCGTGCCGCAAGCTTATGAGCCGATATGGCATTTGTGAATACGAAGTCGATCAGCTTTTGCGTAATGAGGTATTCGTTGACCTCTATAAAATTGTTAAAAGCGGTCTTCTCATCGGCGAACCCAAATACTCTATTAAGAACGTCGAACACCTGTACAGGGGTAAGCGCCAGACCGAAGTGGGTACCGGAGGTGACTCCGTTGTAGTTTATGAAAACTGGCGGCAGAACCCCGATGGGGTCACCTGGCAGGCATCGAAGATCCTCAACGACATCCGAGACTACAACATTGATGACTGCAATAGCACTCAAGAGCTGGTGACATGGCTTCGAGAACGGCAGGCAGAGCATGGTATTGCTTACCTTGGCAGGACTGAGGTTGTCGAACCCGATGTCCCAGAGGAAATCACTGTACGCACAAAGCTGCGGGACAGGCTGTTAGAGAAGGCAGAGTCCACCAAAGACAGTGATTCTGTCACTTCCTCTGTGACAGAGAATCTGGCCTGGTCATTGGAGTTTCATCGGCGAGAATCCAAACCCGTATTTTGGCGGCTATTTGACCGCCTTGGCCTGACTGAAGTTGACTTGATTGATGACCTGGATTGTTTGGCAGCATGTGAAAGGTCAGAGACAGAGCCGTTTAAGCCTTCACCGAAAGCCCGAAACCTGGCTTACGAGTATCAATTCAATCCGAATCAGGAATTCAAGCTGGCCAACACAACATCTTTCTATGTTCTCGGCGAGGAGAATGATAAGGGAGAGCGATTGAAGGTGACACTCCTACCAGAGTTTACCAACCTGGCTGAAGGCATTATAACCGTTCAGGCCAAGGCTGAGCCACCATCCATCATCACCCTTGTACCTGATGAGTACGTCAGGCCTGATCCGATCCCGCAGTCCATAGAGGCTGTGGTCAAAGAGTATGAAGCAAGTTCGCTAGGACGGTGTGCGATCGTGGATTTTCTGAAGCGCGATTTCCCAAGAATCAAAGACCTTCAGCCTGGTCAGCCGATCACGTCGAGCCATGACCCGAAAGAGCGATTGACCCAAATCATCCGAGCCATCGCCAACCTTGATAATTCCTATCTGCCAATACAAGGGCCGCCTGGTGCCGGTAAGACCTACACGGGCAAGCACGTTATCGCCGAGCTTCTACGGCAAGGAAATAGGGTGGGGATCAGTTCTAACTCTCACAAGGCAATCAACAATTTACTGGTAGGAACGGCCAGATACTGCATGGACCAAGGTATTGAGGCTTTCTTCGGATGCACGAAAGATACTGACGATGAAATTCAGACGTTGGGTATTTCGGTACTTCAGAACAAAGACATCGCGAACCACACAGGAAAACCCTGCGTCATCGGCACCACGGCCTGGGGATTCTCCAGAGATGACTTACAAGGGCAGTTCGATTACCTGTTCGTTGACGAGGCTGGCCAAGTTTCAGTTGCCAACCTGATCGCCATGAGTCGTTCAACGAGCAACATTATCCTTATGGGTGATCAGATGCAGCTAGGGCAACCGACGCAAGGAACTCATCCAGGGGAGAGTGGCCTGTCCACGTTGGACTATCTGCTCCACCACACCCCTACAATCTCTGAAGACCGAGGTGTGTTCCTGGAAACAACCTATCGGATGCACTCCGCTGTTAACCGGTTCATTAGTGAGGCCATCTACGAAGGGAAACTTCATTCTCATCCAGAAAATGACAAGCAGATAATCGTGGTACCTACCGGGTATTCAGGTGCGATTAAAAAGGAAGCCGGTGTTATTTTTATTCCGGTCGAACATGAAGGAAATACGCAAGCCAGCGATGAGGAAGTAGAGGTCATTAAGAACGCCGTTCAAGATATATTGGGTCGGGAGTTTCGCGATAAGAACGGAAAAACGCGCTCTATCGGGTGGGATGACATGCTGTTCGTCGCGCCCTACAACTTTCAAGTGAATAAAATCCGAGAATCGTTAGGAGCAAATGCCAAAGTGGGCAGCGTGGATAAGTTTCAGGGGCAGGAAGCACCGGTAGTATTTTTCAGTATGTGTGCCAGTGATGCTAACGACTCCCCTCGAGGCATGGATTTTCTCTTTGATAAGAATCGGATAAACGTCGCAATCTCCAGAGCTCAATCATTAGCTGTAATTGCAGGAAGTCCATCATTGGTAAATAGTGCTGCTAACAGCGTTGACCAACAGTCAAAGCTGAACGTTTATTGCCAGCTTTTGAATTTAGCGTAGCCAAAAGGTGTTTCGACTTTAAGAGAGATTTAATAAGGAAGGGTTGTTGAAAGAAACTTATACGTTCTCTGATGAGGTTGTAAGCAAGAGTAAATCCATGAGTGACATAGTTGCCCGTAAAATTAAAGCTATTTGGAATAGCTGATATTATTCATGTAAGGCTATTATGTGGCTATTAGTTAAAAATAGACGGAATTTCATTTGATATTTATTCCCTACAGTACAGCACTGCGACTTAATCAACGTCCATATATCACATATTTAATTGCGTTTTTGTGTGTTTTTATCTTTTATCTTCAAGTGGATAATTACGATGATATTTACCACTCTGCCTCAGATTATTGCAGCTCAATACAGGCTGATGAAAGTTCACAATACAACATCCTGATTGATGATGTCGATTATTGTACAGAGATATTGATTTTCACACATGAGCAGGGTGTCGATCGTGTAAGCGAATATATACAGGAAGAACTCGAGGAGGACAGTTTCAAAGGGCTGGGCGTAGGTGATTATGATAGTGTGGTTAGTCAATTAGAAAAGGATTATGTAGCTTTCGATAAGGATGCTGTCGATAGCCTGGATGGTACTCTCATGCACTTTCCAAAGAAATGGTGGGATCTTGGATCGATGGTAACGTCCTCGTTTGCACATGCGGACTTTTTTCATATCTTTTTTAATCTCATATTCTTCCTGGCGTTCGCGCCTGCATTAGAAGTGCTGGTCAATAACAAATACCGTTTTAGCCTGATTATCGTCGGTCTCTGCCTCGTAACAGGGTTAAGTTACTCATTTGCCGTATTAATAAGTGGCTCGAGTAATGTCCCCACATTGGGTTTGTCAGGTATTGTGATGGGGATGATAGGCCTGTCAGCCTTTATGATGCCACGAGCACGTATTCGATGCTTCCTGTGGTTTATAGCGCTTATACGTACCTACTATATTCCAGCATGGATACTGGCAGTCTGGTATATTGGGTGGGATACATGGGCTTTATTCACATCCGGTAATTCTGGCGGGGTGAACCTGATATCTCATGTAAGCGGCGGATTTGCGGGCTATTTGATTGGGTATATATGGTTTAAAGACCAGAAAGCAAGTGTTCAAGATGAGCTAGATGAAGAAATTGAGCATATGCGAGCGGAGCGGGATTTCGGTAGTACGCATTTGACATACAGTGGGGGACGACGCGAGTTAGCCAATCGGTACCATCAAAAACAGGCTAAGAGGGATCATAATGCGTTTATGGACCAGTTATATCGCTATGTCAGAACAGGTCGTGACAGTGAGGCCATTGCACTTTTTCTGGCCGATTATGATCTTCAAAAACTTAGTGTTCAGATATTCGAAGAGCTATTTGACCGGGCTAAAGGGTGGGGTACATCGCGAACAGTGTTGTGTCTTGGGCGTACCGTAATTAACCTGTTAGTTGAACAAAGAAAATATGCCAGGGCAATTTTGTATGTTGAACATTGTCAGGCGATGGTAAAGGAATTTGTATTAGCTGATCCGGATCATGTGCAGATATTGGCGGCAATCGCAAAAGATAATCAACAATACAATGTAGCATACCATTTGGTTACTGATGCATATGAGCGATACGGAGACTCTATTAATACGGATCAGTGTGACCAGTTACTGCAGAGTCTGCCAGCGATACAGTAGCGTCAATGAATAGGCCCCCCTGTGTTTAGTGCCTAACTGTAATTTTATAATAGAACGGAAAGCCAGGTTAATCGTTAAGCCTTTTTAAATCCTAGATGAACAACCTATCCATGTCGCTGATGTCTTTCACTTAAATCCTCTTTCTGAGGTAGGTGTGGAGCATATTCTGGCCAACGAGACCATGCTTCTTTACTAGCTCAATCGGTGTCCTATACGAGAAATAGGCGACCCGCTCGGTCATCCATCCGTAAGTTAGGTTTCTGTTGTGCGGGAAAATGACACGCAGATGGGTATGGATATCGAACAGGTAGGCGGCCCGCTCCAGTAGGTCTCGCGTATTTTCTAACGGCTTGTCGTTGCGGTAGCTCTCTAGGGTGGCCAGGCTGTCTTTGTATAGCCCCAATAGATTTATCTCCATTTTGTGTATAATAACTCTGACTAATTCATGTAAAGACTCAGCAGTATCAATCTAGTCTGTATTTGTAGAACGGCCTTATAAAGAGAAAAATATTAATCAATTCCCCAGTCTTTGAGAATATGCAAATTACTTAGGTATGGTGCTATGCTGCAAGACATAGAAGGTTGGGGTGAGGTACGGTATCGATAGTCGAGATTATCTAAATCATATCTACTGATCAGGTGATTGTCATAAAATTCCGATGCGCCACAAAAAGGGCATCTATCGCCATCACTCACATGGCTCACTAATAAACAGCTCATGCATTTTCGACCCGATCCCTGAAATTCAAAAAACAGTCGACGTTCTGCTGCTTTCATAAATTCTCGCCGCTTGGAGTTTAATACGATTTTTATCGAATAATATAAATTGTGATACGGAAGGAGTCGATTTAATTGGCTGTGTTTAAATTCGATTTCGGGCTGTTGTAATTGGCGTTGAATATGGTTATTAATTATTTTGTAACGGTTTGACATTAGTATATAGTTCTTTCTGTCATATGCCAGGGCACCGATAGCGACCAGGACAAGGAAATAGTCCTTTAGAATATTAAAAATGCTGGGGGTTTCAGATGAAACGATATCCAGATCTAAATCTAGAATGAAGGCTAGATCGTATTTATCGCTATATTTCAGATCCAGTATCAACTGATCGAGTTCAATCAACTCGGGGATACAGTCAAAATGTTTCAAGAACTCTTTTTTTACTTCGTTTAGACGAATATTATCACCCAGCTTTCCTGAAGTAATGTAGGTGTCAAATATCCACTTTTGCCAGATAGTGCGATGGGTATTAATAAGCCAGTCATTTTTAATTGGATAATCTAAAAAGAGGTCATTATCATTTTTAATGGATAATTTCTCTAGTTCATTGTTTCGATTATCAATCCAATGGTCACTTTGCATAGCCTTGAGAGTGCTCCGTAATTTTCCTAAGCGAGCACGAATCGCCTTGCCCTGTATGGAGTTGCTTTTTATTTGACGTTGTCTCTTTTCTTGTTTCTGCCGTTCTTCACTTGCTTTTTCTTTAGCATACTTTTTATTTTGTGTATCAACATATTGATTGAGTCTTTGGCGCTTTTCTCGAAACTCAGCCCGTGCCTCAGGATGACTGATCCATTTTTTATTATCCGTATTTTTTATCAGCAGTTCTGAGAATGCTTGCTTATCGCCTATTATCTCGGCGGGTACATTGGATAGGTCGATTTCGATCATGTATTCATTCGAAGGCCGCACTTTCTTTTCTTTTTTCTCATCGACAGCATGGGTAACATAAATCTCGATAAGGAGTCGATCTACACCATGGATGCCCACCACGTCAGGTATATAGCCGCTGAAGGAGTTGTCTTCTAGTATTACCCAGTCAAACTCGTATTCTCGTTTAGTGAATACCACTGGCTCCATTGTATGAGCGTGATTATAAGAATCGTATCGTTTAGGTAGATCCGCATGTATTATTGGCGTTACCATCCGTTTTTTGGATAAGATGATATGTTTGGCGGCCAGGTGTAGGGCGGTTTCAAGTGCTGTGCCACATTCTTCGGCATTATGGTGCCTGAAATGCGGGATCTGCTTGTTACCAGTTTTATTGACGGCGATTAGCTGGGCACCACATCCAACGCAGCTGCATTTGCACGCGAGGCCTGATGGAACATCAGTAATATGTACTAGCTGGCCATCTGGATTGTTTCCGTAAGGAAGTTTTGCAGATTTCATTATGACAATTATATTTTATTTCTCATTATAAGATCTGACGAGAATTACTACTGTGTCTGACTACAGCCAAAACTCTAACGAATAATACGTCTCGAATAAGTCCTAAGTAACCACTCGAAAATGGATAGAATATAGAATTATATATGAGATAATTCTTATATTGGTATGTTTATAAGTATTTGATCTGATGCTATATGTTTCCTAAGTCATTGTAATATATAATATAGTCCCATCCTTGGAAACTACCTTATTCTAATAATATCTACGAAAAATCTACGTAATGCATTAACGTAAATATTTAATTTATTTTGTTTTTTAACTGCCGGGGGACGGCAGTAGTCTCTTTATTTTCCCCATAACTACCATTCAATAAAGTCTTCCAGATGTCCTCAGCCAGAAGCGGACATGTAATAAATTCCTATTTAAACTCCCCCAAAGCAGACACATTTCATGCTTCGGAAGGGTGACAGGCATTTCATAAGTGATTGAAACTATTAGAAGTAAGGTATATGTTATTGCCTAAAATACCAATAACAGAGACCTTTTTTCCGCTTTTTGTCTTTTAAATAACAACAGAATCACAGCTATTTTATTGATATTAAAGGAAAAAAACAGAGACGGAATGTCTGCCTGGTCCTGATAACAGGAAGAAAGGTCCTTTAAACAGATGTTATGTGCGTAAGAGGTTCGAAACTCTTGAAAACGAGGTTAATTTAACCACATGGGATTAATTAAGATTTTAGGAAAAATAGCGTGGGGCACCACTAAGGTCACTGCAAAGGTTGCAGCAAAATCCACGGGTGTTGCTTTAAAAGGCACCGCTTACGCATCCAAAGTCGCATTAAAGAACAGCGATAAAATTGCAGGTTCTACTGTTGGCATAATAAAAGGGACTGCAAGTACAATTCATGATGCTTCTGGACTTTTAGTCAGCGATGAGTCAATACATACCCAAGTTCGGAATATCGAGAGACAAAGTCGCCGATATCACCAACTAACAGAGCAATTCAACGAACGTATCAGAACTCGCTATCGGCGGAAAAATATATTGGTCGATACACTCGCCGTCGGAGGCGAAACATTGGCTGCATATATAAACGCCGGTCACATACCAGCAAACATACAGCAAGCATATGAGCTCGCATATCCCAATGTCGCTGAAGTTCGTAGCTTTGGTGACCAGATAGATCGTTTCAATGATCATGAACTTCTAGGTTTTGTCTCTGGAGTAAAAGGCAAGTTATTTGAAATTCAGTATGTAGATTACCTAAATTCAGGACACCTACCGTCTGGCTTTAGTGCCGAGATTGCCGGAAGTCCTAATAATCCGGGATGGGACATCGCGATAGTTGGTCCAAGTGGTGCTCTGTATGACACTATTCAAGCAAAAGCAACGGACTCTGTCAGTTATGTCGCTGAGGCATTGAATAAAAACCCTCACATTGATGTTGTTACCACCTCCGAAGTTCATAGCCATCTTATGATGCAGGGGTTTGCTGAAAGGGTTATTGATAGCGGAATTTCAGATAGCGCTTTAACTGCTGGAATTGATGGAGCAGTTAGTGATGCCGCAACATCAATGGATTGGATGCCATCGGCTATATCATTCGCTTTGATAGCGTTCTCTTCTTATAGTCGGGATGGCCTTTCTGCCTATGAGCAAAGTAGCCAGTTTGGTGAGCGATCTCTAAAATCCTATCTCGCGTACTTAGCAGGCGGTAGTCTTGCAGTAGCCACAAATACTTGGTGGATTGGAGTTATCGGCGGAATGGGGTCTCGACTAGTTCTAGGGGCAGGACGACAGAAATGGGATAGACTAGGTCAGGTAAAACATTTGGTGCGAAGTAATCAAATGGTAATTGATCGTCTTGAGAAGCAACTGGCTTAGCGCCGCCTCATAGATACTAAAAACTATCCTAAAAAATGGTGCTGGAAAAATATGAGATTGCTTATTAATTCTGCACATAACAAGTACAGCCAGCAGGACAAACCTACGCTGCGCTGCGGTTTGCCTCTGCTGTAGGCGTTATGCAGATAGAGACAAATAAGAAACTAGATGGAGAAAATTAGTTGACACCTTCTGATGAATTATTCGAGATAGCAGATCAATTAAAGAAAGTGTTCTCGCTTTCTGAAGAACCAGATATTGACAAACCTCTTTCTAATTTGAGTGAGGCTGTAAATAGTGTAAGTAAATCTTTCTCGGGATCTTGGCAAGGTTATCACGCATATGTTTACTATGAGGATTTTAAAAAACCTCCTCCTGGGGCGCATTTTAGTCAAGAATGGGGCTTAATGGATAACTATATGAGTAACCTTGGGTCGAGAGGTTCTTGGAAAGAATATGATCCTGAATATGTAAAAACTCACATATTAAAATTAGCAGGCAATCCTGACCTCGATCGCGCCAGAGTTACAGCTGAGAAAGCAACTAATGAGTTTGATAAATGCCAGTCAGAAATGATAAGTATTTTTCAAAATTCATTAGATGAAAACCCTGACCCTTTTTTAGAAAAACTTCTATCTGACTTAGAAAAACTGAAACCTGTAACTCCTTTTGAAGTAGCTGATAGTCTATCGCCAAAAGGCCAAATCATGACACGGGACACGGTTGTACTCGGTCAAGGAGCAAAAATTCCGCCGCATATCTCTCTTATTTCTGAAGTTCGTTCAATATATAATTCGCTAGGTATATGTGAAGAGGCAAGAAAAATAGCAATTAAAGCTGGTTCCCATTTGGAAAGAAAAAAGAAAAAAACTAAAGCCGAATCAAGAGTTGGAACAAATGTTTTTATTGGGCATGGGCAATCACCAATCTGGAAAGACTTGAAGGATTTTATCCAAGATAGAGTTAAACTTCCTTGGGATGAGTTTAATCGAGTTCCTGTGGCTGGTGTAACGAATATCGCGAGACTTTCTGAAATGCTCGATGCAGCTGCTATAGCATTCCTCGTAATGACAGCAGAAGATGAACAGGCAACAGGTGATTTTCATGCCCGACTAAATGTTGTTCATGAAGCTGGACTATTTCAGGGGCGCCTAGGTTTTACCAGGGCTATCGTTCTTCTTGAGGAAGGGTGCAAACAATTTAGTAATATTGATGGTCTAGGTCAAATTAGGTTTCCAAAAGGAAACATAGCAGCTGTTTTCGAAGAAATCCGCAGAGTCCTTGAGAGAGAGGGGTTAGTGGAATGAGCTGCATAACAAGCGACTGTGGCGTCAACCCAAATAAAAAATAACTTAATATGCCCATTCACACCTGTCTCTTACCATGGCATTTAGCATGGTAATAAATTTTCTCATGCACGCTGTGAGCGCAATTTTCTTATGTTTTCCCTGCGCTACTAACTGCTGATAGAAGGCTTTAATAACTGGATTACATTGCGTCGCACTCAGTGTTGCAATATACAGCACCGTCCTCACGGAATGACGACCTCCTTGAATGCGACGTTTACCCTTTAATTTTCCGCTATCACGATTCATTGGTGCCACACCGACTAACTTACCTACAGCACCTCGACTGAGATCCCCCAGCTCTGGCAAATCAGCCAGCAGGGTATACACCAGTGTGTCGCCTACGCCTGGGGCCGTTTTCAATATCGCCTGTTTTTCGGACCACTCTGCCTCATCGGATACATGTGTCGCCAGACGTTTCTCGATACGAGCAATCTCTTTATCCAGTTCACGCATAATACGACGACAGGAGGTTTCAATTGTTTTACCCATAATGCCGATTCTGTTCATTTCCTGGGTTCGCATAGTCATTAATTGTCTACGCCTTGCGACTAAGTCTTTGATCGCGAGCAAGTTTTTACTTTTGGCTGGTGTAATATCAGGCTAACCCGCTGCTGCAAAACCTGCAATCAGAATGGCATCCAGCTTATCTGTTTTAGCGAGCAGTTCCATCGACTGCGCGTATCGCCGAATACGTAATGGTTTGACAATACACACAGGCAAGCCCTTTTCATAAGCGGCTTGTTCAAGTTCAAATTCATAACGGCCCGTCGCTTCCATTACTATACGAACCACTCGATAATGGCATAAGCGTTTTATAATACGCTTAATACCTTCTGGGCTATTTTTATCTTGCCAATGTATTTGTTTTTCGTGGATACATACATCCAGTACCGACTTGCCAACATCTATGCCTACATTAACGCTTGATTTACTCTTTTTAGGGTTTGTCATAAGGACTCATCCTTGCTAAATTCGAGCTCTAGGCTCATTCGACTGTTCGAGATAATGAATCGGGTCGGTTCTGCGACCCCGCTTGTTAACGATCTATTAGATCGGTCAATCATCGGGCTACAGAACCGGTTACCTGGTGCTGACAGGTAACGAGCCTAGTTTATTTATATTTGGGAAATTTAACCATACAAGTAAATTAACATGGACAAATTAAAGCGGCGCTCCTATCGTCTCGCCACTTTAATTTGCCAGTTATTTTGGCGTTGAATGTCTGCTTTTTTAACGAGTTTCCATTCTTTGACCTTCTGCTTCAGGGTGGATTGAGACTATCGGTGGTTTTAGAAGTTACCAGAATCTATCGAAGGCTGAAGTTAGCCAGAAGCGGAAGTAGTTGTTTTAGCCGTCAGTGTCTGAAAGCACCACAAAGCCGACATCAGCAACTATCCCGTTATCGTAATTTAAAGCAGACATTTACTCATATTGAGCATTTTATATAGTAATCTGACCGGTCAGTATTTGCTGTTATTGATAATGTGACAACAATGAAGTAATGTGAAGCAGAAACAATAACTTACATCGATATATTAGATGTTTCCGATATATGATATACGGAACCACCGGTCCGTATATCAACTGTTATGCGTACTGAAAGGAAATATATCCATCCACGTTAACCAACTTTAAGCTGAAACAATGAAAAGAAATATATCAACTGTTATTTTAATGACCTTATTCATTCCAATAAGCGTATATTCTGCAAGTCAATCAGCTATTTCCGCTCTGCAATATGCTTCGGCGGAAATGAATAAACAATTACCAAAAATGGTAGATAGTGAAACTGAGCTATTCAGTACATTCGCGCACGGGGACACTTTAACTTATTTAAATAGGGTTATAAACTTCAAAAAATCAGAACTGGATATCAATCATTTTCAGAAAACCATGATAAAGCAATTGACCAATAACTTTTGCACTAACCCAGACGTAAAGTACTATCGTGATAATGATTTGAAATGGAAGCATATCTACAATGATAAGAATGATGTTTTCATAATTAACATCACAACTTCGGTATCAAATTGTAGATAATGATCACTCAGAAATCACAAACCAGATTGCAATTCAATGCTGTATCGTATAACAGTCGCTTTAACACAGAAAAATAAAAAATGCCTCTGAGTAATAAAGAAATATTTGATGCTGAAATTATTAAAGAATATTTTTCTGTAAAGGAATATACTGAAGGAGAAGACCCTCCAGATATTTATTTAGATTACGATTCTCATAAGACAGGAGTAGAGTTAACTGAATTAAGCTCAAACCTTTACAAGAACCGAATATCAATCGATAAATCATATGAAGGGTTTATTAAAAATATAGATATAGAAATCCCTGATTACACCCATTATTTAGTTGTATTTCATCATGCAAACATTTCATTAAATAGAGCAATAAAAAAAGAAATTACAAAATTTATTAAAGCACCAAATTCTGAAATGCAAAAATGCATTAACAACATACTTGTAAAAATAAAACCAATATCAAGTGAAAGAAAAACAGGGGCTATCTCACAAATTTCTTTAAATATAAACAGTTGTAGTAAAGATATAAATACAGTATCTGCATCATTGGCAGACTCCAATATTGAAATTGTATTTGAATCTATCATTAATAAAGCGATAGAAACTAAAAAAAATAAATGTAAAAATTTAAATCAACCAATTTGGCTTGCTATGCATGATAGCTATTTCTCATATATTTTCAGTGAAAGTAAAGATGAATGTGTTGAATTATATAAGGATGCTATCAATAACATTGATTTTGGTATATTTGAAAAAATAATTATTATTTTCAAAGACCAAGGAATTATAGTTTTTGATAGGAAACATGCATAACAATTATGCTCAACATTTACCATTTTATACGCCGCTTCGTTTCGCTTCGCAGCGTATAAAATGGCAAGTTAGCATGGCGTTATGTGCGCGAGAGGAAATTACGATATAAAAATTGAGATAAATATGATCAGATACAATAATCAATCAATGCTTAAGAAAGAGCATGCAAGAGTTATTACTGCAGAACTGATAAAGCTTGGGTCGAAATCCCCGAATGATACAGATTTGAATAAAGAACACTGCTTGGCTATCTTTTATCTTTGGCTGCTGCATATGGAACCTACAATTTATCTGTTGAAGAGATAAATCAAATACACAACGAAGAGTTTTCCATTGATTGAAAGCAAACTGTTAATGCCGATTTGTTTTGAAAATGCACATCATTGTGAGGAGCTAACTTGTTTAGAATAATAACTTTTATCATTGGTTTCATTTTTATATTTCCAAGCATTTCTAGTGCAAATGATGATTCTAAATGTATTGATTTGATTCAGAAAAGTAATTTTCAAAGCGCATTCCTAATTTGTGAGAAATCAGCCGAAGATGGGAGTCCTACCTCACAATATATCCTTGGTCTACTCTATGCTGAAGGTAAAGGAGTTCAGAAGGATAATTCGAAAGCTATTGAATGGTATAGAAATTCAGCTAATTCAGGATATGCACTCGGCCAACTCAATCTTGGATTAATGCTTGAAAACGGTTTAGGGGCTAAAAAAAATGTAGTCGAGGCTGTGAAATGGTATAAAAAAGCTGCAGACCAAGGCTTGTATAAAGCTCAATATAACTTAGGCATTATGTATGAGTACGGTATTGGTGTAGATAAAGATTTGTCGTCTGCTTTCAATCTATACCGCAAGTCGGCTCTGCAAGGGTATCCAGGCGCTCAGAATAATATCGGCCTAATGTTTTACAATGGAATCTACGTACAAAAAGATGACTCTAAAGCGTTAAATTGGTTTCTAAAGGCTGCCGAACAAGGTGATCCACAAGCTCAGGCTAACCTTGGTTTAATGCACTACCATGGCAGAGGAGTTGAAAGAAATTATAACGAAGCTGCATCGTGGTTTAAAAAAGGGTGTGAAAACGGCAATAAAACCGCATGCATAAATTACAACAAATTAACAAATTAGTTTTTATAAGGGTTCCGACATGAAAAAGATTTTTTTATCTTTATTAATAATTGCTTCTTTAATATCTACATCACTTGTTTATGCAGAAAAAGGTTTTTTTACCACGATTTTTGATGATGTAACCTCATCAGGACTCGATGGCGCGTATGAAAGAAAACAAATACGTGAATGGTACGAAAAGAATAAAGGTAAATTAGTAATAATTAACGCGAGTGAATCGCTTGGGTGTGAAAAAGAAACGGTCGGTAGCTTTTATTATTGCACCTTTAATGCGCAATTAGTTAACCACACTGATGATGAGTTAACTGGCTTAGTACTGAAGATAAAAGCGTATAATAAATCTAAAAATTCATTTGTAACAGAAGAAGTTGTTACACTGCCGATCTCAATTTATCCTACCGTTAAAAAGTCAGTAAAAGTTAAGTTCATCAGTTCTCATGTCGGTAATGCGAGATCTCAACTAGGTAAAAACTTCTCTTGGAATTATGAATTAGTCGCATATTTGCCTGATCATCTCCATGAGAAGATTGGGTGGACTGATGAACGAAGTACTTTTGGCTATGATTGGTTAGCTGAATAAACCTCATCTTATAATATGCACAAAACAAGGCAATAAACAGCGTTCGCAAAAAAGCGCATCGTGTTATCTTAAGCGTTAATGTCTGCTTTTTGATGTGATTACCTGGTTACGACAGTCCGCTAATGAGACTCAGCTGACCTAAACTTAAATATAACTAAAGGTCTGCTTCAGGGTGTGAATTCAATGGATCGTTGCAACACAGGCATTAAATCTATCAGCGGGCGTTTCATAATCCAAGGTTTTTCTCGGACGTTCATTGAGTTCTCTAGCGATTTTATTCAAGGCCGCTTGCGAGTGCACAGACAGGTCAGTACCCTTCGGCAAATAATCGCGTAAAAGCCGATTGGTATTTTCATTACTGCCTCGTTGCCATGGACTTTGTGGATCGCAGAAATAAACCTGTATATCAGTGGCTAAAGTAAATTTCTGATGTCCCTTCATCTCTGTGCCACGATCCCAGGTAAGCGACTTATAAAGTTCGCCAGGCAGCTCTTTGCCCTGTTTGATCAAGGCATCTATTACCGTATCTGTCTTTTTGTTGCTGAGTTTCACCAGCATGACATAATGTGAGTGGCGCTCAACCAGTGTGGCAATGCAGCTATTATGTGAGCCTTCAATAAGATCACCTTCCCAGTGACCCGGTACGGCACGATCTTCTACTGAAGCGGGGCGTTGTCTGATGGATACTGCCCCCGGCATTCCACCCAGGCCATCCCCTTTCAAACTGGATGTCCGCGAACGACGTATCGTGCGCTTTGAGCGAAGGTACTGTTGCAACTCTTTTTTCAGGACACCACTTGCCTGTATAAATGGACTTCGATAAATAGTCTCGTGTGACACCTGATAGGACTCGTCTTCGGGGTATTCGCGTTTTAACCAACCGGCAATCTGCTCTGGCGACCATTTCCTCTTGAGCTTGCGCCCGATGATTTGGCATAAATGAGGGTTCATGGATAGTTTACAGTGTTTGGGACGTAGTGCATTATCCCAGGCATTCTGGTCTGCCAGTGCAGCACGATAGTGGTCATAACCACCATTTCGGTTAATTTCCCGGCTGATAGTAGATGGTGAGCGATTGAGTTGTTCTGCAATTGCCCGTATCGACAGATTGGCTACGATACCCCGTGAAATTTCTTCACGTTCAGACAGGCTGAGAGCTAGCCGTGAGCGACTACGATCAGGTGGTCGAATTCCACCTGTGGGGCGAAGTAGTCCATATATACAGGATGAATGTCGATCGAAAGATCGAGCAATTGACCAGAGAGACTGCCCTTGTTTGTATTTATCCCAGATCTCTGCCTTCTGTTCTGAGCTATATCTGATTCTCTTGCGATAAGCCATTTTCAACACTCCATCTTTTTAGGTATAAGATTAAAGTGTTGCGTCGATCAGTTGAATCCACAGGTGTAAGCAGCTGGAAAATACCTTATTTATACTTAGGCTCTTCCATTACTAAATAGTCTTCAACTTGCTTTGATTTTGACTGGTTTAATATCGGGATACTTGATCCCACCAACCTTCAGAGTTAACATAACAGTGCCGGTTCGATTCCGGATTTTCCGGGAGAATCGTGCCAACTTTAGTGTAAAAATGCTGCGAATTATGCTCCATAAGTCATTGTAATATATAGAAATATAATGTCCGGCCCTGGGCACCATTCACCTTATTGCCATATCTGGCTAAATCTTATTATTTCTTACTAATCAATTACTTAGTCTTTATTTGTTCGGAATAGGGTTATATATCTATGACCATATTCATCGTTTTTTTGATTTTTTTGCGAACAAAGTGCGAACAGACTAGCTACAGAGATCTGATGGCAAAGTGTAATGCCAATAAAATATGCTATCTGGAAAGTCGAACAAAGCCTCAGTTTTACTGGTGGTTAACCGCTAAAAAATGACAAATTTTGTCAAATTGTCAAAAATATATGGCTTTAATGCTGCTTAGATGCTATTTTCTGGAAAATATTGTCAATAATACAGAATAAAGGAGAGGGTAGTGCTAATCGAATTTAGCGTGGCCAATTTTCGCTCGCTGTGTGAGCGCCAAACTTTCAGCCTCTCCAAGGCAAAAGGCGATGAACTGGCTGCATCCAATACCTTCAAGGTTCAGGCGGCCAATGAATATGAGCTATTACGCTCTGCCGCCATTTACGGCCCGAACGCCGGTGGTAAATCCAACTTTCTGCTTGCTCTCGATACTATGAAGCGCATTGTACTTGAATCAGCTACCACCCAGCAGCGGGGCGACAAGCTACCAGTTACACCGTTTCGCTTAAGTAGCACTACGCGCAATTCACCAAGTGAGTTCGAGGTGATGTTCACTGTTGACCAGGTGCGCTATCAGTATGGTTTCGCGGTTACAGCTGAGCGTATCCATGAAGAATGGCTGCTTGCTTATCCCAAGGGTCGTCCGCAGCGCTGGTTTGGCCGTGACTGGAATGAAGCCAAACAGCATTATGACTGGGAGTTAGGTAGCAATCTCATGGGTGAAAAGCAATTGTGGCAGAAATCCACACGGGATAATGCCTTGTTTTTATCTACTGCCGTGCAATTAAACAGTGAACAGCTACAACCCATTTATGATTGGTTTAAGACTACCTTACGTCTTGCAAATGTAGGGGGATGGGATCCAGTGTTCAGCGCCTCGATGTGTGAAAGGACAGAGAAGGCACAGGTGATGGATTTTCTACGTGCCGCCGATCTGAATATCGAAGACATTCTCGTTGAGAAGGAACCCTTTGATGTGAAAGCGTTACCGGATGATATGCCGGAGCATATAAAGAGCGCTATCGCAGGCGAAATGAAAGACAAGCAAGTGGTTGATATTAAAACCGTGCACAAAGGAGATGATGGCGAACCCGTGATCTTCGACTTTGAAGATGAATCTGATGGTACGCAAAAGCTCTTTTCTTTTGCCGGATCCTGGATCGACAGCCTTGCCCACGGCAATGTCCTGTTTATCGACGAATTGCACGATAACCTGCACCCGCGCCTGGTACAGTTTTTGGTGCAGCTATTTCATAGCAACGAAACAAACCCCAAGAATGCGCAACTGGTATTTACTACACATGAAACCTCGATCCTCAACCAGGAGGTTTTTCGGCGTGACCAGGTCTGGTTTTGCGAAAAAGACAAGCAACAGGCGACTGTCGTTTATCCACTGACCGATTTCAGCCCCCGCAAGGGTAGAGAAAACCTTGAGCTAGCCTATTTGTCCGGCCGCTATGGGGCTTTACCCTATGTCAGGCCCCTGAGGAAGCAGGGCTAATGGGTACAGACGATCTGTTTCATAAGCGTAAGGCAAAAAATGTTGGCCAGTTGGCTCGTCGCAAGCCGCAACGTAATTCCTATGCAAAAATTCTGATTGTCTGTGAAGGGGAAAAAACCGAACCGAATTATTTTCAAGGTGCAAAGGATCACTACGCACTCAATAGCGCCAATGTGGAAATTTGCGGTGATTGCGGCTCTGATCCGGTCAGTATTATCAAGTATGGCAAACAACGCTATCGCGAGGAAAGAGATGCTGGTGATGCGTTCGATAAGGTGTTCTGTGTGTTTGACAGGGATTCACATCCTAATTATAACCAGGCAGTAGACATGATTAGGAGAGCGACGCCAAAGGACACATATGTAGCTATTAATTCTGTTCCATGTTTTGAATACTGGTTGCTGCTGCATTTTAACTACACAACACATCCCTATATTGGGCAAGATCATAACAGTGTTTGCAATCAGGTGTTGGCTGAGCTGCGACACTTTATGCCAGACTATGCGAAAGGTCGGGTAGATGTTTTTAACGAGCTGGTAGACTAGTTGGACTTTGCGACCCAGAATGCAATACGGTCATGGCAGACAGCACAGGCAAACGGCACCGATAATCCCTCCACGCAAGTGCATGAATTAATTGAATATTTGAAAAATATTAAAAACAAACAGTGAGCCACGAAATCTGAGGCAGTCAATAAAGCAGGATTGTTTGGTAATCAGAATACCGTTTGCCAGCCCACAGCACCAAAATGGCGTCACACGGTGGAACGGCTTAAACAGTATTTCAGCAAATGGAATGACTGATGCTGTGGCTAATGTTCTGGTGTCTGAATTTACCTGAGAATTAAAACCATGTAATATTAATGCCGGTTCGGTTCCTTAAAGTAGCTGAAACCAAGGTGCAAAAAGTCAGCTAAAACAGTGCGAATTGATATGTTCCTGGGCGTCGCCTGAATATTAACTATAGATGCTTTACCGGCTGGTGATCTCTTATCCACTGCATAATGCCATTACGCACGTTATATACATTGGTGTAACCCATTTCTTCAACCAGGTGTCGGGCCAGGTGGCTGGTGCGGTTGCCGGTTCGGCAAATCAGAATAACAGGGTCATCTTTGCTCACAGTAGCGGTGAAGCGGCTCATGAATTCCGGGTTTATTCTTCCGTTTGCGTTAACAAAGGTGAGTAATTTACTGCCTTCTATGACACCGGTCTGACGCCATTCGTCCGGGCGCCTCACATCAAAAATCGACACGTCCTGTTCAAGCATGGTTTTTAACTGTTTGTTATCCAGATTGTTATAAGGAACCTCTGTACACGCCTGTAGCATCACGATTAGTAGTAAAATACTATAAAACCTGACAAACATAATGACTCTTCTCATTGTTAAACGGGGCTAATTGATCGGGTTGACTTAATAGCTGCCTGGATTAGTCAGAGCTGCCCTGCATTATCTGCTTGAGTTCGCTGATTTCGCTTCGCAACAACTGTACTTCTTTATGCAGATCTGTCTCAATGTGATCCTGCGTTGCCTTTACTGCATCAACGGTTTCCTTATGTTCTTCCTCGCTGTAACTTTGCATCGCACTCACGATGATGGCGATAAACAGGTTCAGCATGGTAAAGGTGGCAATCAGAATAAACGGCACGAAAAATGCCCAGGCATAAGGGAAGCTTTGCATTACGGGGCGCACTATACCCATAGACCAGCTTTCCAGGGTCATGATCTGAAACAGGGTATAGAATGATTTGCCCAGGGTACCAAACCATTCCGGGTATGCAGAACCAAACAGGTTGGTTGCGATAACCGCAAACACGTAATAAAAAATCAGCAACATCAGCCCGATGGCGCCCAGCCCTGGTATCGCGGCTAACAGCGCGCCGACGACTCTACGCATTGACGGCACCATGGTTAGCAGGCGTAAAACTCGAAGCACCCGCAAGGCACGCAATACAGCGAAAGGGCCTGAAGCCGGAATCAATGCAATGGCGACCACGCTAAAATCAAACAGGCTCCACGGGTCACGCCAGAACTCGCGTCTATACACATAGATGCGGATTGTAATTTCGATAACAAAGATTGCGAGGATGATCCGATCAACCGTCAGGATGAATTGCCCGGCCCGTTGCATAATGCTGTCTGACGTTTCCATGCCGAGGAATACGGCATTAATCAGTATCAGTATGATAATCGCATTCTGTACACGCGGGTGCTCAATGAATGCCTGCAGGGGGGCGCGTATCATCGATATCAATTTTTATTTTCTGTTGGCTGTGAAATAAAGATTTTTTCCAGTGGCAGGCCGGTCATGCCATGAATGCTGCGCCATAAATAATACATAATCGCCATCATCATCAGCATAGAGGGAATTGCAATCACTGGATAGCTAAGCAGAGTCATCCGCCCCAGTTCTTCATTGAATGCCGCACTGCCACCTGGGCTGGTGACGATCCACCTGGCAAGCAGGTAATTCATCACCGATGAAAATAGAAATGTGCTGCTCAACAGATAAGTGGCATTCAGTAAACGGCTTTCAAATGCCGCACGATTATTCTGCTGTTCGAGTATCTGCTGAATCTCATCGACATTGATGAATTTCGGATTGTATATCAGGGTTTTTATTAACGGGTAGCGGGTGCGTGTGGAAATTAATATGGCGATACCAATTATTCCCGGAATAGCCGCTTCCTTAATGGCCAGCCATTGTGTATCGAGCTGCAGCAGGCCGATACCACCGGTTAATACCACACTGATCAGGCCAAGCAGGGCAATAAAATTAAATTTTCTGTACTTGACCAGTTCAAACAGGCCCCAGCCCAGTGGAAAAGCGAGCGCAACAATGAGTGCGCCGCTTGCGCCAAGCTGTTCAGCATCACTCATTTTCATCAGGATAAAAGAGGGTATCAGGATGCTGATTAAAAGGTCGACCATCGGGCGAGGTTTGTGTGACTGTGGGTTCTGGCTGGGTGTCGGTGAACTATTCATTACTGGTGTCTGGTCTGTTTGTAGGTAGTAATTTACATGCCTGTTTAGTGGCGATAAGTCGGTTGTTTAAATTATAAATCCCTGGATATGCCTGTTGGCTAATATTCTCATATTTGAATCCTGTTTGTGCATATAGTTCGCTTTTATCGAGGTTGTTTTGTGGTGTGACTGATTATGCTATGAATGATTGCGGGACAGTGCTGTTATTGATATAAAGCCAGAGAATGATCCTGTAATATTAATAAAAACAATTACTTAAAATATATATCTAATAATATACATTATTATTTGTTAAGGCTTATTTAGTCGAAGATTGCTCTATAAGGCCGCTGTGTGACGCATTGGCCTGGCTAATTCCAGTAAGGTGAGTCTGTGATTCGCTGTTTCATAAAGTCGATAAATACCTGAGCTTCAGGCAACAGGTGACGGCGCTCGGGAAAAACCGCGTAGATCGAGCGCCTGTGCACGATAGTCCGGCAGCAGTTGTTGCAGTGTCCGGCGTGCGTGGAGTGCCATATTTTGCCCGATAGTCCGGCTCGGCGCCCGTGGTTAATGTCTGATAATATCGAGATTCTTTGCGTAGCGGTGAATAGCGAGGTGGTGGCGGAGCTATGAGTGGAATACTTGAAGGGGAAGGGCTTGTCTGGCTGGGCATAGCCATCTGTATTAGCCAGTCAGCCATGTTCTCGGGTCTGAATCTTGCGCTTTTTGGTATCAGTCGGATGCGACTGGAGGTTGAGGCCAGCACTGGCAGTAAGCCGGCGAAGAGGATCCTGCGTTTGCGTCAGGATGCCAACTTTTTGCTGACGACTATCCTGTGGGGCAATGTCAGCGTTAATGTGCTGCTTGCCATGTTGTCAAATTCTGTACTCACTGGCGTTACAGCGTTTCTCTTCTCAACCGTGTTCATCACGTTCTTTGGTGAAATTACACCGCAGGCCTACTTTTCACGCAATGCGCTGCAGACCGGCTCGCTGCTGGCGCCCGTGCTTCGTTTCTATCAGGTTGTTCTTTATCCGGTGGCAAAACCTTCTGCACTGATACTGGACTGGGTGCTGGGAAAGGAAGGGCTACAGTATTACCGTGAAAAGGACATACGTACCCTGCTGGAAAAACATGTGGCATCAGAGGAGAGTGATATTGACCGGCTGGAAGGGGTCGGGGCGATGAACTTCCTGGCGCTGGATGATCTGCTGGTGACTCAGGAGGGGGAGAAAGTTGATCCACTGAGTATTATCGAGCTGCCCCACCGTAATGGCTATCCTGTATTCCCCGATTTTAGCGATATCGCTGATGATCCTTTTATCCAGGCGGTCAATGCATCGGGCAAGAAGTGGGTTATCTTTACCAGTGCCGAGGGGGCGCCATCACTTGTGATGAATGCCAACGAGTTTCTGCGTGATGTCTTTTTCGCTGGAGGGGGTGTCAGCCCACGCAAGTACTGTCACTACCCGGTGATTGTGCATGATACGAGAATGCTGCTTGGAAGCGTGTTGACGAAGATGATGGCATCGGGTGTGCAGGAGGCGGGCGATGAGATCAAGCATGATCTGGTGCTGGTCTGGTCCGAACAGCGGCGAGTGATTACCGGCAGCGATATACTGGGGCGGTTACTGCGCGGTGCGTCACCCGCAAGCATCAAGTTAGCCACTGCCTGATTTTGTTATGCTGGTCATGAACTAAACTTACTCGCGAGGATATATGGAAAGTGTTTTTCAGGAGGTGTTGAGCCTGTGGCAAGCACTACTTGCATTGCTGGCTTTTGATCCGGCGCGTTTAACCGAGACGGATATGATTATCCGTATTGTGCTGCAGTGTTTGTTGCTCGTTGCGTCCGCTTTCTTCTCCAGCTCGGAGACTGCACTCTTTTCTCTCTCCCGGCTGGAACTGAGGGAACTGCAGCGGCAGCGAAATCCACAGGCCGATACATTGCATGCACTGTTAGATCAACCACGACGTCTGATCATCTCTATTCTCTGTGGTAATGAGATTATCAATGTGGCCGCAGCGGCGAATATGACCGGGATTCTGGTGCATCTCTATAGCGAGGAGCAGGTGGTGCTACTCAATGTGCTGATCATGGTGCCGCTGCTGTTGCTTTTCGGTGAGGTTACCCCCAAGACCATCGCCGTGACGAACCCGGTTTCAATCAGTACCCGTATCATTGCGAGACCCATGTCCTGGTGGGTCAAACTGGTCGCACCGTTTCGCTGGCTGGTGCGCCTGCTGTCAGAAAGAGTCACCACTCTGCTGGTTGGGCCGGAGAAGACGCCGGAAAATATTCTTCACCTTGATGAGTTTCGCACTATGGTGGAAGAGGTGGTGGAACACGGCGAGCTGAACGCGACCGAACGCATCCTCATCGATAACCTTCTGGCGGCAGGCACGACTGAAGTGGTTGAGATAATGATCCCCCGTACCCGTGTCGCTTTTATCAGTTCTGCACTCAGTGTACCGGAGATGGTCGAGCAGGTGAGACGAATGCGGCACCGTCGAATCCCTGTCTATCACGAGCACCGTGACACCCTGCTGGGAATGATCCATGCGGAGGATGTGATGCACCTGGCACTGGAAGGAGCAGATTTCTCCAGCATGCAGACGCAACAACTGCTGCATCCGGTGACGATGGTATCACCCACCAGGAAGGTCGATGAGTTGTTCGAGTTTTTCCTGCAGCACAAGTCCCATGCAGCAATCGTGCTGAATGAGTTCGGTGGAGTGGACGGACTGGTGACGCTCAAGGGGCTGGTCAACTTCATTTTCGGCCATGCCAGTGGCGAGGAACCATTACGTGAGCTGTTCAGTGAGCCTGAGAATGGCGTGTTTGAGGTCGATGGTGGAATGAAACTGGGCGACTTCAATGCAATCACCCATTTCGGTATTGAAGACCCTCGCATGACAACGATCAGCGGCGTTGTCCTGCGTCATCTTGACAGGCCGCCACTTAGCGGCGATGAGGTTGTCGTCGAGGGCGTGCGCCTGCAGGTAATATCAACCGAGGGTCACCGTATTGCCAGATTGCGCGCCATGCCTGAAAAACACCGTGTAGAAAAATCTCCTGAAGCAGGTGATGCAGAGCTGCATGACGTAAAAACTAATCTGCACGAGGGAGATAACAATGATTGAGACACTGTTAGTTATCCTGGCAATGATCGCGTTGTTGCTACTGCAGGGGTTCTTCTCGGGCTCCGAAATTGCGCTGGTCAATGCTGACAAGTTGAAACTGCGTCACCTGGCGGCAAACGGCCACAAGGGGGCGCAGCATGTGTTGCGAATGTTCCGCCATCCTGAAGTGCTACTCGGTACCACGCTGGTGGGGACCAACGCCTCGCTGGTGACGCTGACCACACTCGGTACACTGCTAATGATCGAATGGTTTGGACCCTACGGCGACATTATTGCTTTTCTGTTTTATACCCCACTGTTTCTGATCTTCGGTGAGGTGGTTCCCAAGAGCGTATACCAGCAGAAAGCAGACCAGCTGGCACCTCGAATCATCGGCCCATTGCACTTTTTTTCGTTACTGTTTTACCCGGTGGTCTGGGTCTTTTCCAGGCTGGCACGGTTAGTAGTGCGGCTGGCTGGGGTTAAGGCATCCCAGCAGAGTCCCTTTATGACGCGTGATCAGGTACGCATGATGCTGGAAAGTGCCGAGCAGGCGGCTAATGTGGATGTGTTCGATCGTGACAGGTTGTTGCGCGCAGTGAAGTTCGCAGAAAAAACGGTGGGTGAGGTGATGCTGCCAATTGCCGAGGTGACCATGTTGAGCCATCGCCAGAGCAGCAGCGAGGCGATTAGCATAGCGCGCCAGCATGGCTATTTTCGCTTGCCGGTGTATGAAGACGAACCGGGGCAGATTCTCGGTGTACTGGCACTGGATATCTGGGATCTGATGGACCCGGAGCTGCCCGAGCATTCGCTTGCAGACTTGATCAAACCGGCGCTCTACGTGGTGGAGAACCAGCCGCTGGACGAACTGCTTGCCGAACTGCAGCAACGCGATGACCACATGGCGATTGTTGTGGATGAGTTCGGTTCAGCCATCGGCATGGTAACGCTTGAAGATCTTCTTGAGCAGGTTCTCGGCGAGGTGGTCAATCTGGGATACAACTTTGAGGCACATGAGTCCCATTACCAGGCGGTTATCGAAGATCTTGGCAATGGACGCTACCGTATTGATGGCAGAGTATTGCTCTCCGTTCTTATCGAAGCGCTGGGGATTACGCTGCCGCATTCTCATTCGCACACGATTGGCGGTTTGATGATGGCACAATTGCGCCATCTTCCCAGACCGGGTGAGTCGATCACGTTCGGTGGCTATCGCTTCACGGTGGAAGCCGTCACCGAAAAGGGAGTCAAACGCATCATGGCTGAGCCACAATAGCCTCGACGCTGAGTAGCGTGAGCCGAATAGCATGCCTTATTCGCCTCAAACCCTCAAGTTAAACTACTGCAAGCATGTCATCTATAGGGCAGGCAGCAGTGGATTTATCTGGCTCCAGGTTGCGTCGATGTGAGTTGGTGTCTCAGGTATGAACTGACTGGAAGCAGAGGGACAAGATGGCGAACGGAATGTCTGTGTTTGACTATGCCTTGAAAGGATCTTTATACTTCTCTTTAGCTCTGGAGTTGCTGCATGTCTACTGATAAATCTACTTCACATGAAGCACTACAGACAGGCGTGGTGTTTCATGTTCATGATGTCACCAAAATATACCAGATGGGCGAAGTACAGGTGCATGCCTTGCGTGGTGTGGATCTGGATCTTTACAGTGGCGAATTCACCGTGCTGCTGGGCGCCTCCGGTAGCGGCAAATCCACCTTGTTGAATATTCTTGGCGGGCTGGATACCCCCACTGGCGGTCACGTGCTTTATGGCGACCGTGATCTCACCCGTGCCACAGAAAGCGAACTCACCGAATATCGTCGTTACCATGTCGGTTTTGTATTCCAGTTCTACAATTTAATACCCAGCCTTACCGCACGTGAAAACGTCGCGGTGGTCACCGAAATTGCCAGAACACCGATGTCGCCGGAGGATGCGTTAAACCTGGTCGGCCTGGGTGAGCGACTGGAGCATTTTCCGGCGCAACTGTCCGGCGGTGAACAACAACGCGTGGCGATTGCACGCGCCATTGCCAAGCAACCGGATGTGCTGCTATGCGATGAACCCACCGGCGCGCTGGATTCAAAAACCGGCATTGTGGTGCTGGAAGCGCTGCAGCGTGTTAATCAGGAAATGGGGACTACCACCGCGGTGATTACACACAATGCGGGCATTGCACAGATGGCGAACCGGGTTATTTATCTGGCGGACGGTCGTATTATCGAAACAAAGGTGAACGAAAGCCGGCTGGAACCCCGCGAGTTAAGCTGGTGATCATGCAATGAAAGCCATCGACATAAAACTCTGGCGGGAACTGTGGGGCATGCGCATGCAGGCACTGGCAATCGCCATGGTGATTGTCGGAGGTGTGAGCATTTTCATTATGTCGATGAGCACTGTCGATTCATTATATGAAACCCGTGCAGATTACTACCGTAGCAATCACTTTGCCCATGTGTTTGCATCACTCAAGCGAGCACCACTGGCAGTGGTACAAAGAATCGAGGAAATACCCGGTATCGATAAGGTGGAAACCCGTGTCGTCGCCTATGTGAATATTGATGTAGAGGGCTTTGATGATCCGGTCAGTGCGCACCTGTTATCATTGCCCGATAACAGCCGTGGCTTACTAAACCAGCCCTATTTGCGCAGCGGGCGCCTGTTAGAGCCGGGACGTGATAACGAAGTGTTACTCAGTGAGGAATTCGCCAATGCGCATAATCTGCAACCGGGTGACAAACTCCATGCAACCATTAATGGCCGTCGTAAACAACTGACGGTGGTCGGTCATGCCCATTCACCGGAATATATTTATCAGATTGCCCCCGGGGCCATGTTTCCCGATTATAAACGCTATGGTGTGTTATGGATTGCACGCAAACCACTGGCCACTGCCTACGATATGGACGGCGCGTTTAATGATGTCAGCTTAACCCTGAGCAGGGGGACCAACGAACAGGATGTTATCGATCGTCTGGACGAAATTCTCAAACCCTATGGTGGGGTGGGTGCCTATTCGCGGGAAAACCAGTTCTCCAATCGCTTTATAAGCGAAGAACTGAAACAGCAAAAAACCATCGCCACCATTTTTCCCATTATTTTTTTTGGCGTGGCTGCCTTTTTACTTAATGTGGTCACCAGCCGGCTCATCAGTTTGCAGCGTGAGCAAATCGCCGGGCTCAAGGCATTTGGTTACAGTAACTTCGCGGTGGGTTTGCATTACACCAAGCTGATATTAATGATTGTAAGTCTGGGGGTTGTTATCGGCATTGGTGTCGGCATCTGGATGGGCAAAGGGATGAGTAACCTCTACATGGATTTCTACAGCTTCCCCTACATTATCTATGTGCTCAAACCACAGGTGATAATAGCGGCTGCGTTGATCTGTATGACAACAGCCATACTGGGTACGCTATATGCGGTTTCCGCTGCTGCACGCCTGCCGCCTGCCAAAGGCATGCGACCGGAACCGCCGGTTATGTACCATGCGACCCTGGTGGAAAAGCTCGGTCTGCAACGCTGGTTTTCGCAACCCACACGCATGATACTGCGGCATATCGAACGTCATCCTTTAAAGTCGATACTCACCATGCTGGGTATCAGCATGGCCAGCGCTACCATGATGATCGGTGGCTTTCAGGAAGGCGCAATCGATCGTATGGTCAGGGTACAGTTTGGCATGAGTCATACCAGTGATTTAACGGCTATTTATACCGAACCAACTTCACAGCGGTCGCTGTATTCACTGCACAGTTTACAGGGTGTGCAACATGCCGAAGCCTTTCGTGAAGTGCCGGCGAAGTTGTTATTTGAGCACCGCTCCTATCGAACTGCGGTGAAAGGTATACAGGGGAATGGTCAGTTAATGCGTCTACTGGACACCAACCTGCAACGCATCGATTTGCCGCAACAGGGTATTATTCTCACCGACTACCTGGCGGAACTGCTGCATATTAAACCCGGTGATATGCTCACCATTGAAATCCTCGAAGGTAATCGCTCCGTGGTTCAGGTGCCGGTGGTGGGTCTGGCCAGGGAGTACCTGGGGGTGAATGCTTATATGCAACGTGAATCGCTGAATCGACTGCTAAAAGAAGGTGATGCCATTTCCGGGGTCTGGATGAATGTCGATTCGCGGTATCTGAAAAGTATTTATAGAGAGTTGAAAAACATGCCACGCATCGCCGGTGTAGTCGAACAGAAATCCGCTATCAGGTCGTTCTATGAAACCCTGGCGCAGACAGTGCTGTTTTTTACATTTATCACAACCATGCTGGGCGGTGTGATTGCCTTTGGTGTTATTTATAACAGCATGCGCATTGCATTGTCGGAACGTAATCGTGAACTCGCCAGCTTACGTGTACTGGGGTTTCATCGCGGTGAAGTCGCCTATATTTTACTCGGTGAACAGGCGCTGCTGACACTGGCTGCCATTCCCGTGGGCTTTGTATTCGGTTATGGTCTATGTGCCTACCTTGCCCATGCATTCGGCTCTGACCTTTATCGTATCGAACTGGTGCTGGCGCCGAATGTGTATGCCTTCTCAGCACTGGTGGTGATAGTGTCATCCATACTTTCAGCCATTATGATCTGGCGTAATATCGCCCATCTTGATATGGTGGCCGTACTCAAGACCAGGGAATAGATGATGTTTACACTGTTGCGAAATCATCCTGTCATTAGTGTTATTGCTGTAACGCTTACACTGTTGCTCGCCTGGGGATTCTGGCCGCAACCGGTGATGGTTGAAGTAAAAGAGGTAAAACGCGCACCACTCACAGTGAGCATAGAAGAAGAAGGACGCACACGAGTGATTGACCGTTATGTGATTGCGGCACCTGTCAGCGGCGTTACCTGTCGTGTGAATCTCAATGTAGGCGATGCAGTTGAGCAGGATCAGGTTTTACTGAGTATCACGCCGCTGGATTCACAAATCCTCGATGCGCGCAGTCTTGCCCAGGCCAGCGCAAAAGTGGAGGCAGCAAAATCTGCGCTGCGTGCTGCAGAAGAACGGGCACGTGCCGCGGCCGCCACGGCCCAACTGGCCAAAAACGAACTGAAACGTCTGCAACCGCTGATGCAAAAGAACCTCATTTCAAGGGATGCCTATGACAGGGCAGTCGCTGCAGATAATACCGCCGCCGCCAATCAACGCTCTGCCGATTTCAATGTGGAGGTTGCACGTTATGAACTGAACGCCGCGAAGAGTGTGATCGATTATAAAACAGGCCAGACACCACAAGCCGCAGAACGCATTAAAGTGCGTTCACCCATTACCGGCAGAATTCTCAAAGTCGAACATAAATGTGCCGGGCCGGTTACCACCGGTGCGCCGCTGATGGAAGTGGGTGATCCAGCCGTGCTGGAAGTTGAAGTCGATGTCTTATCCGCCGATGCAGTCAAAATAAAACCCGGCATGAACGTTCTGTTTGAGCGCTGGGGCGGTGAACAGCCGTTAGAGGGCACGGTGCGTAATGTCGAACCGGTTGGTTTCACCAAAACATCTGCTCTGGGTGTAGAAGAGCAGCGGGTGCTGGTTATTTCAGACTTCACCTCACCGCCAGAACAATTACAAAGCCTGGGTGATGGTTACCGTGTTGAAGCGCGCTTTATCCTCTGGCATGAGGAAGATGTCTTGCAGGTTCCTGCCAGCAGCCTGTTCCGTTATAACAATGGCTGGGCCGTATTCCTGGTAAAAGACAATCAGGCGCATCGGCAGCCCGTAGAAGTCGGGCAACGCAATGGGCTGACCGCGCAGATTGTTGAAGGCTTGAATGAAGGCAACATGGTCATTAACCATCCGAATGATGATGTAGACGATGGTGTGAGTGTGAAGATTCAGGTGATCGATCGATATTGAGCTAACCACTTCTGATGGTGCAGGATTTTTGAAACAGCCAAGCGGCTGTAATCAAACCAGTGTCTGGTCTGCCAGGCCACATTTGATGAATGAGTAGGCCAGCGCTTTAAAAGGGCTACCATTGCAGACGTTGAATTTAAAGCGCTGGCCAACCGGTCAATATCAATGAACGGTTATATCCACATAAGAACAGTTGGGCAGCAACTTATGAAACGCCTCGCCACTCATGTGAATCAGATCCTCATGGTTGCCGCTTTCTATATAAATATCATTGCAATCCTGCAGGTCCTCGTCAATGACGGTCTGTATGCCATAGGCTGTGCCAACCGGTGGAATCGCACCGGATTCACAGTCGTTGAACAGTTCTCTGCATTCATCTTCACTCGCCAGTTGCAGATTGCGATTTAACAGGTCATTGAGTTTGCTGATATACACATATCGATTGGATGGCACCAGTGCCATCATATAACCCTGAGCATCGTGCAATAGCACTGACTTCACCAGGTTTTTTGCGGGTATGTGTGCAGTGTGTGCAGTGTTCAGACTGGAGACAGAGGGTCGATGATGAACGGTAACATAGGGAACTTTCTGCCGTACCAGCTGGTTTAACAGTGTGGGTGACATATCCATAATGCACCTCCTCGTGTGATGTGATCAGTTTTTGTGACTACCTGTTACTATATTAAGCCGATAATAGACCCGTTTTATAATCTTATTTTATAAGAAGTCATAAAATTATTTATTTATATGCTTGCCTGAAACCACGCCCAGATTTCCATATGAGCCGATTAAGACCTGTTATTCGGCTCATATATCGAGCAGAATAGTCATATGAGTCAGCCCTCTGAAAACCCATCTACATCATCCGAGTTAATTTCATCCCTGCTCAGAGCGGAACTGTACCCGCATCCAGTGACAGAGCTGCAGTTAATTGAAACCCATATCTCCTGGGTGATACTTACCGGACCCTGTGCCTACAAGATAAAAAAACCCATTAACCTCGGCTTTCTTGATTTTTCCTCGCTGTCGCAGCGCAAGTTCTATTGTGAAGAAGAACTGCGACTGAACCGGCGCACCGCGCCATCCATTTACCTGAGCGTTGTGCCCATCAGCGGCAGTACAACGAGGCCAGAACTGGACGGCGACGGTGAGGCGATTGAATATGCGGTGAAAATGCGCCAGTTCCCACAGGCAGCCCAGCTGGATCATCTGCTGGAAAGCGATGGTCTGACGGCGTCACATATGGATGCCTTTGCCCGGCTGGTGGCTGAATTCCATCAGCAGATTGCCGTTGCCGGTGCCGATGATAACTACGGTGAAGCGGCGCAGGTGATGCAGCCGGTTGAGGAAAACTTCAGCCAGATACGCCAGTCCCGGCTAACGCCGAAGCAGCCAACACTGCTGGATGAATTGCAGGCCTGGTCAACAGCGGAATACCAGCAGCTGCGAACACAGCTGTCACAGCGCAAACAACAGGGCTTTATCCGCGAGTGCCACGGCGATATGCATCTGCGAAACCTGGCGTGGATTGACGATCAGACAGTGGCCTTCGATGGCATCGAGTTTAATGCCAGTCTGCGCTGGATCGATGTAATCAGTGAAGTGGCCTTTCTGGTGATGGATCTGCAGGACCGGCAGCAGCCGGCACTGGCGCAGCGCTTTCTCAACGGCTACCTGGAACTCAGCGGTGACTATGCCGGAACTGCACTGTTACCGTTTTACCTGGTGTATCGTGCGCTGGTGCGCGCCAAGGTGGCGGCGATTCGTGCCGGGCAGGAAGACATTGAGGATGCCGAGCGTAGCAGCCTGCAGGATGAAATGATGACCTACCTGCAACTGGCGCAGAGTTATACGCAAACGAAGGCGGGCCACCTGATTATTGCCCGCGGCCTGTCGGGTTCGGGCAAGACGACACTCACCCAGCCATTGCTGGAGCAACTGCCTGCCATTCGCATTCGCTCCGATGTGGAACGCAAACGCCTGGCAGGGTTAGAGGCCACCGAGCGTGCCAGCGCGGAACCGGGGAAGGGTATCTACACAGCGCAATACAGTGAGAAAACCTACGGCTACCTGCTGGAGCTGGCCTCACAGATTGTTGATGCCGGTTATAACGTGATTGTTGATGCCACTTTTCTGCGGCAAAACCAGCGAGAAAAGTTTCGACAGCTGGCGGACGTTAAAAGCGTTGCCTTTCATATCCTCAACTTCAGCGCCCGCACCGAAACCCTGCAGCAACGCATCATACAACGCACGGGGCAACGCTCAGCTGATGCCTCGGATGCTGACCTGGCCGTGCTGCAGAAACAGCTGAACAGCATCGAAGATTTCAGCGCAGATGAAAAGCCGTTTGTGATCGACATAGATAGCGAAACCCAGACCGCGATAGGCCCGGATGTTTTTGCCTGAGCCTGCATTATTCTACGGCATTTATCAGCCGTAGGGTGGCATCAAGCGAAGCGGATCCACTCGTTACCGAGCAGGTTATCCACTGGCCTTTAATAATTAATCGCGAAATAAAAAAGGCGACCAATAGGCCGCCTTTCCACAATTGATATTGATTTAACTTTCAGGCTTTGTTGCGCCTGGCAACACCCATCAGGCCGATAAGGCCGGTACCAAACAGCCAGACTGCAGCCGGGATGGGAACGACTGTAACATTATTGACGAAGCTTTCGCTGCCGCCATCAGCAAAGCCCTGTACATGAATGCCAATGCGCAGATCGGTAGCCGTTTGCATTGCAGTTATAGTATCCGCATAAGTGACACCTGACAGCAGATTAAATGTGATACCCAGGTATTCGCCTGGATTTACACCGTTAGGCTGAACTGGCGCATCTGAATCAGCAAGAAAGCCTATCGTTGTTTCAAAGCCTATCGAGTTGCCACCTGGAAGGTTACCCGGATTTGCGCCCTGGCTAAAACTCACACCGGAGCTCGAATTATCGATGGATGCGATTCCCAGCAGGGTACCGTCGTCGAAGTAGATATCGGCGATAGAAGATAAATTCGAGCCGGTGTTGGTGAAAGTAAACAATACCTGATTTGAGCCTGCATCTGTCACCTCAACAAACAGCTGTGACTCGCCGGTGGCACAGTTCGCACCTGAATTGTTGGTGATACATGCAAAACTGAACAGGGCGGCCTGGGCCGGTGAAAATACTGCAACCGCCGAGAGTAAAGAAACGGCCTTAAGAATGTTTCTGATATGCATTTCAGGGTTCCATTTTTTCATTTATTCGTCACGATGACGAAGTATTATTTTAGAAATAACATAGAGCAAAAATCATGCCTTGATAAAAAAGCACCTAACTATTAGATAGATAGCCGAACATACGTATTTCATTAATTATTAATATGTAAAGAATGTCAGACAGAAATTGAGCTAAAGCTAAAAAATCGAAAGAAAATTCGACACAGCTATTGTTGGCCAACCGGGGCTCAATTCGGGGCGTTCAACCGTAGGGTGGCATCAAGCGAAGCGGATCCACCAGTTACTGAGCAGATAAATACCGAACCTGAACATTAAACGCGAAATAAAAAGGCGACTTATAAAGTCGCCTTTTTATAATTGATATTGATTTAACTTCTATGCTTTATTGCGCCTGGCAACACCTATCAAACCAATTAGACCAGAGCCAAATAACCACACCGCAGCAGGAACTGGTACTTCGGATAACACCGGGTCATTACCATAAACGCCCATTGTTATTTCGATACCATAAAATGGACTAGTAGTATCTGTAACCACGCCCTGGCCAACTAAAAAAGTATCACCTGTTTCATAACTCATGGAGGTGCCACTTAATTCATTTATAAATTGATCTGTGAGAGGGTCATAGAAATTAGCACCTAACTGATAGCTTGCACTTGAAGACAGGTTAAAGTCTGAAAAATCAATACGAATATCATTCCAGATAGCATATAACGGAATGTCTAATGTCCATTCACCTGTGCCATTACCATTATCAACCAGGGTGCCTGTGCCATTACCATCTACAAATAAACTTCCTGCAGTATTAAAGAAAGTAAAGTCAGATATTTTCAGATCATCAGCGCCAGTAAGCGTTAAATCGGAAGTGCCATAGCCTGTTCCTACATTATCAAATGCTGTGGCATCAAAGTAGATCTGGCTTCCCTCGCCATTCGGAAACATATCAAACGATCCGCCACCACTAACAAATACATTGCCCGCAAGCAGATCCATGAAAAATGAATTTGGAAAATCATCAGGAACGTTCAATTTTGCCGCAAATACGCTAGTTGATAAACAGAATAAAATAGCTGCTGTGGCTAACTTCCAGATTTTCATTGTTTTTATCCTTTTATACATTTATTGGTTTTTTCTCATTTAAAAAACCTAAAGCAATATATACACCATATTTATAACCTACTGTTTTAATAGGAATTAGTCAAAAACAAGAATTATGAATTGTTTGATTTTTGTAAAAGAACACGACAAAGTTATTCGGGCCTAATTAGCGGCCAGAGTAATAACTACCGCGAGTAGTTACTTCGCCCCTGAATTATGTGGACGTCGTTAGCAACGGCATCGGGCTGTCCAGGCAGATGGCGATGGTGCGCAGCAGTTCCTGCGCGGGGATAGTGGTTTTACCGTCGTAGAGAATACAGGCAGCGCAGGCCTTGAGCAGGCGGGGCTTAGCCAGTGGCTTGAGCTGATTCAGGGTGTCGAGCGCGTTGTCGAGTGAGCTCAGGTTCAGTGCATCGCGCGGCAGAATCTTCAGTTCGGGCTCACCCGCCTGGTTGCTACCGGCGGCAAAAGCGAGGGCCGCGATGTCTGCACTGGCTGAATATTCGGTGTAGGCTATCAGTGATAACAGCACCTGCAGCTCATCTTTCAGCATATTCAGCTTGCCATGCACCGCTCTGGCAGGTTTGCGCAAACCGAAATGCAGGTCCAGTTGCTGAATCACCAGCCGCTGCATTATCCATTCCGCCAGGTTGACCTTTTTATCCGCGGCAATCAGCGCCTGTACCACCTGGCGAAAGCGCTGGTATTGCTCAGGCGATAAGGTCTGCAGCGCAGGCAGGGTTAACTCCAGCAGCGGCAGTCGGGCAAAATCAGGCAGGGCGGGCAGGTCCGCCATCAGGCCTTCACGGGTGGCGGCCACCTGCGGATCCGCCAGCTCATCGAGCAGGCGCTGCTGTTCGCGCTGCACCTCGGCGCGGGCGTCGATTAACAGCGCATAAATCACCGCCCGCGCACCGTAGGGCTCGGCGGCGGCGTCACGTAATGTGCCCGGGATTGCCGCCAGAATATCACGCGCGGTGCCGAGCTGCTGTTCGGACACAGTGCCCACCCGGTCAACCATCTGCTCGGCGCTGAGTACGCCGGCGGCGATGATTGCGCCGCCCACAACGCCACCGGGCATGCCGGGGATGGCAGCGGATTTGTCTGTGGCTCCAGTTGAAACCTCGGCTGCGGCTGTTGTCACCGGCGCCAGGTACTTGCCATTCCATGCCGGCTCGATGCGCTTGATGCGCTCAGGCAGTGGGGGATGGGTGGCAAACAGCGACTGGGTAAACCCGCGCACCCCCGCGGAAAAATAGGCATGGCTGTATTCAGCCGCGGCGGGTGTGGCCAGCAGTGAGCCATCGCTTGTGCCTGGGCTGGCGCCGCCGATTTTTTTCAGCGCGCCGGCGATGCCCTGCTTATCGCGGGTAAACTGCACCGCCGAGGCATCGGCCAGGTATTCGCGCTGGCGACTGACTCTGGCTTTGATCATCTGGCCGAAGAAGTGACCGACATAGCCGATCACCACCAGCCCCGCGCCCAGCGCCAGAATCGCCACAATCGCGGCGCCGGCGCGGTTATTCGAGCTGCGCACGAAACGGCTGCTGCGTAACAGGTAATAGCCGAGCAGGCCCAGTAACAGAATGCCGTGCAGTACGCCGATCAGACGGATATTGAGGCGCATATCGCCGTTGAAGATGTGACTGAACTCGTGCGCGATAACACCCTGCAGCTCGTCGCGGTTGAAGGCCTGCAGTGCACCCCGGGTGATGCCGATCACCGCGGTACTGGGCGTGGTGCCGGCGGCAAAGGCATTGATGCCGGGTTCATCCAGCAGAAACACCGGCGGCACCGGCATGCCCGCGGCGATCGCCATTTCCTCCACCACGTTCAGCAGCTGGCGTTCCGCCGGGTCGCGGCTGTCGCGACTGATCTGCCGTCCACCGAGCATCTCGGCGACACTGGCACCGCCGCCCGACAACGACAGGGTTTTGTACAGGCTGCCGAGAAACACCAGCGCCAGCACCACCATTGCCACACCGAGAAAGACATCCAGCTGAAACTGTTGCAGTAGCAGCTCGGGGCTGAGAATGAACTGGCCGTTCTGGCTAAAGGTCAGCACCACAAGCAGCAGCAGGTTGGTGAGCACAATCAGCCCGGCCACCGCCAGGCCAAACAGCAGCACCAGCCAGCCGGTCTGGCGACGTGCGTGATCCTGCGCCTCGAAGAAATTCATACGCGTGAACCAGGCGGATTAAAACGAGACTTTGGGCGCGGCCTGAATTTGCGCACTGTCCTCGAATTCCAGCAGGCTCGCATCCTGCCCGTGTCCGAACAGGCCGACAAACACCGTCTGCGGAAACGACTGTTTATAAGTGTTATAGGCCATCACCGCATCGTTGAATGCCTGGCGGGCAAAGGCCACCTTGTTTTCGGTGCTGGTGAGTTCCTCGGTGAGCTGCATCATGTTCTGATTGGCTTTCAGATCCGGGTAGGCTTCCATCACCAGGTTGAAACGGCCCATGGCGCTCGCCAGGTTGCCTTCCGCTCGCCCCAGGGTTTCAATCGCACGGGCATTACCGGGGTCATCATGCGCCTGGCTCAGGCCCTCGGATGCCGCATTACGCGCCTGAACCACTGCATCCAGAGTCTCTCGCTCGTGCTTGAGATAGCCCTTGGCGGTTTCAATCAGGTTGGGAATCAGGTCATAGCGCCGCTTCAGCTGAACCTCGATCTGCGCAAAGGCGTTCTTAAAGCGATTCTTCAGCGCCACCAGGCGATTAAAAATCGCGATCACATACAGCACGATCGCGCCTATGACGATCAGGGTTATTATGGTTGACGTGCCCATCAAGACTCTCCGTTGATTATTATGGTGTTGTTTATAGCAGGCTAATGTCTGGCCAGGTGCTTAGATAGTACAGGAATATTATGGATGAGTAAGTCGTGGATTGCCAAATATTGCTTTGGCAGCGTGTGAGGAGGCTAGTACGAGTTATTGTTAATATTATAGATACATATGACCGTGTCTTGTCCTTATTTGTTATCTATACAGTGGCTTGTTGCGTGATGAATAAGGTTAGCTATAAACTATGAATTCTTAAATTTTTATAAGTACGTTGTTGTTAGATGTCCTTTAAGTGCCCTTTCTGTGAGCTAGTTTCTACTAAATCTTCTCGTATTATTGAGGAAAATGACCAGGCATTTGTTATTAGAGATGGTTATCCAATTAGTGAAGGTCATACACTTGTTATTCCCAAGCGCCACGTCGGTTCATTTTTTGATATTTCCAATGATGAACGTACTGCCTTATTTGAACTCATAGAATCATCAAAGGAGAGCCTAGAAAATGAGTTTACTCCAGATGCTTTTAATATAGGAATAAATGACGGGGCAGCTGCAGGGCAAACTGTAGCGCATTTGCATATACACTTAATTCCACGGTATGAGGGTGATATAGAAGACCCTAGAGGTGGAGTACGTTGGATTATCCCGGATAAAGCGGTTTACTGGAGTGACGGCAAGTGATCAGTGCATTTTATGAAGATAAATTATCTGGATTGAAGGTTGATCGATCGAGCGGACACCCTAAACCCCATAAGGTCTGTTTGTTGTTTGCAGTACTGGACTTAGTCGGTAGCCATCAGGTTACTGATAATCAGTTCATTATCAATGATGAGTTAGAGTCAGCATTTAATACCCACTTCGAACATCTGAAAAAGCTTAATGATGTAAGAAAAATAAACCAACCTTTTTATCATCTGCATAATGATGGCTTTTGGCATTTTAAAATAAAGCCTGGAAAACAAGCTGATTTTGATCGATTGAAAGAAGCTGGCGGTACACCAAGTAAGTCATCTTTATTAGACGTCATTGAGTATGCTTATTTGGACGATGAGGTTTATGAGTATTTTCGTAACGATCTGACACGGCCAAAAGTAAAGGAGTTGCTGCTGGAGAATCTTGAAGATCTGTCAGTACAGTTTCATCGTTGGTTACTTTCAATGGGAAAATCAGAAAAAACAGCAACTAATTATGTTGGTGCGATCAAGGGTTCTATTTCAACCTGGGCACAAGATGCTAACATCAGCTCGAAAAATCTAATAGCTATACAATCTTATACATCATTTAGGGGTGTTGCTGAACAGTTAGTTAACTATTCAGTATTTAAGGAAAGAAATTCAATAGGAAAAAATATGTATAGCTGTGCCTTGAGCAGCTATAAAGATTTTCTGTCTATGACTTGTCAGGTTGAAGTCTCGGAAGATATTGACCAGATTATTCATGACCCGTCTATCAATGCGACTGATAAATCTGTGTTGGTTAGAACGCGTATAGGTCAAGGTAAATTTAGAGAGAATTTAATAAAGTTCTGGAGGGGTTGTGCGGTAACAGGATATGAGTCAACTCAATTTCTTGTGGCCTCACATATTAAGCCTTGGCGAGATGCCAACAACAGGGAGCGACTTGATACGTACAATGGTATTTTATTGCTACCAAATCTTGATAAGGCTTTCGATCTTGGTTATATCAGCTTCAATGAAAGAGGGAGAATAATAGCTTCTGAATTTATTGAATCACCTGACGTGCTTGGTATTCAAGATGGAATGAAAATAGAACTCTCGAAACAACATCAAGATTATCTGGCGTATCACCGCGAAAAGGTGTTTGAAAGATCTGTTTAGAATTATGCGGTATAGTTGGGTTCGGGACAAAATACGGGTCAGGTTGGATTTTCTTTGAATAGCCTGGAATTAACACTTGCTCCCGTAAGAGCTGCAATAAAACTACCATTTACATCTTTCAAGGGTAATCGCTTTAATCAGGATAAAATGGTAAAAATGATTTATAACGTCCTTCTATCAGATTGTATTTTCTAGAGAAACATGACTTTAGTCACTATATGCTGTGTTTACATCTTTGAGGGGGTTGTATATGATGATTGAACCGACAGGATCAGTGAGTGTCTATATCCTGTAAATCAATTTAGATAAGCATTATTGATGGCATTATTACTGGCAGAGTAGTTAATGAGAGATTTGATCTGGGTACGCATTTTTATAGCTGGTTTAGCCCTTTTTGGGGAAAGTGCGCTCGCATCTGAGAATAACTCAACAATTGACGATACTAGTTCTTTTTCCAGCCTTATAGCAGACGTTTCCAGTCACTTTACTGATACTGATTCAGATAATCACCAGCTTACGACTAATTTTCAGTTAGTTAATCCTGATCTACAGCATATCGCCACATGCTGGGTGTTTGACTCTACGAACATTCCGGCACAGCAAAGATACCTTCTTTCATTCCCTCACGCACCGCCTGCAACACTAATTTAGATATACAACTCTGCCATGCACCAAAGCCTGTAAAGCTTAGTGTTCGTGGTCGACATTATATTTACTGATTGCAGGACTTACTATGAATATTCAAATTTCAGTGCGTCGCATGCCGATTTCACTCGACATGAAAAAAGTTATAAATGAGACATGTAATGATCTCTCTTCAAAATTTAATGACATTCAAACAATTGAAGTTTACCTGGAAGATATCAATGGCCCCCATAAAGGCGGGCTGGATAAATGCTGTCATTTAAAGGTTCGTGGGCCGAATCATCTGAGTGTGGATGTTACGGAAATAAAAAGGGACTTATACAGTGCCATTGATAAGGCATTTTGCAGGCTTGTTGAGATCATTAAGCGTAAGTTATCCGGGAAATCATTTAGCTCTACTGGCTTACTGCCCAACGCCTCCTCACTAACAGGGGAAGAACTGGCATGAATGCAATAAACCAGGTAGATGCTTCATTTGAAGAGGCGGAGAGAGATGCCAGTGAACTTGCGACTAAAAGCAAAGCCAATAAACATAGCAATACAGGGTCTTCCAGTGTCTGGCCAAATTTTATGTTTGGTACAGGCATGGCGGCCTATCTGTCATTACCACCAATGATTCCTGGTGTGACAACGTTTGATATAATCGTATTCAATGTTGGATTGATCAATGCTGTTTATTTTCTTGCGCTGGTCGCGCAGAGCATCAGGGTCATTAAATCAAAAGAAAATAGACGTTGATAGCAATATCAGTTAACGAAAGCACGGGGGTCAGGTCTTTGGTTTTACATTGAATGGCCTGGCCCCTGTGATTTTTCACGCCGGATCCACTTCGTTTGATCCGGCCTACCAAAGCGGCCCACAACACCCTCCGTAGGGTGGCATCAAGCGAAGCGGATCCACCGGATAGCCGAAAAAATATCGCATATACATTGAAGAGCTGTAAACGTGTGCCATACAGACAGTAATGAAATACCAATAAAAAAATAGTGTTATCTAAAGTAGCTCGGGTTGGGTAATAAAATATTGATAGTTCACAATAGATGAACTATAGTTCATATATTGTGAACTATAGGTGTGTTTATGTCTTTACTCGCGGATGCCTTATTTACCTCAACACAGCAAAAGGTGTTAGGCCTTTTATACAGTAAGGTTGATAAAACCTTCTATACCAAAGAAATTATTCGAACCACTGGCATGGGCGTGGCGACGATTAAGCGTGAGCTAGATCGGATGTTGGCGGCTGGTATATTGCAGATGCGCAAAGTAGGTAACCAGCACCACTATCAGGCTAATCCTGAATGCCCGATATATCATGAGTTAATGGGTATCGTGCGTAAAACCTTTGGCCTGGTCGATGTGCTTCAGCACGTACTTTTACCACTTGATGCAAATATTGATTTTGCCTTTGTGTTTGGCTCAATTGCAAAAGGTGAGGAAATGGCGGAGAGTGATATTGACGTTTTTATTGCATCTGAGTCATTATCCTTTACTGAGGTGATGAGAGTGCTAATCAATGCAGGGAATGAGCTCGGACGGCCTGTTAATCCGTCGATTTACAGCCAGCATGAGATAGAGAAAAAACTACAGGATAAAAATGCGTTTCTAAGGCGCATTTTTGAACAACCCAAGTTATGGTTGAAAGGAAGCGACGATGACATTAGACAATTTACAGAACCTGGTTAAAACCAAGCAACTCAAAGCTGAACCACCGGATCAACAAGAATTTGATGGCATGGTCAGCTCGGCCAAACGCCGCCTGGCCGATGCTCAGAATCAGCACATTTCGGAAGATAGCCAGTTTTCATTGGCATATGGTGCTGCACATTCACTCGCACTTGCAGCGTTACGTTGGCATGGTTACCGCTCGAAAAATCGCATTCTGGTTTTTCAGTGTCTGCAGCAAACAGTAAACTTGGACACAGAAAAGTGGCTTGTATTGGATCAGTGTCATAAAAAACGCAACCTTTCAGAATATGAAGGGAATCTAGACATAAGTTATCAACTACTCAAAGACTTGATTCATGTGACCAATGAATTACTTGTGCTAGTTGAGGCCTTAGAACCAATAGATAATTAATAATATGAACTTTGAATCATGGCTAATCCACATTGGTAAATCTGAATTAACAATCGGTGACAGGAAGCAATTGTTTTGAATATTAGAGTTAGCTGCTCCGTGATGCGGTTTTTCCAGGATTTAAATAGTATTTTTTCCGCCGCCAGATTAGCTAATGGGAGCTTTGCATGAGTGACAAAAAGGATGACTTAAACAAATTCAGTAAGCGCATTACCGAGCCAAAATCACAGGGCGCATCACAAGCGATGCTCTATGGCACGGGAATGACTGAAGACGATATGAGAAAGCCTCAAATTGGTATCTCAAGTGTCTGGTGGGAAGGCAACACCTGTAATATGCATTTGAATGACTTTGCGGCAGTTGTAAAAAAAGGCGTAGTTAAAGCCGGTATGGTGGGTATGCGTTTTAATACAATTGGTGTGAGTGATGGTATTTCCATGGGCACTGATGGTATGTGCTACTCACTACAATCACGAGAAATTATCGCTGATTCTGTTGAAACCGTAATGGGTGCGCAATGGTATGACGGTAATATTTCTATCCCGGGTTGTGACAAAAATATGCCTGGCGTCTTGATAGCCATGGGGCGCTTGAATCGTCCCGCGTTAATGGTTTATGGCGGAACAATTCGTGCCGGCCATTCACACGGCAAAAGTTTAGATATCGTTTCTGCATTCCAGAGCTACGGTGAATTTATTACAGGAAAGATTAACGAAGACGAGCGCAGTAATATCGTAAAAGAATCTTGCCCTGGTGCAGGTGCATGCGGCGGCATGTATACCGCAAATACAATGGCCACAGCGATTGAGGCGATGGGTATGAGTTTGCCCTACAGTTCCTGTACGCCAGCAACGGACCCGGACAAATTAGATGAATGCCTTCGAGCAGGTGCTGCGCTTAAGAACTTAATGGAAAAAGATATTAAGCCGCGTGACATTATGACACGTGACGCATTTGAAAATGCCATCGTCATGGTGATGGTACTAGGTGGTTCAACCAATGCTGTCTTGCACTTGCTTGCGATGGCGCGTGCGGTAGATGTTGAGTTAAAAATTGAAGACTTCCAGAGTGTAAGTGATCGTGTTCCTTTTATTGCTGATATTAAACCAAGTGGTAAATATGTAATGGAAGATTTACACGCTGTTGGTGGTATTCCGGCGGTAATGAAATATTTGCTTGAAGCCGGTTTAATCAACGGTGACTGTATGACAGTAACGGGAAAAACCATTGCGGAAAACCTGGCTGACGTACCTGCGTTAAAAGACGGCCAGAACATCATTTCGCCTTTAGATAATCCTATTAAAGATTCCGGGCATATCCGTATCTTAAATGGTAACTTTGCACCCGGTGGTTCAGTTGCAAAAATCACCGGTAAAGAAGGGCTCACTTTTACTGGCCCTGCACGTGTTTATGATTGTGAAGAAGATATGATGGCCGGTCTTGAGAACAATGAGATTCAAAAAGGTGATGTGATTGTTATTCGTTATGAAGGACCAAAAGGCGGGCCGGGTATGCCGGAAATGTTAACCCCAACTTCAGCCATTATGGGGGCGGGTTTAGGTGCAGATGTTGCAATGATAACTGATGGACGTTTCTCAGGTGGTTCACATGGATTCATTATTGGACATGTTGTACCCGAAGCACAGGAAGGCGGTCCAATTGGTCTTGTTCAAAACGGTGATGTGATCACGGTCGATGCAAATACAAACAGCTTATCGGTTGATTTAACGGATAATGAGTTAGCGCAACGTAAAGCAGACTGGGAAATGCCCGCTTATAAGGCGACACGGGGTACGCTTCATAAGTTTATTAAGTCAGTTAAAGATGCCTCACACGGTTGTGTTACCGACGAATAGACTTGACTGGCTCGGTGACAAGTCTGAATTAATATTATAATCAATGTTAATTTATTTGCGGCTTTATTTAATTAAAGAAAATAATCATGCTTGCCACTATGGCAAGCATTACAATCTAAGTCCATATAATTAATAGTTTTTTAGTAACTTGTTCCAAACGAAGCATCAGTGGCATTTGGAGGTGTGCGCAGGTTAGCAAGACGTGAACCTTGTGTAACCGGCCCGCGAGGGAACAGGTTTCTTAGATATTTGCTTCCGCCCTGTATTGAAAATTCTTTATCTAGCTCTCTTGACAGCGATCGTGCGTATTTTGGTATACCCTGCTGCAGATAGTGACTGCGCAGGTAGTTGATTACTGCCCAGTGCCCGTCGTTCAGGTCTATGTTTTCTGATTTCGCCAGTTGCTGAGACTTTTCACGACTCCACTTCTGATTATCCAGTTCTGTACGACGCTCATCAATGTCCAGGCTGAATGTTTCTGAGTCCTGTGCGTTGATTTTGTATTGCAATATGGTGTTTATTTTACTGGTTTTTGAAATTGGATTGTCACTTATATATCGTAAGGCTCCATCAACCCGTTTTGTCATCCATTGGCTTTTATTTTCATTATTGATCAATATTCCTTTATTAGGAAATGCATCTTTTTTTCTGGTGTTGTTTTTGTCTTTCATTTTAATGTCTCGGTATATTTATTGTCTAGTTCTAGTCTGCAGAATATAGACGGTGGTTTATGTGTATGTTTTCTTTGTTTATAACTAAAGCTGAATAAATACGTATTTACTTATGATGAAGCTATTAGACCCTGTCTATTGCTTATATCTCATATACCTAACAGCAGTTCCACGTAATGGGATGCGTGGTCGTAATAAAGAAGTTAGTTCATCTAAAAACAGGCCGGATCCGTATCACTCGCCGGAACGTCAGTTTTTCATCAGTCCAGGTGCTGTAAGCTGGTTAAAAGGGGTGGTTGGAAGAGGGTGTCATGGTGTTCTCCTGTGAAGTGTCACCAGCCGCTTACAGGATTAAGCGTTATGCGAAATTCCCTGCGGAGGCTGCATTCCTTTCTGGCATGTCCGTTAGAAACATAGAATGTGGTGAAGCCTTATGCACTAATGTATACCCATTGCCAGGTAATAGCTCATCTTATTAATTGATCGGCCAGATTTGTTCTATTAATGCGTTATTGTAAGAGTAAAGTATGGGGTCAGGTCTTTCGTTTTGCCCGGCCTACGAAAAGCCGGCCTACGAAAGCCGGCCCACAAAAACCGACCCACAAAAACCGACCCACAAAAACCTAAGTAGGGTGGCATCAAGCGAGGCGGATCCAGCTGGTTCTAATAACCCGTCATCTCAAGATAGCCATAACCGATAATCTTATCCGTCGTGGCATCAACCACTTTCACGCTGCCTTCCCAGTAATGAATGCCTGTCGCCATTTCCTGGTCATCAAGCATCGCCTCAATTCGCCATGACTTGTTTTTCGATGGCAGTTTCAATGACCACAGCACCGGGTACTTGCGGCCAGATTCGGCTTTCCAGTATCTCAGCGGTGTTAATTCCACGTCTTTATGCGTCAGTGCCAGGCTGTCGCCATCCGGTTTAATCCACTTGCCACTACTGTGCGGGTCGGGGCTGCCGTCCTGTTGTCGTAGTTGATAGAACATCAGCTCCTGTTGATCGTCCAGCTGTAAGGAAAACCAGTCCCAGCCGACCTGGTTTTCACCCAGCGCACTGGTGCTCCACTCACGGTCCAGCCACGACCAGCCGCTAACCGAAAGTTGTTTGCCTTCACGTTCAAGCGAGCCGTTCGTTTGCAGGCGTGTCATCGAATAATAGTAAGAGGCGTTACCCGGCTCGCTGCTTTTCTGGCTCAGGCCATTATCACCCTGCAACACAATCGGTTTGGTGTTATGTAACTGCAATTGCAAATTAAAATGTTCCGTTTTTACATCAATCGCCCAGGGAAAGCGTCCATCTTCGTCGCCGGTAATCTGCCAGTCTTCCAGCCACACACGAAAGGGCTGTGTGCTTTGCCCGGCAAGTTCAAGCGCACCGCGGGACAGGCGTTGTGCATGCCAGTGTTGCTGCAGATGCACATCGGTTAACGCCACATGTGCCATCCACACCTGGTTGCTTGCCCATTGTGATTTACTGTCCGGCCGTTGCGGCGACAGCGCAATGCGAAACAGGGTTACCTGGTAGCCATAACGATGGCCGTCCCTGTCTTTAAGGTTACCGGTAACATACCACCACTCATTGCGAAAACCCGGGTGGGCGGCATGGTCCTGTGGAAAGTGAAAGTTTGCGGGTTCAATCGCGCGTTCAAAACCGGCCCCGGCTTCACCCCCCAGTGCAGCACGCAGGTCCAGCTGGGAGGGCTCGGGTGCTTGCTCACAGGCGGCCAATAAAGCCGATACCATCAATAGCAAAAAGAGTCGCAATAACAAAAAGAGCCGTTTAATCATAAGTCATGCAGACCCTCACGTAATGACATGCGGCCAATACGCCGTGTCGGATACCAGCTGGCCAGTAAAGCTGCGCTAATCGATAACAGCATGGCCTGGAATGGCAGGCTAACAAAGAACACGCTATGCATGGTCCAGCCAAAGGAGCGGCGGTTAATCACTTCAATCAGGATGTCCGACATCAACCAGCCCAGCGGCAGCGCGAGTACACCCGCCAGCAAGCCAATCAACCCCGACTGCCATAACACCTGGGTGCGCAACTGTGCCGGGGTCACACCGGTTGCCCGCAGGATGGCATAGTCACGGCCTTTCTCGAGGAACAGCGCCATCAGGGCACTGAACACCCCGACAAAGGCCACTATCACCACCAGCAGGCGCAACACATGGGTAATGGCAAAGGTGCGGTCAAATATTTCCAGTGAATAATCACGAATCATCCTGTTCGAGCGGACCAGTACACCATCATCGATTTCCGCCGCCAGGCTTTGCAGTTGCTGCATCACCGCAGCAACATCGGCCTTGTTATCGGCCTCGTTATCGGCATGAGTTTTAAGCATCACTCCCAGCGAGGTGATGGCAGGGTCATCCCAGTACCGGTCATACACACGGCGCGGTAACACCAGCATGCCCTGGGTGGCACTGTAGTCGCGGTACACCGCGGCGATGCGCAGCTTAATCAGCCCCTGCTGGCCACTTTCAATTGCCAGCATGTCACCGGCATGCACCTCCTGGTGATAGGCAAACGGTTCAGACACCAGGATAACTTCATCATTCAGAAAGGCTTGCCAGGCTTCTGCTGCTTCGCCCTCAATATACTCAAAGCCACGCGCGCTTTGTTCACCGGGTTGCAGCACCAGCATCGGCACCGGGATGCCATCAATATTCACGCGCTGATCGTAGCCCGTGCTAACAGAAGCCACCTGGGGTAATGCCTGCACCCGTTGCAGCCATTGCGGATCAAGGCTGCGTTTAATGCGTGATTCACTGTCCGCTGAAATATAAATATCGCTTTGCAGGGTGAGCTCCAGCCAGTCAGCCACGCTCGCACGGAACGAGCCGATCATAATACTCACGCCAATGGTGGCCGACACCGCGATACTCAGGGCAATAATCGCCAGCCCGGTACGGCTCAGCGAAGCCTGCACACTACGAATCGCGATTCGCAGATTGAAGGATTTGATAAGCGGCAACGCCTGCAGGCCGTGCAACACCAGGCGCAATAGCGAAGGCACCATCAGGCTGTAACCGATAATAAACAGGAACAGCGCACTGAAACCGGTAACCAGTCCACGGCTGCTGGCGGCTATTAATAACGGGCTCAATGCCATGCATAACACACCCGCCAGTAACAGCCAGCGGGTCATGCGTTTGCTGCTGTGTTCCAGCTGCGAAGCGCGGTACACGTGCACCGGGTTTACCCGCGCCGCTTCCAGTGCGGGTGCCAGTGTTGCCGCTATAACGGCAAACAATGTAATACCAATGCCCCTGGCAATATGAAACGGTGTCACCCGTAGCGTCTCCGCATTCACGGTCACAAACAGGTCCGACATGGTCTGGCTAATCAACACCAGCAGGCCCTGTCCCAGGGCAATACCCAGCAGCACGCCAAGCATGCTACCCAGCAGGCCAAGCACCACGGCTTCCAGCAGCAGCTGCCGGAATAACTGGCCACTGGTGGTGCCAACCATGCGCGTAATGGCAAAACTCTGGCGTCGTTGCAGCACCGAGAAGGTCATCGTGTTGTACACCAGGAATGCACCCACCAGCATTGCCAGCAGGCTCATGGCTGTCAGGTTAATGCTAAACGCCCGCGTCATCTGGGTATAGCTTTGTTGCTGGCGTGCAAACGAAACCAGTTGCAGCGACCCGGGTAGTCGTGTTTCTAAACGGCTGGCCTCTGCTTCACTCAGCAGTAATTGCACACGGCTAAGCTGACCGGTTTGTTGCAACAGCGTCTGCGCACTGCCAATGTCGGTGAGTATCACCTCATTCAGGCGTGCATCCTGCTCGGCATCTAATAACCCGATGATGGTTAAAGCCACTACGCGGCCACCAATGCGTAACTCAATCACATCATCCACGGCTTTGTTGATACGTTTAGCCAGGGTAGAGGATATCAGCACACTGTTGGGGTTGGTGAGTAAACGCGGTATCGCCGAAGCAGGAACACCTATATTGCGATGGGTTTGTGCCTGGTAGGCAAAGGGATCTATCCCCAGCAGGGTGTAATTTAACCCGGCAATGGTCACCGCGCCTTCCACCAGTGGCACCGCATTACGGTAACCCCACTCAACCCGTAGCCGGGTATATAGCGTCTCCGGTATCGCCCCCCGGGGCGCGACTATCTCGTGAGTCATCGGGCCGGATAAACGTGAAACCGACTCACCAAAGGATTGCCTGGCGGTCATGTTGGCAAGATCAACTGCAACAATCACCGCAGTGCCCAGGGCAATGCTGAGTAAGGTCAGCCCCAGTTGCCACGGGTGGCGCGTAAAGAAACGCCAGCTGGCACGAACCCAGAGCGGAGGACTTACCATGTAACTTCCTGTTCACCGCTGTGAATTGAGCCCTGCTGTAGTACCAGCAGCCGATCTGTCATGTCGGCCACCGTTTTGCTGTGGGTAACAATCAATAAGGTTTGTTGATGTTGCTGTGCCAGTTCAAACAGCAGGTTAAGAATGTGCCGGCCAGTGCGGGCATCCAGGTTACCGGTGGGCTCATCCGCCAGCACCAGGGTCGGCTGATGAATCAGCGCACGTGCGATGGCAACGCGTTGCTGTTCACCGCCGGATAACTGGTCGGGAAAGCTCTGGCCGCGATCAGGCAGGCCAATGGTCTGCAGCCAGTGCGCCAGGCGCTCAGCTTTATCGGCGGGAGAGTAGTGCAGTAGTTCCAGTGGTAACAGAATGTTTTCTGCCGTAGTCAGTGTAGGAATCAGGTTGAACTGTTGATAAATAAAACCAATATGCTGGCATCGAAACCGCGTTAATGCCGGTTCCTGTAGCCGGGTGATCACCTGGTCAGCAATCTGAATGCGGCCACGGCTGGGGGCATCAATGCCACCAATCAGGTTGAGCAAGGTGGACTTACCCGAGCCACTACTGCCCAGCAACGCCACGCGTTCACCCTGCTGGATAGTAAACTCAACATTGTCCAGAACCGTATGCTGGGAACCGGCTTCCTCATACTCGTAGTGCAGTTGCTGGGCCTGGATTAACATCGTTAAATCCTGTCTCGAAATGTTTTTGATAATTCAGAGTTCAATAGTAATTGATTCGTAACAGGCTCTGTAGAGAAATTGTAGACACATGCCGGATCCACTTCGTTTGATCCGGCCTACGAAAGCGGCCCATAAAAAACAGCCCACAAAATACCTGTAGGGTGGCATCAAGCGAAGCGGATCCACCAGATACCTGGGCTGCGTACTCGCTGATCGCTATGCTTTCGGCTGACGATAACACAAACACTCAATCAGTCGTTCCACCTGCTGCTTGCAGCAGCCACTGCCCATGGTGGCCAGGTCTGTTTCCTGATCGCTTCCAGCGTTGTTGCACCATCGACGATGGCATTGATGATATCGATTTTGGGCACCTCATTGCAGGTGCACAGGTTCTGTTCCAGGTTTTTCCTGAGAATGCGGGGTAGTCTGTCGAGTGGGTCAGTCACGGGTTTGAAGTGATGCATCGCGGTGTTTATGGCTCGGTCGCGGATTATAAACCAGTTCAGCGTCCGAGTGGCTAAATCTGTATTAACACGGATTAAGATAGACATTGATAATTAACGTTACATGTTGATACCGGCTTTATTTTTTTAAAACCTGCATTAGCAGAAGCTGATTTACTGCGTAAGCTTATAATTTCTATTGGTTATTTTTTCCAACCGGCGTTAATCAACGCCGACCTTCTGTAAAGCCTGCCGGCATTAGCTTCGATAGGCTGTGCGGGTTTTCATCCCGGCAGTTTTTCACAGGGCTTATTGATTGTTATTTCCAATGAAGCCGATAGAAATAATTCATTTTATACATTGCCTGTTCAGGGTAATACTTTCTGGCGGAATCGTAATACGGTTAAATCGCTGTTCAGCAAATGGCAGTGATAATGATTTCCAGTGATACGCATTATAAATATAAACAAAGCAGAGAAGGTGAAATATGATTATGCCAATAAGAAAACCACTGGTGTCGGCGATGCTGTCGATCGCGCTCATCGTACCAGCCACGTCTGCATTCGCCGCAGGCGATGCAAAGTCCAACCAGTTCTGGTGGCCCGACAGGATCAACCTGGAACCCCTGCGGCAGCATTCACCTGAATCCAGCCCTTACGGTGAGGACTTCGATTATGCTGAAGCCTTCAGCAAGGTCGACCAGAAAGCCCTGAAGAAAGATATTGAAAAGCTGATGACCACCTCGCAGGACTGGTGGCCGGCGGACTGGGGTAACTACGGCCCGCTATTTATTCGTATGGCCTGGCACAGTGCCGGTACCTACCGCACGATGGATGGCCGGGGTGGTGCCGACGGTGGTCAGCAACGTTTCGAGCCGCTGAACAGCTGGCCCGACAATGCCAATCTGGACAAGGCGCGTCGTTTGCTGTGGCCGGTTAAACAGAAATACGGCCGCAGTGTGTCATGGGCCGACCTGATGATTCTGGCGGGTAATGTGGCGCTGGAAAACTCCGGCTTTAAGACAATGGGTTTTGCCGGTGGCCGTGCCGATGACTGGGAACCCGACATGGTGTACTGGGGTGCGGAAACTGTGTGGATGGCCGATGACAAGCGCTACAAGGACAAAAAAAGCGGGCTGGAAAACCCGCTGGCCGCTGTGCAGATGGGGCTGATTTATGTGAACCCTGAAGGTGCAGCCCATAAGCGTCACGACCCGAAGGCCGCGGCACACGATATCCGCGAGACCTTTGGCCGTATGGCGATGAACGATGAAGAAACCGTCGCGCTGATTGCCGGTGGTCACACCCTGGGTAAAACTCACGGCGCGCACGGTCCGCAGAAATGTGTGGGCCCTGAGCCGAGCGCTGCGGATATTACAGAGCAGGGGCTGGGCTGGATTAACCGCTGTGGTAAAGGCAATGCAGAAGATACGGTGACCAGTGGCCTGGAAGGCGCCTGGACACCCACGCCAACGCAATGGAGCCAGGCGTTCCTTGCCAACCTGTTAGCGCAGGAATGGGTGCAGGACAAGAGCCCGGCCGGTGCGGTGCAGTGGATTCCCAAAGATGAAGGCATGCGCAAGGCGGTGCCCGATGCGCATATCAAGGGCAAGATGAACCCGGTTACCATGCTCACCACCGACCTGTCGCTGCGTGAAGACCCGGCGTACCGCAAAATCGCCGAACGTTTTGTCAACGATGCGGATGCCTTTAATGAGGCTTTTGCCCGTGCCTGGTTCAAACTGACCCACCGTGATATGGGCCCGACTGCACGTTATGTGGGTGATGAAGTACCCGCCGAGGTGATGATCTGGCAGGATGCGGTACCCGAGGTGGATCACAAGCTAATCAATGAAAAAGATGCGGCGAAACTTAAGGCGAAAATTCTGGATTCCGGGCTGAGTGTATCCGCGCTGGTGAAAACCGCCTGGGCATCGGCAGCGTCCTTCCGTGATACCGATATGCGCGGCGGTGCAAATGGTGCACGGCTGCGTCTGGTACCACAGAAAGACTGGCAAGTGAACGATCCCAACTCGCTTGCTAAAGTGCTGGATAAACTCGAAGCGGTGCAGAAGGATTTTAACAAGGGCCTGTCCGCTGGCAAGAAAGTATCACTGGCGGATGTGATTGTTGCGGGTGGTGCTGCCGCCATCGAGAAGGCTGCTAAGGATGCAGGCTACAAGGTGACGGTTCCGTTCAAGCCGGGTCGTACCGATGCCAGCCAGGCACAGACCGATGTCGAGTCGTTTGCAGTACTGGAACCCAGAGCCGATGCATTCCGTAACTACTACAGCAAGGCGAGTCTGCGTTCACCGGCGGATATGATGGTGGACAAGGCCGCTACGCTGGATCTGACTGTGCCGGAGATGACCGTGCTGATTGGTGGTATGCGGGTGCTCAACGCCAATGCCGGTGGCTCCAGCCACGGTGTGTTCACCGACAGGCCAGGCCAGCTGCGCAATGATTTCTTCGTTAACCTGCTCGACATGTCGAACGAGTGGCAGAAGTCATCTAAAGACGAAGCGATTTACGAAGGTCGTGATCGCAGCAGCGGCAAGGTGAAATGGACTGCAACCCCGGTTGACCTGGCGATTGGTTCCAGTTCGGAGCTGCGTGCGGTGGCTGAAGTCTATGCGGCCAATGATGGCGAAGAGAAATTTGTTAATGACTTTGTAAACGCATGGAGCAAGGTGATGACGCTGGATCGTTTTGATCTGAAATAAAGTCGATTCATAAATTGATAACACCGACGGAGAGATTTGTAACCAGCTGCAATGGCTGGTTGCTAACTCTCCGTTTTTTTTATTGTTTGCCAGTGAGGGAATTGTGACCACAGCTTCTGTACCCTAGAATATAGCTATTAATGACTGACTGCAGGTGATTATCGTGCCAATGACACGCAGACAATTTCTTAAATACCTGGCGATTATCAGCGCTACGTCAGGCTGGGCAGTGAGCTCTAATCATAGCTATGCATCTTTACTCTCCGTACCGAGTGCTAATTCAAGGCACACACGTATTATCCCATCGAGTGGTGAAAAAATACCGGCGATTGGCCTGGGTAGCTGGCTTACATTTGGTATTGATATTGGCAACACCGAAGTACTGAACAATCGCATTGCTCTGCTGCGTGAGTTTTTACAAAAGGGCGGGGGGATGCTGGATTCTTCACCCATGTATGGAACTGCCGAGGAAGTGATAGGCAAAGGCCTGGAACGTATTAATAATCACCAGCGCTTATTCTCTGCAACTAAAGTCTGGACAAGCGGTAATCGACAGGGCTCCCTGCAAATGGAACAGTCACGTCGATTATGGGGAGTAGACAAGCTGGACCTGATGCAGGTGCATAACCTGCTTGACTGGGAGACCCATTTGCCCAGTTTACAGGCAATGAAACAGGCTGGTGACATTCGCTATGTAGGTGTTACCACGTCACACGGGCGTCGCCATAAAGAGCTAGAGCATATTATGCGCACGCAGGATCTGGATTTTGTGCAGTTTACTTATAATATGCTGGATCGTGAAGCTGAAAATATTTTATTGCCGCTGGCCAAAGACAGGGGTATAGCGGTTATTATCAACAGGCCATTTCAGCATGGCGGCCTGTTTGAGCGTTTTGAAAGCTACCCATTACCACCATGGAGCGCGGAAATAGACTGTGACAACTGGGCACAGTTCTTTTTAAAATTTATCATCTCTCATTCTGCAGTCACCTGCGCCATACCGGCAACCTCGCAGCTGGAGCATCTGCGTGAAAATATTGCGGCGGGATATGGCGAATTACCCGATAAGATAATGCGACAAAAAATGATTCAATATATAAAAGCGCTTTGAACTTACAGATTGGTAAAAACCACACAGGAAACTAGTTTTTATGCACAATAATACTGCCTCATCGATGGGGCTATTCGAGCGCTATCTGTCATTGTGGGTTGCATTGTGTATTGCAGCTGGTATCGGTATTGGGAGTGTCTTGCCGGGCCTGTTCGAGTCTATTGCTACGATAGAATATGCTAGCGTTAACCTTGTGGTTGCGGTTTTTATCTGGCTCATGATTTACCCGATGATGGTCAATGTCGATTTTTCATCGCTTAAAGATGTCGGTAAAAAGCCCAAAGGCCTGTGCATTACTCTGGTAGTCAACTGGCTGATAAAACCCTTTACCATGGCAGCACTTGGTATTTTATTTTTTGAGTATATTTTCGCAGGACTTGTCGATCCACAGTCTGCACGGGAATACATTGCCGGAATGATCCTGCTGGGGGTTGCACCCTGTACCGCGATGGTATTTGTGTGGAGTCAGCTGGTACGTGGTGATGCCAATTATACGCTGGTACAGGTGTCTATAAACGACATTATTATGGTATTTGCGTTTGCACCCATTGCGGCATTCCTGCTGGGTGTTACCGACATTGTTGTGCCCTGGAAAACACTACTGCTTTCTGTTGTGCTCTATGTGGTAATCCCGCTAGCCGCGGGTTATCTTACTCGAAAATTACTGGACGGCGCAGATAATGATCAACGCATCAGCCATTACATTGCCATGGTTAAGCCGTTTTCTATTATGGGCTTGCTGGCAACGGTGGTTCTGTTGTTTGGATTTCAGGCGCAGATCATTCTGGCGAAGCCCATGGTTATTGGATTGATTGCCGTGCCGCTACTTATCCAGAGCTATGGCATATTTATTATTGCCTATGGCTGGGCTTATTTATGGCGTGTACCATTCAACACTGCAGCACCTGCAGCGCTGATAGGTACGTCTAATTTTTTTGAACTGGCAGTTGCGGTCGCAATCAGCCTGTTCGGTCTAAATTCGGGTGCCGCACTGGCAACGGTGGTAGGTGTACTGGTTGAGGTGCCCGTTATGCTTTCGCTGGTCGCACTTGCCAATCGTACCCGTCAGCATTTTAGTTGAATAGATAAATAAGCTTGTAGCTGACTGGAGTGTCGTCAGGTTGAACTGCTTGCTCACTGTAAAAATCATCAGCAGAGGGAAGTACAATGCAATCGCAGCATAAATTAGGCATGCAGCAGATGCTGGATGAGATCGAGCAGGAGGTTCGCTATACGCGGCAACTGCTCGGTAAGCAGGCGCTGGATAGCCGGGTGATGGATGCCATGGCCAGGGTGCCACGGGATGCCTTTGTGCCTGCGGATATGCAAGAAGTGGCGTTTACCAACGGCCCTTTGCCGATCGGTTATGGGCAGACCATCTCGCAACCCTATATCGTGGCGTTAATGACTGATTTGCTGGCACCGAAAGCCGAACATCGCGTACTGGAAATTGGCAGTGGCTCGGGTTACCAGACCGCGGTTTTATCGCTGCTGTGTCAAAGCGTATACAGCCTGGAAATCGTACCCGAGCTTTCCACCCGGGCACAGGATAAACTCGGTCAGCTGGGCTATCGCAATGTGCAAATCACCTATGGTGACGGTTATCAGGGCTGGCCCGAGCATGCGCCCTATGACGGTATTATTGTCACAGCGGCAGCGCCTTATATTCCCGAGGCGCTGATACAGCAACTGAAACCCGGTGGCCGACTGGTGATTCCGGTAGGTATGCCGCATGGCTCGCAACAACTGATGCTGGTGAATAAGGATAAAGATGGCGCAATTCACTCGCGTAATATTCTGGCGGTTGCTTTTGTACCCATGGTTGAACACGGTGAAAGTGAGCATTAATAAAATATCGACCGTGCCTGTAGCGGAGTGTATCGGTGAGTGAAAGCCGCACGGTGTCGATTCAATTTTATGCTGAATTGAATGACTTTATTCACAGGGAGAAGCGCGGCGCTGCCTTCGAGGTTTATTTAAACGGTCCGACCTCGGTGAAAGATTTGATCGAATCACAGGGTGTTCCGCATACTGAAGTCGGTTCAATTATGCTTAAGCATGAGGCGGTGGATTTTTGCTGTTTAGTGAGTGATGGTGATCACATCAATGTCTATCCTGAAACGGAAAAACTTGACCCGACCAGACCCGCTCGCCTGCATAACAGACCCCTGGCACAGATAAAGTTTGTACTTGATACGCATCTGGGTAAGCTGGCGAAATATTTGCGCATGCTGGGTTTTGATACGCTGTATAAAAATGATTATGAAGATGAACAACTGGCCGAGATAGCCAGTCAACAGCAACGCATCGTGCTGAGTCGTGACCGCGGCCTGCTGAAACGCAAAATCATTGAATACGGACATTACGTCAGGCATACACAGCCTCTTGAGCAGTTGGCTGAAATAATGCAATGGCTGGATCTGCAAAAGCACCTAAAGCCCTTTAGCCGTTGCACAACGTGCAATGGCCTGCTGCACAGCGTGAGTAAAAAAGACATAGAATCGCAATTGGCACCGAAAACAAGGCAATATTACAACGAGTTTAAACAGTGCGCTGGCTGTAAACAGATATACTGGAAGGGAACACACTATCAGCAACTGCAGCAGATAGTGCAGGGCATTACGGGCGAGACCAACGCGGATAACGGGTAAAGCAGAAGATCGACCAGTTGTTATGAAGCATGCAAAATGACACGATTCAATTTATATATTTGCGTTTATTCGCGTTCATTGGCGGATTTTAAAAAATAATTGCTGAAGACCTGTCATCAGCCGAAAGGAGTTACCGATGAGAACTGCACCAGGTTTGTGGCTAACGTTGCCTGTGCTTCTGGCGTTTCCGCCGGTAACTTTCGGTTTTGATAACGGCCCCAGCTGGTTTGGCTTCAGTTATACACTCAACACCTCGGGTGCGCGGACCATTGGCATGGGTAATAGCGGGGTGGCTTCGGTGAGTGATGCCAGTGCGGTGCTGGTGAACCCGGCGGCGCTGCTGCGCCTGCCGAAAACCGAGTTTCGTCTCGACAGTAATTTTCGTCACCTGGATGAAGTGAACCTGCCGGGTGCCAGCAATCTCGGCACGGGCGAGTCGATCCGGCTCGGCCTCAAGGTAGATGAAACTAACCAGATCGATCCGGCACTGATGGCCTTTGCCACACCGACGAATGATGGGCGCACAGTGTTCGCCTTGTTCTATCACGAGTTTCTACCCTACGACCGTTTTGTCACGGTCACCGATCCGCTCAGTGGAACGGAGATCGAAAAACACAATGTGATGTTCGACCTGGACGAGTTCGGTTTTTCGATTGCGCACAGTCTGTATGATGACAAGCTTGCACTGGGTTTGTCTGCCAGTCTGGTCACGCTGAATATGGATGTGCTGGCGGTAGATTTACAGGGCTCTGCCCCGGTTACTGAAGCCGAGTTCGCCAGCTATGGCAGCCAGACCGAACAGGAACCCATCTGGCGTTTCGCGCTGTTGTACCAGCCGACTGATGAGTTGAGTTTCGCTTTCAACTACACCCTGGCGCCCAACCCTGATTACACCCATATCACCGCCAACTCGACAGCAACCGTTAACAGTGCGGCGCAAAACGGTTGCAGCGGCGATATTAATAACGCTGTGCTGGTCGATGGCACCCCCACCGGCAGCTGGATCTGTAAAAGCTCGCTGCCGCTGCCATCCAGTGTGGCGATCGGCGTTGCCTACACGCCTGAGCCGCGCTGGAACCTGGCATTCGATATTGTGTTTATCGATTACAGCCGTATCACAAAGGAACTGCACGCACCTTATGCCTATCCCGGTGGTGATGTAGTTGTGGTGCAACAGAAATCAGATTTCGAAGCCGAGGCGGTGACCGAATACCATTTCGGCCTGGAGTATCTTGCAACGATTAAACAGCAGCCGATTGCGCTGCGTGCCGGTTACTACTTCGACCCGGCGCATGACATCAAATACCGCGGCGAGGATTCGACTTCTAAGCTGATCTACACCGGCGGTGAAGATGTGCACCACCTGACCGCAGGCATTGGCGTGCCCCTGGCCGATAGTATGCAGTTTGATATGGCGGCTGATCTGGCAGATAATGACAGTTATCGAATTGCGCTGTCGTTTGCTTATCGGCTTTAGTTGTTTGTCTAACGATATTAGTCATTCGGGTATCAGGTGGATCCGCTTCGCTTGATCCACCTTACGGCGATTTTTATGGGCCGGTTTTTCGTAGGCCGGATCAAACGCAGTGGATCCGGCGTGTGTCGTGAAGAGTTATTATCATGCTAAATCAATTGGCAATGAAAATGGCATCAGCTTTGTGGCTATCGAAGGCCAGGATTTGTCATGTCATGCTCTATGAATGATATTACCGACCTTGCCTGACAACCGTCTCGCGATTAACACCAGTCCGGCTAACAGCAGTAAGCTCCAGCCATTTATCGCGCCATTGCCGTGTACATAAATATCGGTTTCATAGCTGACACTTGTGCCATCGTAAAAATTGTCACGGTAGCTGTCTTCCAGTGGCAGTGTGCTTAGCGAATTGTCTTCATAGGGGCCATAGCTGAGTAACCATGTATTCTGATCGGCATCATACAGATCGATACGAATGTCATAGTAACCAGCCGGGAAACCATCGACCAGTTCACTTTCGATAACGAATGCGTCACTGGCACTGTCGCCATAGATCGTGAAGACATCGGTGCTGGCATAGTCATTCCATGGCCCCCCTTCATAACTGATATACAGTTCGGCATATACATGGGCATTGCTATACACGGTATCGACGTCCATGGTCACGCTGAAATGATGATAAAAACCGTCATAGTCGAAGTCTTCAACCAGTTCGACCGAGGTAGCATAAATACTGAAGTCACCGTAATAACTGCTGCTCATTAGCTGGGTCGATTCGCTGCGATAGCCCTGTTTGCTGATGGGAAACAGGGCCTGCAGTTCAGCTTTTGCCAGCTGTTGCTGTTTTTCAACTGTGCTGGTTGAATCGGCCAGGCTGTAGCTGATTGATCGGCTGCTGGTCTGCGTTTCATTGTCACTGGTGGCATTGTCACTGGCACTGGCATTGGCAATGTTGATGCTGCTGATGGCGAGTAAACCGCCGAGCAGTGTGGATGCAAGGTGATAAGCCTGTCTGTTTTTTGTTATCTGCGACATGTTGATTCTCCCGCAATGGTTGACGTCTTGATGCTGGGTTTATTTCAACATGAGGTAGCTGAACCGTAGCTGAACGAGCGCGGGTTTATCTAAGGAAGCTCTTAATAATTCATCCGTGAATTATCAGAGCAAAAACAAATCAAAATGCGATTTTGATTTGTTTTTCATTTTCAATAACTTAGCAGTTATTGAAAATGGCGACACATCCTTGTGCCGCGGAACCTCTGAGTTTTTCAGAGGTTCCCTAAATGAGCAGGCAGGGTGTTACAGCAGCACGCGAATTTCGGCACCACCCAGTGGGCTGGTATGGATACTCAGTGTACCCTGGTAGGCATCAACGATATTGCCCACAATCGACAGGCCGATGCCGTGTCCGGCAACATTCTGGTCGGCCCGCATGCCACGTTGTAGCAGTGTCTCGACCTGATCGGCCGGTATGCCGGGGCCATCATCCATCACTCGCAGTAGCAGCTGTTTGCCCTGTGCTTCGGCGACCACTTCTATATGCTGCTGCGCCCATTTATAGGCATTGTCCAGCAGGTTGCCGAGCAGCTCCATCAGATCGCCTTCATCGCCCTTGAAACGCAGTTGCTCCTCGACCCTGAGCTGCAGCCGGATGCGCTTGTCCTGGTACACCTTGCCGAGCGAATCCAGCACGCGTTGCAGCACCGCTTTCACCTCAAGTGACTGTGCACTGCTGGAGCTGCCGGCGGTGGCGGCGCGTTGCAGCTGGTACTCGACAATTGCATTCATACGGCTGATCTGTTCCTGCACCGTATGATCGGCCTGGTTGTCTGCCTCGCTGTTTGCATTGAGGCCACTCTGTAACACCGCCAGCGGGGTTTTCAGGCTGTGTGCCAGGTCGCCCAGTGCATTGCGATAACGGCTTTTCTGTTCACGCTCATGAAGCAGCAGCTGGTTGATATTGCGGCTGAGGTGTTCGATTTCAGTGGGGTAGTCATGCTCTATCTGTTGTTGTTCGCCGGCTTCGATGCGGTTCAGCTCGGCACCGACGCGGCGCAGTGGTTTCAGCCCCCAGCGTAATATCAGCGCCTGGCTGATGAGTAACAGCAAAGCCATCGCCGACAACCAGCCCCACAGCGTATTGCGGTAGTCGGCAAGCTGCTGGTTAAAGGATGCCAGGTCGGTGCTGATATTGAAGGTGAGTGCAAGGCTGCCGTTTTCGTCGATCCAGTTAATGCCGTAGGCGAAGCTGTAATAGCTGTGATCGTTCATCCGGATTTGCTGGAAGCTTTTGTTGCCACTCTCAAGCCATTGTGATGCTGGCAGGCTGGCACCCAGCGCAGATGAGGACTGCCACAAAACCTCACCCGCCTGGTTGATAATGCTGGCATATACGCCGGAGCTGGGCAGGCCGAGCAGTGCATCCAGTTCGTTGGAGGGCATGAGTATCTCGTTGTCGCTGACTTCGGCGGCGGCAAGCAGGGCATACAGCTGGCTGGTGAGTTTATCCCTGAGTGCGGTTTCGCTGCTCTCGATAAATGCACGATTGAGTGCAGCGGCGGTGAGGGTAATAAAGATCAGCAGGACCAGGCTGGCGCTAAGAATGATGCGGCGATTCAGTGACATGGGATTTTTACTCAGCTACCCGATTGATCACCCGATTGATCACAAAGGGTGAAGCGATAGCCACGGTTACGCAAGGTGGCAATGGGCGCAAGCGAACCATCCGGGTCGAGCTTTTTGCGCAGCCGGCCAATCAGCACTTCGATTACATTGCTGTCGCGATCATCATCGTGGGGATACAGGTAATCGGCCAGGCGGGATTTGGAAACCGCTTCGTCTGCATGACGCATCAGGTATTCCAGCATGCGGTATTCAAACGCAGTCACCTCAATTAGCTGGTTATCGCGTAACACCTGTTGTGTCGCCGGTTTAAGGGTAATGCCACCACAGCTGAGTTCGCTGCTGGCGCTGCCGGCGGCACGGCGTAACAGCGCCTTGAGCCGCGCTAACAGCTCTTCCATCTGGAAAGGTTTGACCAGGTAATCATCGCCACCGGCTTCCAGTCCTTCAACTTTTTCCTGCCAGCGGCTGCGCGCAGTGAGGATCAGCACAGGCAGGGTGCTGGCCTGCTGGCGCAGTTTGCGGATGATTTCAATACCCGACATGCCGGGCAGGCCGATATCAATGATCGCGGCATCCAGTGGGTATTCGCTGGCGAAAAAGTAACCTTCTTCACCGTCGCTGCTGCTGTCCACCATATAGCCTTCGGTCTCCAGTTTGCTGCGGATATCGGCGAGTAAATCCTGTTCGTCTTCAACAATCAGAATGCGCATGGTTAGCGTTTTCTAAGTAATTGACCTGAATCGGCATCGACAACAATGATGCGCACTTCACCGTTGGCACTCAGCATTTTTACCCGGTAAGTATTGTTGTGGCGTTTAACCGCGAGGACGCGTCCCGGGCTGGCCTGCTGCGCAGCACTGATGGCCTGTTGCTTGCTGATGCCGCTGTGGTTTTGCGGCGGAGCGGCCTGCACATTACTGGTGAGCAACAATGTCAGGCTTATTAACAGAGGTAACACAAATTTCATAAGTCGGGATGTCATGGCCAGGTCGGTGATTATGCTGGGAGTAGTTTACACCGCTATGCAGATGGCTACCACCGGACCTCGTAGCTGTTGCCCGGCTTGCGCAGCGCCCGATCTGCTGCGATTGATTTAGCTGAGGGCGCTGCGCATGTCCGCATTTAGTGGTTGCGGTAGAAAATGCTGACATTATCGTTCTGCAACCCCAGTATCAGTCGCGGATTATCCGTTACATAAGCATGCTGCTGATAATAATTATGCACCCGGGTGTGTCTGTGGTGATGCGGGTGACGCACCGGCTGACGGGTGTGGTAGTAACGGTTGTGATGATGCCTGGTTACTGGTTGTCGACCGCTGTGATTATGCTGGCCGCGGGTATGCGGCAGTTGATCCCGGTGGTTACGTCCCTGTGCAGCGCCGTGACGTCCCGGCCGGTGATCAGCTGAATGACCGCGGTTGTGCTTATCCGATTGACTGTAACGAGCCACCTGATCGGCTTTATCATGACTGCCTGCACTGGCAATCGCCGGGGTCAGGCCGAGAACGCTGATAAGCACGGTCAGCAGCGGCAGTTTTTTAAGCTTTGAGATAATCTTCATCTTGATTCTCCAGATTTAATAACATCAGGTTAATAACATCGGTTTGTTTCCGATGGCTTAACACTACGCCTGACTGGCTGAACGAAAGCTGAACGAAAATTAAAAATTCATCTGCGATTGATGTCAGTGTGAGTTGATCTGGCACAAGGCTTTGCTAATTGTCTATTGCGGCTGATAGTACTAGGCTTATTGCAGCAGGCTTAATACAGCAGCATTGACACACTCACAGCAAAGGCCCACTCAAGGCGGAGAGCTTTATGTCGAGCACAGTGACCATAGACGGTAATCAGGCAGCGGCGACCATTGCGCACCTGACCAATGAAGTGATTGCGATCTATCCGATTACCCCGGCCTCACCGATGGGGGAGTGGGCGGATGACTGGTCGTCGCGGCGGCAGCCCAACCTGTGGGGCACGGTGCCCGAGGTAATCGAGATGCAGAGTGAAGGGGGTGCGGCCGGAGCAATTCATGGCGCATTGCAGAGTGGTGCGCTCACCACCACCTTCACCGCCTCGCAGGGCTTGCTGCTGATGCTGCCCAATATGTACAAGATTGCTGGCGAGCTGACGCCCACGGTGTTTCATATTGCGGCGCGTTCGCTGGCCTGCCAGGCACTGTCGATTTTCGGTGATCACAGTGACGTGATGGCCACCCGTGCCAGCGGTTTTGCCATGCTGTCATCCAACTGTCCGCAGGAGGTGATGGACTTTGCGCTGATCGCCCAGGCAGCAAGTCTGAAATCCCGGCTACCGATACTGCACTTCTTCGATGGCTTTCGTACCTCCCATGAAATCAGCAAAATTCACAGCATCGACACCGAGGTGGTGCGCGCGATGATCAGTGATGAGCTGGTGGCGGCGCATCGTGCGCGTGGTCTGTCACCGTCGCACCCGGTATTACGCGGCAGTTCGCAGAACCCCGATGTGTTTTTTCAGGCGCGAGAAAGTGTGAATCTATATTACTCCGAGATGCCGGCGATTATGCAGCAGTGCATGGATCAGTTCGCAGAACTCACCGGGCGACAGTATCAGCTGTTCGATTATGTGGGCGATGCACAGGCCGAACGGGTGATGATTGTAATGGGCTCCGGTGCCGAGGCCGCGCATGAAACCATCGACTACCTGCAGCGTCAGGGTGAGAAAGTGGGTTTGCTCAAAGTGCGGCTGTTTCGACCGTTTGATGCAGCTGCCTTGCTGACCGCGTTGCCCGCGTCGGTGAAAAAAATTGCGGTGCTGGATCGCACCAAGGAACCGGGTGCTGATGGCGAGCCGCTGTACAAGGATATTGTCACTGCGATTGCACAGCAGCACTGTCATGGTCACAGTCAGTTTGCGGCGATGCCGATTATTTGCGGCGGACGCTTTGGTCTGTCCTCAAAAGAATTCAACGCCGGCATGGTGAAGGCGGTGCTGGATGAGTTGAAAAAAGATCAGCCCACACATCCGTTTACCATTGGCATTCATGATGATCTGAGTCACTTAAGCCTTGAATGGGATGCGGATTTTCGTACCGATGCACACCGCGATACTTTTCAGGCGGTGTTCTATGGTCTGGGCAGTGATGGCACAGTGAGTGCCAATAAAAACAGCATCAAGATTATTGGCGAGAGCACCGATTTACACGCGCAGGGTTATTTTGTTTACGATTCGAAAAAAGCCGGTGCGGTCACCGTGTCGCATTTGCGTTTCGGGCCTCAGCCGATTCATTCAACTTATTTAATTGGCGACAATGATGCACAGTTTGTGGCCTGTCACCAGTCGGTGTTTCTCGAACGATATACGATGCTTGATAAGGCGGCTGAAGGCGCGGTGTTTTTATTGAACTCGACGCTGCCTGTGGATCAGGTGTGGGACAGTTTGCCGCAGCAAACCCAGCAACAGATGATCGATAAACAGATTCGTTTTTACTGTATCAATGCCTGTGCGGTGGCGAGTAAAAATAATATGGGGCAGCGTATTAACACGGTGATGCAGACCTGTTTTTTTGCCATCTCCGGTATCCTGCCGCAGGATGAGGCGATTGCCTCGATCAAGCAGGCGGTGGAAAAAACCTACGGTAAAAAGGGACGGCGACTGGTGGAGTTAAACTTCCGCGCAATTGATGACACCCTGGCGGCACTGCAGCAGATCGAGGTGCCCTCCAGTGCCAGTAGCCAGCAGTTGCCAGGCAATGTGGTGCCGGACTCCGCAGCTGAATTTGTGCAACAGGTGACCGGTGAAATTATTGCCGGGCGGGGTGATGCAATCCCGGTGAGTCTGTTTCCTGCGGATGGTACCTACCCACTGGGTACCGCCGCCTATGAAAAACGCAATCTGGCACAGGAAATTCCGCTGTGGGATGCGGAGCTGTGTACCCAGTGCGGCAAGTGTCCACTGGTGTGTCCCCATGCGGCGATTCGCAGCAAAATTGTGCCGGAATCCGCACTGGAAAATGCGCCGCCCGAATTCAAACATCGACAGATGATTGGCAAGGGCTTTCCAGCGGAAATGCACATCATGTATCAGGTGGCACCGGAAGACTGCACCGGCTGTGGTTTATGTGCCGATATCTGCCCGATTCATGACAAGAGTAATGTCAGCCACAAGGCGTTGAATATGGCACCGCAGCCGCCGTTGCGGGAACAGGAAAAACGCAACTGGGAATTCTTTAAAAGTCTGCCGGAATACAACCGGGCCGAGCTCAAGCCCACCACCATTAAAGGTGCGATGGTGTTCGAACCGCTGTTTGAATTTTCCGGCGCCTGCGCCGGTTGTGGCGAGACCCCGTATATCCGCCTGGCAACCCAGTTGTTCGGTGACCGCATGCTGGTCGCCAATGCCACCGGCTGTTCCTCTATTTATGGTGGCAACCTGCCGACCACACCCTGGAGCATGAACCAGCAGGGACGGGGGCCGGCATGGAATAATTCACTGTTTGAAGACAATGCCGAGTTTGGTCTGGGGATGCGTGTTGCCGCTAATAAACACGCCGAGCAGGCGCGGGAGTTACTGCAACAGTTAAAACCGCAGCTGGATGCACAGCTGGTGGATGAACTTCTGAATGCCGATGAAAGCAATGAAGCCGGCATTGCGGCACAACGTGCACGCGTGGCACAACTGCAACAACAGTTGCAGTCACTGGATTCGGCCGAGGCAACATTACTCGACCAGCTGGCGGATAATTTAACGCGCAGAAGTGTATGGATTATCGGCGGTGACGGCTGGGCCTATGACATCGGTTATGGTGGGCTGGACCATGTGCTGGCCTCGGGGCAGGATGTGAATATCCTGGTGCTGGATACCGAGGTGTATTCCAATACCGGCGGCCAGACGTCCAAGGCGACACCGCGCGGTGCGGTGGCCAAGTTTTCTGCCGGTGGAAAGGCGTCTGCTAAAAAAGACCTGGGCCTGCTGGCGATGGATTATGGCCATGTATATGTGGCTCAGGTTGCCTATGGCGCTAAAGATGTACAGACATTGCGCGCCTTTCTGGAAGCCGAGGCGCATCCCGGGCCATCACTGATTATTGCCTATTCACCCTGCATTGCACATGGTGTGGATTTGTCCAATAACCATCGGCAGCAGGATCTGGCGGTGAAGAGTGGCCACTGGCCGTTATTCCGTTTTGATCCGGGACGCATTAAAGACGGCCAGAATCCATTACATCTTGATTCCGCCGAGCCGAGTATTCCCTACGCGGATTATATTAAAACCGAAACCCGTTTCAGTATGCTGTGGCAGACCCACCCGCAGGATGCCGAGCGTTTTCTGCAGCAGTCACAGACAGAAGTGCGGCAGCGTTATCATCACTATAAACAATTGGCGGAGCTGGAGTGGGATGACAGTGTCAGCGTCGCCGCCAGCAAGGCAAAACTCAACGCTCAACAGGCCGGCACAACAGAGAAGGATGTATAGGCATGGTAAATTTAAGCACAGACTATCTTGGCCTTGAACTTAATAACCCGATTGTGCCTTCGGCATCGCCGCTGAGTAAATCAGGCGACAGCGCCAGGGCACTGGAAGATGCCGGTGCGGCGGCACTGGTGATGCATTCGTTGTTCGAAGAAGAAATCAATCACGAAAGCGAACACCTGGCGCGGTTCTTTCATCAGCAGTCGATTGGTCACGGCGAGGCGGAGAGTTTTCATCCAGTGCCCGATGACTATAAAAGTATTCAGGATGAGTACCTCGAATTGCTGCAGCAACATAAACGCCAGTTGGCAATTCCAGTGATTGCCAGTTTGAACGGGGTGACGCCCGGCGGCTGGATCGAGTTTGCGACCCAGCTTGAGCAGGCCGGTGCCGATGCGCTGGAACTGAATGTCTACTACCTGGCCGCCAATGCCAGTGAAGACAGCACACAGATTGAAAACCGTTATGTTGATTTACTTAAGCTGTTGCACGATCAGGTGAGTATACCGATCACGGTCAAGCTGTCCTCCCAGTTCAGTGCGCTGATTCCGTTTACCCGGCGTTTGCAGCAACAGGGCGCCGATGGCATTGTGATTTTTAACCGCTTTTATCAACCGGACATCAACCTGGAAACACTTCAGGTAGAGCCTAAAGTAGAACTGTCCAGTTCACAGGAAGCACTGCTGCGCATTCGCTGGGCGGCGATTCTGTCGGACCATCTGGATTGTTCGTTGGCGGTCACCGGTGGCATGCACAGTCATGAGGATGTCCTCAAGGCGTTGCTGGCCGGTGCCGATGTCACCCATATGTGCAGTGCGTTGTTACAGCACGGCCCGCAACATATCACCGAGACTCTGCGGCAGATGCAGCAGTGGCTGGAACTGCATGAGTATGATTCGATAAAGCAACTCAAGGGCAGCATCAGTCGCCAGCGTGCAATTGATCCTGCGGCCTATGAACGCGCCAACTATATCAGTGTGCTCGATAGTTACACTCCGGCCAGGGGAGTGCTGCGTTGAAACATAAAGTGACAGGCTGTTGGCTACTAGAAATTTTCTTCAGGTAAAAAATGAACCAGGATCTACTACAGGACTGGCAGCCATCACAGGCTGCAATGGATTTGCTGGAGCTGAACGGTGTTAGCCAGCAACAGATCGATCGTGCACTGGACTATCTCAAGCAACAATCCGGGCTGCACTCGATTGAGGATATCGACGGCTACGATAACTGGAATGCGTTTTTTATTATGTTTTGCATAAACTTGAGCAAGCAAAGCGCCCACTGATAATATCCCCACTCAACAGGGCAAAAAGCCAGACGCAAATAATGCTAGAATGCTGAGCTGCTCATTCTCGACAATTCACGGCCCTAAAACGCTATGCAAAGCATTGTTTCAGTCTCCAATCTATCAAAAACCTACAAGGGCGGTTTTCAGGCGCTCAAACAGATTAACCTGGATATCCATAAGGGTGAGATCCTGGCACTGCTGGGCCCCAATGGCGCAGGCAAGACCACGTTGATATCGATTATCTGCGGCATTGTGAATGCCAGTGCCGGGCAGGTGACGGTGGATGGTTATGATACCGTCAGGGACTACCGCATCACCCGCGATCTGATTGGTCTGGTGCCGCAGGAATTAACCCTGGGCGCATTTGAAACCGTGTGGGATACGCTGTGTTTCAGCCGCGGGCTGTTTGCCAGAAAACACGATGCGGCCTATCTGGAAAAAGTGCTGAAAGACCTGTCGTTGTGGGATAAACGCAATGCAATGATTATGGCGCTATCCGGTGGCATGAAACGTCGGGTGCTGATAGCCAAGGCGCTGGTGCATGAACCCAGGGTGCTGTTTCTCGATGAGCCCACTGCCGGTGTAGACGTGGACTTGCGCAAGGACATGTGGGCACTGGTAGAAAAGCTGCGTGAAACCGGGGTGACCATTATCCTCACCACCCATTATATTGAGGAAGCAGAAGCCATCGCCGATCGGGTGGGGGTGATTAATCAAGGCGAGTTGCTGCTACTGGATGATAAGGTGGCACTGATGCACAAACTGGGTAAACGCCAGTTACTGATTGAACTGCAGGATCCGTTGACTTCACTGCCGGTCACCCTGGCAGGCTTTGCGCTGGAGTTATCCGAAGATGGTAGCACGCTGACCTACACCTATGATCCATTGAAAAGCGATACCGGAATTAATGAGCTACTGGCTTTAATTCAACAGGCCGAGCTGGTGATAAAAGATGTACACAGTATGAAAACTTCGCTGGAAGAAATTTTTGTTAAGCTGGTAAAACCCGCGGTCGAGGTGGTTTCATGAATCTGTATGCGGTTCGGGTTATTTATAAATATGAAATGAAACGCGCCTTTGAAACCGTGGCGCAAAGCTTTGCCTCGCCGATTCTGTCCACAGTGCTGTATTTTGTAGTCTTCGGTTCGGCCATCGGCTCACGCATTGAAAGCATTAACGGTGTCAGTTACGGCTATTTTATTGTACCCGGTTTAATGATGCTGGCGATTCTGACACAGAGCCTGTCCAATGCCTCCTTTGGTATTTTCTTTCCCCGCTTTACCGGGCAGATTTATGAAGTGTTGTCTGCACCGGTATCCAGTTTTGAAATTGTGCTTGGTTATGTGGGGGCGGCGGCGACCAAGTCGCTGATTATCGGGGTGATTATTCTGCTCACCGCGAGCTTTTTTGTGGAGATGCACATTGCACATCCATACTGGATGGTGCTGTTTCTGCTATTAACCTGCATTTCCTTCAGTCTGCTGGGCTTTATTATCGGTCTGTGGGCAAAGGACTTCGAGAAGCTGCAGATTGTGCCACTGCTGGTTATCACCCCGCTGGTGTTTCTGGGGGGCACATTCTATTCGATTGATATGTTGCCATCGGCCTGGCAAACCGTGAGTTTTTTCAATCCGGTGGTGTATCTGGTGAGTGGCTTTCGCTGGAGCTTCTTTGAAGTGGCGGATGTGAGTGTGTGGTTGAGTCTGTCGATGATTCTTCTGTTTATGTTCGGCTGTCTGTTTATTGCCTGGTGGATGTTTAAAACCGGCTATCGCCTGAAACAATAAACATACAGGCATAAACAATGAGCACATTCGATCTTAAATCAACCCTGCAACGACTGCATGAAATTTTAACCGTACATCAGAGCGTCGAGGCTGACTGGGTGGCAGAGCTGATCGAACTGGCAGATTCAGATCAACAGACGCTCTATTCACGACTTAATTCTAAACACATGTGGGGTGGGGCAGGTTCGGTTGCCAATGAAGCACTGGCGGATAACTGTGGTATCGATGACTGGCAGTGGCAGTTTGAAATTCAGGATTTCCGTGAGCTGATGATTGCGCTGGGAGAACACCTGATGAGCAGAGGTCAGGCCTATCCGGATATTGGCAGCTGGTTGCTGGCCTTTAACAACTGGAATCAGAATAACTGAAACCAGTCGCAAGCCTGGAATCGTGCTGAATAAACTGTTAGCACCCGTTCAGGCTGCTAACAGGTATTTAGGGAAGCTCTGAATAATTCATCCATGAATTATCAGAGAAAAAACAAATCAAAATGCGATTTTGATTTGTTTTTGATGTTCAATAACTTAGCAGTTATTGAAAATGGCGACACATCCTTGTGCCGCGGAACCTCTGAGTTTTTCAGAGGTTCCTTAGTTTATGCTGCAAAAGCTGATATTGCTATCAGCTTCGGGCTGCTTGTTTATGCAGCGATATTATCTGATACAAACTGCCAGTTTACGATATTCCAGAAGGCTTCAATATAGCGGGGGCGTGCATTGCGGTAATCAATATAATAGGCGTGCTCCCAGACATCACATGTCAGCAATGGCTGTCTACCATCGGTGATCGGGGTCTCGGCATTGCTGGTATTGATGATTTCCAGTTGTCCATCCACGTTTTTCACCAGCCATGTCCAGCCCGAACCAAAATTGCCGGTGGCGGCTTCGGAAAACTGTTTTTTAAACTCGGCAATACTATCGAAAGACTGTTCAATTGCAGCGGTCAGTTCAACGCCTGGCTCACCACCGCCATCAGGGCTTAAGCAATTCCAGTAGAAACTGTGATTCCATACCTGTGCGGCATTGTTGAAGATGCCAGCGGTGGCTTTTCTGATTATGTCCTCAAGGGGCATAGATTCGAATTCTGTTCCGGCTATCAGCGTATTGAGTTTTTTTACGTAGGTCGCGTGATGTTTTCCGTAGTGATATTCAAGCGTTTCCTCGGAAATGTGTGGCTCGAGGGCGTTTTTAGCATAGGGGAGTTCTGGTAGTTGGTGGTGTGTCATAATGATCGGCCTCGTATAGTGTTAAAAAAACCAGTCATTCAATGTATGTGAAATCAGCATTAATATCACTGTACAGACAGGCTTTCACACACTCTGCTTCCTGTCATTGAAATATGTCAATCCTGTCTAGATGGACTAAAGCAGTGTCACTGGGTTATCGTAATGTCATGGAACATGTGCTTATTATTTATCAATAAAATGAAACAGAACTACTGGCGATTTATTATGGTCTGAACACGCTTTGATGTTATCGACGTCTTCAGCAAAGGAGGAATCAATTTGTCTGCTGATACAGTGGTCCAGTTATATCCCGTAACGCAGCATGAATGCAAGCTGGAAGGGCTTTACCTGCAGCCGCTTGCCGGTGATGTGAGAGAGGCCGGGTCTCCTCTGGTTTATACCAATTACATCACCAGTCTTGACGGTCGTATCGCGATTGATCATCCGGTAAGCGGTGAACGTGGTGTGCCGGGTAATATTACCAACCCACGGGACTGGCGTCTCTACCAGGAACTGGCGGCACGCGCGGATGTTCTGCTGGTCAGCGCGCGTTACCTGCGTGAACTCGCGCAGGATAAGGCGCAGGCGAGCATGCCGCTAAGCGATGATCCGGCTTTTGCCGATCTGCTGGCGTGGCGTCTGCAGCATGGCCTTGCGCCACAACCTGCGGTCGTGGTGTTGAGCGCCAGCCTGGACCTGCCCCTGAGCCAGCTGCGGGCATTGCAGCATCGCAGAATCTACGTTGCGACCGGAGCGAAGAGTACCGCCAGTGCAGACAGGGTCGATGAGATCGAGCAGTGCGGTGCAGGCATACTTTACTCGGGTGATAGCAGCAAGGTTGAAGGCAAACAGCTGGTGGAACTGCTCGCTGAGGAGGGTTTTCGTACTATTTATTCGATTGCCGGTCCCGGTGTGCTGGAAACCTTACTGCGTGCACGGGTGCTTGATCGTATTTATCTGACACAGGTGCATCGCCTGATCGGCGGTGTATCTTTCGACACATTGTTCGAGGGGCATTTACTGAATCCGCCTGCTGATTTTAATTTACGCGCACTTTATTATGACAGGCACGGCGGCGAAAGTTGTGGTCAGCTTTTCGGCATATATGATTTGATCAAGCCGTGAGCTGTGAATAAATACTGTTGCTGATGGCTTCTATACAGAGCCTCTGTGTTTTATGTAGATAATGCTGTTTATGGCGATAATAAATCTCTGTTGGTTAGTTCGTACCAATACATTCCAGTATTTACTTTTCATAGGGTGCGAGCTGCGCATAGTTAATCGCCGCAACCAGTGAGACACCACCGATGGTATTGCCGATCAGTGTGGGTATAAAAAATTCCCTGATGGCCACTGCGGGTGAAACGATGCCAGTCAGCAATGCGTAAAACACCTCGCTGGAGCCGGCTATGATATGCGGGAATCCGGCGATACTGACCAGATACGTGATAACAACAATCACCACCAGCCGACTGCTTTCAGCCACGGGTAATAACCAGACCATCAGTGCAATCAGCCAGCCGGCATATATTGCGCGTAACAGGGTATTCCAGTAGTCGCCATGCAGGGCATGCAGTGCAATGGATTTTAATGCCGCTATGTTGCTGCTATCGACCACGTCAGTTGTGGCCAGGGTAAAGGCAAATATCAGTGCACCAATTATATTCGCCGACAGTACCACGCCCCAGAGGCGCAAGGTATCTTTCAGCGAGGTCAGCGTTTTTTTCTGTAATACCTGCAGCACCGGGGTCAGCGTGTTCTCGGTAAAAAGTTGCTGGCGTCCAAGAATCACGATCACAAAGCCGACAGAATAACCCAGTTTTGAAACCAGGGGTTGCCAGGATGTATCGGGCAGGCTGGTCTGTAGCAGAGCCTGTGCCATGAATGAAAAGCCGATGGACAAACCTGCTGCCAGACCGGACCAGAACAGCGCGGCATTAGGGCGGTTCAGTTCTGCTTCGGCTTCCCGGCGAATCGCCTCGTAAACAACTGCGACGCCAGGTGCGCTACGACGTTGCGCATCCTTGCGTTCACTGGCGGAGAGTGAGGGGTCGGTTTTTTTACTCATGCTGAGTGCACTCTTGGTTGCCTTCAAGGTTTCGTTACTAAGGAATCATGTTCAATAACTTAGCAGTTATTGAAAATGGCGACACATCCTTGTGCCGCGGAAGCTCTGAGTTTTTCAGAGGTTCCCTAAAAGAAAATCTATGTGTATGATGAGTGCCTGATTATCAGTCTTTAGTTCCCAGTACGTGCTTGTCACCCTTTTCGCCATAGCGGCACTGGTGTTGATGATAGGCTTCTTTGGTCGCCTGGACATCGCCTTTGAATCGCGGATCCTGTGGGCGTTCGTGACTGTTAATATAGTAGGCCACATCCCATGCCTGCTGAACTGTCAAACTGCCACCCTTACCCAGAGGCATATTGGCGCGAATAAAGGCGGCGGCCGTATTGATACGGTGCATGCCAGCGCCCCAGTTAAAGGAACCTTCACCCCATAGTGGAGGGAAGACAGTGTCTTCATTCTGTCTGGTGCCTTCACCATTGTCGCCATGACACAGCGCGCAATTGTCAACGAATAGCTGTTTGCCGCGCTGGTAGTCCGGGGCTTTTTCAGCTTTTGCCAGTGTGGGATAACCACGGCCGGGTAAATCAATACCTGTTGGTGCGCCTCTGGACATCCAGTAGGCGTAACTCATCAGGGCCTTGAGTTCTTTACTGTCAGCAGGCGGGGGTGTGCCGTTCATGCTGTACGTGAAGCATCCCTGAAAACGTTGTTCCATGGTGTTGACCATTTTGTTTTTACCGCGGTATGCAGGATATTTTACCCAGGCCGCCCACAAGGGGGCCGAGTTGGCCAGCCGCCCTGCGTTGAGGTGGCAGTTGACGCACTTCATATCGTTGCCGACATATTTTCCGGCGTATTGCCCGGTTTGTGTAAAGACTTTCTTGCCGAGGCGCACCATTTCGCCGAACTCATTATCCGGAATGGTGTTTTCGTCCGCGGGTAGAAATGTTTTGACTTTAATGGGATCAGTGATGGCGTGAGCCTGATCTGTGTTGTCAGCCACAGCAACGTGGTTGAACATCAAGACAAAAATAGATAACAGGATCCTGTAAGTACTGTTCATGAGTGATCTCCTTCTGGTTATTTCATCGTTACTGGCGATTGTGTGGCCAGGTAGTCGGCTACTGCTGTCATCTCCGCATCATCCAGTTGTTTAACCACTGCCTGCATCAGGCCGACAGGGTCATTACTGCGTTCGCCATTGCGCCAGTGCTTGAGTTGTTTCTTTATATAGAGTGCAGACTGACCACTGATAGCCGGAAAATTCGGCGCGACCCCCTGACCCTGATCGCCGTGGCATTGGAAACAGGCAGGTACACCGGCCGACCATTTACCTTGCGTAGCCAGTTGTACAGCCTTTGCCAGTTGTGTATTGCTATTCTTCCTGCTGGCTGTTTTGGGTAGAGGCAGTCTGGAGAAATAATCGGCCACGGCCCTGATTTCGTCTTCAGACAGCGCGCTGGCAAAAGGTTGCATAACAGGATTTTCACGGCGTTCGCTGGCAAAATCCTGCAACTGTTTCACCAGGTAGTCTACTGGCTGCCCGGCAAGATAGGGATAACCGGCGGCGGCATTGCCCTGACCCTGATCACCGTGACAGGATATACAGGCAACCGCCCCCTTGCCATTACCCTGCTGGGCAATGGTTTCGCCGGGGGCAGCTGCACTGGTCGAAGTTGAAATAAGAAACAGCTTGAGTCCGAGCAAGATAGAGAAGATGGCAATATTTTTCATGTTAAAAATCTCCCGGTTGTAAACGAATAAAATGTTACGTTTAATGCAGATGTGATGCAGCTGTATTACGAGGATCGCCCATACCAGCTTTTACACCGAACTGAACCAGCAACACGTTCACTGGACAGGCGGCTATCAAACCGACGGTCAGTGACAGCATTAGTGAATTCCAGAACAGGGGCTGATCCATGATGGCCGACGCGACAAGCCAGAGATCCAGGCTAATGGCGCTAACCTCGATCACTGTAATCGTGGCGGTGTCAGAATAAAAAGTATCGATGAACTTTTTTTAAGCGGCACGCCATCCTGCAGCAACGGGCCGAGGGTCATGCCATAATCAAATGCATACGCAAACCGAAGACATTCAGGGCAGCGGCAGTATTACCCAGCGACAGCAAACCTGCAGCAATGAAGATGCCGGTGACTTCGCCGGCACTGCAGCCTGAATAACAGTGAGCAACCGAACGAAACCCTTTCCGCCATAATGAGCCATTGCTTATCTGTCTGCGCCCGGAATATCGCATGCTTAAAAAACATACCATTTTGATTATCGAGCCGATATGATTATTGTTGTGATGCAGATCTATCAGTAGCATTGTGCATGAAATAACTGACATGCTCAGCCATGCAGCGAGTACCCAGTGACTGGAAACCAACTCACGCAATACTTCAATGCCCATATTTACAACACCTTGCCTGTGTCCGTATTAAATTAAGACTAGCGTGCGGTGCCGAATCCTTCGTCTTCACTATGTGCTGGAACGGGCAGGCCGGCAAAGCGCATACCCTGAGTAACCGGGCCATCCGGGAACAGCTGATGCAGGTATTTTCGCCCGCCCTGGCTGGAAAATTCATTATCAAGAAATTCTTCCAGTTCACGGCCGTTTTCAGGTAAACCATTTTGCAGATAGTAGTCGCGTAATCGGTGAATCACCTTGAGGTGGGCTTCACTGAGCTCGACACCCTGTTCGCTGGCCACCTGTCGCGCCTGATCTTCATCCCAGCGCTTTAACTCCTGTTCCCGCTGTGTGCGCTGCTGGCTATCAATATCCGTATCGACACTGGTATCCATCGATTCCACAGCTTCTTTAAGTTGTTCGGTGCGTGTTTTTTGCTCAGTCATCCTGTTTTACCTCATTTGATGTTTCAGTCAAGGCGCTTTTTTATGCGGCTCAACGGGTGAACGCAGTGACAATATTATTGTGAGACACGCTCAGGGCTTACGGCAGGTTGTAATTTTGAACGTATAGTATGCCGGGCAGAAGCCGCTAAGGCTGGTTAACAGCAGGATGGCCGCGAGCGCCACCAGAACGATTGCTGTGATACCGGATATCATGCCGTTAAAGTACAATGCGGCGATAGCCAGGATTAACAAAAAGCGGATAATGCGGTCTGTAGTACCCATATTCTGCTTCATGACTTCGACTCCTTTTTTATCAATTAGAGACACTATGTGTCATGCGCTGAGTGCGTGCATTGAAAAATCGCAATGCGAAAGCGCGATATAATCAGCTGCTGGCTGGCTGGCTGGCTGGGGAGGTCGCAAACGTCGCTGAGCGCGAGATGGCACGCCAAAAGCGCATTGTTATAGCTAGTCGATACACATCTGTGTGATAAACTTTTGTGATGGCTGAAATATCTATAATTGTGTTTAATGCTGGCCACTGCCTTTTTGCTGTTAAATACTGACGATATAACGGCAGGTATAATTGCTATATTGTGGTTTGCTAATATATAAAATCAGTTGTTTTAGGGAACCTCTGAAAAACTCAGAGTTTCCTTAGCCTGGTATTGATGATTTAGCTGCGCTAAACCTTGTCTTTTTCTATTGAGGAAATCATATGGAAGCAGAATCATCTACTGATACAAGTTCTGCTGACAGGAAGAAGTCACCAGCAGGCGTTATAGACGAACTTATATCACTTGGCTTTGCCAGACAGGCCCTGGAAGCCTTGCCGTTGGCTGTCGAGGCAACCCGGCTAGTGGCCTATTCGCCAGGGCAAACCATTTTTTACGAGGAACAGGACGTTGACGCGCTTTACGTGGTGCGTGATGGCCGTATCAAGCTGCTTAATTACCTGGAAAATGGCCGTGCCAGAATTGTCCGTCTGTACAATAAGTCATCCATTCTCGGGCTGAATGGCCTGATGGATGAACCCCATGCCCACCAGGCTGTTGCGATTGATGAGGTGCATATATACCAGATTCCGATGCAGTTTATTATGTTCGTCAAGGACAAAGACCCGGACACCTACGGTTACCTGCTAGAGCACCTCCAGCAGGATCTGAAGATGGCAGATACCTGGATTACCGATTTTTCCACCGGTGCAATACGCGCCCGCGTAGCTCGCCTGCTCAACTTTCTGGTGGATAATGATGTGGACACAGGACCCTGTGAAGTCACCCTGTTAACAGTCGAGGAGATGGCCGATATTCTCGGCGTGAGGCCGGAAAGTGTCAGCCGGATCATGGCGGATATGAAACGCAGGAATATCCTGTGGGAAATCTGCGGTGACACTGCAGACTGTTTTCATTGTGATATAGAACAGCTGAGACGTGAAGCTGAACAGTAAAGCAGGCGCTTGTCTGTCAGCTTTAGCAGATTCCTGACAACACTGAATTCACCATGCCTCTGGCTTGATATAGCGTGTCGTTAGCTTGCACAAAGTTGTAAATTGCAGCTATTGCGATTTTTCAATGCCGCACATGGTGTAAAGTCTTTAGCATTAAGTTTTATTAGTCAGGCTGCCATCAGGCAGCTGCGAAATTTCAGGAGGCATAATGTTGTTCAGGCAGCTACAGGAGCCAGACTCATCCACTTTTACCTATTTACTAAGCTGTGAGCGGACAGGAAAGACCGTTCTGATCGATCCGGTTCTGGATACGGTCGATCGGGATCTGCAACTGCTCAATGAGATGGGCTTAAAACTGGATTTTACCCTGGATACTCATATCCACGCTGATCATCTGAGTGGTGCGCAACAGCTCAAATCACAGGTGGGTAGCGAGATCGCGTACCCTGCCATCGATGAGCTACCGTGTGCAGATATCAGTGTTGAAGAAGCTAAGGTCTTTCGTGTAGGTGATATTGATATTCACCCTTTATTCACCCCGGGGCATACCGATCATCACCACGCCTATCTGGTTTACAATGGCGCCCAGGCGATGTTGTTTAGCGGTGACGCGCTGTTGATTGAAGCCTGCGGACGCACTGATTTTCAGTCGGGTGATGCAGCAACGCTGTATCACAGCATTCACGATAAGTTTTTCAGCCTGCCCGATGAAACACTGGTCTATCCGTGTCACGATTATGAAGGGCGTTTTATCAGCAGCATCGCCCAGGAAAAACAGCGTAATCCCAGACTTGGACAGAACAGGTCACTACAGGAGTTTGTACACATAATGGAAACCATGGATCTGCCTTATCCGCGTAAAATAGATTTCGCTGTGCCAGGTAATGAACAATGTGGCGTCTGCCCGGATAATGTGCCGGAAGAATATCGTGCACCTTGTGATAAATACGACCAGGGTTAGTTTCATAAAAAATATACTATATGAAAGTGTAAAACTGTGAAGCGGTATACGCCCGATACCTGGATGAGTTGCCTTGCTCGAAATATCATAGTAGCCTGATATTGTATCGTAACAGGCAGTTTAGATTAACTTTGCTGTGAAAGCGATATCACTATCGTCCTGACTCTGCATAAATATGAAAAATATTAAATCAGTACATTCACTATATCGGTAACAATCGTATACCAATATATACAACCGTATATATGCAAGCCTGGAGAGATAAAAATGAAAGCATTAAGCTTAGTATCTATCATGGCACTCATACTCGCTCGCTGGTAATGTATTAACAGGCTGTGAATCAAACGATGGGCCTGCTGAAAAAGCTGGCGAAAAAATTGATAATGCCATGGAAAACACCAGCGAAAAAATAGATAGTGCCATAGAAAAGACCGGCGAAGAGATAGAAGAAGCCGATGACAAGCTGCGTGAAAAAACGCAGTAATTGTTACAGCTACGGCATTTTATGTCCTGTTTTAGTTTCAGGTCGTGCGCTGCTGCTTACAGCAGCAGGCTGTACTGAAGAATACCGGGATTAACTGGATAGCATTATTCAGAGGTGCCTTACGTTATGCTGTTCTATTCGGTATAACAGTATCCAGGGCGTCACGACAGCTGTCATAAACATGTCCCAGACACTGGCTATATAAATTTATCAAAGGAGAATTTATGGGTATTGAAGTGACAGGCTTACTTGGACTCATTGTGCTGGTGCTTGATATCTGGGCAATTGTTAGAACGCTGGATAGTCGCAACACCACAGGAGCAAAAGTATTCTGGATTCTATTAATTCTTATGCTCCCGGTACTGGGCTTTATTTTATGGTTGATCTTTAGCGACAAAACAGGCTGATGCAGCATATTTCACCTGTTGCTTAGCGTTAAAGTGAATAAATTCTTGAGGGTGAAATATGCCTTATAAACGCTTGAGTGATTTGCCGGATAACGTAAAAAACAGTCTGCCTGAGCATGCGCAGGAGATCTATCGTGCCGCTTTCAACAGTGCCTGGCAACAGTATAAAGATTCAGCTGATCGTTACGGTGATGATGACCGCGAAACTGTGGCACATAAAGTTGCCTGGTCTGCGGTGAAAGAGAAGTACGAAAAGCGATCAGATCACTGGGTAGAAAAGCATTGATGACAGCAAAGCTGTTACCCTGCCGTGTTAGCGGGTAACTTATAGCTGTGCGTGCCTGTCATGGGTTACAGTCGGTCAGCGTCTCAGAAAAACTCCGGCTCCAGTTCCAGATATACCCGGTAAGCATTCCCGCGATTACTCGCCTTGAATGCCGGCATATTTTCATACGCTGACCAGTCGGTATCGTTATATGCCTGATCAAAAGGTGCCAGGTCATTCAGTGCCTTTTTCATCGCACTGACGACATATTCAAGGTAATCCCTGGTAAAGGCCAGGGAACGTGCCACATCACTATCAGCATCACCATGACCGGGGATTAAATACGCTGGTGCAGGTTTGATACTGGTGAGGTACTTCAGTCCCTTGAGCCAGTTACGCACATCGGTTTCGGGGCTGTCCAGAAAGGGTATGCGCCCTTTGTAGATGACATCGCCACTAAACAATATGCCGGGCTCCCTGATCAGCATAATGCTGTCTGCCGGGGCATGGGCCGGACCCAGATGACGTATTTCAAAGGTTAATCCGCCCAGCGTGAAGGTATACTCTTCGTCAAAGATGATATCCGGTGGCACCAGGTAGGTGTTCTGATCTACCCATGGAAACAGTGCCTCGCGTCGTTGTTCAAGACGTCGCTGTGCGGCCTCACCCTGAGTGACACGGCTGCCGCCCAGATAGCCCAGCGCCTGTCGCTGTGCAATCACCTCGGGATTATCACCATGCTGTTTAAAGGCCTGCAGACCATAGATGTGATCCGCGTGATAATGACTGACCACGACCTTGCTGATGGGCTTGTCGGTCACTTCACGTATGCGTTGAATCAAACGATAACCCAGTGCGGGCGTGCCGAGTGCATCAAACACCACCACACCCTCATCGGTGACAACAAAACCGGCGTTCGAGGTATGGCCTTCATTGTTGGCGCCTGGCACACCGGAGGTGCCGATAATGTAATACACCGGTTTACCGGGTACCTGGTGCAGGCTAAATGGTAAGGTGACGGTGCCATAGGGTGTAGCCACCGCATCGGCTGCGGACAGACTGGCTGCAAACAGACTGCAGAGCAGGCCCACAAGCAGACGGTATTGATTACCGCATATACGCATGGTTCTGCTCCTGTTGCAGGCGAATGATTTCTGCATCTGCCATGGGCACCATTTCAACAAAACCATGAATATCCTCAGGTTTGAAGCCACGGCCTTCAGCGGCCAGTCTGCACATCCGGAACTCGATGTTTCCGCTGTTTTCCAGGCTACGCGCCCGGCTCATCAGTTCTTTATGTTTGGCATAGTTTTTGATTGCGAAATAGGGAATCTCGTTACCGTGCAGTACGATGGTGATCGACGAGGCAAATGGGTCTGCCTGGTAAAGCGTATTCAGATAACTGACCCGGTCAAGAACATTGGTAAATGCGGTCATGCTGACTGTGGAAACATCATAAACTACTTTGTGCGGCTTGTAGTCTACCTCACTCGCTGTGGCGTGACCCCAGGGCGCATTGTTATCGGCCGCCAGTGCGATGCTGCCGGGTAACTGCAGGACAATGATAAACAGCCAGGTATTTTTTTTCATAACCACGCTCCTGTTATTTTATATAGAGACTTGCTTGCAAGTGGCAGCAGGCACTGGCATGTATTGTATCGGATACCGTATTGAGTATGCTGGTGTTGATGGCTACTGTAAAGCTATTGCAGAACTGACATCCACCGGCTTCAACTGTCCTGCATTCTAACGCCAGCGACAGTTGATTGACAAATGCCAGCAGATAGCAGGTTGCGTGTGATCTATGCGCAGGCTTACTGCAGTGGAAAAAGCTGTTGTGCCTGCAGTTAAACGTTTAATAGCAGATGGTAAAAGAGCGCGATCCTTCAGCACCAGGGAAGCTCTGAAAAACTCAGAGCTTCCGCGGCACAAGGATGTGTCGCCATTTTCAATAACTGCTAAGTTATTGAAAATGAAAAACAAATCAAAATCGCATTTTGATTTGTTTTTGCCAGCTATGGACAATAAACCCTGCCAGCCGATAGCGTGCGCACTGCACGATCAATATGAAATTGCCATTATGCATAAAAAACTGCTAACGATTAGCTGGTCAGATAATGATGGGCGGCATATCGCTCTGGTGCTTCCCACAGATATTCTGGTAAAAGACAGTCAGGAGTTTTTAATTGCCGAATTACAGGATAAAACGCAATACTGCATCCGCCTGGACAGGATTACCTTGCTGACGTCCTGATGTCGACTTACCTCTGGAACTGATGAGCAGTGGTCAGGTCTTTACGGATATTGTCAGGCTGGCCTTTAATAACTGCTAATAACTGGAGTTAGAACTACTGAGTTAGCGCAATGTCTGAATAATCGCATGGTGCTTGAGTTAGTTTGTTCCGGGGTGTAGAGTTTTAAGCGTTTTATATTAAAGCCGTTCAATATCATGCAGTTATATCGATGTATGCAACAGGAGTCAGCTAAATGATAAAACTGAAAGTTAATGGAGAACTGTTCGAGATTGATGTTGAGGGTTCCACGCCCTTGCTGTGGGTGCTACGCGAACAGCTTGGTCTGACAGGCACCAAGTACGGTTGTGGTATTGGCGTCTGCGGTAGTTGTACTGTACATATTAACGGTGAAGCCATCCGCTCGTGTATCCGGCCCGTGTCTTCATTTGATGCCTCTCAGGATATAGTCACTATCGAAGGCCTGTCAGCCGATAATAACCACCCCCTGCAGCAGGCCTGGAAAGAACTGGATGTGCCACAATGTGGTTACTGCCAGCCGGGGATGATTATGTCGGCGGCGGCCCTGCTTAATTCCAACCCTGAGCCTTCAGATGCGGACATTGATAATAACATCACCAATATCTGTCGTTGCGGCACCTTCAATCGCGTGCGCAAGGGTATTCACCTGGCGGCTGATCTGGCTAACCAGATAAAACAGAATGACAAACGCGGAGGTGCATAATGAAAAATCAACGCATCAATGTTTCGCGTCGAGACTTTCTGATTCAAAGCACAACGATTGGCGCAGGTTTCTCGCTGGGATTATTTTTACCTGTTTCCAGTCGCACAGCCTTTGCCGCTGATGGAGCTGCTGCGCAAGCATCACCTGCTGCATCCGAAGTTAATGCCTGGGTAGAAATTCTGGTAGACGATACCGTTGTGATTCGTATTGCACGTTCCGAAATGGGGCAGGGTACATTGACCGGCCTGGCACAGCTGGTGGCGGAAGAACTGGAATGTGACTGGTCTAAAGTCACCACTGAATACCCCACACCTGGCGAGAATCTGGCGCGTGATAAAGTCTGGCGCAGTTTCTCTACCGGTGGCAGTCAGGGCATTCGTGGTAGCCATGATTATGTGCGTAAAGGTGGCGCAGTGGCGCGCCATATGCTGATTCAGGCCGCGGCGGAACAATGGGCTGTGCCCATGGCCGAATGTTCTGTTGCCAGCAGTGTAATTACGCATACGCCCAGCGGTCGCACCACCACCTATGGCAAGGTTGCCGCATCAGCCGCCGAGCTGTTTCCCCCTGAACATATTGAACTGAAAGATCCCAAAGACTGGAAGCTGATTGGCAAGCCGGTAAAACGTCTGGATACCGACGATAAACTCAATGGTAAACAGGTATTCGGTGCAGACCTCCAGTTGCCGGGCATGCTCAATGCATCGATCAAGGCCTGTCCGATTTTTGGTGGCAAACTCAAATCCTTCGATGATAGTAAAGTGCGCAAGATGCCGGGTGTAAAAAAGGTGCTGAAGGTTGGCGATAACGCGGTGGCCGTGGTGGCGGATACCTGGTGGCATGCAAACTCTGCACTGGATGAATTGCCGATCAACTGGGATAAAGGTCCCAACGCCGGCTTGAGCAGTGCCTCAATTGATAAGATGCTGGATGAAGGCCTGAGCTCCAGTGAAAATGTGTTTGTGGGTAATCGCAAGGGTGATGTGGACAAGGCACTCAAGGGCGCGATGAAGACAGTCGAAGCGACTTACAGCTACCCATACCAGAACCATGCAACCATGGAACCGATGAATGCGACCGCGCTGTGGACTAAAGACAAGTGTGAAGTCTGGTGCCCCACACAGAATGGTGAAGCCGCACTTGATGCAACAGCCGAAGCATCCGGTTTAGATATTAAACAATGTGATGTTTACAAGATTCATCTGGGTGGTGGCTTTGGCCGCCGTGGGATGCATGATTATGTCACCCAGGCAGTGGCGATTGCAAGGCAGATGCCCGGTACACCGGTGAAGCTGCTCTGGTCACGCGAAGAGGATATGGCGCATGGTTTCTATCACCCGGTAACCAAATGCAAGCTGGTGGGTGGCCTGGATCAGAAGGGCAAGCTGAGTGGCTTGCATGTGCGTATTTCCGGGCAATCTATACTGGCCTCTATCCGCCCGCAATGGTTGGCAGAAAATGGTGCCGACATGATTACCTTTCAGGGTTTTCATCCCAAGGGCGATCATGCCATCAGTTATTCGGTGCCCAATTTACTGGTTGAACATGCAATGCGTAACCCGGCTGTACCGGCGGGTTTCTGGCGTGGTGTAAATATCAACCAGAATGCGATTTATACGGAATGTTTTATCGATGAACTGGCGCATGAGGCAAACAGCGATCCACTCGAATTTCGTCGTCAACTGATGAAAGATCATCCCAAAAGCCTGGCGGTACTTAATGCGGTTGCTGACAAGGCCGGTTGGGGCACAGCCACTGCAAAAGGTGTGCACCGTGGCCTGGCCGTTACCAAAACCTTTGGTAGTTATGTCGCCGCCTGTGCAGAAGTGTCGGTCGACGATAAAGGCAAACTCAAAGTACATCGTATCGTTGCGGCAACCGACCCCGGTTATGCGGTGAATCCGCAACAGATTGAGGCGCAGGTGGAAGGTTCGTTTGTGTATGGCCTGTCAGCCATGCTGTATGGTGGCTGCAGTATTAAGGACGGGGCGGTTGAGCAATCGAATTTCCATGATTATCCATCGATGTTAATTGATGAAATGCCTGAAGTTGAAGTTATTGTTATGCCATCGGGTGGCTTCTGGGGCGGTATTGGTGAACCCACCATCGCCGTTGCTGCGCCGGCTGTGCTGAATGGGCTATTTGCCGCTACCGGTAAACGTATCCGCGAGTTTCCGTTAAAAAACAGTGATCTTCGAGCTTAGTTAGAGATTTAAATATCTATTATGAGGTTAGTATGATGAAACAGTTGATTGCGCTTGCTGTAAGTCTCTTATTAAGCGCCGCCTCTAATGCGGCCGATGTGGTAAACGATAAAAGTATTGGTATGGAGCTGGCACGTGACCTGGCCAGTGCAACCATCGAAGCCTGTCGTAAAGACGGCTATCACGTGAGCGCCGTCGTGGTTGATCGGCACGGGTTGCTGCGTGCTGCTTTACGTGATGATCTTGCCTCACGCTTTACCCTGGAAATTGCAGAGCGCAAGGCGAATATGACGGTGATGGCGTGGAGTGACAGTGGCCAGTTCAGAAAGGCGCGTGAAGATATCCGTCAGGAATTAAATCACGTTGATGGTTTAATTGTAATGGAAGGCGGCGTCAGGATTGTTGCCGGTGGTTATAACCTGGGTGCCGTAGGTGTCAGTGGTGCACCCGGTGGCGACAAAGATGCAGCCTGTGCCAGCAAGGCATTGCAGCGTCTGGATGCCCGCATTCAGTTTGCCATTGATTAATATGTTGTCTCTTTGTCAATCAGCAGAAGCCTGATTAATGAATGATTACGGCACCGATTATGATGTATTGCTAAAAGCCCGTGAATGGCTGGATGATGGTCATAGGGTGCTGCTGGTAACCGTACTGAAAACCTGGGGCTCATCGCCACGTCCGGTCGGTTCTGTGATGGTTATGAGCAACAAAGGCATACTGCACGGCTCTGTATCCGGCGGCTGTGTTGAAGAAGATCTGTTGCGTCGCTACCTCGACCAGCAGCTTAGTGAATCTTTCCCTGGCTGTGTGAATTATGGTGTCAACCGCGCAGAGGCCAGCCGCTTTGGCTTGCCCTGTGGCGGCCGTCTTGAATTGCTGATTGAGCAATTGAACGATAGTTTTGCATTGCAGCAGTTACTGGATGCGATACAGCAACAGCATTTAATCACCCGGCAGGTGGATCTCAAAACCGGCAAGGTTAGTTTGCAGGCGGCGAGTACACAACAGTCTTTCGAATATAACAATCTCACTGTACGCAAAGTGTTCGGTGTGCAATGGACGCTGTTATTGATTGGTGCGGGACATCTTTCATATTATGTCTCACAAATGGCACTGATGCTGGATTACCGTGTGATTGTCTGTGATCCGCGGCAGGAATATGCACAGAACTGGCAGCTTGCAGGCACAGAACTAACCAGCTTAATGCCGGACGAAGCGGTGCAGCATTACGCTCAGACCGCGCGCAGTGTTGTGGTTGCGCTGACCCATGATCCTAAACTGGATGATATGGCATTACTCGATGCACTGACTTCAAGCGCTTTCTATGTGGGTGCAATCGGTTCGCAGCGTAACTGCCAGGCACGCAGGGAAAGGCTCAGTCAAATGGGTTTAACTTCAGCGCAGATTAGTCGTCTACACGCGCCCACCGGATTAGCCATCGGTAGTCACACCCCGGCAGAAATTGCGGTGTCGATTCTGGCTGAAATTACCCAGCAACGTAATGCTGCCAGTCATTCAGCTGAACAGTCAGTTAAACAATCTGTCAGCATTGTATGAGCAGCAAACCGCTGGGTATTTTGCTGGCCGCGGGTCAAAGCAGCCGTTTTGGCCGTAATAAACTGTTACACCCGCTTACTGATAACATACCGATGCTACTACTCAGTGCTGAAAAGCTGGTGAGTGTCATAGCTGATTCAGTTGTGGTGATTAACAGCCAACTCATCAGTTTGCGTAGCCAGCTCGAACAGCTGGGGCTGCATGTGGTCGTTAATGAACAGGCTGAACAGGGCATGGGCAGCAGTATTGCCTGCGCCATCCATGCCGGTGAATCGGTTAAGCCTGATACAGGCGGCTGGCTGATTATGCTGGCGGATATGCCGTATATCGAAGCCGGTACTATTGAACTACTGGCCAAGCAGCTTGAACAGGGAGCAAGCATAGTTGCGCCGCAATACAGACAGCAACGGGGGCATCCGGTCGGTTTTAGCCGGCGCTATAAACATGAATTGCTGGGATTGAATCAGGACACAGGTGCGCGTGACATTCTAAAAAAATATCACAATAAGCTTCACCTGTTGCCGGTGGAAGATGAGGGTGTATTGATAGATATCGATCGGCCCGCTGATATTCGCTGAAGACCTGCCGCTGGATAATACCCTTAAAACATAAATGCCTGTCAAAGCGCGTCAATCAATAATCCCACAGGTTTTTTCCGCCAATTTGCGCTCTGTCATCGGTTAAACTGATCGTCAGATCAGTTGATAACCAGAGAATCCCATTGAAGAATCTTGCGTTTAAAAATCGATATCTTTCACTCGGTGACAGCTTTTACGCGAAGTGTAAGCCTGCACCTGTGAGCAAACCCGGATTAATCATCTTTAACCAGGCGCTTGCCGCCGAACTCGGGCTGGCGAGTGACGAGCTGGATGAGGATTTTCTTGCGGCTATTTTTTCCGGTAATGTAATTCATGACAGCTGTGAACCATTGGCCATGGCCTATGCCGGACACCAGTTTGGTCACTTCAACCCACAGCTGGGGGATGGCCGGGCGATTTACCTGGGTGAACTTGAACTGCAAACAGGGGATTCGCTGGATATTCAGTTAAAAGGTTCAGGGCAGACTCGTTATTCCCGTAATGGTGATGGCCGTGCCGCACTGGGGCCGGTGCTGCGTGAATACCTGCTGAGTGAGGCGATGCATAAACTCAATGTACCCACCACGCGGGCGCTGGCCGCAGTGACCAGTGGTGAGGATGTGGCCAGAGAGAAATTACTGCCGGGCGGGGTGATTACCCGGGCGGCGCGCAGTTTTATCCGTGTCGGCAGTTTTCAGTATATTGCCATGCTGGATGACACCCAGGCTCTGCAGGCGCTGGCCGACTATGTGATTGAACGCAATTACCCGCAGCTGGCCGAAGCAGAGCAACCCTGCCTGAGTTTGTTCTCTGAGATTGTGCAGGGCCAGGCGCAACTGATTGCCCGATGGATGCAGCTGGGTTTTATTCATGGTGTGATGAATACCGATAATATGTCAGTGGCCGGCGAAACCATCGACTATGGCCCCTGTGCGTTTATGGATTATTACCAGCACAGTCAGGTGTACAGCTCGATTGATCGCGACGGGCGCTATGCCTACAGCAATCAGCCGTCGATTGGATTATGGAACCTGACTCGCCTGGCGGAAGCGATGCTGCCACTGTTTGCGGATGATACCGAATCTGCGGTGGAGAAGGCGAGGACGATATTACAGAGTTACATTGTCAGCTATGAGCAGGCCTGGCTGGCGGGGATGCGTGATAAATGTGGCTTAACTGCCAGTGCGGCGCCGAGCGCGGATGAAGACAAAGCGCTGCTGCAGTCATTGCTCAATCTGATGGACCAGCAGCAGGCGGATTTTACCCTGACGTTTTATTATTTAAGCCAGTGTGATGCCCAGCCAGATGGCAGGTCAGATGAAAAAGATCAGGCCTTGCGCCAGCTATTCAAACAGTCGGAACCACTGGATGCCTGGTTGCAGCAATGGCGTCAACGACTGACGCTGGAAAGCGCGACTGATGCCGAACGACAGGCTGCTATGCAGCAGGTTAATCCGTTGTATATTCCCCGCAATCACCAGATCGAGGCAGTAATCCGCGCAGCGGAAGATCACAATGACTTTGCGCCGTTTTATGCCCTGCATGGGGTGCTGCAACAGCCGTTTAGCTATCAGCCGGGTAAGGATGCCTACAGCCTGCCACCGCAACCAGATGAGGTGGTACAACAAACCTTCTGTGGCACCTGATCAGGTGGATTTACCACGTAATCAGCGCGTGTGAATCGAGTTGAAGTGGTAATACAAGGCCTGTAGTGGCGGTTTAGCTGGCAATATTCTGGTCGTGGTTTGCCAGCATCAGCACCAGCGCCTGCGCGTGCTCAGCGGCTTTACGGCCCAGATCGGTCAGGTAGCCACCATCAACCTGGGTTACCAGGCCTTTTTCATAAAGACGTTCGACGGCACTGATTTTTTCTTCGCTGGCGGTGGAATGCACTTTAATGCCCTTGAATGCGTCGAGGCTGTATTGAACCAGTATATTGAGTTCGGCCATATTCTCGATTTTATAATGCATTGTTCACCTTTTGCGTTTGTCTGTCGGCGCGACTTTATTAGCGACCTAAATCAATCATAATGGCCGATCATAATATATGCATCGGTGTATTGCACGAATGTTATTTTACCTCTCCACGCGCTATGATAAAGCTCTGATGGTGACTTGCCAGCGGTCAGATCCGGCAATAGTCTGCCAGTAATGTGGCTGATTATGCCGCGAACGAGTGAGTCAGCTGTTTTGGCGAAGTGCGTCTATGAATTTGCTATTAATGCGGTTTTCACGCGAGAGCCCGGTTTAGTTTGTGAGTAATGATAAGAATTTCCAGTAATGTAAGCATCGCCGATGATGAAGTTGAACTGCATGCGATACGCTCTCAGGGCGCGGGCGGGCAGAATGTTAACAAGGTAGCGAGTGCGATTCATCTGCGCTTTGATATTGCAGCATCGTCCTTGCCCGATTTTTACAAGGAACGCCTGCTTAAGCTGAGTGATAAGCGCATCAGCAAGGAAGGTGTGCTGGTAATCAAGGCGCAGCAGTTTCGCACCCAGGAGAAAAACCGCGATGATGCGATTCTGCGACTACAGGAACTGATTCAGAGTGTTGCCCGGGTGCAACGCGCACGTGTGGCGACCAGGCCCTCCAGGGCGGCGAAAAGCCGTCGGATCGACAGTAAAACAAAACGTGGTCAGGACAAGTTGCTCAGGCGCAAAGTCGATAGCAGCGACTAGTTTGCCGTGCGGCTGGTTTATTGAGTGGATTTATTCAACTGCGCCACCAGATTACCGCTGGTGCGGCGCAGTCGCTGGCTGAGCATGTGTGACACCAGCCACAGCAGATCAAACGCCAGCTTCGGTTTTTGTTCACGCAGTTTGAACAGGTCTTCACGGCTCAGCAACAGCAGTTCCACATCGCTGGCGGCCACCGCCTGTGCCGAGCGGGGCTCGCCATCCAGCAGTGACATTTCGCCAAAACTCTGTGAGGACAGAATCGAGGCAATGACATTGGCGCGGGAACCGGACTGACGTTTGATAATGTCGATCTTGCCGCGAACCACTATGCACAGCGTGCTGTCTTCTGCGCCTTCTTCGAAGATCACCGTGCCTCTGCTGGCACTGTAGGCGCTCATGTGTTCAGAGATATCTCAGCATTATTCAGAGGTGCCCTGAAGTCTCTGGCCCAGCGGGTGAGTTCGAGGTAGTTGGCCAGTCCTTCATCGGAGCAGGCGATTTTTTGCAGCGTCATTCGGTTTCTTCTTACAGCAGGTCATACGGTCGGGCAGTGCTTATGGCTGGTGAGCGGCCCGCAAGTCATTTAATATAAATATAGCACAGCCAGTGATGGCTTTTGCGCAGCTTTAAGCTGAAACCGTGCTTAAGCCACAGTTTCAGGTTTATACCAGCAGGAATTATGAGTTTATGAAATCAGCATGTGTGAGTATTGGCTTGCTTAATCCGAAAAGCCCGGAGAATGTCGACGGGGTTCTACGTGCCGCAGGCAATTACCGGGTTGACCAGGTGTATTACACCGGCCTGCGTTATCCTCGGGCACTGGCACTCAATCCCGATACGCCTAACATGCGGCGTAAGGTGAGCGAGAATGTAACGCTGAGCTGTGTGGATAATTTGCTGGATGTGTTGCAACCTGATGTGCAACTGGTGTGTGTCGAATTTGCGCTGAATGCACAGCCGCTGCCGGATTTTGTGCATCCGCTTAATGCCTGTTATGCGTTCGGGCCGGAAGACGGTAATCTCAGCCAGTCGTTGATTGATCGCGCCGATGCGGTGGTGTATGTGCCTACTGTGGGCAGTATGAATTTATCCGCTGCGGTGAATGTGTTGCTCTACGACCGTTTATGTAAACGTCAGCGTTCAGCTTATGCAGAAGCTGATAACCCGCTGGATGACAACAGCCTGATCCGCCAGAGCCGCGATACCAATAATAATCTGCGCTTTAAGCGCTGAATATCAGCTGCAACTTTCGACATGTGCTTAACGGCGACGGGTTGAAGGCTTGAGTCGCTCGATGGCATCGCTAACCTGAGCCACACTGCATTCGTAAACAATTTCCCGTCCCATAATGTTACCGACATAGGCGCGGTTGTTAGCGGTGGGTAGTAGTACACAACGGCTACTGTGCACACCTTCGCCTAACATCACTTCAATCTGTTGCGGGCTTTTGCGGTACACCAGCACGTCAATCTCCTGACCGCTTTCGGTGGAACGAACTTTGATGGTTTCGTTTTGCATGCTGTTGTCTCCGGCGTACTCTGTGTCGTGAATTGGTTAACCCAGTTTTCTAACCCTGAATTTCTTAGCCTTGATCTTTCCTTCCGATAATATCTTTAAAGCCTGTTTGGCCACCGAGCGTTGCACCGCCACATAGGCAATGGTATCAAACAGATCGATCTTGCCGATCTGTTTGCCGGCAATGCTTTTGTCTGCAGTGAGTGCGCCCAGTAGATCACCGGCACGCAGTTTGTTTTTTTTGCCGGCATTGATGCACAGGGTCACCATTGGCGGACTCAGGCGAAAACCCTCGCGGCGTTTGAGTGTGTTACAACTGTCGATGCGCAACGGTGTTTTCTGATAATCTTCAATCGCCACCAGCTTGGGCGCTTCCGATGCCATAAACAGACTCAGTGCCAGACCCTGATTGCCGGCGCGGCCGGTGCGACCAATTCGATGTACATGGGTTTGCGGATCGGGGGAGAGTTCAAAGTTGATCACCGCATCCAGGTCCTTGATATCCAGTCCGCGCGCTGCGACATCGGTGGCAATCAGCATGGAGCTGCTTTTATTGGAAAACTGTACCAGTACCCGATCACGATCCGCCTGTTCAAGATCACCGTGCAGTGCAACCGCATGAAAACCCTGTTGCCAGAGTTCTTCTGCCAGTTCCCTGCACTGGTGCTTGCGGTTACAGAACACCACGCTATGCGCCGGTTTGAACTGATGCATAATTGAAACCAGGGTGCTGGTGCGCTCACCTTTCTCTATTTGGTAAAAAATCTGTTTAATGTTTTTGCTGTCGTGCTGGCTTTCGACCTGAACCACAATTTCCTGTTGCTGTATCTGCTGACTGATGCGCTGAATTTCATCCGGGTAGGTGGCGGAGAAGAGCAGGGTCTGGCGTTGTGCTGGCAGCAGTTTGATAATGCGCATCATTTCATCCTGAAAGCCCATGTCCAGCATGCGATCGGCTTCATCCAGCACCAGTGTATTTAGCTGTTCCAGTTTCAATGAGCCTTTCTGCAGATGCTTTAACACACGTCCCGCTGTACCCACCACAATATGGGGCTGATGTTCCAGTGATGCATACTGCACGCCAATCGGTTTGCCGCCGCACAGCGTAATGATTTTGGTATTGGCTAGGGGCCGCGCCAGACGTCGCAACTCATTTGCAACCTGTTCGGCCAGTTCCCGTGTCGGGCACAGCACCAGTGCCTGGGTCTGGTTATTGATGTCCTGCAGGTGATGCAGCAGGGCCAGACCAAAGGCTGCGGTTTTGCCACTGCCGGTTTTTGCCTGCGCAAGTAGATCCTTGCGCTGCAGGGTCAGCGGCAGGGTTTCCCGCTGTATCTCGGTCATCTGCTGATAGCCCAGCAGGGCGAGGTTTTCAAGCAGGGGTTTTGTAAGGGGTAAGGTGCTAAAAGCGGTATTGTTCATGATGTGTATCAGTTGATGGCAGGGTGATCATGCATTGCTGCTGGCTGGCTTATCATAGCATTTATCCGTGGATAACGGCCCATTAATCACAGTGAGACCGGATTAAACCGGGGATAAATCTTTACAAAGCCACTGGCTGATTGTAGTTTTGCCTGATAAAAAGGAGAAAAGCATTGATTATCAGTAACCTTGAAGTGATACCGGGTAAGCGTATCCAGCAGCACCTGGGGCTGGTGCAGGGCAGTTCGGTGCGTGCCAAGCACATTGGCCGTGATTTTATGGCGGGGCTTAAAAATATTTTTGGCGGCGAACTCAGGGGCTACACCGAGTTATTGCAGGAGTCCCGCGAAGAAGCGACTAATCGTATGCTGGCTCAGGCCAAAGCAGTGGGGGCCAATGCAGTGTTGAATGTGCGTTTTTCAACTTCCAGCGTGGCCACCGGAGCGGCGGAATTGTTTGTCTATGGCACCGCGGTGATTCTGGAGTAGCAAACTTAATGAACGACCTGATTATATTTGTCGTATTAATGCTACTGGGTTACGGCTTCGGGCGGGCCGCCGAAGCTCGACATTATGCCTCGATTCGTAAGCGCGAGCGTTTTTTGAACAGGATACCGGCGATTGCCTCGCGTATTCCGCCCTACGGTGAACCAGACTTCGACAGTCAGCTGGTGAGCGGTAATGTGGTGATTTCGGTGGATTACTTCAAGCGTTTTATTGCGACCTTGCGCAACTTTTTTGGTGGGCGGGTGACGTCTTACGAATCACTGCTGGATCGTGCGCGTCGCGAAGCGGTGTTGCGTATGAAGCAGGAGGCGCGAGCGCTGGGCGCAAGCATGGTGTTTAATATCAAGTTTGAAACCGCGAGTATTCATAAGGGCAATGGCAATACCATCGGTTCAATTGAAGTGCTCGCCTATGGCACCGCGCTGATTCCCAATAATATCGAGGTGGTACACACCGCCAATCTTATGCGCTGATAATGCAATACACCAATCCAGAAATACCCGAAGGTATTAATACCAGCCAGACCCGTCCGCTAAAGGAGTTTTTTGTGCTTAGCGGCGGTCTGATTGCGATAGTGGTGATCAGTTTTTACCTGCTGGTTGTGAGTGTCGATCTTCTTGCCGATAAGATTCCCTTTGCCTGGGAGCAATCGATCCCAGTGAATTCCCTGCTGGAAAATGAAACCAGCGATGCGTTGCCTTATCTTGAAGACTTAACCCGGCAGGTCGCCGATGAAATGGCCTTGCCCGAAGGCATGCAGGTAACACTGCATTATGTCGATTCGGATACGGTGAATGCTTTTGCCACACTCGGCGGGCATATGGTATTGCATCGGGGTTTGCTGGAAAAGCTGCACAGCGAGGATGAGCTGGTGATGGTGATTGCCCATGAAATTGCGCATCTGAAATATCGTCATCCGATTTCTGCAGCCAGCCAAAGTTTGCTGGCGATGATGGTCCTGTCGATGTTTAGCACATCGGCAGATGATGTGCTGAATCGGGTGATGGGTACCACCGGTTTAATTACCCTGATGAAATTTTCCCGTGACTACGAGTACCTTGCAGATGCAGCGGCGGTTAATCTACTGTTGAAGCGTTATGGTCATGCACAGGGGGCGGTGGCTTTATTTGATGTGTTTAAAGCTGAGCACGGTGATGCCGAGCCGGTAGAGTTTTTAAATACCCATCCATTAACCGAACGGCGTATTCAACGGGCACTCACACTGGCAAAAACACAAAGTGGCTTGCCAGCTGATAAATCAATGACTAAACAAATGCAGCCATTAGCCGTTGAATTTAGCAACTGGCTGGCTGCACAGTCGGCAGATAAATTAACAAGGCCGTAAGCATTTGCTTTTCTGAATTATGCTTCACTGCTCAGTTCAAGGTGCGTGGGGTTTACGCACAGACGGTTATTGCAGGTTTGCCTGGCAAAATAGCCGATGGGTATTTCGCCAATAAATGCCATATAGCTGACATGCTCAGCACTCTGCATTTTAATGCGTTCGCTTTCATCCCTGATTTTAATGCGACCATGACCGCTATTCGATACCTGTCCGGTCCATAGCCAGCAATCACTGTCGCTATCTTCCCTGACATGGGCCAGCACCATCTCCTTCAGGCGGGTACTTAAGCTCTGTTCTTTAAGAGTCATGTTCACGTGCATCTCCTGCATGAATAAAACAATAAATAATCAAAAATCGAACAACAGGTACGCGGTCAGACCGTGTTTTCCTGATTACGCGTATTTAAATCCCGTTCAAGATTTACGCTGCAGACATCACAGCGGGCTTTGCCTGTCATCAGGCGTGAAATCGTTTCTCTGTGGCGCGCGAAAAAGCGGTAGGCCATATCAGCAAACCAGCGAATCACTGGCCAGCGTAGAATTTTCAGCCAGTGGTTTTTACCCACTGCCTGCCATACGGCACAGTTGGCATCCAGACCTGTCAGTAGTTCACCGCTAGCGGTTTCTACATGCAGTCTGTTATAGGCCCGTTGCGGATCAATATGCGGGTAGCGCTGGCCAAAGCCATCGGCATGCAGGTCTGCAAACACAATACGGCCACTTTTGTCTGCGGCTTTTAACTGCAGCATCTCAGTCATGCACAGCGGGCAGTGGCTATCGAAGTAAATAGTGAGCTGAGTCATCTGTGTGATCTCCCGGATTCACTGCGCAGGTTGCGGCCTAATTCAGCCGACAGGCGCCACGGGTTACCGTTGCATCGAGGATAGTCAGGGCAATTAACCGTACAACCACGACAGGGCAGCGGCGGTGTGGATGCCTGTAATTCGGTGCGGCTGCTGAATGACTGAGTTGTCACACGCTGGTCACTGGCTATGGCGGTTTGCATGGGTGCTGTCGGTTATCCCTGTCTTTAGGTTCCGGTCTTTAGATTCAGGCTCTATGTACAGTGCCGGAAATTAGTACTGGCTTATACTGGATTATACAATTGTAGGCTATTTTGTCTAGGACAAAATGTGTTATTATTGCCTAAAATCTGTCCATTGATGTCCGGCAATGCATCAAACAAATCGGGGGATGACGTTATGTCAGCACAGCAAGAAATGTTCTCAATTGGTACGGTGGAGCGTGATACCGGCATATCACGGGACACCCTGCGTATCTGGGAGCGTCGCTACGGCTATCCGCAGCCTATGCGCAATGCAAAAGGCGAGCGGGTTTACCCTGAGACGCAGCTGCGTCAGCTGCAGAAGTTGCGGCGTTTTCTGGATCAGGGAATGCGGCCGGGTAAGTTACTACGCCTGAGTGAAACTGAATTTAAGGCTCTGGAGGCTACTTCCAGTGTCATGCAGGCTGCAACCACGTCCGCCAGCAAGCCGCTGTCACCGCTGGTTACCGCCTGTCTGGCAGCGGTGCAGCAGCGGGATGAGCAGGCGCTGCTAGAAGCACTGGACCTTGCCTTTCAGCAACATGGCATGGCTGATTTTATCAGGCAGGTTGTCGCACCCTGCGTGACAGCGGTGGGAGATGCCTGGGCCAGCGGTGATATCGAGGTGTATCAGGAGCATTTTTTCACCCAGTATCTGACACAGTATCTGAGTATACAGATTGCAAAAATGCGCAACGGGGCCAGTAGACCGCTGGTGCTGTTAGGCAGCTTGCCGAGCGAGCTGCATAGCCTGGGGCTGAGCATGACAGCGGCCATGCTGGCCAGTCATGGCCTGTCCAGTATACAGCTAGGTGCGTCCATGCCGATGAACCAGTTGAGTAAGGCCGCTCAGGAGTTCAATGTGGATATAGTGGGGGTGAGTTTCAGCAGTGCCTACCCCTACGGCAATATCCGTACTGATATTGATGAACTGCGTGACAGTGTGCCGGGTGATATAGAACTATGGGTGGGTGGTGAAGGGGTACGAAAACTACGTAAACTGCCTGCGGGTGTGAGCAAATTCACCGATTTTGAACATCTGCCGTTTTAGCAAAGTCTGGCTATGAGCAACAACTTGTTATCGATTAGTTATCCAGACAAATTCATAGGGCTTGAGCACAATTTCCTCGCGCGGATTTTCATAGGGATGGCCGCTGATTAAATCATGCCACGAGTCTGTTTCAATCAGGTTAATGTCTTTTAAGGCCAGGCTCTGTTCGATATCAGATATATTGTAAATACAGAAAATACTCTGTGACCGATCCTGGCTCTGTCGCCAGAAAGCAAAAATCGATTCGGCAAAGTGCAGGGTAAACTGGGTGGCATTTGGGTGAAAGGCTTTCTGCTTTTTACGAATACTGATAATCAGCTTTAAGCGGTTAAAAACCTGGTGGTGCAGACTGTCATGCTGGTTAAGTAAGCCACTCAGTTCATCGTAGTCCCAGTTATGCCGATTAATTGCGCGACGGTTGGAGCTGGCCTGCATTTTCTGTGTGTCATTCGGTGTGGCAAACAGGCTGTGAATGTAAAATGCCGGTATGCCTTCAAGCCCCAGCATAATGCCATGGGCACAGATAAAACGAGGCAGTTGATAGTCGTCTTCACCCTTGAAGGTGCCCTTGAGCGCATCAATCAGACTGATATTCAGTTCATAGGGGCGGTGTTCTCCATCGTGCATAGTGCGCCAGGATACGTCACCACCGAACTGTTGCATCAGTGCCGCCAGTTGATCGACGGTTTCATCATCCAGAATCCCTTCCACCGGGCGTAAGCCAATGCCATCATGCGAGGCAATAAAATTAAAATAGCCGGTACCATTCTGTGCCGGGGGCATGCTCATTAACCACTGTTTAATCAATGACGAATTACCGGATAACAGGCTGTATAGAATCAGCGGTGGCAGGGTGAAATTGTAAATCAAATGTGCTTCATTGGCATTGCCGAAGTAGGACAGATTCTCGCGGTTGGGAATATTGGTTTCGGTAATAATAATCGCATCCGGCTTATTGTGCTCAATCAGTAAACGCAACAGGCGAATGACTTCATGGGTCTCCGGCAGGTTAATGCAATTGGTATCCAGTTGCTTCCATAGAAATGCTACCGCGTCGAGGCGAAACAGTTTTATTCCCTTATCCAGATAGAGTTTTATTATTTTAACAAATTCAAGTAATACTTCGGAGTTAGTGAAATCCAGATCAATCTGATCATGACTGAAGGTGCACCACACATGGCGTGTGCCCTGCAGGGTTTCGGTTTCACGTAACAGCGGCGAGGTTCTGGGGCGCACCACCTGACTCAAATCTGTATCGGCCTGCATTGTAATAAAATAATCCTCACCTGGCTGCTTCCCCTGTTTGAAATTATCAAACCACAGGCTACGGCTGGAGCAATGATTGATAACCAGATCCGCCATTAATGAAAAATCCGCAGCTATGTCACTGATGTGTGACCAGTCCCCCAGTGACTGATTAACCTCACTGTAGTTAATTACTGAAAAACCGTCATCGGAACTGTAGGGATAAAAGGGCAGTATATGCACAATATTGCATACATTCTTGAGTTGCTTTAGCAGAAACTGGTGTAATGTCAGCAGCGGTGGTTCATCGGTTTTTTTAATGCTGTCGCCATAGGTGATGGTGACTATGTCCTGTTCCGACCAGAGATTAGTGTGCGGACGCGGGCAATGAAAGTGAGTTTGATAGTCCATTAATTCCACAATACGGCAACACAGTTGCTGATGATCCGCATCGGGATAGAGTTTTTGCAGGTGGTCAATAATGCGTGTTTCCAGCTCTGCGAGTTGCTGCTGTTTCTGTGACATAAGTTGCTTCCTTATCGCAGTGCTTTATCCCAGGGCTTTGCGGTCGGCTTCAACCGCATCCAGCAACTGGCTGAATATATCCGGTATGGCGCTGCTGACCCGGTTCCAGCTGGGAATGAAGGGTGCTTCATCACTGTCCTGTAAAAATAGTCGCCCGGCGTGTTTGATGTTTTCCGCAAACATTTCCACCATCATTTCTTCTTCATGGGTTTCATAATCGAGGCCATTGAATACGGCGTCATTGAGGTAGCTGTCGATTAAATCCAGTGCAATGCGATAATAGGTCGCCTTGGTGGTGCGCAGGCTTTCCTCGGTAAAGTTAATGCCGTCGGTGGCCAGCTTTTTGAAAATCGCCTTACTGATCTCAATCGACATTTTAGACAGTCCCTGCTGCTTGTCTTCCGCCGACAGTTCCTGGTGTTTATGATCATACTGATCGGCTATATCTACCTGGCATAACTGGCTGGTGGCATAGTTTTTGCGCATTTCCATCAAGATGCCCACTTCCAGCCCCCAGTCGGTGGGCATGCGCAGACTTTCCATGACTTCATGGCGCATGGAAAATTCACCCGCCAGGGGATAGCGGAAACTGTCGAGGAAATCCAGATAATCATGTGAGCCAATCTGCTGATTCAGTGCACGTACCAGTGGTGTGACCAGCAGCCGTGAGACACGACCATTCATCGAGTTATCCGCAACCCTCGGGTAATAGCCCTTACAGAACTGATATTTGAATTGCGGATTGGCCACCGGGTAGAGCAGGCGTGCCAGCATGCCGCGGTCGTAGGTAATAATGTCGCAATCGTGTAGCGCCACCGCTTTGGTATTGCCTTTGGCCAGCATATAACCCATGCAGTACCAGACATTGCGTCCCTTGCCTTTTTCGGTGGGGGCCAGACCCATCTTGCGCAGTTTTTTATCAATTGCTATTAAATTTGGCCCGTCATTCCATAACAGGTCATGCTGTTGTGGCAGCTCAGAGAAAAAACGTAGTGCATGTTTGAACTCGGCTTTACTGGCCTGATCAATGCCGATAACAATCTGTTGCAGATAATCGACTTTTTTAAGTTCTTTAATAATGCTATCCAGCGCCGGGCGTTGTAGTTCCGAGTAGAGCGATGGCAGAATAAGCCCCATCGGCCGTTGTCGTGAAAAGTAGCGCAGTTCATCTTCCATTTTCTGCAGGCTGCGGTTATGCAGGTTGTGCAGTGTGGTAATTCGTCCGTTCTGAAAAAAATCACTCATAAGGGTGCCTCATCCTGTGGAATTTTCAGCAGGGCTTTTTCAATCGCTTCAGCCCAGCCATCGGGTGCTTCTTGCCGTGTCCTGATATGCGGCACCAGCAGTGTCTGCAGTGCCTTGTTGGATGGCGAATTAATCATCACCGAAATATCTGCCATACTGAGCATGGCGGCATCATTGGGGCTGTCGCCCAGTACAATGGTTTTTACCGTGGTATTGCTGCTGGTGTAAAGATGTTTGAGTTGCTGGCTGGCACGACCCTTGTCGCAGTTGCCCAGCACATGCATAAAACGTCCACCTTGCAGTGAATTTAGTCCATGCTCCTGCAGCAATTGTTCAAATGTATTGCGTTGTGTGTCATCTGCAAGCCACAGAAGTGGTTCACTGTAATCCCTGTGCATCGCCTGCTGTGCATCGGCTTCAGCCAGGCCGGTTAACTGCATCACCCGTTGTACGCTGCACTCGGATAATAGCTGGTAAGAATCTTCAGGCAGCGACAGGCTGTCCAGGATCTGTCTGATTTCTGCCTGTGGTTTACCCAGCTGTACACACCAGTAACCATCCTGCTGACTTAGCTGGTGTGCTTCAGTAAATTTCGTTTCAGAAAATATAGATTCAGCAAACTGTGAGCAGGGTAAATAGATCGCCGAGCCGTTTTCGACAATCAACGGCGCTTCAATTTGCAGCGTTTGCTGCAGGGCTGTGCTCTCGGCAAAGGTTTTACTGGTATTGAAAATGATCGGAACCCGTTTTTGCTGTAATAGCCGAATTGCCGGAATAGCAGCGTCCACTGCATAGTTGTGGTGGTTAAGCATTGAACCGTCCAGGTCGGTGATTACCAGCCACTGTGTTTTATGTTGAGCTGTCATTAATAAAATCCTTTTGCATAATAAGCTGATTTATTGAGTGATCTGGCCTGACCGGTATCACAATATCCGCCCGTTGTGGTAAGTGTATTAGACTGTGTCGACTGATACGTTCATAATGTTGAATAAATCGAGCCAGTTCAGTATCCGACATAGTTCGCTGCTGACTGCTTGCTGTATGACTGTTTCTGAGTTTGTGCTCCTGTAAGCGTCGCCATTGATAGACATGTTCAAAATCCGCAGCCTTGAGCATAATGCATAGATCGGCATGACTGAAAATATTCTGCTGATACAGTTTCAGCTGCTGGTTGGCATAATGGCGCCAGCTGCCATCAGGGTCTTCTTCGGCTTCCAGCGGGTTAATCGGTTGTACCAGTTCAGCGGCCGATTGCGCCGGGCTGTGATTGCACCAGCCTTCAAACAGTACAATGTCAACCGCTGGCTGCGCTGTCCACTGGTCCTCGGGGTGACGATCATCTATGGCTTTATTGAAACGGGGTACGCGGCAGGCTTTGCCTTGCAGCAAGCTGAACAGGGTGGATTGCATCAGCTGCATGTCATGGGTGCCGGGTACGCCGCGGGTTATTAGTAACGGGTGTATGGTTTTGCTCAGGGTTTCTCTTTGTCTGCGTGTGGCATAAAAATCATCCAGCGAAATATTGGCGACACGTAACGGGGTTTCGATTTCAATCAGTTGTTGAAGGAAATATGTCAGGGTTGATTTGCCGCTGCCCTGTGCGCCGTTAATGCTGATAAACAATGGATTGCGCTGTTTTAGATTAACAATGTGCTGCATCAGTGGTAAATAAACCTGTGTCACTGTTGTTTCGAATGTCTCGGGCAGCTGCATACCTTGTATCAGCTGTTGACTGAGCTGGTGGCTTTTGTCGCTTGGGTAGCCTGTAGGTGACTGTGTCATATCTATTTACTGAGTTACTGGTGTTTTGTCAGGTACTTAACAGGGTCACTGCAATATCTGTGCACATTTTGTTACTTGATTTAAATTTTATATATCGGCTCGATTATACGCCTGTCGTATGAGTACCTGAGTTGCCTTATCAAGCCGTTGTTCTGCGTCGGTTCTGCAATTCACTGGCCAGAAACATATACAGGAACATATAAACAACTATCGGGTCGTAATTATTGTGCCAGGCTCTGCCTCTGTGCGCGTGCCTTATTTTAGTGCACGGGCTGTTGGGCGTCTCAGCTGAGGCTATCGGTAAACGGCGTATAATCCGGCTGTCCGGTTCACGCATGAGTATGAGGCAGAATTATGAAGCATTACCTCAGTGCGCTATATCAATTATACGCTTTTACTGGCTGTCTACTGCTAGCTTCACTGGCCATGTCCCCGGCTATAGCACTGGCCAGTACAGACAGTTTCAAGGATGGGCATATCCATTACAATCAGGATATGTGGGATATGCTGCCGCCGGATCGGGCGATTCATATGCTGAAGCAAGCGGGAATAGAGCGGGCGCTGGTGGGTTCAACGCCCACTCTGGGTACCGAAAGACTCTATCGGCAAAACCCGCAGCTGGTGGTGCCGATGATGATGCCGTATAAGGATTACCGCCACCGTTTTTACTGGTTTAACGATCCGCAGTTGATTGACTATTTGCGTGAGCAACTGGCGCGTGTACCTTACGTGGGTTTCGGTGAGTTTCATATTTTCGGTGATGATATGGACTCGGAGCCGGTGGCGCAGATGATTGAGCTGGCCCGCGAGAAGCAATTGCTGTTACAGCCGCATACCGATTTACCCGGCATGCAGATTTTATTGAATAAAGCGGCTGATCTGCGGGTGATCTGGGCTCATGGTGGCTTTGATGTGCCAATTGATACACTGAAGACATTGCTTGATCGCTATCCAGAGCTCACTATTGATCTGTCATTTCGTGAAGGACTGCTGATCGACAATCAACAACTCACTGAGGAGTGGCGTGAATTTCTCAATGCATATTCGACACGTTTCCTCACTGGCATGGATACCTATAAACCGACTCGCTGGGCAGACCTGCCGGTGCTGGCGGATCGGACAAAAAACTGGCTGGGTCAGCTGGATAAAACTGCAGCGGAGAATATCGCGCATAAAAATTTCGAGCGCCTGTTCGGTAAATAGGGTTTCATTCATCCATGTCTTAGCAGCGTTCAGGTCTGCTGCGATTTATAGGCGACTTCCAGCTTTTTAATCACCTTGATAAATTTATCATCCAGTACCAGATAGCTCGATAGCATCAGGTTGAGGTCAGTACGTGTGCTTGAGATAATCAGTTTGATCATGCGGATTTTATCCTCGGGTAATTTAAGACGTTCAAGCGACTCGTTAAGACTGCCTTCGAATTCCATATATAATTCTGAAATATCGATAACCATCTTGTCCATATCCTGTTGCATATTTTCAAATGCGTCATTGGTGCGTTTGAAAATTTTATACATATTCTGATTCAGTCGTTCAAGTTCCTGTCGTCTAATTAACGCATCGATGCGTGTATTGGCACCGGCCGTTATAATCTTTAGATACTCAAGCACATTCTCCCTGTGTTTATGTTTACCTGTAACCGGCAGATCACTCACCAGTACACTGATATAGTCAAGATTAATCACTACATACCCGTCTTTTTCAATCAGTTCGCCACTGTTCTTATACTGGTTAATCAGTTTAACGTTCTGTGCCTTGCTCTCCGCATCCACTGCATAGTTGAGGTTCTGGTTGGGCGTTTTTATCTGTAGTGTCATGCCAACTTTCAAACCCTCGATCGCGTGAAACAGTGACATCACCAGATCCTCAAAGGTATCAGCGCTGATGCTGCTCTGAAAAAATGCCATTAATTCATTATGCTGAGCATCATCGATATTTTCAGGATGGGTTTCTGCAGACTGGATCAGATTGTCTCTGACCCTGTTGAGGTTAATACGCTCTTCCAGCAGGGCGATTTTTTCCTGTGCATCGATCAGGTCATAGTGGGCTTTAAAGAAGTTTTTCTTGAATACCTCGAGATTGTTTACTCGTTCTTTGAGGAAGGTGTTTTCATGACGCAGTCTTCCCGCTTCGGTAAAAAACAGCTCATCTTCGGGGGGGGTATTCGACATCTGGATCTCCGGGGCTAGTATTCTTGGCTCTATTACCTGGTGGCGAGGGGAATAAGTAAACACCCTTAATATTGGTTATACAATACTATATATTCGCTATCCAGCAAATAAAGTTTCATGTCGCGTGCCCTGTCGCGCTTTGCTCGCTCAGCAGGGTAGGGTAATATCAGCGCCATGAGCAAAACCTCCACGCCGCATTTCAGCTGGGCCTTTATTTTAAATGCCGCTGCAAAACATAAGTCTTCGCTGATCCAGGCTAATTTCATCGCCATACTGGCCGCCGTAATCAGTGCCCCCATGCCCATGTTGATGCCCTTGCTGGTGGATGAAGTGCTGCTGGACAAACCGGGTTTTCTGCTGGACAGCATGCAGTGGATTTATCCGCCGGACTGGTGGGGGCCGGTGTTATATATTGTCAGTATCATGTTGCTCACCATTCTGTTGCGCTTTGTTTCGATGATGCTGGCGGTGTGGCAAACCTGTAAATTCACCGAAGTGGCCAAGGACATCACCTATAAAATCAGACAGACGCTGCTGCAGCGTCTGCAGCTGGTGTCCATGGCGGAGTATGAAACCCTGGGCAGCGGCACGGTGGCCTCCCACCTGGTGACCGATGTGGAGGCGATTGATAACTTTATTGGCACTGCACTGAGCAAGTTTATCGTCGCGGTGTTATCAATTATTGGGGTGGCGGTGATTCTGTTATGGATTCACTGGCAGCTGGCGCTGTTTATTCTGGTGATGAACCCTGTGGTGATTTACTTCACCACGCTGCTGGGGCGTCGGGTAAAACACCTCAAGCATAATGAGAATTCTGCTTTTGAAGTATTTCAGCAGTCATTGAATGAAACCCTGGATGCAATACACCAGATTCGTGCGGCCAATCGCGAACGACATTATATTCAACGGGTGATTGACAGGGCACGTGGTGTCAAACGCCAGTCGTCCGCCTTTAGCTGGAAGAGTGATGCAGCCAACCGAATCTCATTCTTTGTGTTTCTCATGGGCTTTGAAGTGTTTCGCGCGATGAGTATGCTGATGGTGGTGTTTACCGATTTATCCATTGGGCAGATGATCGCGGTGTATGCCTATCTGTGGTTTATGATGACCCCGGTGCAGGAAATTTTAGGCATTCAGTACAGTTACTATGCTGCTAAGGCCGCGATGAAACGTCTGAATGCCTTATTGAAACTGGACACCGAGCCGCAATATCCTCACCGTCAAAATCCGTTTGCCGACAGGCATACGGTGGGGCTGAAGGTCGATAATGTCAGTTTCAGTTACGCTGATGGTGAAGATGTGCTCAAAGGCCTGTCGTTAACTATCAAGCCCGGTGAAAAGGTCGCACTGGTGGGTGCCAGTGGTGGTGGTAAGTCGACGCTGGTGCAGATGATTCTGGGCATGTATCCGCCCCGACAGGGGCAGTTGTACTTCGATGGCGTGCCGATATCGGAGATTGGCCTGGATATAGTGCGTGATAATGTGGCCACGGTGTTACAGCACCCGGCACTGTTTAATGATACGGTGCGGCAGAATTTAAACATGGGTCGGGATGTTCCCGATAAAACACTGTGGCAGGCACTTGAGGTGGCACAACTGGGTGAAACCATCAGCGCCTTGCCGCAACAGCTGGATACCATTGTCGGGCGTAATGGCGTGCGTCTGTCCGGCGGGCAGCGTCAACGCCTGGCGGTGGCGCGGATGATTCTGGCGCAACCGAGGGTGGTGATTCTGGATGAAGCCACCTCGGCGCTGGATACCGAAACCGAATCGAAGTTACACAAGGCGATGCAGGCCTTTCTGCAGGATCGTACCACGCTGATTATTGCCCACCGACTGAGTGCGGTGAAGCAGGCGGACCGAGTGTATGTGTTTGATGATGGCCACATTATCGATGAAGGCGTGCATGAGGATATGCTGCAGCGGGATGGCCTGTATAAACAGCTGTACGGCTCGACCCATGAAGTTTGAGTGGTTTGTGCTGAAGCTGGGCCGCATACAATAATGAAACTATCACCTTAACTAATCGACGGATATAAAACCTGTGTCATCAAAACACAGCTGGTATTAATCGGGAGTCAGACATTTGATCAGCACAATACGAATCGGGCACGGCTATGATGTGCATGCCTTCAAGCCGGGTGAACATATTATTCTGGGTGGCGTTAGCATTCCCCATCATAGTCAGTTCAGGGCGCACTCCGATGGTGATGTGTTGCTGCATGCGGTGTGTGATGCACTGCTGGGTGCGCTGGCGCTGGGGGATATTGGCGGGCACTTTCCCGACACTGATGCGGCTTACAGGGGGGCAGACAGTCGCCAGCTGTTAGTCCAGGTGTATCGGCTGGTGACAGAGCAGGGTTATCAGCTGGCTAATCTGGATGCCACCATTATCGCGCAATCGCCCAGAATGGCACCGCATATACACGCTATGCGTCAGCATCTGAGTGAGGATTTACAGGCTGAACTGACACAGATAAATGTAAAAGCCACCACCACCGAAGGTCTTGGGTTCACCGGCCGGCAGGAGGGGATTGCAGTGCATGCGGTGTGTATTTTGCAAAAAACAGGGTGAATTCAGCTAAATACCGCTTTTTAGCAAAAAAAATCAGTATAAATATCAACTAAATCACGACATTTAAAAATTATCTTATATACTGATGATAGGGAGATAAATGACAACAGTCACCGATATATGCTGATTTATATTCACGGTTTTAATAGTTCACCAGATTCATACAAGGCCAGTTTGCTGCGCGATTTTGCAAACAGGATCAATATGCCTGACATTCTGGAGATACCGGCGCTCGCCCACGAACCCAATCTTGCGATGCAACAACTGCAGCAGCTGATCGAGAAATACCACTCACCCCATGCAATGCGTCCGCTGTGCTTTATTGGCAGCTCTCTGGGCGGCTATTACGCCACCTGGCTGGCGGAAAAATACGACAGCCGGGTGGTGCTGATAAACCCCGCAGTAAAACCCTATGAGCTGTTTGAAGATTATCTGGGGCCCAACCGTAATCTGTACACGGGTGAGGAATATGAACTCAGCATGGCGCACATCAACCAGCTCAAGGCGTTTGAAGTCGAGAGCATCAACCACCCCGATCGCTACCTGCTGATGATTCAGACCGGCGATGAGGTGCTTGACTATAAGATGGCAATGAATAAATATGCCGCCGTGCCCTCCATTGTGGAAGAAGGCGGTGGTCATGAATTTGTCGGTTTCGATCGTCATCTGGAAACCGTGTTAGCCTTCTGCGGCGTTAATTGTCTTAAAACATATACCTGAGGTGGTTTTATGTCACTCGGCCCGGTGATGCTTGATCTAGTCGGCACCTCTATCAGCCAGGAAGAAAAAGAAATGCTGCGCCACCCTCAAACCGGTGGCGTTATTTTATTCACGCGAAATTATGAATCGCCACAGCAGATCAGCGCACTGATAGATGAAATTCATGCGCTACGTTCACCCCATCTGCTGGTGGCGGTGGATCACGAAGGCGGTCGAGTGCAGCGTTTTCGCGATGGCTTTACCCATATCCCGGCGGCAGCTGAATATGGCCGCGCCTATGCGCAGAGTAAAAAGCAGGGCAAGCTGCTGGCGCAACAGTGTGGCTGGCTGATGGCGGCTGAGTGTCGTGCGGTGGGTGTGGATATGAGTTTTGCGCCGGTACTGGATATGGGGCTGGGGCTTAGCGGTGTGATTGGTGATCGCGCTTTTCACGGCAAACCTGAGGTGGTTGCCGAGCTGGCGCACAGCTTTATGCAGGGTATGCAGCAGGCGGGTATGGCGGCCACCGGCAAACATTTTCCCGGCCATGGCTGTGTCAGGGAAGATTCACACACCGCACAGCCCGTGGACACGCGCCCACTGCAAGACATTATGCTGCAGGATGTGCTGCCGTTTGAACGTATGATGCATTTTGGCATGGCGGCGGTGATGCCGGCACATGTGGTGTATTCGTCGGTGGATAATAAACCGGCGGGTTATTCACGTATCTGGTTGCAGCAGATTTTACGCAAACAACTGAATTTTCAGGGCGTGATCTTCAGCGATGATTTGAGTATGCAGGCTGCGGGTGTAGCCGGGAATTTTGCAGATCGTGCACACAGCGCCTTGCAGGCTGGCTGTGATATGGTGCTGGTGTGTAATCACACGCAGGCCGCGCAACAGGTGCTGACATCACTGGAAGATTATCTTAATCCGGCATCACAAATGCGTTTAATTCGCATGCACGGTCGGGGTAAAATTGACCGCCAGCAACTGATGGCATCAGAAGAGTGGCGCAGTGTGGTGGAAAAAATCAAACAGCTGGGGGACTCACCCAACCTCGAACTCGATGTTTAAGCAGGGTAATAGCTGATTAATTCAGCGTCGCCTTAATTCAGAAATTTACCTTAATTATAAATGCTATGGAATATCTACAGTCCTTACTAAACTGGCTCAATCTTAAACAGGAACACCTGTGGATGCTGCAGGTGTTCCTGATTGTGCTGGCAACGCTGACTATCAGCTTTTTTCAGAAGCGCCTGTTTAATCGTTTGCTGAAAAAATTCCAGCAGACAGATAATTTCTGGGATGACCTGCTGGTGACCAGTGCGCAGAAACCGTTAAGCTGGTTGATCTGGTTGCTGGGTATTTTATATGCCGCAGAAATTGTTCAGCATTACAGTAATGAATCGGCGATCTTTGTGTTTATTGATCCGCTGCGCGATATAGGTGTAATCAGTATCCTGGTTTATTTTCTGCTGCAACTGACTCGCGGTGCCGAACAGATTCTGCTGGATAAAGCTCCGAAAAACGAAGAACAGTCGCTGGATGAGCACACGGTTCATGCGATTGGTAAGCTGGTTCGGTTGTCGATTTTTATTACCGGCGCGCTGATTATGCTGCAAACCCTGGGTTACAGTATTTCCGGTATACTGGCATTGGGCGGTGTGGGCGGTATCGCGATTGGTTTTGCGGCCAAGGATTTACTCGCCAATTTTTTCGGTGGGCTGATGATTTATATGGATCGGCCCTTCAAGGTAGGCGACTGGGTGCGTTCTAATGACCGGGATATCGAGGGCACGGTTGAACACATCGGCTGGCGACTGACCTGTATTCGCACTTTCGACAAGCGCCCGCTGTACGTACCCAATTCGGTGTTCAATAATATTGCGGTGGAAAACCCGTCGCGCATGACCAATCGTCGCATCTACGAAACCATGGGTATTCGTTACGATGATATTGATAAAATGTCGGTGATTGTTGAACAGGTGAAGGCCATGTTGCAGTCACACCCTGAGATGGATACCAGTACCACGTTAATTGTAAACTTTAATACCTTTGCGGATTCCTCGGTTAATTTCTTTGTCTACACTTTTACCAAAACCACCGAGTGGGTTCGTTTTCATGAAATTAAGCAGGATGTGTTGCTGAAAATTGTAGATATCGTTTTAAGCAACGGCGCCCAGTTTGCATTTCCTACCACCACCTTACATGTTCAGTCCTTGCCGGAGCAAGCTGCTGGCAATGCAGATGAACAGGAGAAACTTCCCCATGGCGGATAAATTACTGGTTGTTATGGCGAATGTCGATGTGTCGCGTCCGGCAGAGATTCTGCCACCACTGTTACAGGCCACCGTCGCGGCGGCAATGGAATACGAGGTTGAAGTGCTGTTTACCGGTCAGGCCGGACAACTGGCAATGAAAGGCGAAGCCGAATGCCTGTTGCTGAAAGAAGAAGACAGCAAAAGCGTTTATGATCACATTAAACAGGCCAGACAGGCCGGTGTGGTGTTTAAGATATGTACCCCGGCGTTCAAGTTCTGGGGTGAAGACCTGATTCCGGAAATTTCCGAAACCGTGGGCGGCGCCTATATTATCAATGAAGCCATGGACGACAGTGTGGTGACCTTTACCTATTAACCTGCGAGCCCCGAGTTTAATCAATCATGAGTCAATCGCACGCAGCCTCGCAGCAGGCCCTGCATCAGCAAGCCGCCCAGGTACTGGCACAGGCAGAATGTGTTTACAGCGCAGCACAGCTCGAGCAGGCACTGCAACAGCTGGCTGAACAGATCAATGCACAGCTCACGCCTCACAGTGAACAGCAGCCGGTGCTGCTGATGCCGGTAATGAACGGCGGGCTGGTGCTGTGTGGCCAGTTAATGACCCGCCTGACGTTTCCATTGCAGGTGGATTATCTGCACGCCACCCGTTATCGGGATAAAACCCGGGGCAGTGATCTGCACTGGAAAGCCAGTCCGCAACAGAGTTTGCAGGGCCGCACGCTGCTGGTTGTCGATGATATTCTGGATGAAGGTTACACCCTGCAGGCGGTGCTTGATTACTGCCGTGAGCAGGCAGCGGCACAGGTGTATTCGGTGGTGCTGGTGCAAAAAAATCACCCCCGGGCCAGAGCCGATGTTAAAGCCGATTTCACCGGCCTGGTGGTTGACGACCGTTATGTGTTCGGCTTTGGCATGGACTACAAGGGCTATCACCGCAACCTGAATGGCATTTACGCAGTGGCTGATAACGGTACAGATATATGAGTGAAACAGTTGCAGATAAACACCAGGCGGAGATTGCGGTGATTGGCGGTACCGGCCTGTACCGGCTGCAGGGGCTGGCGCAGCTGGCGCGCTACCCACTCAATACCCGCTGGGGCGAGCCATCATCGGAGATTGTGATCAGCCAGCTGCAGCGCGAGGGCGGACCACGCAATATTGCCTTTCTGGCGCGACACGGCGAAACGCATAATATTCCGCCGCATAAAGTCAATTACCGCGCCAATCTGTGGGCACTGAAAGAGCTCGGGGTTAAGCAGATTATCGCGGTGGCGGCAGTGGGCGGTATTACTGACAATATGTCACCGGAAACCCTGCTGGTGCCCGATCAGATTATTGATTACACCTACGGTCGAGAGCACACCTATTTTGCCGACGATCTGCAGCAGGTCACACATATCGATTTTACCGAACCCTATAACAGCGAGTTGCGCGCAACCCTGTTACAGGTAGCGCAGACAGAAAACATTGCCTGTGAAGCCACTGGCGTGTATGCAGCAACCCAGGGACCGCGACTGGAAACTGCCGCTGAAATTGTAAAATTCAAACGGGATGGTGCCCATGTGGTGGGCATGACCGGTATGCCCGAGGCGGCGTTGGCGCGTGAAATCGAGCTGGATTATGCCTGTCTGGGGCTGGTGGTCAACTGGGCAGCGGGCTGCGCCGGTACCCGGGTGATAGATCATGAGGAAATGCAGCAGATCGTTGACAAGGGTATGGTGGCCTTACGGCGCCTGCTGCTGGCAGCGCTGAAACAGATTTAATGGCATTTAAAATGCGCTAATGCGGGGCGCCGCACACATCTGGCTCAGCAAAACATATCAAATGCGGGCACATTGTTATAAAATACGCGCGCTTTTCGAATGATGTAATTTAAGGGTACTCCATGTCACGAGCCGACAAGGTTTCAGACGCGTCAGGTCTGCAAAAACTGATTCTTACACTGCGTTATCACGAGGCCTCGCGCCAGTGGTTTGCGGTGCTCTTTGTGCTGCTGGTGAGCCTGCTGGGTCAGTATGAACCCACGATGTTCAAAATCGGTACAGCGATTGCGGTAGTGGGCATGGTGGTGCGCATGTGGGCCTCCGGTTATGTGATGAAAAACAAGCAGCTGGCCACCAGTGGCCCTTATGCCTTTGTGCGTCATCCGCTGTATGTTGGCAATATACTGCTGCTGCTCGGCTTTTCGGTTGCTTCCACCCTGTGGTGGTCCTATCCGCTAATGCTGGCACTGCTGTGGTTTTACTACCCGCCCACCATTGCCTATGAAGACAATAAGCTGCGCGGCATCTTCGGTGAAGAGTGGGAAGCCTGGGCGAAAAATATCCATGCACTGATTCCTACCTTCGGATCACGTGCTGGTAGCGTTAGAAGCAGCTGGTCATTCAAAAAGAGCCTGATGCAGAATGCCGAGCCGGTGATTGTTGTTTATCTGATAGGTTGTCTGTACCTGCTTTATACTCGCTAGTTAGATGCTGCAGAATCTGGATTACATTTCAGAGCGCGAGTTGGCCGACTGGGTCAAACAGCATCTGGATTCTGCCGAGCATGTACTTTCTGCGGGCTACCAGGGAAAAACCCTGCTGTTTCAGCAGGGTGAGCACAAGCTGGTGATTAAAACCCCGCTGGGTAATCCATTGACCCGTCCGCTTAATCTTGCCCTGTTACGTCATGAATACCGTATCTATCAACAACTGGATGGCATGTCTGCTGTGCCGCACTGTTATGGTATGGCTCATGAGCAGTATCTGGTGCTGGAGTATATTGATGGTCAGACCATGCGTGATGCTCGACCCGCGCGAGACTCCGGGTTCTATGAAAAACTGTTTGCCGCTATCGAGCAGATGCACCAGCGGGGCGTTGCTCATTTTGATCTGAAGCGGAAGGAAAATTTGCTGGTGGCTGCCGATGACCAGCCGGTGATGATCGACTTCGGCGTGTCAATCTATCATAAGGGTGGATGGCATTTACTTAATGCGGCCCTGTTTAAACTGGCAAAGCAGTTCGATTACAATGCCTGGATACGGCATAAATATGATCGAAAATACGCGCAGATGAGTGCGGACGATCAGCCTTATTACCGTAAAACCCTGATCGAGACGATCAGTCTGAAAAGCAAACGCTTCTATAAAGACCGAATCAAGAAGCAGTTTCGCCCTAAATAAGCAGTAAATAAACAGTAAAGGTTTTAACCATGTGGGATGAACGCTACAGCCAGGCGGAATACGCCTATGGCAAATTACCTAATGATTTTCTCAAACAGCATATCGCACGCCTGAACAAAGGCCGTTCATTGTGTCTGGCGGATGGTGAAGGGCGTAACTCGGTGTTTCTTGCCGAGCATGAGCATGATGTGGTGGCGGTTGATCAGTCCGCAGCCGGCATGCACAAGGCGCGTCAGCTGGCCGAAGAGAAGTCGGTGACTATCGAGGCGATTGTGGCGGATCTGGCTGAGTTCACTATTGAGGAAAACAGCTGGGATAATATTATTTCAATTTTCTGTCACCTGCCAGTACCGTTGCGCAAACAGGTGCATGCGTCTGTGGTTCGTGGTTTGAAGTCCGGTGGTATTCTGTTGCTGGAAGCCTATACCCCTGAGCAGATTCAGCTGGGAACAGGTGGGCCACCGGTGGCGGAAATGACCATGACGCTGGATTTATTGCAGGATGAACTGCAGGGGCTGGAATTTCTGCATGCGGAAGAAAAACAGCGTGAGGTGGTGGAAGGTTTATATCATACCGGTACAGGTGCGGTGGTGCAGCTGATTGCCAGAAAACCCTGAGCAGAAAATCCTGAATAGAAGAGTAAATAGCAAAGTCGGATCGGAAATCTTCGCTATTCAGACTGCTGTGAAATATCCAGCGCCCTGATAATATCCCGCCAGCTTAGAATACCCACCGGTACCATCTGATCATTGACCACCGGCAGACAGGAAACTTTGCTTTCACGAAAGGCGGTTACCGCTTTACTGACATCATCCTGCTGTTTTAAATAGACCGGATGACGCGACATAATCTGATGGGCCTTTCTATTCAACATCGCCAGATCCGCACTGGTTTCCGCCACCGTACCCACGGTTGGGCTGAGCGCCTTGAACAGATCCCGGTCGGAGATAATCCCCACCAGTTGCCTGTTTTCTACTACCACCAGGTGATGAAAGCGGGTTTGTTCAAACAGCGTGTTGACCAGTGAAAGCCTGTCATCCATTTCCACACTCACCACCGGCGTGCTCATAATACTGTCAATCATCTGTTTCATCTATGCATCTCGATTATTTTCTGAAAACCAGTGGAATGCCATCAGGCCAGACGTCTTCGGTATAGTCGCGGCAGTCATAACGGCGACAGCGTAGCGGTCTGTTATGCCAGACTGAACATTGCCAGTTGTTGCGGTTCAGGTGTGGGCAGTATTTATCTTCGTCACGGGCAATAAAATACGGTTTATCGGGATTGGTTTTAACCAGCCCGGCGTTTACTTCTTCTTTACTCAGGGCAAAAATAAATGTGCAACATTTGGCCTGGCACTGATCAATGACTTTTTCACAGGGCACGTCAGCGTCAGGCTGATCCGGATCTTCATCACCGTAAACCGCGGCCATGCCCATATCCATCATTTTCGCCATTACGCGAATAATGCGCAGTTTTTCCTGCTGTGATAATACCTGATAATCGGCATCATCCTTGAAATCTTCATCAAGCTCAGCCAGAAATTGCAGTTCTTCGTCTGAGTAGTCGTTCACCGTCTAACACCTGTGGTTAGCGTTTGTTGGTCGCCCCATGAATATGCGGTGACGCTGTATAAATAGCTGAATAATCAGCGTGCTTCTAAATCGTTCTGAGTAAGCTTTCTGCGCTTTGCAGATAACGTTTTCGTGAAAACAGCAGCTGCCAGCGTGTGCCGCCACATTGTCGCCATAAAACCGCAGAGCGAATACCGGCGAGCAGTATGGCGCGTATTTTATTCGCATTGTATGTTTGTGACAAATAGTCAGCTTCACCTTTGACCATGATTTTTGCTGCCAGTGGACTGACATACTGCTGATACACTTCCGCCAGGCTGGCAATGATGTTTTCATGGGTCAGGTCAAAGTATTCCATTTTATCCTGGGTGGCCTGCAGTTGCCGCGCCAGTTCGTCCATCACCGAAGGTTTTCTGAACAGTGACTTCTCCAGTTGTAACAGGCCGATTGCATAACGGGTTAATTCCATATCACTCGGCTGTCGTTTACCGGACAGCTGATCTGCCAGCACCTGCAGACCTTTTTTAACTGTCGAGCTGTCACCGTAAACTTCAAGTACGCTGTTGGCGTCAAAGCGAAACAGGGTCTCCAGCAGAGGGCTCAGATTGGCATCGGCAACAGAGCCCGTACGTGCAATTTCCTGTACCAGTCTGGCCGCCTGATAAATGCCGGCCAGGGCGAGTGTTCTGTCTTGCTGTGTATGATCCATAAATTAACTTTTTATGCTGGCTACGAAGAATGCTGACATGTTATGTGTATTTACGGCGTTTTAAAAGTAATGACTAGCTGTTATGCATCTGATGATTGTCAGCATTATACATGTTGTCGATTACGCCGCCGCCAAGGCAAACCTCGCCCTGATAAAACACAATCGATTGTCCGGGAGTGATCGCGCGTTGTGCTTCGTTAAATACGATTTCTGCCCGGCCATCTTCAATGGTTAATATTGTGCAGGCCTGATCTGCCTGTCGATAGCGTACTTTTGCCATACAGCAAAAGGGCAGTGATGATGGGCTTTGATTGCACCAGCTTAGTTGCGATGCGCTCAGGTGGGTGTGATACAGACTCGGGTGTTCACCCTGGGCGACAAATAAAATATTATTCTGCAGATCTTTTTTAACACTGAACCAGGGTTCTTCGCTGGCATGTTTAACACCGCCGATACCCAGTCCCTTGCGTTGTCCCAGAGTGTAATACATGAGACCCTGGTGATGACCTACCAGCTGACCATCCAGGGTTCTTATTTCACCCGGTTGTGCCGGTAAAAAGCGTTGCAGAAAATCGCGGAATTTGCGCTCACCAATAAAGCAGATGCCGGTGCTGTCTTTTTTATTGTGGGTCACAAAGCCTGCCCGTTGTGCAAGTCGGCGCACGTCGCTTTTTTCGATATCACCCACAGGAAACAAACTATGCTTTAGTTGCTGTTGCGTCAGGGTGTAGAGAAAATAACTCTGGTCCTTGTTGTCATCCAGCCCTTTGAGCAGCTGGTATTCACCGTGACTTTCTGCCTTGCGTACATAATGGCCGGTGGCGATAAAGTCCGCACCCAGCTGTAAGGCGTAGTCGAGAAATGCTTTGAACTTGATTTCCTTGTTGCACAGAATATCCGGATTGGGGGTGCGCCCGGCGGAGTACTCCTGCAGGAAATGTTCGAATACCCGGTCCCAGTACTGGTCAGCAAAGTTGACACTGTGCAGTTTGATGTCGAGCTGATCGCACACCTGTTGTGCATCCTGTAGATCCTCTGCAGCAGAACAATAGTCGTCATCATCATCCTGTTCCCAGTTTTTCATAAACAGGCCTTCCACATGGTAGCCCTGTTCCAGCAGGCGCAATGCGGCCACCGATGAATCCACGCCGCCGGAAATGCCGACGATGACATAGGGTTTATTTTGTGTGTATTGATCTGTGTTCATGGTGTTAGCGTTTTACCGGGTCGATAACAGGTGACAGGGCGAGCAGTTCGCGGTTGATTTTAAACACGTACTGTTGCGCATCATTGATTGACTGCAGTAACAGGCCATCACTGACATGTTGACCGAAACTGTACCACTTGCGCTGTTTAATGGTTTTGCGCAGGTAGTGACGGTTAATTAAATGGTTATCCAGCATCAGCTCCAGCAGGTGTCGGGCATTTTTATACTGGGTGTCGGCATCAAGCTCTGCATACAGGGTTTGTGCATCCTGGTTGAGGCGGTTGTTGTTTTGCAGATTGCGGTAAATATCCAGTCGCAACAGTTGAAAGGCAATAATGGTATTGTCCAGTTCATCCCTGTCTGCGGGAAAAGGCGTGGCAAAAATTTCTTCCACTTCGCGCCAGGTCTGCGTACTGATTTCGACCTTGACTGTGTCCTTGCAGCGGGCATCGGCGCAGACCTGTGCCACAGGCGCGGCGAGCAGAGCACTGCTGTACAGGCTGAGTAAAAACAACAGGGTGTATGTGATAGAGTGGCTTGGAAGTCGCGTCATGTGCATGCTCAGATATCGGTAATCAGATCCAGTGGGTAGCGCTTGCCTGCCAGGTAATCATCAATGCAAAGTAATACCATCGGGCTGCGCAGTTTTTCCGGCTGTGCCGCCAGCTCTTCGCGACTCAGCCACAGCGCGCGCACTATACCATCGTCCAGTGTCAGTTCGGGGTCATGGTGATGGCAGCTACCGACAAAGGCCACGCGCAAAAAGCAGCGATTGCGTCGTTCACCGCCAGCGGGAAACTGATCCCACTGATAGATGCCTGAAATGTATTCGGCTTCAAAGTCCCGTGCGGTTTCTTCACGGGTTTCGCGGATCACCGCCTGCAGCAGACTTTCATGGGGATCCAGATGACCGGCCGGCTGGTTGTACACCGTCTGCCCCTGTTTGACTTCTTCCACCATCAGGAAGCGCTGTTCACGCTCGATAGTTGTGGCCACAATGGCCGCCACCGTGACATGGGGTTTCCACACATCAGTCATGGTGCTGTTCCCGGTCATGGTGTTCCTGCAGGCGTTTTTTGATGCGTAACTGTTTATCTTTCAGGTATTGCACAACGTGCAGCCGCCATAACAGGCGCACCGTGATATAGCCCAGTGCGCCGCTGATCACTGCCAGCGTCATGCTGCCCAGCAGCAGTGGCTGCCAGACCGCCTCCATCTGTGTCTGTAGCCAGTGCAGTGAAATCTCAAATTCGTTGTGACGCGGTGGCAGGCCCATCATCAGGCTGCCCAGCCGGTAGGCCAGATAGAACATTGGCCCCATGGTGAACGGGTTGGTGATCCACACCAGCGCCACTGAAATCGGCAAATTGCAGCGCAGCATAATGGCAACACCGGCGGCGATAATCATCTGCGAGGGCAGTGGAATCCACATCACGAACAGGCCGATAAAAAACGCCATGGACACCGATTTGCGGTGCAGGTGCCACAGGTTGGGGTCAGCTAACAGGCGGCCGAAGATGGTCAGGGATCGGTTTTGCTTGAAACGTTGTGGGTCCGGCAGGTATTTACGTAAAAACTTCTTCGGCATGATGGGCTTAATTAGCAGGGATGGCGTTAGTGGCGCATTGTAGCAGAGTTGGTTAAAGCTGTTAGACTTTGTCTGAGGCTGTGTGCTGTGACAATTGCTGCGGCCACCGGCTTGGCATCAATTCACAGACAGGCTAAATTATAGCAGATGGCGTAGATCACAAGGACAGAAATTGACGCAACATCATAGCCACAGGGACGGGCTTGAACCACGTTTGCCGGCCATCGCGCTGGCTTTTTTACTGGGCGGGTGTCTGCTGCATCTGCAAGCGGACATCAGGCTGCCGTTGTGGACCGATGCCAGCCTGCTCGCTGCGCTGCCGTTGCTGCTCTGGCTGTTTTACCTCAACCCCTCACAGCGTATTCAGCTGGCCTTTGTTGCCGGCTATCTGTGGGCACTGCTTGCCGCACACAGTTATCTGCAGCAGCGTATTGATCCAGAGTGGCAGGGGCAAGACCTGCTTATTACCGGTCAGGTCAGCGGGCTGGTGGATCAGGGCACGCGTTCAGTCCGTTTTAATTTCAATGTCGAGCATGCGCAGTATCAGGGCGAATCGCTGAGTGGTTTCAGGCCGCAGCGCTTGCGCCTGAGCTGGTATCACACCCGGCAGTCGATCCTGCCAGGGCAGCGCTGGCAATTGCAGCTGCGCCTTAAGCCGCCCCATGGCATGCTTAACCCCGGCGGATTCGATTATGAAAAATGGCTGTTCCAGCAGGGTATACATGCCACCGGTTATGTGCGTGACAGCGAATATAACCGCTTACTCAGCGCTGCAGGGCCGAGCATTGATGGTCTGCGTCAGCGATTGATCCAGCAGATTGCCAGCGCTGTTGATAGCCCGCATCCGGGCTTGTTGCAGGCACTCAGCGTTGGTTATAGATCAAATATGACGGCGCAACACTGGCAGGTGATGATCAATACCGGCACCAGTCATCTGATGGCGATTTCCGGACTGCATATCGGGCTGGTGGCGGGTATGGTGTTTTTTGTGGCGCGCCTGCTGGTGCCTGTTGCCCTGCTGCGTTTTATCAGCAAACAGCAGTTGGCCGCATTGCTGAGCCTGATCGCGGCGGGTTTTTATGCCGCACTGGCAGGCTTTGCGGTGCCTACGCAGCGCGCCTTTGTGATGTTGCTGGTGGTGCTGCTGGCACTGCTGCTAAAGCGCCCGGCATTTTCTCTCAACACCCTGTCACTGGCGCTGCTGGTGGTGTTGTTGCTGGACCCGCTGGCGCCCCTGGCCGCCGGCTTCTGGCTGTCATTCATTGCGGTGCTGCTGATTGCGATCATTCTCGGTGGTCGGCTTGCACGGCAACGCGGCTGGCTGCAGGGCATTCGGCTGCAATGGCTGATTGCGTTATCGATGTTGCCCATCAGTGTGCTGCTGTTTCAACAGGGCTCGCTGATTTCACCCCTGGCCAATATGCTGATGATTCCGCTGGTGGGGCTGTTGATTGTGCCCATGTTATTGATTGCCAGCCTGCTCAGCCTGTTATCGGCCAGCTCATTGTCGGTCAGCCTGTCCGGCTGGCTGTTTAATGCTGCGGCACAGCTATTCGATGCTAGCTGGCCCATGCTTGAATGGATGGCACAGAGTCCGCTGGCCAGCTGGCAGCAGGCCAGCCTGCCGTTAGCCCACAGTCTGCTGGGTTTACTGGGTGGTCTGTTATTGATTCTGCCGCGGGGTTTTCCGCTAAAAACCGCCGGGCTGATACTGCTGTTGCCGATGATTTTCTATCAGCCACCGCGTCCACAAAACGGTGAATTCTGGCTGCAGCTGCTGGATGTGGGGCAGGGGCTGTCAGTGCTGGTACAGACCCGGGATCACACTCTGTTATACGATGCCGGTGCCAGCAGGGGCGAACGCTTTGATCTGGGGCGACTGGTGGTTGAGCCGTTTCTGCGGCACAGCGGCATCCAGTCGCTGGACAGGCTCATTATCAGCCATGCCGATAACGACCATGCTGGCGGCGCTGACTATCTATTGCAACAGTTGGCAATAACTGAAGTGCTCTACGGTGGGCGCAGGGATGACTTTGCCTATGCGCTGCCGCCGCAGGCGCAAAATTGCCGTGCCGGTCAGCGCTGGCAGTGGAATCAGGTGCAGTTCGAGATACTGCACCCGGCGCGGGTTTACCGTAAAACCAATCGGCAGAGCTGTGTGCTGAGAATCGCCAGTGAAAATTACAGCGTATTGCTGACCGGTGACATTGATCAGCCGGTGGAGTCGCGACTGCTCGGCGAATACGTCGGAGAATTGCGCAGTGATGTGCTGCTGGTGCCCCATCATGGCAGCAAAAGTTCATCATCATTAAGCTGGCTGCAGCAGGTGGAGCCACAGCTGGCGCTGGTTTCGGCGGGCTACCTGAACCGCTTTCGTCACCCGGCGGATGAGGTGCTGCAGCGCTATCGCCAGCTGGCGATCCTTGTGCTGAATACCGCCGAGGAGGGTGCGATCAGTTTACGCTTTGCCAGGTCCGCCGAGCTCAGTTCAGCCAGTGCACCTGACAGAGTGTCTGTCAGCTCACAGCGACAGCGAAAAGATGCGGTGCATTATTGGAATCATCGTCTGTGATAACGTATTATGTGGCCACCAACAAATCCTTAATAAAGAGGCATCTACGTGTTTGAAATGGTCAAAGCCGGTGGCTGGCTGATGTTTCCGATTATTGCCGGCTCGATTATCGCCCTGGCAATCATTCTGGAACGTTTCTGGACGCTGCAAAAAAACAAGGTTATACCCGAGCATCTGGTGGCCACCATCTGGCACTGGGTTAAGCAAGGTCAGCTGGAACGCAGCAAAATCGAAGAGATCAGTAAACAGTCCGCGCTGGGCCGGGTACTCGCAGCGGGGCTGAATAACCGCCATCTGGAACGGGAGCGCATTAAGGAATCGATTGAAGAAGTCGGCCGTCAGGTGGTGCACGAGATGGAGCGCTTTCTGAATACACTGGGTACCATCGCCGCGATTTCACCCTTGCTGGGTCTGCTGGGTACGGTGATTGGCATGATCAAGGTGTTTAATGCGATTACCACCGCCGGTGTTGGCAATGCGGCACCACTGGCGGGGGGGATTTCCCAGGCGCTGATCACCACCGCGGCCGGCTTGAGTGTGGCCATTGTGGCGCTGATTTTTCACCGCTATTTCCGTGGGCGCATTGACGAACTGGTGGTGAAGATGGAAGAAGAGGCGATTAAAATGGTGGATGTACTACACAATAATCGCAGCCTCACGGCATCCGGTAAAGCGGCTAAAACCGCCAGAACAGCGGGGAAAGCGGCTTGAACCTGAAGCCCAAACGCAACGATGAACTGGATCTGAACCTGACACCACTGATTGATGTGGTGTTTCTGTTGCTGATCTTTTTTATGGTCTCTACCACCTTTGAAAAAACCGCGCGTCTCAAGGTTGATCTGCCGCAGGCCTCCGCCGAGGCAGAACAGCAGCCGGCAGAAAAAATCATTCTGGGGATTGATGTGCAGGGGCGTTACTATATTAATGACCGCCAGCTGGTCAACACCCAGCTCAAGACTCTGAAAATTGCCCTCAGCAAGGTGGCGGGGGATAACAGGGCGATGCCGGTGGTATTGCGCGCCGATGCCAAAACCCCGCATCAGGCAGTGGTTACCGCGATGGATGCAGCGTCCCAGGTTGGGTTGACCCGACTCTCGATTTCGACCCTCGAAACACAGCCCGCCAACTAATCATGGGAACAGGCATTTATGTCCAGTGAAGCCGGGGTTGTCAGCTCCAGGATTACCTATCGCCGACTTTTGTCCTACACCTTTGCCTCCAGGGGAGTGTTTGCGCTGTCGGTACTGTGCATGGTTCTGGTGGCCTTAACCCAGCCGGCATTTGCCGCATTAATGGAGCCCATGCTGGACGGTGGCTTTATCGACAGGGATCGCGAAGTGATGCTGTGGGTGCCGGTTGCGGTGATTGTGGTATTTTTTGTGCGCACCGTGGCGGGGTTTGCCTCGGACTATGGCATGTCGTGGATCGGACGCAGCATTATCCAGACGATTCGTCAACAGATGTTCCAGAAGCTGCTGTTATTGCCCAATGCCTATTACGATAACACCTCCACCGGCGAAACCATTTCCCGTTTTACCTTCGATGTAGAACAGCTGGCCACGGCCGCAACCACGGCGGTGACCATTGTGATCAAGGATTCGCTGATTATTATCAGTCTGCTGGCGTGGATGTTTTATATCAGTCCTAAACTGTCAGTAATTTTCCTGCTGCTGGCACCGATACTGGCAATTACGGTGTTGATGATTTCCAGACGTTTTCGTGCCATTTCCAAACGCATTCAGCGCTCCATGGGGTCGATTACCCATGTGCTGGAAGAAGCGGTGCAGGCGCAACGGGTGGTGAAAATATTTGGTGGACAAGCCTACGAACTGGAGCGCTTCAATAAAAATAATAACAGTAACCGTCAGCAGAATTTAAAACTCACGGTAAGCTCGTCACTGAGCACATCCATTTTGCAGATGATTGTGGGTGTGGCGCTGGCCGGGATTATTTTTATGGCGATTCAGGAAGGGGTCAACAGCCAGCTGAGTGCCGGTACCTTTATTGCGTTTATGACTGCAATGATGATGCTGTTCGCGCCGATGAAACGCCTGACCAATGTGAACGCGATTGTACAGAAAGGCATAGCCGCGGCGGAAAGTGTGTTCGAGTTTCTTGATAACACGCCGGAAAAAGATCAGGGCGCTTATGCGATTGACAGGGTAAAAGGTGAACTGACATTCAAGCAGCTTAACTTTGCCTATCAAGGCCATCCAGACAAACCGGTATTGAAAAACATCAATCTGCATATCCATCCGGGGGAAACCGTTGCCTTTGTGGGACGTTCCGGCAGTGGCAAGTCGACCCTGGTGAATCTGATTCCACGACTGTATGACGGTTATCAGGGACAGATTTTACTCGATGGTGTCGACCTTAATGACTACAGCGTGCTTAACCTGCGGCAACACATTGCCTATGTGGGGCAGGAAATTGTACTGTTTAACGACACCATCGAACACAATATTGCCTATGGCGGAACCAATGTCGGCACCGATAAAGTGATCGAGGCCGCGCGTGCTGCACACGCTTACGAGTTCATCGAAAAACTGCCGGAGGGCATGCAGTCACTGGCAGGAGAAAAAGGCGTGCTGCTCTCCGGTGGTCAGCGTCAGCGCCTGGCGATTGCCCGCGCGCTGTTAAAAGATGCACCGCTGCTGATTATGGATGAAGCCACCTCGGCGCTGGATACCGAGTCGGAACGTGCGATTCAGAATGCGCTGGAAGTGCTGACCAAAAACCGTACCACCCTGGTGATCGCGCATCGTCTGTCGACCATCGAAAATGCCGACAAGATCGTGGTGATGGACAAAGGCGAAATCGTTGAAGTGGGTACGCACCAGCAACTGATCGCTAACAACGGTGCCTACAGTGCACTGCACAATATCCAGTTTTCAGACAGCGTAGAGGTCTGATGAAATCACTGCCGCACTACTGGGACAGTATTAATCCACTTTCAATTTTGCTATTGCCTGTATCGGGTCTGTTCTGTGTGCTGGCGAAATTGCGCGCACTGTTTTATAAAAAAGGCTGGTTCGCCAGTTACCGTGCGCCCTTGCCGGTGATTGTGGTGGGTAATATCAATGTCGGCGGCACCGGTAAAACGCCGCTGATCATTGAACTGGTTAAACAGTTGCAGGCGCGTGGTCACAAACCCGGCGTGATCAGTCGTGGTTACGGTGGCAACGCCAGCAGCTGGCCGCAACAGGTGACGGTAGAATCCACCGCGCAGCAGGTAGGGGATGAGCCGGTACTGATTGTTCAGCGCAGCGGCTGCCCGATGGTGGTCGGGCCGAATCGCCGTGAAGACATCGAGCAGCTGCTGCAACTGGCAGACTGTGATGTGATTCTGTCCGATGACGGTCTGCAGCATTATGCGTTGCAACGAGATCTGGAAATTGCAGTGATCGATGCCCGGCGTCAGCTGGGTAATGGTTTCTGTCTGCCCTCAGGGCCCTTGCGTGAAACCGCATCGAGGTTGCTGACGGTAGATCTGGTGTTGCTGAACGGTGGTGATAGTTCACAGACATCATTCAGCCTGCTTGCGGGCCAGTGTCTGCCGGTTGGAAAGGCTGATCTGGCGTCACGTCAGCTGGCTGATTTTAAAAACAGCAAGGTGCATGCGATTGCCGGCATTGGTCACCCGCAACGCTTTTTTACTATGCTGCAACAGAACGGCATCGAGGTGATTCCCCATGCCTTTGCCGATCATTATGTGTATCAGCCGGATGATCTGCAGTTTAATGACCAGCTGCCGGTGCTGATGACCGAAAAAGATGCGGTAAAATGCCGTGAGTTTGCACTGACCCGGCACTGGAGCGTGCCGGTTAGCGCAGAGTTATCGGCAGCGGCGCAGCAACAGCTGGATCAGCTTTTGAACAACCTGTTCTGAGTTTTCAGATAAGTTATTCAGTAACAGGGTCAAATAAACAGTGAAGGTATGAAATGGATAAGAAACAGTTAGAAATGATGGTCTGCCCGCAGTGTAATGGTAAACTGGACTATCACAAACAGAGCAGTGAACTGGTGTGTGAAACCTGTCAGCTTGCCTATCCGCTAAATGACGGTATTCCGGTGATGCTGGTGGAAGAAGCCCGCAAACTGAATCAGAAAGCTTAAGACTCGCATCCTGTCGGCAGTTTTAACTGCTGCTTTAGCCAAATTCAGAAAGATAAAGCCATGTCAGCTCGTCATATTGTTATTCCCGCACGTTATGCCTCGTCACGCTTTCCCGGCAAGCCGCTGGTTGAGATCAATGGTAAAACGATGCTCGAACATGTCTATCATGTTGCCAGTCAGGCAAATGCTGACAGTGTGGTGATTGCCACCGATGACCCGCGCATTATGGATGTGGCACAGGGTTTTTGTGAGCAGGTGTTAATGACCTCAGCTGATCACCAGTCGGGTACCGACCGCCTGGCGGAAGTCTGTGAACTGATGCAATGGCAGGCAGATGACATTGTGGTGAACCTGCAGGGGGACGAACCCTTAACACCACCACAGCTGTTACATCAGGTGGCGGATAATCTGAGTCGCTACCCTGAGGCGAGTATTGCCACATTAACCACGCCGATTCATGAACTGCACGAAGTGAGCGACCCCAATATCGTCAAGGTGGTGACTGATATTAACGGCTATGCACTGTATTTCAGTCGCGCCGCCATCCCCTTTAATCGTGATGCAGAAACGGCGATGCAGCATAACAGTTATCATCGCCATCTGGGTATTTATGCTTATCGTGTCAGTTTTCTTAATGCTTACCATAAAATGCCCCAGTGTGAGCTGGAGATGCTGGAAAAGCTGGAGCAGCTGCGCGCCATGTTTCATGGCTATAAAATTCACACGCAACAGGCGATGACTTTACCCGGGCCGGGTATAGATACCCCTGAAGATCTCGAGAAAGTCCATCAACTGCTGGTAAACACGCTTCATGAGTAACAAACATCACTTTTTCGTCACCTGCGCCAAAGGCTTTGAAGACCTGCTAATGCAGGAGCTTGAACAGCTTTCAATCGAAAACGTCGAACAGAAACATTCCGGTGTCAGTTTTAGCGGCGAGCTGCTGCAGGCGTATAAAGTCTGTCTGTGGTCGCGTCTTGCCAGTCGTGTGTTGCTGCAACTGAAACAGTTTGCAGCAGAATCCGACGATGCACTGTATAAGGGAATGCAGACCATTAACTGGTCACAGCATGTGGACATGCATGGCACCCTGGCAGTGAACTGCACACTGAATCGTTCAGCGATTACCAATTCCCACTACGCTGCGCTGAAAACCAAGGATGCGATTGTTGATCAGTTCAATGAACTGTTTGAGACCCGGCCCTCGGTTGAAAAAGAGCAGCCGGATATCCGCGTCAATGTGCATATAGATCATGATGTGGCGGAAGTGAGTATTGATCTTTCCGGCGAGCCGTTACATAAACGGGGTTATCGTCTGTCGGCAGTACAGGCGCCGCTGAAGGAAAGTCTCGCCGCAGCGATATTAAAACGCTGTGGCTGGCCAGATAATGCCAGCAATCTGCTCGACCCCATGTGCGGTTCCGCCACCTTTCTAATTGAAGCGGCGCAGATGTGTCTTAATCTTGCGCCAGGAATAAAACGAAAATATTACGGTTTCCTCAACTGGAAAGGCCATCAGCCCGAGTTGTGGAATGCGCTATTGCTGGATGCAAAAAAACACAGCCACAGCATTGATGAAATTGCAATCCGTTTTATCGGTTATGACGCGTCCCGTGATGCAGTGGCTGCGGCCAAACAGAATATACACTCTGCCGGCCTGCAGGATCTGATTACTATCGAACAGAAAGATTTCAGCCAGAGCTGTCTGGCGATACAGGATGAATCACATCCGTTTGCCGATCAGCCAGGCATGGTGATTGTCAATCCACCTTATGGTGAAAGGCTGGGGGAGAAGCGCGAACTGGAGCACCTGTACTCGGAAATGGGTGAGTGCTGGCGTGAACATTTTCCCGACTGGCGCATTGCCCTGTTTACTGCCAATGATGAACTGGTTAAGCACATTGGTTTGCGCGCCCACCGCAGTAACAGTTTTTATAATGGTGCAATCAAATGCAAATTGCACCAGTACCAGATTCGACCCGCACTGCCAGAAGACAAACGCATTGAGCGGGATGAAAAATATAACGAGCAACGCAATGCGATTCTCAACCGTCTGAAAAAGAATGCAAAGCACCTGCAGCGCTGGGCAAAGAGAAACAATATCAGAGCATACCGTTTGTATGATGCGGATATTCCCGAATACTCAGCGGCGATTGATGTGTACGGAGACTGGGTTCATGTGCAGGAATACCAGGCGCCGTCTACCATTGAACTTAACCGGGCGCGCTTTCGATTCGACCTGTTAATTGATGTGATCCCCGAAGTGCTGGGCATAGATAAAAATCATATTGTGGTAAAAACCCGTCGCCAGCAGAAAGGTCTGGCACAGTATGAAAAGCTGGGCGAAGAAAAACATGTGTTTGTGATAGAGGAACATGGGCTGAAGTTTCAGGTGAATTTAAGCGATTTTCTCGATACCGGCCTGTTTCTGGATCACCGTACAACCCGTGCGATGGTTTATGATCGAATCCGCTCAGCAGAAAAACCGCTGAGGTTTTTAAATCTGTTTTCCTACACTTCATCAGTATCCCTGTACGCCGCTGCAGCCGGTGCGCAAACCACCAGTGTTGATATGTCCAATACCTATATCGACTGGAGCAAACGCAATTTCAGACAGAATAATCTGTTAACGGATCAGCATCAGTTTATTAAAGCGGATTGTATGCAATGGCTGGCTAAAGCGCTGGAGAATAGAGAGCAGTATGATCTGATTTTTATTGATCCGCCAACTTTCTCCAACTCGAAGTCGATGGAGCAGGTGTTTGATGTACAGAAAGACCATCAGCAGTTAATCGAGATGGCGATGAAGTTACTGGCTGAGGACGGAGAGATTATTTTTTCGAATAATTTCCGTCGCTTTAAACTCAGTGAGCCGTTACGGCAGCAATTTGATGTGCAGGATATCAGTTCGAAAACCATTCCTGAAGACTTTAAGCGTAATCAGAAAATTCACCACTGCTTTATTATCAGTCCTCTGGCTGAGGCGGCTGGATCATAATTACAGTGGTGTTTTTATTTACTGCATCATTGCATCGGCTTCAGGTGCAGGCGACAGCAGGGTGTTGATCAGCTGGTCTTCCAGTTCAATGCGTGTTGCCAGTTCCTCTCCGAGAATCGAGAGCTGGCTGGGTAACTGGCTTTTCAGCTCATCAGTGAATTTATTGCCGCCATCGTAGGTGTCATTGAATTCAACCGCCAGCGCGGTGGTGCGTTCAATACGCGGATAGATAGTATTGGCCAGTTTAATGATTTCGGTGCGACGTTCCTTGCCTTCTGAAATACGGCTGTAGAGCTCGAAATGGCCGGTGGCTATATAATCAATCAACAACTGACAGAACTCCTGTAAGCTTTCTACCTCAATATTGTCCGCTGAAGTAATGCGGTTGCCATCACAACCGGCCAGGCTGCAATACAGTGCCAGCACTTCGTTGCGTTCATTGATCAGCTGTTTGATTTCTCTTTTAGTGCGTGCCCGGCGATCAGTTGCGGGTTGTACATCGACTGAGTCGTTCATGCCAAACCTCTTGCATGTGATATTGTTTTACGTCATTTAGCACTACTATATCATTATTAATGCCTGATGAATTAGAAAATCAGCCTGCCTTATCTGTCTGCATCAAACAATCATGCGGTTTTGTTCTTTTGATATTGTATAAAGCATGATCGTCCGTGCTTTTTTATAAAAATGTCCACTGACGTCCGTTAATAGAAAATTGCCTTATTTAAAACATAAAATCAAGCTTATTTTCAATACCCTTTATAAAACCGGTTGATTTAACAATTTGTGGGATAAATTTTTTATTAATTATCGCAACACTTACAGCTATGCGTAGCCCGTTCGGGTGACTCGCAATTGCACAAATTTCTTGTACAGGTTTATGAAAATAAGAATTTACTTATACAGCGATTATGAAAAGATGACCGCTGACTCCTTTTGTTAGATAACCAGAGTTGAAGGCTAAAACCTGCGAATAACATGGTTTATTTTTTACCTGCTGTGCGTAAGCTAAGTGAAAACCAGCAGGGATCAAATCATGTTCTCACTCAATAAAAAAGCACAACTGCCGAGTCGTGAAGAGGCACTGCCAGGACGCGATCAGCCGATGCAGGTGCCGGAGCATCACTTTGTTAATGGTCATCGCATCAAGCCGCCGTTTGATGCGCAGCTATCACAGGCGATTTTTGGTCTGGGCTGTTTCTGGGGTGCGGAACGCTGTTTCTGGCAGCGGCCCGGTGTCTATTCAACCGCAGTGGGTTATGCCGGCGGTTTTACTCCCAACCCAAGCTATCAGGAAGTGTGCAGCGGAATGACCGGCCACAATGAAGTGGTGCTGGTCGTTTTTGATGAGGCTGAAGTCAGTTATGAAACCCTGGTAAAGCTGTTTTTCGAGTCGCATAATCCAACCCAGGGAATGCGCCAGGGAAATGATCAGGGCACCCAGTACCGCTCCGCTATTTATTATCTGAATCCTCAACAGCAGGCCACAGCAGAGCAGTTGTTGCAGCAGTATCAGCAGCGGCTGGAGGCTGCCGGGCAGAGCCGCATAACCACTGAGATTGTGCCCGCAGGGCCGTTTTATTATGCCGAGGAGTACCACCAGCAGTATCTGGCGAAAAATCCTAACGGCTATTGTGGACTGGGCGGCACCGGAGTGACCTTCTCGTCCTGAGTCTCTGGTCGTTAGTCGTTAGTCGTTGGTCAAAACTGCCTTCAGACCAACGACCAATGACTAATGACTTTCATGAGGCATCAAGCGAAAAGGATTCTCCTTCTAGCCTGATTCAGGCCGCTAAAAACGCTGTGAATGAAACCGGACTTTATTTTAATGGCTTGTACTTGATGCGGTGTGGGTTCATTGCAGCGTCACCCAGACGGCGTTTGCGGTCTTCCTCGTAATCCGAGTAGTTGCCCTCAAACCAGGTCACCTGTGAGTCGCCTTCAAACGCCAGAATGTGGGTGGCAATGCGGTCGAGGAACCAGCGGTCGTGAGAGATAATCACCGCACAGCCGGGGAAGTCGAGTACCGCTTCTTCCAGTGCGCGCAGGGTTTCCACATCCAGGTCATTGGTGGGCTCGTCGAGCAGCAGCAGGTTGCCGCCTTTTTTCAGCAGCTTGGCCAGATGCACCCGGTTGCGTTCACCACCGGACAGCTGTTTGATGTATTTCTGCTGGTCTTCACCGCGAAAGTTGAAGTGACCGACATAGGCGCGGGACGGTGTGGTGTAACGCCCGACGGTGATGGTGTCCAGGCCGTCGGAAATCTCCTGCCAGACGGTTTTGTCACCATCCAGGGTATCGCGGCTCTGGTCCACATAGGCAATCTCCACCGAATCGCCTACACGGAATTCACCGGAATCCGCTTGTTCCTCACCGGTGATCATGCGGAACAGGGTGGTTTTACCCGCACCGTTGGGGCCAATGATGCCCACAATGCCGCCTTGGGGCAGATTGAAGTTCAGGTTTTCATACAGCAGGCGGTTGCCGAAGCTCTTGCTGATGCCGTTGGCTTCCACCACCAGATCGCCGAGGCGAGGACCGGGTGGAATATACAGCGACTTGGTTTCACTGCGCTTCTGGTAATCGTCGGACTGCAGCTCTTCAAAGCGTGACAGACGCGCCTTGCTTTTCGCATGGCGTCCCCTGGCATTGGAACGTACCCATTCCAGCTCGGCCTTGATCGCTTTCTGTCGACCGGCTTCCTTTTTCTCCTCCTGTTCCAGGCGTTTTTCCTTCTGCTCCAGCCAGGATGAGTAGTTACCTTCCCAGGGAATGCCCTGGCCACGGTCCAGTTCCAGAATCCAGCCTGCCACATTGTCGAGGAAGTAACGGTCGTGGGTGACTGCCACCACAGTGCCCGGGAATTCCTTTAGAAAACGCTCCAGCCAGGCCACGGATTCCGCATCCAGGTGGTTGGTAGGTTCGTCCAGAATCAGCATATCCGGTGCGGACAGCAGCAGGCGGCACAGCGCGACCCGGCGACGTTCACCACCGGACAGTTTGCTGACATCCGCATCCCAGGGTGGCAGACGCAATGCATCGGCGGCGATTTCCAGTTTATTGTCCAGATTGTGGGCATCGGCGGCATGGATGATATTTTCCAGTCGTGCCTGTTCGGCAGCCAGTGCGTCAAAATCCGCATCCGGTTCGGCGTAGGCAGCGTAGACTTCATCCAGCTTCGCCTGGGCCTGTTTCACCTCTTTCAGGCCTTCCTCGACATTGCCGCGTACGTCCTTGTCTTCATCCAGCTGGGGTTCCTGGGGCAGAAAGCCGATATTGATGCCCGGCTGCGGGCGGGCTTCACCGATAATGTCGGTGTCTATGCCCGCCATAATGCGCAGCAGGGTCGACTTACCCGCGCCGTTATAGCCCAGCACGCCGATTTTGGCGCCGGGGAAGAAATTCAGGTTGATGTTTTTGAGCAGTTCTTTTTTAGGTGGAACAACTTTGCCCACGCCGTTCATGGTGTATATATATTGAGCCATAGAATTTAATGAATACTTTGCTGTCTGAAAAAAGATTGGCGTGAATTATACGTGATTGTGTCACATAAAATGTAGTGCATTTGAGTCTATAATCAGTTTTCGTAGGTTTTATCCCCAGTATGAAGAATATGTTGCAGGCACGAATCACTCTAGTAGCACTTTTTTTGTCAGGACTGATGGTTTTATTACAGGGATGCAGTGGTGGAGGGTCTGCGCCACCTCCCGGCACGGTCTCGTTTAATCCTTCAGCTGTTTCACCGGTGCTATGTTCCATCGACACCAATAGTACGCCTGCTCCAAACCCGTTAAGTTGCCCTCTGGGAGAGGTTTTAGTTGGCGGCCATGTTTCATTTGATCGTGTACCACACGGCGTCGGTAGCGGTCTTGATTATAACCCAGTTAGCATCAGCACAGACCCCGTCCGAGGCGCAACCATACAGGCTGTATACACCGGTGGTGTACGAAGCACAGTCACCGATGCTACGGGTGATTACAGTCTTTGCGTACCAGAGAATACCAACATGGTGATTCGAGCGCGGGCCGAAATGCTGCGAACGGGGGGGCAGCCCTCGTGGGACTTTACCGTTGTTGATAATACTTCTTCGAAGGCTCTCTATGCGATTGAAACTTCCTCATTTAATAGTGGGTCTGTAACCATACCGGACAAAGACCTACATGCGGACGACAACTGGACCGGGGCCGAGTATGGGCCCAATTATGCTGCCGGTCCGTTTGCGATTCTCGACAGTGTTTACAACGCCTTCCAGAAAGTCGTAGCCGAATGCACCGGCGCCCGTTTTCCCCCGTTAAAGATCAACTGGAGTGTTGATAACGTTCCCGCATCGGGTGATCCCGCAAGCGGTCAGATTACAACCTCCCTGTTCGACGGCACCGAAATATACATCCTGGGCGCCGAAGATATTGATACCGATGAATACGACGAGCATGTGGTGATACACGAGTGGGGACATTATTTCGAAGAATATTTTTCTCGGGCCGATTCTATCGGCGGTTCGCATTCCGGCGGCGACGTGCTGGATGTCAGGGTGGCCTTCAGCGAGGGCTTTGGTAATGCGTTTTCGGCCATGGTCACCAACAGCCCCGACTACAATGACTCAGCCGGAAATAACCAGGCCTTCGGGTTTGACCTGAACATCGAAAGTAACAGTTGCAGTAATGCAGGCTGGTATAATGAATGCTCGGCCCAGTCCATTCTTTATGATCTATACGATTCGGCGAATGATGACGCTACCAGTTTAGACTTTGGCCCCATATTTGATGTGCTCACCGACGAACATCGGAACACTTCGGCGGTCACCAGCATTTTCAGTTTTGTTCATGAACTGAAGCAGAACAACTCAGGTTCAGTGACAGCCATTAATAATCTGGTATCAGGCCAGAGAATCGATACGATAGGCGATATTTACGGTGATTCGCAAATTACCAATAATCCCGGACTCGTCGACAAGCTGCCCTTGCACGCGAGCATTTCCGCGGGACAGACTATCAATGTCTGTAGTACGGCAGAGCATCAGCCATACAATGGTCTGGGTGTCAGCCGGTTTTTACGATTTAACGCCGTGGCGGGGCAATCTTTTCAGATCAGCGCAACCCGCACCTCGGGGCTCAATCCTGCCGATCCTGATATTGAACTGCATTTCAAGGGGCAGACCACGATTGCAGACTCGATCGACGTGAATTCGGAAGTTATGAGAGTCACTTTGGGACAGGCGGGCGTTTATGTTATAGATGTATACGAGTTTGCCAATCTTTCAGCCAGTCCTCAAACCACCTGTTTTGATGTGGCACTCACATCCATTTAAGATATAAAGCTTATGAACATATTTAGTTTTAGCATGATCAAATTATTTATCGCAGGCTTTATAGCCCTGCAGTTAGCGGGCTGCAATGCAGACGATTACGTGGTCTCCTCAGCGTCGAATGCCACGCATGATAAACAGCCCAGTAATAAATACCCGGGTAAACCTCAGGCGCCTGTCGATATTGATTTCGATGTTAATGGGTCGTTCGTGGTGGACCAGGAAACGCCGTTGAGTATAGTATTTACCAGTTCCAGAGCGGCCGAAGACCTGAATGTGGCGCTGTATAGTCGCGAGCATGAGTTATTGCTCAGCGGTGCTCAGCCTCAATATGCTTTTGGCCCTCAGCAGGCGGGGCAGGACAATCGAATCGAGCTGGGGGTGACGCCGCGTTCCGAAGGTCTGTTCTATATCAGTATCAATGCCCGTTTAACCGTGAACGGCGCCAGCAGCAGCAAAAGTTTCGCGATTCCTGTGGATACTCGCTCCACCAGTGACCGGCAGCAGATGAAGCCTGCCAGAAAAGCTATTACAGATCACAAAGGCCAGCGGCTGATCATCATGCCAGCGGTTGAAAGCGACGACTAATCATCCTCTTCTGAATAAACCTATATCTGGTAGTTTTACTGGCCTCAATCCCCCATATAAGCTATGCTATGCGCCTTTTCAGGCAGCATCGCGTGAGCGATCTTTACGTCCTGCCTTATAAATTAAAGTCGATTTTTGACGATTTTCGGAGATTACAATGTTTTCAGCAGATATGACGATTCAGGGTTATGACGACGAGTTGATGGATGCCATCAATGAGGAAACACAGCGTCAGGAAGATCACATCGAGCTGATTGCCTCCGAAAACTACACCAGCCCACGGGTGATGCAGGCTCAGGGTTCGGTGCTGACCAATAAATACGCCGAAGGTTACCCCGGTAAGCGTTACTACGGTGGCTGTGAATATGTCGACAAGGCAGAGCAGCTGGCAATAGACCGGGTTAAACAACTGTTCTCTGCCGACTATGCCAATGTGCAGCCGCACTCCGGCTCACAGGCCAATGCGGCGGTGTATATGGCATTGTGCCAGCCGGGTGATACCGTACTGGGTATGAGCCTGGCCCACGGTGGTCACCTGACCCACGGTTCCCATGTCAGCTTCTCGGGTAAAATCTACCATGCGGTGCAATATGGCCTGAACCCGGCCACCGGCGAGGTAGACTACGATGAAGTGGCCGCGCTGGCCCGTGAACACAAGCCGAAAATGATCATTGCCGGTTTCTCTGCCTATTCCAAAATCATGGACTGGCAGAAATTCCGCGATATCGCCGATGAAGTCGGTGCCTACCTGATGGTGGATATGGCGCACGTTGCCGGTCTGGTGGCCGCAGGTATTTACCCCAACCCGGTACCCATTGCGGATGTGGTAACCTCAACCACCCACAAAACCCTGCGCGGTCCCCGCGGCGGCATTATTCTGGCCAAAGCGAACGATGAGATCACCAGGAAATTCAACTCGGCGATTTTTCCCGGTTCACAGGGTGGCCCGCTGATGCATGTGATTGCCGCCAAGGCAGTGGCATTCAAGGAAGCCATGGAGCCCGAGTTCGTGGACTACCAGAAGCAGGTGGTGAAAAATGCCCAGGCGATGGCTAAAGTGTTTATGGATCGCGGCTATGACGTGGTTTCCAATGGTACTGAAAACCATCTGTTCCTGGTGAGCTTTATCAAGGCGGGTTTAACCGGCAAGGATGTGGAAGCGGCACTGGGCAAAGCACATATTACGGTGAACAAGAACTCGGTGCCTGATGATCCGCAGTCACCGTTTGTGACTTCCGGTATTCGTGTGGGTACACCGGCGCTGACCACCCGTGGCTTTAACCAGCAGGAGTCGGCTGATCTGGCAGGCTGGATGTGTGATGTGATTGCCAATATGCAGGACGATGCGGTGATCAATGAGGTTAAGAGCAAGGTGGCTGAAATCTGTGCCCGACTGCCTGTGTATAAAAAATAAATCGCTGCTCGCCCGCTGTGGGCGAGTGCCTGAGGCAGGCCTGTTCAATGCTGTCCTGCCCTGAAATTACAAAAGAAAACTGATATGCACTGTCCGTTCTGTAAAGCACCCGATACCCGTGTGGTCGATTCCCGTCTTGGCGGGGATGGTGATCAGGTCAGACGTCGCCGCGAGTGTGTAGAATGCGGTGAGCGTTTTACCACCTACGAAACCGCCGAACTGAGCATGCCACGTATTATCAAGCAGGACGGCACGCGGCAGATGTTTGATGAAACCAAGCTGCGTTCCGGCTTGACCAAGGCGTTGGAAAAGCGCCCAGTGAGCATCGAGAAAATCGAGGAGAGCATCAGTCATATCAAACACAAATTACTCTCGGCGGGAGAGCGGGAAGTGGATGCGCGTACCATCGGTGAATGGGTGATGGAAGAGCTGCAGAAGCTGGACCACGTGGCCTATATTCGCTTTGCCTCGGTGTATCTGAGTTTCGAGGATGTCGATGCCTTCCGCAAAATGATTGAAAAACTGGAACAGCAGTAGTTTTTCGTTATCCGCATTTCACAGTTAAGCATTATCGGTAAGCCATTCGCCAATTCATGAATCAGTCCGCCCTCGATCGTCAGCACATGTCACGCGCCATTCAACTGGCCCGGCGTGGCCTGTATACCACCCAGCCCAATCCTCGGGTGGGCTGTGTCATTGCCAACACTGAGCAGGTAATCGCGGAAGGTTACCACCTGCAGGCCGGTGGGCCCCATGCAGAAATCATGGCATTGCAGCAGGCGGGCGCACAGGCCGCAGGCGCCACCGTCTATGTCAGTTTGGAGCCCTGCAGCCATCACGGCAAAACACCACCCTGTGCCGATGCATTAATTGATGCCGGCGTCACACGGGTGGTGTGTGCCATGCAGGACCCTAATCCGCTGGTAGCAGGGCAGGGTCTGGAAAAATTGCGTCAGGCGGGCATTGAAGTCGAGTGTGGCGTATTGCAGGCGGACGCCGAGGCGTTGAATCCCGGTTTTATCAAGCGTATGCAGAGCGGCTTGCCCTATGTGCGGGCCAAGCTGGCGATGAGTCTGGATGGCCGCACAGCGATGGCCTCCGGTGAAAGCCAGTGGATCACCGGCGAAGCGGCGCGCAGCGATGTACAGCGGCTGCGTGCCAGAAGCTCGGTGGTTTTAACCGGCAGTGGCACGGTGATCGCCGATAATCCGCAGATGAATGTACGGCTGGATGCACAGCAGCTGGGGCTGGACTGCGAACCATATCAACCATTACGCGCGGTGATCGACAGTGAGTTGAAAAGTCCCGCAGACAGCCAGATATTTACACAGTCCGCTGGCATGGCAGCCACCCTTGTATTTACCCATCAGCCGTATACGGCGGATTGCGGTTTTGCCGAGGCGCAACTGGTAACCCTGCCCAGAGGGGCGGATAAACTGCATTTGCGCGAAGTGCTGCGTTACCTGGCAGAGTTGCAGGCCAATGAAGTGCATGTGGAAGCCGGCAGTGAACTGTGTGGTGCGCTGCTGGAACAGAAGCTGCTGGACGAGATTGTGATTTATATGGCACCGCATATTATGGGTAATGCCGCCAGAGGCCTGTTCCATCTGCCCGGCCTGTCGGCGATGGCAGAGCGCATCAGCCTGGAGATTTCACAGATCAGGGCGGTGGGTGCGGACTGGCGTATCACCGCACGGCCGGTTTATGACACACAGTATTAAATCGCGACACACATTCAGTATGTGTGTGCGGCTAACTATACGAACAGATTAATATCAATAAAGAGAGACGCTTATGTCCACAATAGTCGTGGTCAGAAAAAACGGTAAGGCCTGTATCGCCGCCGACAGTTTAACCAGCTTTGGTGATCTTCGCATGGGTTCGGAATATGACCGGGCTTATGACAAGGTGCAGACTTACCCCGGCGGTTATTTCGGGATTGTGGGCAGTGCCGCCCATGCACTGGTGATGGAATCGGTGCTGGCGGATGACAAGGTGGAGATCGACTTTGAGTCCCGTCTGGGGATCTTTGAAACCTTCCGCGCACTGCATCCGGTGTTGAAAGAGCATTACTTTCTTAATGCCAAGGATGAAGAGGATGACCCCTATGAAGCCACGCACATCGATGCGCTGATCTGTAATGGCAAGGGGATTTTCGGTGTCTACTCACTGCGCGAAGTCAGTGAATACACCAAGTTCTGGGCCATCGGTTCCGGTTCGGAGTTCGCGCTGGGTGCGATGCACGCACTGTATGATCGGCTGGATTCTGCAGAAGACATTGCCCGTGCGGGGGTGGAAGCCGGTGCCGAATTCAATAATGCCTCGGCGTTACCGATGAGCATTCAGCTGGTCGATCTGCAGGACGAGCCAGCAGAGGCCTGAACCGAGGTCAGAGCCAATAAGCTAAAGCAGAGGTCACTTATGTTTACAGGTATTATTCAGTCCGTCGGACGCATTGCATCAATTGAAGACAAGGGCGGTGATGCACGCTTCTGGATTGAAACCGGCCAGCTGGATATGTCCGATGTGCAACTTGGTGACAGCATTGCCATGAACGGCGTCTGTCTCACTGCAATCGAGTTGCGTGACAATGCCTATTGCGCGGATGTGTCGGGCGAAACCCTGTCGCTGACCTCGCTCAAACAGTTAACCGTGGGCAGTCGGGTCAATCTGGAAAAGGCGCTGACCCTGCAGACCCGGCTCGGCGGGCACCTGGTGAGTGGCCATGTGGATGGCCTGGGCAAGGTAGTGGCGCGTTATGACGATGCCCGCTCGGTGCGCTTTGTGATTCAAGCACCGGCCTCGCTGGCCAGGTACATTGCGATGAAGGGCTCGATTACCGTGGACGGGGTCAGCCTGACCGTAAACAAGGTCGATGGTTGTACTTTCGAGCTGAATATCGTGCCGCATACCCTGCAGCAAACCATTATGGGAGAGTATCAGCAGGGCAGTGAAGTAAACCTTGAAGTGGATCTGCTGGCACGTTACCTTGAGCGTTTGCTGCTGGGTGAAGCGGCGGCGCAGCCTGCCTCCGGCATCAGTGCAGCCTTTCTGGCGGAACATGGCTTTGCCAGGTAAAGGCATAGGCGCGTCTGCATAGATAATACTGCAGTAAAGCGATAAATAACTTTAAGAAAATATTATATGTCATTGAATACTATAGAAGAAATTATAGAAGATATTAAGCAGGGAAAGATGGTCGTGATCATGGATGACGAAGACCGTGAAAACGAGGGTGACCTGTTGATGGCAGCCTCGGCGGTGACTGCTGCGGATATAAACTTTATGGCGCGTTACGGCCGTGGCCTGATCTGCCTGACCCTGACCGAAGCCCGTTGCCGACAGCTGCGTCTGCCACAGATGGTGGATTCCACCGATGACATGCACGGTACCAATTTCACCGTCAGTATCGAGGCGGCGGAAGGTGTTACCACCGGTATTTCAGCATCGGATCGGGCGATCACCGTGCAGGCCGCGGTTGCCAGGGATGCCGGGCCACAGGATATTGTGCAGCCGGGTCACGTGTTTCCGCTGAAAGCTCAGCCAGGTGGCGTATTAAACCGTGCCGGTCATACCGAGGCCGGTTGTGACCTGGCAAGGCTGGCGGGGTTTGAACCGGCGGCGGTGATTGTGGAGATTCTCAATGACGATGGCACCATGGCACGTCGCCCGGATCTGGAAGCCTTTGCAAAAGAACATCAGCTGAAAATCGGCACTATCGAGGAGCTGATTCGCTACCGCATCGAAAACGAGAAAACCGTGGAGCGGGTGGCGGAAAGCGATTTCCCCAATGAGTTCGGCCATTTCCGACTGTTTGCCTACCAGGATGAAATTGGCAATGACCTGCATCTGGCGCTGGTAAAAGGCGAGATCGACAGCGACAAGCCGGTGCGTGTACGGGTGCATATGGAAAACACCATGTGCGATGTGCTGGCCTCCAGCCGTAAATGTGGCTGGCCATTGCGTGATGCAATGAAAGAAGTATCGCAGGCAAAAGAGCCCGGTGTGATCGTAATTTTACGTGAGCCGGAATCGGCGCGACAGATCGTGCAGTGGATGTTGACCCATGCCGAGGAGCCCTGCAATGAAGATGAAGCACCGAAAGACCTGCGTACCTACGGTATAGGTGCACAGATTCTGATGGATCTGGGAGTACAGAAAATGCGCCTGATGGCCGCGCCCAGACGCATCCATGGCCTGGCCGGCTTTGGCCTTGAAGTGGTTGATTATGTTACTGGTGATGATTAACGGTTATAATCAGCAGCCATTAATACAGCCAGATCCTTAAACCGAATTCATTATAGAGAAAGCGAATGTCAGACATCACAACCATTGAAGGCGAACTGCAATACACCCAGGGTACTTTTGCCATCGTTAGCGCCCGTTTCAACAGCTTTATTGTAGATAGCCTGGAGGCTGGTGCGATTGATGCGTTGAAGCGTCACGGTGTGCCCGAAGCCAATATCACCCTGGCCAAAGTGCCCGGTGCCTATGAAATGCCACTGACCATTCAACAGATGGCACAAAGCGGTCGTTATGATGCGATTATCGGCCTGGGCGCGGTGATCCGCGGCTCTACACCGCATTTTGATTTTGTTGCCGGTGAGGCTTCCAAGGGCATGGCCAATGTTTCACTGGATCACAATATTCCGGTGATCAATGGTGTGCTCACCACCAACACTATCGAGCAGGCAATTGAACGCGCCGGTACCAAGGCGGGTAACAAGGGTGCGGAAGCGGCGATCAGTGCCATCGAAATGGTCAATCTGCTGAAGAAGCTGGTCTAGATGTCGGTATCCGTTGCCAAGGGCAGAAGTAACGCCCGTAAAAAAGCCCTGCAGGCACTGTATCAATGGCATATGTCAGGCAATGATCTGGCGGAGATTGAAAGCCAGTTTTATGAAGAGCAGAACATGGACAAGGTGGATCTTGAGTATTTCCATACGCTGTTGCATCAGGTGCCCGCAGAGGTGAATGCGCTGGATCAGCTGATTGATCAATACAGTAACCGCAAGGATGATGAGATTGATCCGATCGAGCAGTCTGTGTTGCGTCTCGCCACCTATGAAATAAAACAGCGCATTGATGTGCCCTATAAAGTGGTGATCAGTGAAGCGATCAGCCTGGCAAAAATGTTCGGTTCGGATAAAAGCCATGTGTTTATCAACAGCATTCTCGATAAGCTGGCGAAGCAGTTGCGTAGTCATGAAGTTGCTCTGAAATAAGCAGTAGTCCGCAAATGCACGCACTAAAGTGCGGGAGCACTTTGAACGTGCAAATGCACGGCCCGAAGGGTGGAGCACAGGATGTGCGGAATAAATAAACGCAAATAAAAAATAGAAAGGTATTGGCTGGTTCCCATGCACCTGTGTGGGAACCCTTTACTACGCAATATGGCTTAATTTCATTATCGTCATCGTGCTTATGCATTCCCACGCGGGAGCGTGGGAACGAGTAAAAGAAAACGCGAACAACGCTAAACACGCAAATAAACGCAAACTGGATGGTGATCAAGCGCAAGGGATTTGCCGTTTTTTACTAACTGATGCTAATTATATCGGGGCTGGGCCTTTACCAAAATCTGCTTCACTACAGAATAACAACATCTAATCATTTGCGTTTATTCGCGTGCATTTGCGGACGTTATGAATAGTTTTTACTCTGACCCCGAATCGTGTGCATTTGCGGACTTTAACAATAAAAAAACGGCATCAGAATCTGATGCCGTTTTTTATTGTCTGCTGTTTTGCAGCGGTCTGTTTAGAACAGGTAACCCAGATTAATACCGAAGGTGGTTATACCCAGGCCAATCTTTGCACCTGTATAAGGTGAGGTATAGGTTTCATCGGTGGCTTTTGAGGCATGCATGCCAATCTGCCAGTAGCGATTAATGCGGTAATCCAGGCCGAAGGCGAAGTGGCTTTGCGTGATCGCGGGCAGGATGTAGTTATTGTCGGTTGAGCTTTGCTCGAAGGGCGCGTCTGCCCTGTTGTAACCGGCACGAACATTCAGCGCATAGTTCACCGCAACCTCAATACCCAGTGCAATAATGGTCTGGTCATCCCAGCCAGCAGCCAGGGTGATCAGCTCGCCATTCGGGCCTTTCACATCCAGCCGATCCAGAGTGCTGGACCACTCAATCTGCTTGAGGTCCAGCGACAGGCTGGTGAACTTGTTCAGCTGATAAGCCATGCCCACTGAGTACATTGCGGGAAAATCCAGATTAAGCGAGTAGGTGCCGGCGGGACATACGTCGCCGGTGCAGCCACTCATTGGCAGCTGGCCAGTGGAGTCCTGGATATCACCGTTTGATAACTGATATTTCAATGTGCTGAAAACCTGCTTGCTTTTGTAGCTGGCGCCGACAGTCAGGTCATCACTGATGTCGTATAACACGCCAAGGCTTAAACCATAACCGAAGGCCTGCGCGGTGCGGCTTAAGTCAAAGCTGGTCATGGTTTCATCAGCTACGCCATTACCGGTGGTATCGGCGAGAAAGCCCTGCTTGAAGGCAACGGACTGATAATTGATATTCAGTGAGACGCCGTAGGTCAGCTTATCACTGGCATTCCACGCCAGGGTGGGGGCCATCTGCCAGAACTGAATCGCCGAGTAACCCTCAAAATACATGTCAGGTTGTGGTGGTGTTGCGCTTGGGTTAGCAGCAGAAAACTGGGTCAACGGGTAATCGGTACCGAGTCCGGATGTGCCATACATGCCGCCACCGAAAAACACCTCCGAGCCGTCACTGGTGGGTGCGGTCCAGCCCAGCGCCGGTACACCGTACAGTTAGGCGGCGGATTCATTCTTTTCACCACCTAACGCCGTGAAATCAACAAATCGCTCCGGCATAAACATTTCCATACTGAAGTCGGCGCGCTTACCGATGCGTGCCATGCCGGCAGGATTGGTAATGGCGGTCATTGCAGAGCCGGGTTTGGCGGTGACAGCACCCCCCAGACTCTTCTGATAAGCGCCGATGCCGATGAGCTGGTATCCATTGGTAGCGTGAACAGCGGGGGTGATTGCGCAGCAGGCAATCAGGCTGAGTGTGACTTTTTTATTCATAATATTCTCTAATTTAACGCGTACAGATTTAAAACGCCGACATTATACGCACATACTGAAGAATATTCTTAATTAGTTGTTTACTAATGCATTATCAGGCAAGTAAGGACTGTTTGGTATTTTCGATCATTTCCTGGTTTTCTTCGATTTCTACCACATTGACTTCGGTATCTATGCCAAGCCTTGCAAAGGCGGGTACACTGCTCCAGTCGATGGGGTAGGGAATATGGCCGCCCTGCAGCAGGGCCACTTGCACCAGATCCACCAGGTTGGCTTCACCCGGATGGTCGTAACTGAAATTACAGGCTTCACGTACCACTTCGGTCATGGTGTCGCCGAAGTTCCAGGTCTGCAGGATCAGTTCACCGACACGGCCCTGCAGTTCGTCGATCACCTGTCCCAGTGCATCGCTATCATTAAACAGGTCGTCATCATCTTCCGCCATTACCAGAATCGGCAGGGCGCCGATATTGTGAATCAGCCCCGCCAGCAGTGCCTGTTCCGGGTTCATGCCGGGCACGGTGGTGGCCAGCATGCGGCAGATGGCTGCGACTTCAACCGAGGTATTCCAGCTGCGGCGGAAGTGGTCATCCAGTACATCGGAAGTGGCCTGATAGATCTGCTTCATTGCCAGACTGACCACCAGATCTCTTACCATGCGTATACCCAGGCGGGTTACCGCCATTTGCAGGTCTTCGATGGGGGTGCGTGAACGATACAACGGGCTGTTGGAAACCTGAATCAGACGTGCTGACAGTGAGGCGTCCTGGGTGAGAATTTCAGCAATCTGTTGCGCCGAGGAATTTTCACTTTCGACCGCTTCGCGAATTTTCAGTGCCACTTCCGGCAGGGTGGGTAGCACCAGCTGGTCGGATTCTACGGCGGATTTGAGTTGTTCAAAGAATTGTTCGGCTTTGGCAGTCATGGGTGTCCTGTCGAAGTTTATTTTGTTATTGATCTTAGTTTAGGCTGATTATAGAGGCTTATTTAAAGAGTGAGCTGGTTTCTTCAAAAATCAGCTTGTTTTCTTCAATATCCAGTACATGTCCTTCGGTGTCTATGCCCAGCTGCGCGAAAGCAGCAATACTCGACCAGTCGTCCGGACATTCCAGTCCGGTGTAGATACTGCCTTCAACCAGCGCCACCTGAACCACATCGGTGTAATCCGCCGGGCCGTTGTGCTGACGCTGAAAGTCATAACACTCGCTGGCTACCTCAGCCATCACCTCGGGAAAACGCCATTTACGGAAAATATAGGCTCCCACGGAGCCCTGCATGGCCTGGGTGATTTTTAACAGTGCATCCGGGTTATCGAACAGGTCATCATCATCCTCTGCCATTAGCAGAATCGGCAGTGCGCCGATATTGTGAATCAGTCCTGCCAACATCGCCTGTTCAGCATTGAGGTGAGCAATGTTCTGCGCCAGTAGACGGGCCATGGCGGCTGTTTTGGTGCTGGCCAGCCAGAGCTCGCGAAAGCGCTCGGCAACCACGTCATTGTGGGTGTGATAAAGCTGCTTCATCGACAGACTGATCACCAGATTGACCACCATTTTCAGCCCCAGCTTGGTAATCGCCGCCTGAATGGTGTTGACCCGGTGCTGCGAGGGGTAAAGCGAGCTGTTGGCTACCTGCAACAGGCGGGCGGTCATGGCCGGATCCTGGCTAATCACATCGGCGATATCCTGTGCGGTGGCGGTTTCACTTTCGCAGGCGGTTTTGACACTCAGAGCCACATCGGGCAGTGAGGGTAGCTGCAGCTGATCCGAAATAATGGCCTGTTTGATGCGGTCTAAAAAAGCATCAACCTTGTACTGTATGCTGATCATATAATGTGCTTTTATCAGTTGTTGTCAGTGGTGTTGCTGTTTTATGGCTGCCAGGGGGGCATCTTGCGGAAAGCATATTGGTCCGCTAATAAACGCACTAAAGTGCTCCTGCACTTTAGTGCGGATTTTTCCGCATGTGGGTGGTCAGCCCCACAGGTTTTAAATCCTCAGCTGGCTTTTTCTTCAATCTGATAGGGCAGGTCCTGCAGTGTCACCGCCGGGCCGGTGTCATTATGCAGCTTGAGCTGAGCGTTTTCGCTGTCGGTGATATTGATCACCGCCAGTGCTACATAGCCACCATCGGGATCGGGCTGTGCGCTGACAATCTGCCCGGTGCCCTGTGCGCTGTCGGAGTTGGCTGCAAACAGCTTGTCGGCGGGGTTTACCGGTTCGCTCGTGTCGATATGAATTCTGAACATGCGGCGTTTCAGTTTGCCCAGGTATTGCATCCGCGCCACCACTTCCTGGCCGGTGTAACAGCCCTTCTTGAAGCTGACCCCGTTAAGCACCTGCATATTGGTCATCTGTGGCACAAAGGCTTCACTGGTGGCAGGGTAGATGGTTGGAATGCCCGCCTGAATATCCAGTGACTCCCAGCAGCTGGCGCCCACCGGCGCTGCATGTACATCCAGCTGTTGCCAGATTTTTTTCACTGCATCCAGCTCGCCGATAATTTCATAGCGGGGGTGGGGGCCGGCGATTCTGATAATGGTCAGGCCATTGCACTGGACAGTGGCATCGACTTCGGCGGGAATACCGGGTAGCAGATCCCCCAGTACCTGATCCGCGTTGGGGCCGGACAGGCCGATTTTGATCAGGCTGAGGCTGCTGTCCTTGATTATCACCTTTGACATCAGCACAAACATGCTGATGCGTTTTAATGTGGTTTCCAGCTGGCTCATCGGCAGGCGCAGGTAAAAACTCTCACCGCGCTTGAATACGCGAAAATTCGCCAGCATGCGGCCCTTGTGTGTGCAGTAGGCGCTGAGCTGGCTGTGCTGCTCGCTGACATTGCGAATGTCATTGGTCAGCTGGCCCTGCAGGAAATCGCTGGCTTCCTCGCCATCGACCGAAATCAGACCCTGATGACTGAGGTCGCAGATCACCAGGCCGGTATGCACCATGTGCTGCTCACGTTCCAGATTGCCATAACTGACAACCTGTCCGTCATCCATTTCCGCGCCATTATCGTTTAGAAAGTCGAGCCATTCTGGTTTCATTGGGTTACCTGTGTTGCTGTTAGCGTAAAACCGGAGTATTTACTATTTATGGCTTTTGTGCGGATAATCAAGCCGATCGGCACTGCCAGTCCGTTATAGTAAGCGAGATTGTGTAAAAGTGTTAGCATAGAAAATCTATGGTTATTCCCCATACAGTGTGTGGCAGCGTATGACTTATTGAATGAGCTAACCAGTTTATGCAGATCGGCTTTAATCCACTACAATAAGGATGCATCGACAAATATGATAACAAACCCAAAGGCAAAATAAATAATGGCCGTTTCGGATAACCGACCTTTTTTTCTTAACCTGTTAAAAATCCATCTGCCGGTGACCGGCTTTGTTTCCATTCTGCATCGCATCAGTGGTTTGCTGCTGTTTATTATGATTCCCTTTGCCGTCTATCTGTTTGATCTGTCACTGCAGGGCAACGCGGGATTTGAACGTGCGAGTGTGATACTTGAGCACCCCCTGATGCAGTTGCTCAGTCTGTTGCTGTTGTGGTCGTTGTTGCATCACCTGTTTGCCGGCATTCGTTTTCTGCTCACCGATCTGGATATAGGTCTGGCCAAAGCACAGGCGGTGCGATCTGCCTGGGCGGTGTTTGTGCTGGAAGTGATCGTGCTGGTACTGATTGTTGCGGGGATTAAATTATGAGCGCACCCGGACTTCAGGGGCTACGCCCGTGGATTATGCAGCGCATCAGTGCTGTGTATATTGCACTGAGCCTGATTTACTTTGCTATCTGTCTGTTGTTAGCCGAGGCATTCAATGCCCGCCACTGGGACGAGTGGCTGGCAACACCGTTTAACAATATTGCACTGGGCCTGTTTTTACTGGCGGTGTTATGGCATGCCTGGATTGGTGTGCGTGACGTGGTGCTGGATTACCTGCCCAATGTGATGGCACGGATTCTGACGCTGAGTCTGGTGGGCCTGATTTTACTGGGCAGTGCATTGTGGGGCTTAAAGGCATTATTTATGGTTGCAGTTAAATGAGTATTGATTCAATTCCAAGACGGCGTTTTGATGCGTTGATAATCGGCGCCGGCGGCGGCGGTTTGCGTTGTGCCTTGCAACTGGCGGAAGCCGATGCTTCGGTTGCGGTGGTATCGAAAGTATTTCCTACACGCTCGCACACAGTGGCGGCACAGGGCGGCATGAATGCGGCGCTGGCCAATGTATTGCCGGACAACTGGCACTGGCATATGTTCGATACGGTTAAAGGCAGTGACTATCTGGGTGATCAGGATGCGATTGAATACATGTGCCGCGCCGCGCCCAGGGCAGTGTATGAAATGGAACACTTCGGTGTGCCATTCTCACGCCTCGATAATGGCAAAATTTATCAGCGTCCGTTTGGCGGACAGTCACAGAATTTCGGCGGTGAACAGGCCGCACGTACCTGTGCCGCCGCAGATCGTACCGGTCATGCTATTTTGCACAGTCTGTATCAACAGAACATTCGCGCCAAAACCCATTTCTTTGATGAATATTTTGCCGTGGATTTATTAAAAGACGATCAAGGCAATGTGCTGGGTGCGTTTGTATTTGATATTCATAGTGGCGAAGAACTGATTATTGAAGCTAAAACCACCCTGCTTGCCACCGGCGGTGCGGGGCAGCTGTATCGCACCACCACCAATGCGCTGATCAATACCGGTGATGGCATGGGCATGGCGCTGCGTGCCGGCGTGCCGTTGCAGGATATGGAGTTTTTCCAGTTTCATCCAACCGGCATCGCGGGTCGCGGCATGTTGATCACCGAAGGTGCGCGGGGCGAGGGCGGCTATCTGGTGAATGCCAAAGGCGAGCGTTTTATGGAACGCTATGCCCCTACTGCGAAAGATCTGGCCTCGCGGGATGTGGTCAGCCGTTCGATCTATACCGAGGTCAGGGAAGGGCGTGGTTGCGGGCCCAAAAAAGATCATGTGCTGCTCAAGCTGGATCATTTGCCGGAAGATGTATTGCAGTCACGGCTGCCGGGGATTCGCCAGACCTGTATTACTTTTCTCGGCATTGACCCGGCCAGTCAGCCGATACCGGTTTACCCAACCGCGCATTACACCATGGGGGGCATACCCACCAACCGTCAGGGTCAGGTGGTGGTGCCGGTTAAGGACACGCCGGAAGAACCGGTCACCGGTTTATATGCAGCGGGTGAATGTGCCTGTGTCTCGGTGCATGGCGCAAACCGTCTGGGCGGAAATTCGTTGCTGGATATTCTGGTGTTTGGGCGTGCCGCGGCCAATCACATTATCGACTATCTGAAGGAAAACCGTTTTCACCGCGCATTAAATGAAGACAGTGTGCAGCAGGCCTATGACCGACTGCATCGCTGGGATGCTACCGGCGAAGGTGAGTCCATTGAATCCATTCGACGTGACCTGCAGCAGATCATGGAAGACAACTGTGGCGTGTTCCGCACCCAGCAGGTGCTGGATAAAGGCATCAGTGAGGTGCATGGGATTGTCGAGCGATTTAAACAGGCAAAAATTAACGATGACTCAACGCTGTTTAATACGGCGCGAGTTGAAGCACTGGAACTGGAAAACCTGATTGATGTGGCGCTGGCCACGGTGTATTCCGCTGCAGCACGTCATGAGAGTCGTGGTGCGCATTCCCGTGTTGATTATGACGAGCGTGATGATATGAACTGGATGAAGCACACATTGTACAGTCTGCTCGAAAACAAACTGGATTATAAACCGGTACGTACCCGCCCTATGTCGGTTGCCAGCTTCCCGCCGAAAGCGCGGGTTTATTAATTAGTCGAAGGTAAGCTCATGCGTTTTCGAATCTATCGCTACAATCCGCAATCCGATACACAACCCTATATGCAGGATTACCAGTTGCAGGACGTGTCGTCGGATATGATGCTGCTGGATGCCCTGCTGTTAATCAAGGAACAGGATCCGACCTTAAGTTTTCGTCGCTCCTGTCGTGAAGGGGTGTGTGGTTCCGATGGCATGAACATTAACGGCACCAATGGCCTGGCCTGTATTACACCGCTGATGAGTTTAAAAGAACCGGTGGAAATCCGTCCCATGCCTCGGCTGCCGGTGATTCGTGATCTGATTGTGGATATGGAACAGTTTTATCAGCAGTACCGTGAAGTCGAGCCTTATCTCACGGTTAAGGATCCGTTGCCTGAAGTGGAACTGCAACAGACACCGGCGCAGCGCGCTGAACTGGATGGTTTGTATGAATGTATTTTATGCGGTTGCTGTACCACGGCCTGTCCATCTTTCTGGTGGAATCCGGATAAATTCCTCGGCCCGGCGGCATTATTGCAGGCAGCGCGTTTTATAAAAGATTCCCGTGATCAGCAAACCGAAGCACGACTGCAGGCGCTGGATGATCCGTTTAAAATGTTTCGCTGTCACACCATTATGAATTGCGTTCAGGTCTGCCCCAAGGGTTTGAATCCGACCCGGGCGATTGGTGAAATCAAAAAAATCATGGTTAAGAAATCGGTGTAGCAACCTGTATGGCCGAGCCTGTCACACAACTTGAAACCAGTATGCCGCAACGGGTGAACTCGGCGTTGCGCTGGCGTTGTCGTCGCGGCATGCTGGAACTGGATATTTTATTTAACCAGTTTCTCGACCGCCAGTATGCCAGTACCAGCAACGCGGAAAAAAACACTTTCGATCAACTTCTGGATTACCCGGATCAGTTACTGTTTGATCTGTTCCTCGGTCACCAGACATCTTCAGATCCTTATGTCGCACAACTCATCCAGCGTATCCGCCAGTCCGTGTACAGTGTCTAAACATCAGGATGGTAACCATGACACTGGTGGGCACTATGCCAGCCAGTTATTGATCAGGCTAAGTCCTTCGCTGATCTATCGCAATCTGTTGTTGTTTATCATTGCATTGTCATTGCTGGCAATTTTTCTTGTTGATATTCACCTGGCATTTCAGTTAGTGCTGGTTGTGGTTTTATGGCTGTTATTTAAACAGGCGTGGGCCTGTAATCAGGCGCTTGAACTGCGCTGCAATGCGCAGGGTGAATGGCAATTACACAGCAAACAACAAACATGGCAGGCGCAGTTGCAGGCAGATTCTGTGGTGACGCCGCTGTTTGCCATTCTGCAATTTAAACTTGACAGTGCAGGGCGTAAATCGGTGGTGATTTTTCGTGACAGTCTTCGCCACGACGATTTTCGTCGTCTACGGGTAGGTTTAAAAGTTGAGGGAATCCGGCCAGTGCAACGTGATACACTCGGCGGATGAGTTCACATAACCACACACAATTTCTGCAGCTTGTGCGCCGTACCAGTCAATACGGCTGTGAAGATGTGCAGGCTAAAGATTTTGTCAGCCTGATGGATATGTATGAAGAAAACTTCATCAAGTTGCGCAAACTGATTCCGCAACTGGCGCAGATTGAAAAGCAGTGTGTGTCTTCGGTGCCTGGCCATCTGGATCTGCATTTAAATATTATCGAGCGCAGCCGTTATACCACCACGCTGATGCTCAGCTACTGTTTTGAAAAGCCACAGGCGTTGCAGATGGAGCCCAATCTGAAAATTCGTGTGTACCACGATGCTGGCCTCGCCGAGGTGATGTCAGGTCGCCTGCACCATGGACGCCTGGTGCTTGAGCATCTGCCGTCGGATGCGTTGAAACAGAAGTGGCAGCTCAACCGATTTCTGTCGAAATGGCTGAAATACTGCCTGCGTCAGCGCCATGGTTTCAGTGCACGAGCCTGTCATTCGGACAGTGCAATTATGGCCTCGCTGGACTGATCAAAAAATAACCAGACAATCCTCGCTTTAAGCCACTATTCGCTTACCGTTAGTCACTGATTTATGGTAGAATTTCCCGCTTTATAACTGTGTGATCTGTCGCGCCTGAAAGCCTGCCACATAACCAGTAAAATTAACGGAAAAAAGAGCTTATGGCTGAATTTGCCAAAGAAATATCCCCTGTCAATCTAGAAGATGAAATGCGCCAGTCCTACCTCGATTACGCGATGAGTGTAATTGTTGGCCGGGCACTCCCCGATGTACGGGATGGCCTCAAACCGGTGCACCGTCGTGTACTCTATGCGATGAACGAGCTCGGCAACGACTGGAATAAACCCTACAAGAAATCGGCCCGTGTGGTGGGTGACGTTATCGGTAAATATCACCCTCACGGTGATACTGCGGTGTACGACACCATCGTCCGTATGGCGCAGCCGTTTTCCATGCGTTATATGCTGGTTGATGGTCAGGGTAACTTTGGCTCGGTGGACGGCGACTCTCCGGCAGCGATGCGTTACACCGAAGTGCGCATGGACAAGATTGCCCACCAGATCTTGGCGGATCTTGATAAGGAAACCGTTGATTTTATTGATAACTATGACGGTTCGGAGAGTGAGCCGGCGGTGATGCCCACGCGCATCCCAACGTTGCTGGTGAACGGCTCAGCCGGCATTGCAGTGGGCATGGCCACCAATATTCCGCCCCACAACCTGAATGAAGTGATTGATGCCTGTATTGCACTGATTGAAGACCCAACGCTCAGCATCGAATCACTGATGGATTATATTCCGGCGCCGGATCTGCCCACCGCGGCGATTATCAATGGTATTAATGGCATTCGTGAAGCCTATCGTACCGGTCGCGGGCGTATGTTTATGCGTGCGCGCACCGAAATCGAAACCGATGCCAATGGCCGTCAGCGCATTCTTGTCAAAGAGCTGCCGTATCAGGTGAATAAAGCGCGTCTGATCGAGCGCATTGCCGAGCTGGTGAAAGAAAAGAAAATCGAGGGCATCACCGAAATTCGCGATGAGTCGACCAAGGACATTCGTGTGGTGATTGAAGTGCGTCGTGGCGATGTGGCGGAAGTCATTCTGAATAACCTGTTCAAGCAGACCCAGCTGCAGACCGTATTTGGTATCAATATGGTGGCACTGGTGGATGGCCAGCCCAAATTACTCAATCTCAGGGAAATCCTTGAAGCCTTTGTGCGCCACCGTCGTGAAGTGGTGACCCGTCGTACCATCTATGAACTGCGCAAGGCACGCGAGCGCGCCCATGTGCTGGAAGGTCTGGCGATTGCACTGGCCAATATCGATGAAGTGATCGAGCTGATCAAACGCTCCAGCACCTCGGCAGAAGCGAAAGTGGCCCTGATCTCCCGTGCCTGGGCGCCGGGTATGGTGTCGGATATGCTGAGCCGTTCCGGCGCTGAAGCCTCGCGTCCTGAATTCCTCAAAAGTGAATTCGGCATGCGTGACGACGGTTATTACCTGTCAGAGGCCCAGGCCCAGGCGATTCTGGAATTGCGCCTGCACCGTTTAACCGGTCTTGAACAGGATAAAATACTCAATGAATTCAAAGATATACTTGATCTTATTAAAGAACTGATAGAGATTCTTTCCAGCCCCGACAGACTGCTGGAAGTGATCCGCGAGGAACTGCAACAGATCAAGCAGGACTTTGGTGATGAGCGCCGTTCGGAAGTCATCGATGCCCAGCTGGATCTGAGCATGGAAGACCTGATTACCGAAGAAGATGTGCTGGTGACTTTCTCCCATGAGGGTTATGCCAAGTCACAGGCATTGTCGGAATACAGCACGCAGAAGCGCGGTGGCCGGGGCAAGTCCGCCACCAGCATGAAACAGGAAGACTTTATCGACAAACTGTTTATTGCCAACACCCATGACACCTTGTTGTGCTTCTCCAGCCGGGGCAAGGCTTACTGGATCAAGGTGTATCAGTTGCCACAGGCGAGTCGCGGTTCGCGAGGCAAGCCGCTGGTGAATTTGCTGCCGCTGGAAGAGGGTGAACGCATCAATGCAGTACTGCCGGTGCGCGAGTACGATGAAAATCACTTTATCTTTATGGCGACCAGCTCCGGTACGGTGAAGAAAACCCCATTACCGGCCTTCTCAAATCGTCGTAATGGCGGCATTATCGCCATCGATCTGCGCGGTGATGACACCCTGGTTGATGTGGCGCTTACCGATGGTTCCCAGGACATTATGCTGCTGGCCAGCTCGGGTAAGGCAATGCGCTTTAATGAGTCCACCGTGCGTGCCATGGGTCGTACCGCGGCAGGTGTGCGCGGCATTAAAATGGCCGAAGGGCAGAAGGTAATCAGCCTGATTGTGGTGGATGACAGTGCCTCCATTCTGACCGCAACCGAGAATGGCTACGGCAAGCGTACTGCCGCCGTGGACTACCCAAGCAAGGGCCGTGGTGGTCAGGGGGTTATCTCGATTCAGGCGTCTGAACGTAACGGTGCCGTGGTAGGTGCGGTGCAGGTAACCGATCAGGATGAATTCATGATGATCTCCAATGCCGGCACGCTGATTCGTACCAGTGTGGAAGATGTGCGGGTGATGGGTCGAAACACCCAGGGGGTTCGCCTGATTCGCCTGGTTGAAGGCGAGAAGCTGGTGGAAATCGAGCGCATTGAGCTGCTGGCAGATGCCGAAGGCAATCCAGCGGATGAGCCGGCAGCTGAGGCTGAATAAACGCACGGATTCCGCTAACAGGGATCAGGTAATCTTATCAAATGACATTAAGAAAGCTCTGTTTATTGCAGAGCTTGCATAACATAAACAGGGTGGGTCAATGAGCAGAGTGTTTAACTTTAGTGCAGGTCCAGCAATGCTGCCTGAGGATGTTTTAAAAACAGCGCAGCAGGAAATGCTCGACTGGCACGGCAGCGGCATGTCGGTGATGGAAATGTCGCACCGTGGCAAAGACTATGTGTCGATTGCAGAAAAGGCGGAAGCTGATCTGCGCGAGATTATGCATATACCCGCCAATTACAAGGTGCTGTTTTTACAGGGCGGTGCCAGCAGCCAGTTTGCTGCTGTGCCGATTAACCTGATGGGCAGCAAGCGCAAGGCGGATTATGTGCTCACCGGTCAGTGGGGCGAAAAAGCCATTGCCGAAGCCAGACGTTTTGGCGAAGTGAATGTGGTAGCCAGTTCCAAAGACAGCAATTTCACCACTGTGCCATCACAAAGCAGCTGGCAGTTAAGCGATGATGCGGCCTATCTGCACTACACCCCGAATGAAACCATCGTCGGGGTCGAGTTTCCCTTTATGCCGGAAGTGGATGTGCCGATTGTAGCCGATATGTCTTCAACCATTCTGTCCAGGGCGATTGATGTCAGCAAGTTCGGTATTATCTATGCCGGTGCGCAGAAAAATATCGGTCCGGCAGGTTTAACCATTGTGATTGTGCGCGAAGACCTGATTGGTAATCCAATGAAGGGTATGCCGGTGATGCTGGATTACAAGACCCATGCGGATAATGATTCCATGTACAACACCCCGGCAACCTACGGCTGGTATCTGGCGGGCCTGGTGTTCGAATGGCTGAAAGATAATGGCGGTATGGCGTCGATGGAAGAAGTGAACCGTCGCAAGGCCGGTAAACTCTACGCAGCCATTGATGCCTCGGATTTCTACTCTAACCCGGTGGATGTTGAATGTCGTTCATTAATGAATGTGCCATTTATTCTGGCGGACTCAGCACTCGATGACAGCTTTCTCAAACAGGCTGCCGCGCTCGGCCTGCACACATTAAAAGGTCATCGCTCGGTGGGTGGCATGCGAGCCAGTATTTATAACGCCATGCCGGAAGCCGGTGTCGATGCGCTGATTGAGTTTATGCAACACTTTGAAAAAACGCAGGCATAGGCACAAAATCAAAGCAGTGTGTATGGGGTCGTTCAACTATGCAATAAGCGCAGTCTGATTTGTTTCACAGAGATCAATCAAACTGCGCTTATTTATGCAATGACTCGGTTGTAGCGAAACCACGTACCGACGTTATTAAAATTCTCTCCCCGGACAATGGGTTTTATCAGCACAAACTGGAAAGAGTATGTACAAAATAAAAACATATAATGCGATATCACCATTAGGGCTGGATCGTTTAACCGCTGAAGGTTACGAGATTGGCGAAGAAATGAATGAGCCGGATGCAATCATGTTGCGTTCGTTCAAACTACACGATGTGCCGGTGGCGAATACAGTCAAGGCGATTGGTCGAGCCGGTGCCGGGGTCAATAATATTCCGCTGGATAAAATGTCCGAACGTGGCATCGTGGTGTTCAATGCGCCGGGTGCCAACGCCAATGCGGTTAAGGAGCTGGTCATTGCCGGCATGTTAATGGCCTGTCGTAACCTGATTGCCGCCTGGCAATACACAGAACAATTAACCGGTAGCGATGAAGAGGTTGAAAAAGCGGTTGAGGCAGGCAAGAAAAAATTTGCCGGTTATGAGCTGCCGGGTAAAACCCTGGGGGTGATCGGGCTGGGTGCAATTGGTGCACAGGTGGCCAATGCGGCAGAAGCCCTGGGTATGAAAGTGATTGGCTATGACCCGTCGATCACCGTACACCATGCATGGCAATTGTCGGCCAGTGTACAAAAAATGGATAGCGCAGATGAACTGTTTGCCGAAGCCGATTTCATCAGTTTTCATGTGCCGCTGATAGATGCGACGCGAAATATGCTGAACGCCAACACCCTGGCTCAGATGAAGCCGGGCGCGGTGGTTCTGAACTTTGCCCGTGATGGCATAGTGAATGACAGCGATATACTGGCGGCTATCAATGCTGGGCAGATTGGTGCTTATGTATGTGATTTTCCCACCACTGAATTACAGGGCAATGACAGGGTGATTACCCTGCCGCATCTGGGCGCCTCGACAATGGAGGCAGAAGACAACTGTGCGATTATGATTGCCGAACAGCTCAAGGATTACCTGCAGAACGGCAATATTCGCAATTCGGTCAATTTCCCTAATATCAAACTGGCTCGTCGCGAAGGCTATCGCCTGGCGATTGCCAATAAAAACCAGCCGGATATGCTGGCAAAAATTTCCCACCAGCTGGGTGAATCGGGCATGAATATCAAACACATGGCGAATGAGTCGCGTAAGGATCTGGCCTATACTCTGATTGATACTGACCTTGAACCGAGCGCGGAAACCCTGACAAAAATCACTGCCATTGACGGTGTGCTATCCGTTAGACTGGTTCAGTGATTGATCTCTTCTAATATTGACCGACTTAATTATGACAGAACAAGATAAACTACGGGGTATACGCAATCAGATTGATGCGATTGATCTGCAGATTCAGGATCTGATTAATCAGCGTGCCGAGTGTGCCCGCCAGGTGGCGGAAATAAAAATTAAGTCGGGTGAAACCGAACACTTCTACCGTGCGGAACGGGAAGCCCAGGTGCTGACAGAAATTAAAAAGCGCAACAGGGGGCCGCTGAGCAATGACGCCATGGCGCACCTGTTTCGTGAAATCATGTCAGCCTGTCTGGCACTGGAACGGCCGATCAAGGTTTCATTTCTGGGGCCTGCAGGCACCTATAACCATGCCGCAGCAAGCAAACATTTTGGTGCATCGATCGAACAGAATCCGGTGGATAATATCGAGGATATTTTTCGCACAGTTGAAACCGGTGAAGCCCATTTCGGCGTGGCGCCGATTGAAAATTCCACCGAAGGCGTTATTTCGCATACCCTGGATTTGCTGATTAACTCATCGCTGCTGATCTGTGGCGAGGTTGATCTGCGGATCCATCATAATCTGATTACGAACGAAACCGATGTAAAATCCATCCATAAAGTGTATTCGCATCAGCAGTCACTGGCGCAGTGTCGACGCTGGCTGGATGCCCATCTGCCGGATGCAGAACACTATGCGGTGCGCAGTAATGCAGAAGCGGTGCGCATGGCGAAACAGGAAAAGGGCACAGCAGCGATTGCCGGGGTGATGGCGGCGGAGATTTATCAGGTGCCGGTACTGCACGCTGACATTGAAGACGAGCCTGACAACACCACACGTTTTATCATAGTGGGGCGTAACCGGGTGCCGGCCAGCGGCAATGATCGCACTTCGCTGCTGGTGACCACCGGGAATAAACCCGGTGCATTGCACCAGTTATTAAAACCATTAGCCGAGCGTGGTATCGGCATGAGCAAAATTGAATCCAGGCCCTCACGCAAAGGGGTGTGGGAATATGTCTTCTTTATTGATATAGAAGGCCATCAGGATGATGAAAAAATTACCCAGGCACTGAAGGAAATTGCTCACGAAACCGCAATGATCCGTATTCTGGGTTCCTACCCTAAAGCCATTCTGAAGTGATCCGATATGTCTGCGAATACCGATAACCAGTTCCTGTCCCTGGCGGCACCCGGTGTGCAGCAACTGCAACCCTATGTGCCGGGTAAACCGGTAGAAGAGCTGGAGCGGGAACTGGGCATCAGCGGTTCGATCAAGCTGGCGTCCAATGAGAACCCGCTGGGTCCGAGTAAGAAAGCGATAGAGGCGGCCGCTTCTATGTTACCCGCTGTTAATTATTATCCCGATGGCGGCGGTTATAAATTGCGCCAGGCGCTGGCGCATAAACACCAGGTGAACATTAATGCGATTACCCTGGGTAATGGTTCGAATGATATTCTCGAGCTGGTGGCGCGGGCGTTTTTAAGTCCACAGCACTCTGCGGTTTTTTCGCAATACGCGTTTGCGGTTTATCCAATTGTCACTCAGGCGATTGGCGCGCGCGCCAATATTGCAGCTGCCTGTGCGGCTGATCATGGCGAGATGCCCTATGGTCATGATCTGGATGCATTGCTTGCGGCGATTGATGACAGCACTCGAGTGCTGTTTATCGCTAACCCCAATAACCCCACCGGCACCTGGTTACAAACCGCAGCCCTGAGCGAGTTTCTGCAAAAGGTGCCATCCCATGTAATCGTGGTGCTGGACGAAGCCTATTATGAATACATGCCGGATAAGTTCAAACCCGACAGTAATGCGCTGTTACAGCAGTTTGATAATCTGATTGTATCTCGCACTTTTTCCAAACTGTACGGGCTGGCGGGGTTGCGCATCGGTTACAGTGTCTCCCATCCACAGGTTGCGGATTTACTCAATCGGGTGCGCCAGCCCTTCAATGCCAATATGCTGGCACAGGCGGCGGCGTTGGCGGCGCTGGGTGATGAGGCGCATGTGGCGGCCAGTGTACAGCTGAATAATCAGGGATTGCAGCAGTTAGCCGAGGGTTTCAGTGCCATCGGGCTGCGTTATATACCGAGTATTGGCAACTTTATAACCGTCGATGTAAAACGTGATGCCTTACAGGTGTACCAGGATCTATTGCGCGAAGGTGTGATTGTGCGTCCGGTGGCCAACTACCAGTTGCCACAGCATCTGCGCATTACGGTTGGCACAGAAGCACAGAATAGCCGTGTACTGCAAGCACTGCACAAGGTGCTGAATTCCGCCGTCTGATATTGATGCGGACAGGTCGTTGATTGTTATTAACCTGTTGAAATTTCGCAGCAGAACAGAAAACACAATAAAACCGCTTAAGAGACGAGTTAATGATTAAACATTTATGTGTAATTGGCGTGGGTTTAATTGGTGGCTCGCTTGCACTGGCGCTGAAAAAAGCCGGTTATGTTGACAAGGTAACCGGCATCGGTCGTAGCCTGCAGAACTTAAAGACCGCGCAACAGCTGTCGGTTATCGATGATTACCAGATCGATTATGCAAGCGCGCTGGCTGATGCGGATATGGTGTTTGTCTCTGTGCCGATTGGTGCCATGGGCGATGTGTTTGCGAAGATCAAAACTCACCTCAAACCCGGCGCCATTATCAGCGATGGTGGCAGTGCCAAGCAGCAGGTGATTGACGCCGCACGTGATGTACTGGGTTCACAGATTAATCAGTTCGTGCCCGGTCATCCAATTGCCGGCACCGAAAAGTCCGGTGCCGAAGCCGCCTTTGATTCACTCTATCAGGATCGTCGAGTCATTCTCACACCACTGAGCGAAAACGCCCGTGCTGATATCGATAAGGTGCGGGCGATGTGGGAAGTGGCCGGTGCAGCGGTGGATGAAATGGATGCACGACACCATGATCTGGTGCTGGCGGGCACCAGTCATCTACCGCATATTCTGGCATTTGCACTGGTGGATTGCCTGAATAAAGTCGAAGACGTGGACGAGATTTTCAAATACGCCGCCGGTGGTTTCAGGGATTTTACCCGTATCGCTTCCAGTGATCCGGTGATGTGGCGTGACATCTGTCTGAGCAATGCGGATGCGATACTGGCGATGATGCAGAACTATCAGCTACAGATCGATGAACTCAAGCAGTGCATAGAGCAGGGTGATGGCGAGTCGATACTGGCTCTGTTTAAAGCGGCGAAAGATGCCCGTGATAACTTCTGCATGTAAACCTTTGTTATTATAACTATCTGGGCATGGCTATCGAGCGATGTCCTCTGCCGGATGGCCGGCTTATCGATAACCCAGCAACACACTCAACGACAGAGAGACGATTATGAAAGCCAGAGCAGCGGTGGCATGGGCGCCGAAAAAGCCCCTTGAGATTGAAGAAGTCGAGGTGATGGGCCCAGGACAGGGTGAGGTGTTGCTGAAAGTGATTGCCTCGGGTGTGTGTCATACCGATGCTTTTACTTTATCCGGCGATGATCCGGAGGGCAGTTTTCCCTGCATTCTTGGCCACGAAGGTGGTTGTGAAGTGGTTGAAGTTGGGCCAGGTGTAAAAAGCCTGCAGGTGGGTGATCATGTTATTCCACTGTACATTCCTGAATGTGGTGAGTGTGAATATTGTAAATCACCCAAAACCAATCTGTGTCAGTCGATCGCCTCCACAGTATGGACCGGTTATATGCCGGACGGCACACGTCGTTTTTCCAAAAACGGCAAGGATATTTTTCATTATATGGGTTGCTCAACGTTTTCCGAATACACCGTGGTGCCGGAAATTGCGCTGGCCAAAATCAATAAGGCGGCACCGCTGGATAAAGTCTGTTTGCTGGGCTGTGGAGTAACCACCGGCATCGGTGCGGTTGTGAATACCGCCAAAGTCGAGCCGGGTTCAACGGTGGCGGTATTCGGTCTGGGTGGCATTGGCCTGTCCTGTATTCAGGGGGCGGTGATGGCAGGAGCAGAACGCATTATCGGGATTGATATTAACCCCGATAAATTCAGGTTTGCAGAGCAGCTGGGCGCTACTGATTTTGTTAATCCCAATGAGATTGATGGATCGTTTGTAGAGTACATGCAGGATACTTTTAACGGTGGCCCCGACTATTCATTTGAATGCATCGGCAATACCCATGTGATGCGTGATGCACTGGAATGTACCCATATGGGCTGGGGTGTGTCCACGGTGATCGGTGTTGCCGGTGCCGGTCAGACCATTGAAACCCGTCCATTTAATCTGGTGGTGGGTCGTACCTGGAAAGGTACGGCTTTCGGCGGTGTAAAAGGCCGCACTGAACTGCCGGGTTATGTGGAGCGTTATATGGCGGGAAAAATCGAGCTGGACAGTCTGGTGACACATACCATGCCCCTGGATGATATTAACCGTGCCTTCGATTTAATGCATAAGGGTGAGAGTATTCGCTCGGTGATTATTTTTTAACCTACTCCCGGACGATCGCAATTCAGTAAGGTGAACGAATAATGCAGAAAATTGAACGTATTAAAGAATTCGGCGGTTACCTGAACCGCTACCGACATGCATCAAGCAGCTGTCATTGTGAAATGACGTTTTCTGTTTACCTGCCACCTCAGGCCGCAGAGCACAAGGTGCCGGCGCTTTACTGGTTGTCGGGTCTCACCTGTAGCGATGACAATGCCCGGGTTAAGGCGGGTGCACAGCGTTATGCAGCCGAGCAGGGAATCGCGCTGGTATTTGCAGATACCAGCCCGCGTGGCGATGAGGTTGCCGATGAGAAAGATCGATATGATCTGGGACAGGGTGCCGGTTTCTATGTGAATGCCACCCAGCCGCCCTGGTCAGCGCATTATCAGATGTATGATTATATCAATACAGAATTACCCGCCTTGCTGGAAAAAAATCTGCCGCTACTGCCCGGGGTAAAATCCGTTAGCGGTCATTCAATGGGCGGCCACGGTGCATTGGTCAGTGCACTTAAAAACCCGCAGGCCTATCGTTCGGTGTCTGCATTTTCACCGATCTGTAACCCTGTGCATTGCGACTGGGGCAAAGGCTGCTTCTCTGCTTATCTGGGTGAAGATGTGAATCAGTGGCAGGCTTATGATGCCACTGAATTAATCAAAGCGGGTGCCCGGGTCGGGGAGATTTTAATTGATCAGGGTACGGCGGACGAGTTTTATGATGAAGGCCAGTTGTTACCTGAAAATTTGCAACAGGCCTGTGACGCAGCAGCTCAGCCGCTGAAGCTGCGACTGCAGGACGGCTATGACCACAGCTACCATTTTATTGCCAGTTTTATTGGTGAGCACATTGCCTTTCACGCCAGCGCATTACATCAGCGCTGATGTAATGCGCTGCTGACGTAAACCTCAGGCACTGAGCCTGTTCGCGTCAGTGTTTAACTCTGCTGTCTGTTGCTGCATCCCGTCAATCACCGAGCTGATAATCTGCGCCAGCAGTTCTATATCATTCATGGTAAAGCTCATCGGCAAACGCAGGTCACAGGCACTGGAAATAATGCCCGCGGTATTATGCATGGCCGGTGTTTGCTCAAATGAATATTGCCAGTTACGAAAATCCCGCGCATTGTCATTGGTGCCGAAGATCTGGATTTTGACGCCCAGCTCGGCGCAACGCTTTACAAACTCGCTGACCTGTTCATCATTAAAATTTAGCAGATTAAACTGCAGGCTGTCGCCAACATGTTCAGCGGCATCCACCGGTTGTGGAATATTAATCGCACTGTTCTCGTGCAGCAGCTCAACCAGTCGCTGATGTTTTTGCTTGTAGGATGCGATGCGTTCATCAATCAGCTCTATCTGTGGACGCAGGATGGCCGCACTGAGATTGTTCATGCGTAAACTAAAGTTGGGTACCTGCAGTTTGATTTCTTCAAACAGGCTGTCATCCATGGGGCGTGACAGGTGTTTTTTATACAGGTTTTCATAGGAACCCGCTGCCAGTATGCAGTAGGCCGCCAGGCGGTCATTGTCGGTGGCAATAAAGCCGCCTTCACCGGCGTTGAGCATCTTATGGCTCTGTGCACTGTAGCAGGCGATTTCACAGTGATGGCCGACAAAGTTGCTTTCATCTGTGCCCTGCGGGTTCCAGCGTTTTCCCAGACCGTGTGCACAGTCTTCAATCAGGCGAATGCCATTGGCATCGCACAGTGCCTGGATTTTATCCAGCTCTGCTACATGTCCACGCATATGCGAGAGAATAAAATAGTTTACATCCGGGTTGTCTTTAATTTGCTGTTCGAAATGTTGCAGATCGATTACATATTGATCATTGCATTCAACATATACCGGAATCGCATTGGCATGCACAATGCTGCTGGGCACGGCAGTAAAGGTGAATGCATTGGTAAATACTTTGTCATTGGGCTGCACACCCATTGCCTTGAGTGCAATAAACATTGCGCTGCCGCAGGAGTTAACCGCGATAACATATTTGTGGCCGGTGTACTCGCTTAAAGCCAGTTCCAGTTTGGATACTTCGCTGTGTTCTGCGTGGGGGGAGTCATCGCCGTCGAAATTGATGTCGTTGTCGATGTGGCCGTAGCGATACAGCATGCCGTTTTTAAGAAGGTTAACGGCGTTTTCAATGCCGCTTTCAGGAATAGGGTTGGGTACATCAAAATTTTTGCTGAACTTCATTCTGCAACCTGTTTTTATGAAATTGCAGGGCATTATATCATGATGAAGTGCGAATTTGTTTTCGTCTCTGGTTCGTCGCGGGTTCGTCTCTGGGCTTATGTGCCGATTGTATGTCGTGACTAAAGTCTGTGGGACTGAGGTATTCGCCAGTTGTGGTGAGTGTGGTGTATTCCTGCTGTATCTGTTTGATTAATGGTTGCAGCGAAGTTGTGCGGGTGTACAGGTTACTGTTAGCTTGCGCGCTGAGCGTTTCGAGTTGCATTGCCATAGTCGACAGTGATTCAGCGCCAATATTCAGGCTGCTGGATTTGATGCTGTGGGCGTGACGCTGCAGCTCTACATATTGTTGCTGTTCAAGCAGTGCCGGCATGGCGCTAATCAGTTGATCGGACTGCTCAATATAGGCACTGACCAGCTGTTCGAATACTTCGCCCAGCAGGTTCTGCAGCTGGACAAGCGTGTCAAAATTAATCTGCTGCTGGGGCATATCTGGCTTTACTATTATTGCTGGTCGTTGTTACTAAACAGTATAGTGGCTGTAAAGTGTAGTCATTTGCGCTAATTAGAGACTGATTTGTTCCGTGCTTTAATGCAATAAAATACTTTAATAAATGCAAATAACATACTGTAAATAAAGGTTAAATATAAGCAATATCCTGATGTAAATGTGTGCCCGAGCGCAGCATGCGGCGGGTTGTCACTCTGTCATAAATTGTCACATTTCTGTAACACAGCCGGATTACACTCTGCGCCATGAAACAGAAACTACTGCAGTCACAATATAATCAACGGGCTCTCAAGGATCGTCTGGCGAGGTATTTTGTCTCGCTCGGTGGGGTGAGTGTCATAATTGCCATTATGCTGATCTTCTTCTATCTGCTGAGCGTGGTTGTACCCATGTTCGAGTCGGCTGATGTGGAGCAGCGCTATCAGTATGCCGCGCCCGGTGATGGCAAAACCCTGCTGCTTGGCATGGAAGAACAGGGCACCATGGCGGTACGTTTTACTGAGCAGGGTGAAGCGATCTTCTTTGACACCGCAACGGGTGACATTAACCTGCAGCAAAAGCTGCCCGTTAATTCACCCATCAGCAGTGTTGCATCCAGCCTTGATCGCATAGTACTGGGTCTGGCAGATGGCACTGCATTGATTGTCAAATATGTATTTGAAGTCAGTTACCCGGATAACCAGCGTACGCTGACGCCGCAACTGGAGTATCCACTGGGTGAACAGGCATTGCTGCTGGACGAGTCGGCTCAGCCAATCGAGAAAATCACTTTCCAGATTACTTCCGACACGGTGGGTCTGGCCGGTGTAACCGCAGACAAACGCCTGCTGTTTGTGCGTTACAGCAAAGAAACCTCGTTTATCAGCGAAGAGGTTACTATTGAACTGGATACCCGTGTTGAACAACAGTTTTCTACGGCGATTTCCGATATCGCGCTGAAGCCGGACCTTGATCATTTATATGCCGCATCAGCTGATGGCATTCTGCTGGACTACCAGATCAACCAGCAGGGTATAGAGCTGACGCCGAGAGAAATTCCCTTTGAGCAGTCGATTACGCAGTTAAAGTTACTACTGGGTGGTAACTCACTGCTGGTGGGTTTGCAAAACGGCGAGGTACAGCAGTGGATGCAGGTAAGAACCGAGGTGGGGCGAGAGCTGACCTTTATTCGCAATTTTCACGAAGAGCTGATCTCGGTTGAGAATATCGAGACCGAGCAACGCCGTAAAGGCTTTGCGGTGGCCGACCGTCAGGGTGGCATTACGCTGTACTATTCAACCTCGCAGCGCACCCTGGCACACATTAATACCGCATCAACTCGAATTTACGAAATGGCCTGGTCTGCGCGGGCTGAACACCTGCTGGCGGTTGATGAGAATGACCGGCTGTATTTCTACCATGTTGATAATGAATATCCGGAAGTATCCTGGGATGTGCTCTGGGGTAAGGTCTGGTATGAAGGCTATGACGAGCCGGACTACATCTGGCAGTCGTCTGCTTCCACCAATGAGTTCGAGCCCAAGTTCAGCCTGGTGCCGTTATCTTTCGGTACCCTGAAGGCGGCGTTCTATGCGATGTTGTTTGCGGTGCCAGTGGCCATACTGGGGGCAATGTTTACCGCGCAATTTATGGCGCCGAAAATGCGCCAGACGGTTAAACCCTCGATTGAAATCATGGAGGCACTGCCCACGGTTATCCTGGGTTTTCTTGCCGGTTTATGGCTGGCACCCTATGTAGAGGCGCATCTGGCCGGGGTATTCGCGCTGCTGCTGTTATTACCCATCGCCTTTATTCTGTTTGCGGCACTGTGGATGCTGGTACCGAATAAATCGGTGTTTGAAGGCTGGGAAGCAGCACTGCTGATTCCGGTGGTGCTGTTGCTGATCTGGCTGGCGACCACTATGAGTGTGCCACTGGAACACCTGTTCTTCGACGGTGATATGCGCAAATACATGAGTAACGAATGGGGTCTGACCTACGATCAGCGTAACTCACTGGTGGTTGGTCTGATTATGGGCTTCGCGGTTATCCCTACTATTTTTTCGATTGCCGAAGATGCACTGTTCAGTGTGCCGCAGCACCTGATTCGTGGTTCACTGGCACTGGGCGCGAGTCGCTGGCAAACCATGTTGCGGGTGGTGATTCCTGCTGCCAGCCCGGCATTGTTCTCAGCGGTAATGATGGGCTTTGGTCGTGCCGTAGGTGAAACCATGATTGTGTTGATGGCCACCGGTAATACGCCGTTAATGGATATGAGTATTTTTCAGGGTATGCGTACCCTGGCGGCGAATATTGCAGTGGAAGTGCCAGAGGCAGAAGTTGCCAGTACCCATTACCGTATCCTGTTCCTGGCTGCACTGATTTTATTTTTGTTTACCTTCATCTTTAATACGTTCGCAGAAGTGATTCGTCATCGTCTGCGTAAAAGGTATAGTGGTTTATGATTCGCCAATGGTTTAAAAGCGGTACCCCCTGGATCTGGCTCAACGCGGGCGCGGTGAGTATTGCGCTGGTGGCTGTGTTCGGTCTGTTATTGTTGATTATGGTGCGTGGCATGAGCCATTTCTGGCCAGCGAATGTACATGCCTTTCACTTTGCAAATGCTGAACAGTCGATGACCGTGATTGCCGAAGAGGTGGAAAAAGAAACCCTGCAAGCAAGCGCCGTTCCGAATATTCAGCAGACAGAAGGTGAAGTTACGCGTTATCTGGTGAAGACCGGCAATCGCGATATTCTGGGCAGTGATTTTAAATGGATCTATGACACAGACTTACAGGGTCGTGACCTGCCGCAGGATGTGATGGTGCTGGAGCGCATCGAATGGGGTAATTTTTATGGTTACCTTACCGCAGTATATGAAAACGGACAGCAGGTAGCAGACGCAGAGTCACTCTGGTCCGAGTTTAAACAACGCCTGCAACGGGTGAGCGATATTCGTGAGCAATTACTACACCTGGAAAAAAGTGAAATCGGTTCGATTAACTACCAGATTGAACAATTACGTCTGAAACAAAAAAGCCTTGAGCTGGATAATGCACTCACCGACAATGCATTACAGGAAATTGAACAGGAACGTCAGGCGCTTGATAGTGAATACCAGGTTTTATTAAAACAAACTGCAGAACTGTATCAGCAGATTAATCGTGACAGCATTCGCGCCAGGGTGATGGATGGCAGTGAAGTGACCATTGCCATGGAAAAAATCATCAAGGCATGGCAACCCAATAAAATGAGCGTGCTGGATAAGCTGGGCTTTTACTTTGCTGCACTGAGTGACTTTATTACTGAAGATCCCCGTGAGGCCAATACTGAAGGCGGTATTTTTCCAGCGATTTTCGGCACGGTGATGATGGTGTTACTGATGTCGGTTATGGTGACGCCACTGGGAGTGATTGCCGCAGTGTATCTGCGTGAATATGCACGACAGGGTGTGCTGGTGCGTACCATTCGTATTGCCGTAAATAACCTGGCCGGTGTGCCATCCATTGTTTACGGTGTGTTTGGTCTCGGTTTCTTTGTCTATTTCCTTGGTGGTAATCTGGATCAGTTGTTCTACAAGGAAGCGCTGCCATCACCTACTTTTGGCACCCCCGGCTTGCTCTGGTCATCATTAACCCTGGCACTGCTGACACTGCCGGTGGTGATTGTATCCACCGAGGAAGGCCTGTCGCGTATACCCCGTGCGTTACGTGAAGGCAGTCTGGCGCTTGGCGCAACCCAGATCGAAACCCTGTGGCGGGTAGTTCTGCCCATGGCCAGCCCGGCTATTATGACCGGTTTAATACTGGCTATTGCCCGCGCAGCAGGCGAGGTGGCACCATTGATGCTGGTGGGCGTGGTCAAACTGGCACCGAGTTTGCCACTGGATGGCAATGCGCCTTTCCTGCATCTTGAACGTAAATTTATGCACCTCGGGTTTCACATTTACGATGTGGGCTTCCAGAGCCCGAATGTCGAGGCTGCAAGACCACTGGTTTATGCCACCGCATTTTTACTGGTGGTCGTGATTGTTGCGCTTAATCTGAGTGCGATTAATTTACGTAATCGGTTGCGGGAAAAATACCGCGCACTGGATAACTGATAGAGCATAAGTATCGAGAATGAGGCGAGGCTGATTGTCGCCCATAATCGACTGAAACATTTTATACACAACGCGAACACCTGAAGCGAATGCTCAGGCAGGCGGGGAACTGAAATATGGTAACAATAGCAACGCAACAAAAGGTCGATAACGTCAACAGCAGCAAGCATAAGGCTGATGAGGTCTGTTTGAGCGTGAAGGACCTTAATCTTTATTATGGTGAGGCGCAGGCGCTCAATGGCGTGAGTTTTGATATGAAAAAAAATCATGTCACTGCCTTTATCGGCCCCAGTGGTTGCGGTAAATCGACACTGCTGCGCTGCTTTAACCGCATGAATGATCTGATCGATAATGTACGCGTTGAAGGTGAGATTATCCTGGATGGGCATAATATTCTTCACCCTGAGGTTGATGTTACCGCACTTCGTCAGAAGGTGGGTATGGTGTTTCAGAAGCCCAATCCATTTCCCATGAGCATCTTCGAAAATGTGGCCTATGGTTTGCGCCTGCAGGGCATAAACAAACGCCGTGTACTCGAAGAGAAAGTGGAGTGGGCGCTAAAAGGTGCTGCACTGTGGGATGAAGTAAAAGACCGTCTGGATCAAAGCGCGCTGGGTATATCCGGTGGTCAGCAACAACGTATCGTGATTGCACGGGCGATTGCCATCGAACCGGAAATCCTGTTACTGGATGAACCGGCTTCTGCACTGGACCCGATTTCAACGCTTAAAATTGAAGAACTGATTTACGAACTAAAATCGAAATACACAATTCTTATTGTTACTCATAATATGCAGCAGGCGGCACGTGTATCAGACGAAACCGCATTTATGTATATGGGTGATATGGTTGAGTTTGGCGATACCAATACCATTTTTACCAACCCTGGAATGAAACAGACCGAAGACTATATTACCGGTCGCTATGGCTAGGCAACACGATTTTCAACCCACGGGCTATCGGCTTGACTAACAGAATTTGAGGTACACATATGGAAACAGGAACTACAAGTCAGCATATATCACATAAATTCGATGAGGAAATGGAAAGCCTCAGGAACAAGGTGATGAAAATGGGCGGCCTGGTTGAGAAACAGATCGCCGCCGCTATCGATGCATTACAGCACATGGATTCAGCTGCCGCGGACAAAATTATCCTGCGCGATCATAAGGTGAATGCGCTGGAAGTGGCGATTGATGAAAAGTGCACGCGCATCCTCGCTAAACGCCAGCCCGCTGCATCGGATTTACGTATGGTGATCGCGGTGATAAAAACCATTACAGATCTGGAGCGGATCGGTGATGAGGCGGAAAAAATTGCCAAAATGGCATTGCACATTTCCGAGCATGAGAGTCACTTCAGTTCGCGTTACGCCGGTATTCGTCACCTGGGTGAGCACGTTAAGCGCATGGTACACAATGTGCTGGATGCATATGCAAGGCTCGACGTTGATGCGGCCTTACAGGTTGTGCGTGACGATGATGAGGCCGACTCTGAATACCGTGATTTGATGCGCATGCTGATGACCTATATGATGGAGGACCCGCGTACGATTTCTGAAGTGTTTGATGTGGTCTGGGCAGCCCGTGCACTGGAACGCATCGGCGATCATGCTAAAAATATTGGCGAATACGTGATTTATCTGGTGAAGGGCAAGGATGTTCGTCATCTTGACCTGGAAGAAATCGAAAAAGACATAATGTCATAAGCTGTCATCATACCGTCATAACAGTGTAGTTTAATTATAATATGAAACATGCATCTATTTTAATTGTTGAAGATGATCCTGATATTCAGGACATGCTTAACTATTCATTGTTGCCCGATGGTTATACACTGTATTCAGCCCTGACCGTTCGTGACGGCTGGGATATTATCGAGAAGAAGCCGGTTGATCTGGTACTGCTCGACTGGATGTTACCGGACAACAGCGGTATTGATCTTCTGCATAGAATTCGTAAATACCATTCGGTTTTGCCGGTGATTATGATTACTGCCAGGGCAGAGGAAGAAGACCGCATTCTGGGGCTGGATGTCGGTGCTGATGATTACATTACCAAGCCCTTTTCGGTTCGTGAACTCAAATCACGAATCCAGGCGGTATTGCGTCGCTCCATGCCGGACGAGCAACCGATTAAAATCGGTGAGTTATTCCTCGACCCGGTTAGTCAGCGGGTTAAGATTGGGGATAATGCTCTCGATCTGTCGCCCACTGAATTTAAATTGCTACATTATTTTATGGGGCACCCAGACCGTGTCTTTTCTCGTAGTCAGTTGCTGGACCAGGTCTGGGGCACCGGCGTATACGTGGAAGAGCGTACCGTCGATGTGCATATTCGCCGTTTGCGCAAACAGCTGGAACCCTATAGCCTGGCGGCATTGTTGCAAACCGTTCACGGCAGTGGTTACCGCTTTTCGAGACTCTAATGACCAGCAGTCTGCGCCGTGAAATAGAATTACTGCTGGCATGGATTGTACTGTTGCTGATTCTGGGTGGCCTGCTTGATCAGCTTCAACTGGTTCTTCTGCTGGGGATGTTCGTTTATATTTTCTGGACGCTGTTTAATCTGAATCGCCTGACCCGTTGGCTCAGCAAACCATCCAAACACACCCCGGATACATTTGGTGTATGGGATGAGGTTTATTACCAGCTCTATCATCTGTACCGTCGTCAACGTAAAGCACGTCGTCGCCTGGCCTCAATTCTGAACCGCTTTAAAACTTCGACCCAGGCCTTGCCCTATGCCACGATTGTGCTCAATGAGATCAACGAGATCGAATGGTTTAACCCGGCCGCGCAGCAACTGTTTGATTTTCACAGTTCGCTGGATGTGGGGCAGCGCATCGATAATTTAATTCGCCAGCCTGAGTTTGTGCGCTACCTGGCACAGCGTGACTTCGACAAACCACTTGAGTTTGAATATGACCAGCTCAGCGTGTTACTCAATATAACGCCCTACGGTGGCGGCCAGTATTTACTCAGTGCACGTGATGTGACCCAGCAGCACCAGCTGAATGAAATGCGCAGGGATTTTATTTCCAATGCATCCCATGAGTTACGTACTCCCTTAACGGTAATTTCCGGCTATGTAGAAAGCCTGATGGACGGCGTTGAAGATCAGTCAATCTCCATGCCGCTGAATAAAATTCAGCAACAGACCCAGCGCATGGAAAATATTGTTGCCGAGTTAATCGATCTGGCAAAACTTGAGTCTTCATCCATGGTGGATGACCCGGTGTTGATTGATAGCAGGGCGTTGCTTGATGATGTGTATAACGAAGCGCTTGAACTGTCCGGCGGTCGTCATACCATCTTGTTAAATTATACGCCGATCACCATCAGTGGTAACTATGCAGAGCTGCGAATGGCGATTTCCAATCTGCTGACCAACGCGATTCGTTACACGCCTGACGGTGGCTCGATCGAACTGTTTTCCAAACAGGATTTCAATGCCAGCTGCCTGTGTGTGAAGGACAACGGCACGGGTATAGATTATGAACATATACCCCGGCTCACCGAACGTTTTTACCGAGTTGACGAAGGGCGCTCCAGAGAACAGGGTGGAACCGGCCTGGGACTGGCGATTGTTAAACAGGTGCTGGATCGTCATGGTGGTCACCTGCGTATAGACTCAAAACTCGGCCGTGGCAGTGAATTCTGCTGCTGTTTTCCGCATCTTCACTAAATTGTAACAATTGCGTCAACTTGTGTTCACAATCATGGCACAAAATGTTCACACTTAATTTAAATCTGGAGTAAGACAGAATGAAACTTAAAAGCATTGTATCAACTCTCGGCGCGGCCATTCTGGGGGCAAGCCTTTGTACCTCAGTAGCTGTTGCGGCGGTGAGTGTTGATAAAAACATCCCTGAATATAAACCAACCAGTGGTATTTCCGGTAACTTTTCCAGCGTAGGTTCAGATACACTGGCAAACCTGATGACACTGTGGGCGGAATCATTCAAGCGCTTTTATCCCAATGTTAATATCCAGATTCAGGCCGCCGGTTCATCTACCGCGCCACCCGCACTGACAGAAGCGACAGCGAATGTTGGCCCCATGAGTCGTAAAATGAAAGACAAGGAAATTGCCGCATTTGAAGACCGCTACGGTTATAAGCCAATGGCGATTCCGGTTGCTATCGACGCACTGGCGGTTTATGTCAATAAAGATAACCCGATCAAGGGCATGAGCATTGCTGATGTGGATGCGATTTTCTCATCAACTCGTAAGTGTGGCGGTAGCAATGATGTGACTCGCTGGGGTGATCTGGGCCTGACGGGCGCCTGGGCTGGCCGTGATATCCAGATTTTCGGTCGTAACTCGGTTTCAGGCACTTACGGTTATTTCAAGAAAGTGGCGCTGTGCAAGGGTGACTACAAAAACGGTGTTAATGAGCAGCCTGGCTCGGCGTCTGTAGTACAGGCCGTGACCAGCTCAATGAATGCAATCGGTTACTCTGGTATCGGTTATAAAACCTCCGGCGTACGTGCAGTGCCTTTAAGCAAGAAAGTCGATGGCAAGTATATTGAAGCATCTGCAGAAAATGCAGTGACCGGTGCCTACCCGCTGTCACGCTTCCTCTATGTATATGTTAACAAGCATCCGAATAAGCCACTGTCACCAATCGACAAGGAGTTTATCAAGCTGGTGCTGTCACAGCAGGGTCAGGAAGTGGTTATTAAGGATGGCTACATTCCACTACCTGAAAAAGTTGTGCTGAAGTATCTGTCTGAACTGTAATGTAAATAGCAGTACGACCTGGTAGTTTAAAAAGAGCCACATAAGTGGCTCTTTTTTATGTGCTGGACGCACGGTATTTTGCGGTAGGCAGGAAGTCTGGAGTGAGAGCTGTCTAAAAAGAAAACGCGAACAACGCACTAAAGTGCAGGAGCACTTTGAACGTGCGAATGCACGGCCCGAAGGGTGAGCACAGGATGTGCGGAATAAATGAGCGCGAATAAACGCAAATTTTTATGTAGGCCAGAGAAAACGCCAACACGTCGAAACCTGTAAGCCTTTATCGCGTCTATTCGCGTTGTTAGCGTTCATTTGCGTTTTCTTTTTAAGTCCAGCCGGGGCTGGTTGGGTGGCTTTGTATGCTAATCCGGTTGATCCGGCAGCTATTAAGTACTTGTCTTATACGGTAAAGCATGGCATCCACAGCCCCAGGTCATTCCATCGTGCGCATCAATCAGGTTAAAATAACCGATTGACTGACAACTAGCGAAACCCCATGTCTCAAACTGATTACATTGTACAACCCGGCGGGCAGCTGAGCGGTAGCTTCAGGGTGCCCGGAGATAAATCCATTTCCCACCGTTCCATCATGTTCGGCTCGATTGCCGACGGCACCACCCATGTCAGCGGTTTCCTGCAGGGCGAAGACAGCCTCAATACCCTGCGTGCGTTTCGTGCCATGGGGGTGGAGATTGATGGCCCCACGGCGGAGGGTGAAGTGACCATTCAGGGCGTGGGCATTGATGGCCTGAAGCCGCCTGCAGCACCGATTGATCTGGGGAATTCCGGCACCTCGATCCGCCTGATGTCCGGCCTGCTGGCCGGGCAGGCGTTTGATGTTGAGTTGCGCGGTGACCGTTCCTTGTCAAAACGGCCGATGAAGCGGGTCACCGAGCCTCTGGCGCTGATGGGGGCCAGAATCGACACCGCAGAGGGCGGCAAACCACCGCTCAGGGTGCACGGTGGTTCTAAAATGCAGGGTATTGATTACGCCATGCCGATGGCCAGTGCGCAGGTGAAAAGCTGCCTGTTGCTGGCGGGTATGTATGCCAGCGGCACGACCTGTGTGACAGAGCCTGCCACCACCCGTGATCACACTGAACGTATGCTGAATGCTTTTGCTTATCCGGTGGAGACCCAGGGTAATCGTATGTGTATTACTGGTGGTGGTCGACTTAGTGCCTGTGATATCGATGTGCCGGCAGATATCTCCTCGGCGGCATTTTTTCTGGTGGCCGCTAGCATTGCAGAAAACTCGGATATTACGCTGCAGCACGTCGGGGTAAATCCGACCCGAACCGGTGTGATTGATATCCTCAAGCTGATGGGGGCGAATATTGAATTAAATAACCAGCGCATGGTGGGCGGTGAACCGGTCGCTGATATCCGCGTGCGCAGTGCGAAACTTCAGGGCATCGCCGTGCCAGAGGCGCTGGTACCACTGGCGATTGATGAATTTCCCGCGCTGTTTGTCGCCGCCGCCTGTGCCGAAGGCACGACAGTGGTCACCGGTGCCGAAGAATTACGGGTCAAGGAGTCGGACCGCATTCAGGTGATGGCGGACGGTCTGCAGGCCATCGGTGTGGATGCCACACCCACGGAAGACGGCATGGTGATCAATGGCGGGCCGATTGCCGGTGGCCAGGTACACAGCCGCGATGATCACCGCATTGCAATGGCCTTTACCATGGCGGGATTACGTGCCAGCGCGCCGATTACCATTGAAGACTGCGCCAACGTGAACACCTCGTTTCCCGACTTTATCGGGCTGGCGAGTCGCGCCGGCATACAGGTGGCGATTGCCTAGCGGTCGATCCAGCTGACCAGCCATAACCATTAACAAAAATAAGGTTCATACATTGAGCACACAGGTTACACAGACACAGATTCCGGTGATTACCATCGACGGCCCCAGCGGGGCCGGCAAGGGCACCATTGCCCAACTACTGGCCAGTGAGCTGGGCTTGCATATTCTCGACAGTGGCTCGCTGTATCGCCTGACAGCGCTGGCTTCACTTAATGATCAGGTAGCGCTGGAAGACGAGGCCGCCATGAGCCAGGTGGCGGCGGAGCTGGACGTAGTTTTCAAGCCCACAGATACCGGCCTGCAGATTCTGCTGCGTGGCGAGGATGTCAGTGAGGCCATCCGCGCCGAAGAGATCGGCATGCGCGCCTCCCGCGTGGCAGCGATCAGTGCGGTGCGGGATGCGCTTTTACAGCGCCAGCGCGACTTTCTGGCAGCGCCGGGGCTGGTGGCGGATGGCCGCGATATGGGCACTACGGTGTTCCCGGATGCGCCGTTAAAGGTGTTTATGACCGCATCCGCTGAAGAAAGGGCTGAACGGCGCTATAAGCAGTTGAAAGCCAAGGGAATAAATGCTAATATCGCCGCCCTTGTGGCTGACTTGAAAGCCCGGGACGAGCAAGATGCAAATCGCGCAGTGTCGCCGCTTAAGCCCGCTGATGACGCTATTTTGCTGGATACCACCGAGATGAGTATTCAGCAGGTAACAGAAAAGCTGCTTGAACTGGCCAGGCAACGCCTTGGTAAACCATCGAACGCTTAGGTGCTTACGCTCAAGCTAACCTCTAACAGGTGAGCGTAAGTGATGTTTAACAATAACCCTGTATTGCCCAGCCGCCTTATTCACTTCGGCTAATCCACCGGCATTACAGTTGAAATCTATGGAAATTCTTATGTCTGAATCTTTTGCTGAACTCTTTGAACAGAGCCTACAAGAAACCGAAATGAACACCGGTACCATCGTGACAGGTACTGTTGTTGATATCTCCGGTGGTTACGTGACCGTTGCAGCGGGTCTGAAATCTGAAGGTGTTATCCCTGAATCACAGTTTATGAGCGATGGTACGCTTGAAGTTCAGGTTGGCGATGAAATTGAAGTTGTTCTGGAAGCGGTTGAAGACGGCTGGGGCGAAACCCGCCTGTCTCGTGATAAAGCCAAGCGCGCCAAGGCCTGGATCAAGCTGGAAGCAGCGCATGATGCAGAAGAGATCATTACCGGTATTATTACAGGTAAGGTTAAAGGTGGCTTTACGGTTGAGCTGGGTGATATCCGTGCCTTCCTGCCGGGCTCACTGGTTGATGTACGTCCAGTACGCGACACCTCTTACCTCGAAGGTAAGGAACTCGAGTTTAAAGTTATTAAGCTGGATCAGAAGCGTAACAACGTGGTGGTTTCACGTCGTGCCGTGGTTGAGTCTGAATACAGTGCAGAGCGCGAAGAGCTGCTGGATAGCCTGGAAGAAGGCAAGACCGTTAAGGGTATCGTGAAGAACCTGACCGATTACGGCGCCTTCCTGGATCTGGGTGGCATCGATGGTCTGTTGCACATCACCGATATGGCGTGGAAGCGCGTTAAACACCCATCTGAAATCGTTGAAGTGGGTCAGGAAATTGAAGTTGTGGTTCTTAAGTTTGATAAAGACCGCAACCGTGTTTCTCTGGGTCTTAAGCAACTGGGTGAAGACCCATGGGCCGCAATTGCCAAGCGCTACCCAGAAGGTTCACGCCTGTCTGGTAAGGTTAGCAACATCACTGATTACGGTTGTTTCGTTGAGATCGAAGACGGTGTTGAAGGTCTGGTGCACGTATCTGAAATGGACTGGACTAACAAGAACGTTAATCCGGCCAAGGTTGTTACATTAGGCGATGAAGTTGAAGTAATGATTCTGGATATCGACGAAGAACGTCGTCGTATTTCTCTGGGTATGAAGCAGTGTTCTGCTAATCCATGGGATGAGTTCGGTGCAACCCATAACAAGGGTGACAAGGTATCTGGCAAGATCAAGTCAATCACTGACTTCGGTATCTTTGTTGGCCTGGACGGCGGCATTGACGGCCTGATTCACCTGTCTGACCTGTCATGGGATTCAACTGGTGAAGATCTGGTTCAGAACTACAATAAGGGTGACGAACTGGAAGCGGTTGTACTGTCGATTGATCCTGAGCGTGAGCGTATCTCGCTGGGTGTCAAGCAGATGGAACAGGATCCATTCTCTAACTTCGTAGCCGCCAACGGCAAGGGTGCGCTGGTTAAGGGCGTTATCACTGAAGTCGACGCCAAAGCCGCTATAATTGACCTGGGTGATGGTATTGAAGGCACACTGCGTGCATCTGAACTGTCTCGTGATCGTGTTGAAGATGCGCGTTCTATCCTCAAAGAGGGTGAAGAGATTGAAGCCAAGTTTATTGGTGTAGATCGCAAGACACGCACTATCAACCTGTCAATTAAAGCCAGGGATGCTGATGACGAAGCACAGGCTATTAAGGAGTACGCGTCTGACTCAGCACCTGCCGCAACGACCCTGGGCGATCTGTTGAAAGAGCAAATGGATGCGAATAATGACTAGGTAACTTATTCAGCATATTATGTAGTTTTTTCAGCGGCTTAGGTGACAAAGCTGGATTCGTTACTATAATATGCTGATAAGTTACTAACATATGCAGTGTGGTCAGGGATGACCGCTGTATTTAAACGGGGAACATAAAATGTCGGGTGAAGTCGTAACCAGAGCGATGATGAAGTCAGAGCTGATCGAATTGATGGCGCGAAAGCAGAACCATCTGGCTTACAAAGATGTAGAACTGGCCGTTAAAAGCCTGCTGGAGCAGATGTCAGAAGCACTGGCAACCGGCGAACGTATTGAAATACGTGGTTTTGGCAGTTTCAGCCTGCATTTCAGACCGCCCAGATCAGGACGTAACCCTAAAACCGGTGACTCCGTGTCGTTGCCCGGTAAATATGTACCTCATTTCAAGCCTGGTAAGGAATTACGTGAACGGGTTAATGACTCGTTAAAAAAACAGCAGTAAGCTGTGGATTGTCAGGCATTAACAGGTCAACCACTGGGCCAACCACTGGATACAGCAGCCGATTAATCCCATGAAACGCTTTATAAGTTTGCTCGTATCTATACCTCTAATTTTAGTGATTGCCGCATTTACCTTTAAAAATGCGCAGCTGGTCACTGTCGATTTATTCACATTTCAGCTGGATTTACCCCTTACCGTTATCTTACTGATTGCGATGCTAATCGGTGTCATTCTGGGTTATTCCATTAACCTGTTTACATTACTCAGTCAAAAAAGAACAATACGTCGTTTACAGCGCAAGAAAGAAACACTGCAGGGCTTATCCGGTGTTTTGCACAAATCTGGAAAATGACCTGAAAAACTAACTGATGACAGACTTTCTGCATATCAACTCCACAGTAGACTGGCTTGTGGTTCTACTGCCTGTGATGGGCTTTCTACTGGGCTATGTGATCTCCCGGCGCCGACTGCGCAAACAGAAAAAGAAACTTCGCTTCTCCAATGACTATTTTCAGGGTCTGAACTACCTGTTGAATGACCAGCAGGACAAGGCGCTGGATATCTTTATCGAGCTGGTGGAAACCGACTGGGAAACCATCGATACCAGTCTGGCCCTGGGGGCAATTTTCCGCCGTCAGGGAGAGATCGACAAAGCCATTAAACTGCACCAGAATCTGCTCGCCAGACCATCCTTGCCTGTTGAGTACAAATCCACTGTACTGATATCCCTGGCCAAGGATTACCTGCAGGCGGGCTGGCTGGATCGGGCAGAGGGCCTGTTCAAGCAGGTGGTGGTGGATGAGGAATACAGCGAGGAAGCGCAGAAATGCCTGATGAGCATTTATGAGAGCGAGCAGGAATGGGATCAGGCGATCAATATCGCGATTCGTTACCAGCGCCGCGGAGACAGCCGCCTGAACCGGGTGATTGCCCAGTATTACTGCGAACTAAGTCAGCAGATGATTGCGCAACAGGATTACCAGGAAGCCGAGTCACTCGCCACCCAGGCGCTGAATGTGGACAAAAACTGTGTGCGCGCGTCGATTATGCTGGCGGATCTGGCAATAAATCGTGGTCGTCTGCAAAAGGCGATCCGTTTTCTGCGCCAGGTGGAACAGCAGGATATCCAGATGTTTCCGCTGGTGATCAAGCGGCTGCTGCAATGCTATCGCAATCTGTCCAGCCTGCCCAGGGCGCTGGCCTATCTGCAGTCGATTGATCGCAAATACCCGGAACTGCCCTTGCTGGATCAGCTGGTGCCGCTGATTGAAGAACTTCATGGTAATGAGGAAGCCATGCAGTACCTGTCTGATGCCGCCAGCCGACAGCCCTCACTGAGCGCGTTAAAGGCCCTGGTGGATGCACAAATTAAACAACCCGCAGGTCAGCAGCGGGATTATAGCGAAACGATTATTCCCGGCGTGGTGAATGCCATTATCGCCAGGCACCATGCCTACCAGTGTGTGAAGTGCGGTTACACCGCTAATACCCATGTGTGGCTATGTCCTACCTGCCATAGCTGGAGTAGTATGGCGCCAAAAGCCGATTGAGCCCTGTGTTACTTGAGCCAGAGTTACTATGTCAGATTGTAAAGTTATCGTTGCCCTTGATTACCCCAGTGAACGCGCCGCCTTCGAGCTGATCGACCAGCTTGAACCCTCGTTGTGCCGACTGAAAGTGGGTAAGGAAATGTTTACCCGGCTGGGGCCTGCCTTTGTTGAAGCCATTCAGAAAAGAGGCTTCGAGGTGTTTCTTGACCTCAAATACCACGATATACCCAATACCGTTGCCCGTGCCTGTGAAGCGGCAGCGGATCTTGGTGTATGGATGGTTAATGTGCACGCCGCAGGCGGTCGACGCATGATGGAAGCCGCCGCCACCGCACTGGCCAGGCGTACGAGTGGTGAAAACACGCCTCACCTGATTGCGGTCACCGTGCTCACCAGTATGTCTGCAGAGGACCTGCAGGAGCTGGGCATCAGCCGAACCCCGGCGGAGCAGGGGCTGTGTCTGGCTCATCTGGCGCAGTCCAGTGGGCTAGACGGCGTAGTCTGTTCTGCTCAGGAAGCCGCGGCGATGAAAGCTGCGCTCGGCCAGGCGTTTCTGCTGGTATCCCCCGGCATACGTCCTGCGGGCAGCTCGGCGGATGATCAGCGGCGCATTATGACGCCACAGGATGCACTCAAAGCCGGCTCTGACTACCTGGTGATCGGGCGACCCATTACCCAGTCTGACACGCCATTGGCTGTTTTGCGTACAATAAATTCAGAAATTTCCGCATTGTTCTAAAGCGCACATTTTTATACGGTAACGACTCCTTCAAAATGGACTGAGGAGTCATCATATGAAAACGATAAAAGCAATAATCTTTTGCTGCGCGTTACTTATCGCAGGACTGGCACAGGCGGGCAATGTGAATATTAACCAGGCGGATGCTGCGATGTTATCCAGTGAGCTGTATGGTATCGGTGAAAAGAAAGCACAGGCGATTATCGACTACCGTACACAGCACGGACCGTTCAATGCACTGGAAGACCTGCAGAACGTCAAGGGCATCAGCGATAAGACGATTGAGAAAAATCGCGACAAGATGACATTGTAGATAATATCAGTTAAAAAAATGTAAAACTAAAAATACCCCGCAATAACGGGGTATTTTTTTATGCCCAGGACGGGCGGTATTTCGCGAGAGGCAGGAGCCGGTAGCGAAGATGCCCAGGACGGGCGGTATTTCGCGAGAGGCAGGAGCCGGTAGCGAAGATGCCCAGGACGGGCGGTATTTCGCGAGAGGCAGGTGAGCAGTCATTTGTCGTTAGTCGTTGGTCTTTCGTCCTTAACTGTGCCGTGGATGCTGAGCGGCTTTACCCGTTGTTTCTGTAATAGCTCTTTGACTGTGTCGTTACAAAATCAATAAAATTGCGTTTATTTGCGTTCATTGGCGGACTTATAATGGGTCACTTCGCTTGACGCAACCCCAGGTAATCGTCATATTCGACTCATTCACGTTTTCTTCTGCTTTGAATTTTTAATACAGGGTTTTGTTTTATATGCACATTGATTTCTGGAAACAGCGCTGGGAAAACCAGCAAATCGGCTTTCATCTTGATGAAGTCAACCCGAGTCTTGCCCAGTACTGGTCGGAGATTGCCGACAGTGAAGGGCAACAGGTGCTGGTGCCCCTGTGTGGAAAAAGCCTGGATATGATCTGGCTCGCCGCACAGGGTTGCCAGGTAATGGGCGTGGAATGCAGCCAACAGGCGCTGCAGCAGTTTATCGATGAGCAGCAATTAACGGTGACATTGAGCCAGCAGGATGCGTTCTCAGTGTATCAGGCCGGTAATATTCAGCTTTTACAGGGTGATTTCTTTAAACTGAATAAAGCGTTATTGAAGTCGGTGTCTGCTGTTTATGATCGCGCATCGCTGATCGCCCTGCCAGCTGATATGCGTAAGCAGTATGTTGAGCTGCTGCAACGTACTCTGCCGCAGGCTGTCAGTATTTTACTGGTGACCATGGATTATGATCAGGCACTGATGCAGGGGCCACCTTTTGCGGTAAGCCACAGCGAAGTACAGCGCCTGTACCAGCCATCGTTTGATATCAGCCTGCTGGATGAGCGAAACGTGATTGATGAATCCCCCAGATTCCGGGAAAGAGGACTGCATCACCTGTTCGAGCGCGTATATAAAATCACGCGTTGAGTCTGTAGTAAGTTTTATTCCGCGAAAAAGGCCGGTGTATTAACGGCCTTTTTTATTGTATGGTGGATTACTCTTAAAACGCCCATTGAAGCGGCAATGTATAGAAACCAATCATGCCAGCAGCCTTTAACGTCAGCTTGAACAATCAGACTATTTTCCAGGCATCGCCGGACCGTATGCCGGGACGTGTGCGTCGTTATCTGGATGAAATGGACCAGGATATGGACATGGGGATTATGCTGGGGGAACAGCCGATTGCGGCACCGAATGCGCACCAGAAGCAGCAGTATGTTGCAATGCAGTTACTGATCGCCATTGATCAGCACAATAAAAACCTGGCACAGGTGCTCTGTTGTTACCTGCAGGCGCGCAACCCGCAACTGATTGAAGTGCGCGTAACAGAGCAGGGCGATGAATTTAATTTGAAACTTGTTACTCAATAATAAAACCAGGAACAGACAATCAATGAAAATATGTATTATTTCAGGCAGTCATCGTAATGATTCGCAAAGCAGTAAAGTGGCCAGGCATTATCAGAAAACATTGCTGAATGGCATCTGTGATGAAGCCCCGATTATCGATCTGGCGAACAACCCCTTACCACTCTGGGATCAGGGCATATGGGATGGTGATGAAAAATGGAACACCCTGCTGGCACCTTACCGGGAAACCTTATCATCCAGTGATGGTTTTGTTGTGATAACACCCGAGTGGCACGGCCAGGTGCCTGCCGGCTTGAAGAATTTTTTTCTGATATTCGGTAAGAACGAGCTGGCACATAAACCGGCAAAAATTGTCAGTGTGTCAGCTGCTGATGGCGGCGCCTACCCAGTGGCTGAACTGCGAATGAGCAGTTATAAAAACAGTCGCCTGTGTTATATCCCGGAGCATGTGATTATTCGCAATGTCGAAAAGGTACTGAATGAAAACGCGGCTGACAATAATGCCGATGCGGATGCCTATTTCAAGGAGCGCATCGAATGGTCACTGAATATTCTAAAACAATATGTGATTGCGCTGAAACTGGTACGTGACAGTGGTGCAACTGCGACTGAAAAATTTGGTAATGGAATGTAACAAGGTACGCTAACATGTTGCAGTATCAACTAATTCCAGTAACGCCATTTCAGCAAAACTGTTGTTTAATCTGGTGCGATCAGACACTGCAAGCTGTGCTGGTTGATCCAGGCGGCGAGCTTGAAAAATTGATTGCTGCGGTTGAACAACAGGGGGTTAATCTAACGGCCGTCTGGTTAACCCACGGTCACCTGGATCATGTAGGTGCCTGCGCACAGATACAGAAAGACCTGCATGTGCCGATTATTGGCCCGCATCCTGACGACCAGTTTCTGCTGGATGCGATGGCGATGCAATGTCAAATGTTTGGTTTTGCTGTGGTGGAAAAATTTCTGCCGGATCAGTGGCTGGATGAATCATCCACACTGAGTCTTGGAAATGAGCAATTCAGCGTATTGCATACACCGGGACACACGCCAGGTCATATTGTGCTGCAGCATCCGGCGCAGCAATTACTCTGGGTAGGTGATGTGCTGTTTAACGGCTCAATTGGCCGCAGCGACTTTCCACGGGGCAATCACCAGCAGCTGATTAATTCAATCACCAATAAGCTGATGACGCTGGACGACAGCTACCGTTTTATACCCGGCCACGGCCCGGAGTCGACCATCGGTGAAGAGCGGCGTAATAACCCTTTTCTTAAATAGTTACAAAACAGCCTGTAACTCCTTGCACAAAGCTATAGTCACTATTCAGGCTATATTTTATCTGAATATGTAGATTAAAAATCTTGATACGGTGTTTATTTTTCACGTGCTATATTGATCATTAATAGACAATCTATGCTGGGAAAATGATGAAAACAGGTCCACGACAAATTGTTACACCGTTCAGGCCGATACCACTGGATGTGCCGGAGGGTATGGCACCCAATGAATTCTTTAATAGCACTGAAAACCTGAATGATTTAATTCATAACAATGGTTTGCTGGCGAATCCGGAAGGTCTGCTGATGTACCGCAAGGCGCTGGGGCACTCCAACGAGTTCGATACCTCGATTATCTACAATACCTCCAGGTCTATTCTGAACCCATTAGGTCGCCCGGTACGTCGTACACAGATTCCAGATCAGGTAAAACACGACTGGAATCGTATGAACCAGATTATTATCGAATATATGCTGGAGCAATACCCGGATCCGGCAGATCATCTGCTGCTGGCAGGCGAAGCCAGCCTTGATGCGACCTGGCCGTTGACATCCCCGGGTGTACCCAGTATTCGCATGTTGCATAACCATTTTATCGTGTTCGATAAACACCAGCTTGAACAGGCTGACTGTGCTGATCCGGATAACCCAAATTTAACCGATGGTGGTCAGAACAGTTTATTCCAGTCATATATGCGTGATGTTTATCAGCGATTTCTGGGCGAACTGGATTTGCAGGTGTTACAGCCAGTTGATTTGAAGCAGTCAACACTGGCACTCACTGGTTACCCCCAGGGTCTGCCAAGCTGGAAGATTATCGGTGGTAGCGATGCCCTCAAGCAGATTCGTTTCTGGCACGAGTACGATGAAATACTCAAGGGTTTTATCGATTTTTATCGGGCGTTTTTTTCCCAGGTGTCATCCCGCAATTCGCCTGTACCCAGGGACGCCTATTATCCACAGGCTATCGAATCCATATTGCTGTTTAATAATGATTTTATGGGGGCGGCCAGAAAGGTGCGTGAACACTGCATACGTGACCCCAAGTATGCCAATTCAATTCGCTGGCAACCAGCATTTAAGCAACTGATTTACCGTAATGACGAGGGAGATCTGATTGTTACCATCAGTCAGAATTCGATTGGTAATGCGATTACCGAATTGCTCGGCGTGGTGGTTAAACGTGTGCCAGATGCCAGTGCGTATGAGAAATATGAAGGGGCATTGCTGGACAAGTTACTCGATGTACGCCAACGGCTGGTAGAGGCAGATCTGGGTGAGGGTATAGCCACAGAACACTGGACTGCAGGTTAAGCTGCTGTCATTTTATATGAGCACCAATGCATGAACTTTGGTTTAAAAAGAAAACGCGAATGAACGCGAATAGGCGCAAATAAACGCGAAAAAAACCTAATATTTTTAAGCATTGGCTTTCATTGGAGTTGTTGCCGTTAATTTTTTAAAAATGGTGGTAATACAATAAACAACAGCTAAAATTGCCTTAGTGTATGCAGCTCGCAAGACCCACTATGTTAGTGCTAGCCTGCTTAAATATTTGCGTTCATTTGCGTTGTTCGCGTTTTCTTTTTAGATAATTATCGTTACCTATATTCTGCCTCTCGCGGAATACCATACATCCTGTACATAACCGCTATCGGCGTCCTGCCTCTCGCGAAATACCGTACATCCTGTACATAAAAAAATAGCACCGTAAGGTGCTATTGAAAGGCTGATGCTTGTCCATTTGTAATTATTATCAGTTATCGATTGCCATTTAGTTAGAAATTTTATTTATTGCTGGCAATCTGTGAAATCACCTGGAACAGTGCCTGGTCGAATACCGAATGATCCTCCAGCATGGTGGATTTTCCGGTTAATAACTCCATACAGAACTGATTTACATTTTTTTCAATTCCTTTGACGCCTTTACGATCAACAAAGATCATACGTGCGTTTTCCGAGGTGATGAGTGACAGTTTCAGTCTGCGAGGTGGTTGATTATCTGCGGTGTATATTTTAAACCAGACACCGGGCTTAACATAGCCAGGCAGTTCGGCCATGACATCTTCCGAGCTTTTTGCCAGTTTCTCCAGTGGACTCATTTCATCCTGGCTCTTGTCAGCGAAGACAGAGTCCCTGATTGAAATCGCTTCATTGCCGAGTTTTGACGCATAGAATTCCGATTCATTAATCGTGTTTTCATAATGTTTTTTCAGGTTGGCAATCGCTATAAAGGCTTTTTCTTTATTCTGTTTAGTTGCGTCCAGCTTTTCCTGCAAGGTGTGAATAATGTCCTTGTAGCTGCCTTTCAGCGACTTCCATTCATCGAAGTTTTTTAATGGTGCCAGTGATTTGGTGACGATTTTAAGAATGTCGATAGATTCCTGCCATTCATAGCTGGTTTTGCCAAAACGAAGATAGCAGTAGAACATATAGGATGACCAGTTATTTAATAATAACGGCTGCACTGGTCTGGGCAGTTTAATGTTCATGGTGTGGTACTGCAGTTCAGATAAAATAAGCTGGCGTGCATGTTCCTGAATGATCTGCTTCTGTGTTACATCTTCGTTCTGTTTGAGTTTTTTCTGCTCAATGCTGGTTAAGCGTTGCAGAGAGGCGGCCGCAGTTCTGAAACTGACGGTGTTCTTGTCAAAGCTGCGCAGTAACTGATCTATCACCAGACTGATAGTCTGATAGACGGTATTGTCCTCATTTTCAATGCCGATGCCCAGTCGAGCAATGGTATCCAGCAGGGTACGTGCAGGGTGATTATTGTCATAGAAGAAGTTGTGATCAATCAGTGAGGTTTTAATGACCGGTATCTGTAATTTCAGCAGCAGGCTTTTAACTGCATCGGATATGTTCTGATCACGCAGAAATGCGCCAAAAATCATCTCGACAAAATCAATGGTGCGACCATCTATCTGGTTGATTGATTTTGGTGTATTGACTTTATTGAGCTTGGCAATGCTGTTTAACACGGCCGCCTTAAAGGCTTCGGTATTGATATTGACCTGCTGGCCAGGTACATATCTGGATTTGTAGCTTTGCTGAATATTGGTCAGAGCCTTGAGTACATCATTGCGATTAAAAAAGTTTCTGCCGGAAGATGAGGCACGCAATGCGGCATTGTCGGGCTTGCTGTTATCTCTGACATAGCTGTTGATGACTTTCGACAGGTATTCTCTGTCCTTGATATGCTCGACGGTGAGTTTTACCGTAGTATCAAATGCATTGTTATCAGCGCTCATATACAAGACCTGCTAGTTGAATGAGGCGCGCTTTTATCTGTACATCAGTGTATGGGGAATGATCCACCATAGGCCGGATGAGCGTATGTTGTTAGCGCACTTTTCTGGTTACAGAGAGTTTCTGCGGTGCTTTAAACATTTGATGGGTTGGAATTTAAAAAAAGCAAACAACCCTGTGGCACATATTAAGCATTCGTTGGGGTGATTAATGTGAGCTGGTTCAAGAAGGTGGTTGTTAACTCATTAGCGGATATAGTTGGCAAAGATGTCTGGCGCAAGCCTGCTACCGTCTGTCGGTAAGGCGATGCGGGCACGGTGTTTATACAATAATTGACATTAATAAAACACAATAAATTATTGAAAACAAATACTATTTTCTGAAGTATTTTTCATTGTCGTAAAAGGCGCGGTCCTGTTTGGGCCAGTAACCGGGTATGCCCAGTAGCGGCAGTGGCTGCAGCCGTTCTGGCTGTGTGGCTGGCTGCTTGAGCCAGTAGTCTGCGATTGTGCGGTCCAGGCTTTCGTTATGGCCCTCTTTCAGCGTGGTCAGCAGTGCCGGGTCCGCCAACATCAGGCAATGACAGGTCATACCGATATACGGCTTCAGCGCTTTTTCAAAAATAGCGTGTCCAAACACAATGCAGCGGATATCTTCCCTGAACAATGCGGCCTGTTCTATAAATAGCTCCTGCCACTGGTGATTTCTGATCAGCTGCAGAGGCTTTTCGCTGGCCGCGACAATCACAGCGCCGCATTCGTCAAACTGGGTGAGGCGGTTTTCCAGGCTTGAACGATTCGAGCCGGCTTCACGCTGACGGGCGGCTTCATAATGCCGCTTGTTAAGAGCCTGTTTACTGTGGGGAAACTTCAGCCAGATCATGGCATTAAAAAAGTCATGCCAGTTTTCAGTGCGGGTCTGCAGCTCCTGCTTTAAAAACACACGCGGCTCATACTGATCTTCAAAGCGGGAGATTTCACTGGCCTGGGCGATGGGCTGAATACCAGTTTTTGACTGCTTAAACAATGACTGGTAGTCGCTCAGCTGTGGCCATTGACGGAAATCAAGAAAGTGCCGAGTCTGCTTCTCCAGTTGAGAAACAATCGCTGACTGGCTAAAAATGGCTGTATCCCATTGATCCTGTGTGCTCATTTCCGCTTTAGTCCGCCGAACGCACGCTGTTAATATGCTCAAGGATCAAATCAACGTGATTATAATCCAGCACAATGGCCTGATAGCTTTGCTTGTGCAATAGAAATAGTGATGGAAAGCTGTCTGCGCCAATGCCTCTGGCAAAGTCGATTTGCTGTTTCAGCGCCAGTCGCGTCTGCTGTGCATTGAGCCGTTGCTCGAACTGCGCTAGATCGAACCCCAGATCTTCCGCCAGCGTGATCAGGGTGGTTGCATCAGACGGGTTCATTGCCTGCAAATAGTAGGCAGTCTGTATCGCGTCCAGCATGCCGAGCCCTTTTCCCGGTGACAGCTGTTCTGCAACTATGACGGCACGACAGGCAATATAGGTTGAGCGCCGCGGCTGGCATTTGCGCCAGAAATCAAAGTTGAATTCAGTACCGGGGATCACCTGCTGGATGTGTCTCCAGGTGGTGGCAATCTGTTGCTGCATCTCTGCGGGCATCGGCTGGTCAGTGTCTGCGGCAAGCCCGCCCAGAACATACTGCAGTCGAATATCTGCGGGCAGCTGTTGCGTGAGTTGCCTGAATACCGGTTTAAAGCCCCAGCACCAGCTGCACATTGGATCATGGATATAATACAGTATCGATTCACTGTGTCGGTTATGCAGATTCATGTCTGGCTGCGTCATAAGGCAGGCCTGTCTGTTGCTGCACAGGCTTCAGTCGGGGTAACTAGATCAGATTCGGCCAGAGCAAACTCGGCGCGACACTTAAGCGTTATCGGTTTAGCGGTAAATGGGTGCTCAAAACTCAGTTGTTCTGCGTGTAATAACAGACGCTGGCTGGCACATCGGGACATGGCTGTGCCGTACAGTTGATCGCCGAGTATCGGGTGGCCCAGGGCCGACATATGCACCCGTAATTGATGGCTGCGACCGGTGACAGGGGTCAGTTGTAACAGGCTATGTTGTCGATTGCTTACTATCAGTTCATAGTGGGTGAGGGCGGCTTTGCCCCGATTGAAATCAATTTTCTGTCGGGGTCGATTAGGCCAGTCTGCGATGAGTGGCAGATTGATGCTGCCGCTGGTTTCATCAGGCAGGCCCCATACTCTGGCCAGATACGTCTTGTGTATGCGCCGCTGTTCAAACAGTTGGCTCATCGCTCGTTGTGCATCGGCATTACGCGCAAACAGCAGAATGCCTGAGGTGTCCATGTCCAGCCGGTGCACGGGCTGTGCGTCCGCATACTCGGTTTGCAGGCGATGTAACATGCAGTCCTGTTTGTCTTCGCCGCGACCAGGTACCGATAATAATCCGCCCGGTTTATTGACAATGACCAGGTGGCTGTCCTCATAGAGTATTTCCGCGGCACAATGCGGGGGTGGCTGGTAGATATGTGGTACGCTCATTGCTCAGGTGACGTTCTATTCAGCTGTTTTATAATCGGCGTGAACAGCGATTCGAGGCCGTTGACCTTGATTTCATAGAGCAAGCCCAGCATTTGGCCCAGCTCACCCGCAGGCAGGCCTTTATTATAAAACCAGACTACATAGGGCTCCGGCAGCTCGATCAGCAACCAGCCTGCGTATTTGCCATAGGGCATGCGGTATTGGGCAATTTTTAACAGATCCTGCTTTGCCAGTTCGGGATTAAATGACATGATAGGGGTAATCTGGCTGATTCAACAGCTGCAAACTATACCATCTGTGAAACATCGGTAGAAGTTCGTACACTAGCTATCTGTCATTTCAAGCTGTGTTTGAGTGGCCGTCACCTCAGGGATGCGTTATGCAAACCAGTCTTTTTTTGCAGCACAGCGGGGTTGAATACCCGATTATCTGCGGCCCCATGTATCCCTGCAGTAATCCCGAACTGGTGGCTGCCGCATCAGAGGCTGGTGCGTTGGGGGTAATTCAACCGATTGCGTTGAGTTATGTGCATGGCTACCCGCTGCGCGAGGGCATTCGCTATATTCGCCAGCTCACGCAAAAGCCGCTGGCGATGAACCTGCTAATCGAAAAATCCAGTCGACACTACCAGAATAAAATGCGCGAGTGGCTGGAGATCGCCCTGCAGGAAGGTATTCGATTTTATATTACCTCACTGGGCAAGCCGGACTGGGTGGTTGAGCGTGTGCATCAGGCCGGTGGATTTGTTTACCATGATGTCACTCTGCCCAGATGGGCGGAGATTGCGGCTGAGCATCTGGTAGATGGACTGATTGCGGTTAATCAGAATGCAGGCGGTCATGCGGGCAGCCGTCAGCTGGCCCGGCTCTATGAAGATTTACAGGGCTATCAGTTGCCGCTGGTGGCCGCCGGTGGTATCTCCAGTGCTGAAGGCTTTGCCGAGGCAATGCAGCTGGGATATCAGGCGGTGCAGATGGGTACACGTTTCATTGCTTCCCGCGAGTGCAGCGCCAGTGATACCTATAAACAGGCAATTATTGCGGCACGCGCAGAGGATATTCAGCTCACCCGAAAAATTACCGGTGTACCCGTAGCGGTGATTGCCAATGAGTATGTAAAACGTCAGGGGCGAGAACTCAATGCATTACAGCAATTTGCCCTGCAAAGTCGTTTTTTAAAACACATTAGCCGCTATCTGATGTCATTAAAATCATTGCATCGGTTTAAACGCTCACTGTTCGCAACAAACGCGGAGGGAGAATACTGGCAGGCTGGAAAAAGTGTAGAGAGTATTGAATCAGTGTTAACGGTGGATGAGATTATCCATAGCCTACTAGGTAAATAATCATCTACGCGCGCGTTATTTATACCTGTGTTACCAGTAGCTGCATAAAATAATCATAGGGGTAGTACAACTGGCTGTGGGCAATGCAGCTATCGGCATCCCGACACTGCTGCAGTGTTAATGGTGTTAACAGTGAATCGGACTGTATCAGCGGGTAAGCGGGGAACTGGCTTTGTGGAATCAGCTGTGCCATGTGTTGCCTGTCCGAACTGAAATGCCGGTAGTAAAATTCTGCCTGAATGGCCCTGAGCAGTGGCCGGTATTCGTGGTTAAGATTGGTATGCAGTGGAAAGGTGGTATTGAAGTAGCTGGATAAATCCGCAGGAAAGTCGCATTGACTGTCAAAATCATAGATCACCGGCTTGCCGTGCAACACGGCGGAGAGAATCACATGATAATCCCAGATCATTGGCTGATGCTTATCCGCTTCACCCTGACCGAACAGGGCAACCGTGTTATGGCTATTGATGATGAATAACACATGCAGCGGCTGCAGTGCCTCCGCCTGCCAGGCCTGGGTGTAACTGGCTTCAAGCAATTTCCAGATATTCTCTTCACAGAATAAAGGCGTATAGGCAAGTGGTGTATAATCTCTGTTTTTCATCTTGTATAAAACACAATGCAACTGACTGAACTGTTTTTGATACTGCTGCTGGTGTTGATTGGCTGGTTCTGGTTTGATTCAACCAGAGTGGGCGAGCTGGCACGTCGTACCGGCTTTAAACTCTGTCAACAACATAAATTACAGTTTCTTGATGATACTGTCTATCTCGGTAAGCTCTCTCTGGGTAAAAACACCTACGGCCAGTTAAAATTGCTGCGTCTTTACCGCTTTGAATTCACCAATAATGAATACCGGCGTTACCATGGCGAAATCACCTTTGCCGGGATGCAGCTGGTTAAAACCTGTATGGACGCGTATCCAGTGGATGCTATGCAGGACAATAACCGCTAGAAACTGTTCACAGTTGCTTAATTAAAAGCCTGAGGATAAAGTGCCGGCAAGAAACTACCGGCAATCACAAAGGAACAACACCATGTTATCAATCTACAGTTTATTACACGTCATCTCTGCGGTTATCTGGGTTGGCGGTATGTTTTTTGCCTACAGTTTTTTACGCCCAGTGGCGGCTGAGCAGCTGGAGCCGCCGTATCGCCTGAAGCTCTGGGTCGGTGTGTTTAATCGCTTTTTCCCCTATGTCTGGTTGTCGGTTATCCTGCTGCCCGTTACAGGTTACCTGTTGATGTTCAGTATCTGGCAGGGTTTTGCGGGGGCACCGCTGTACGTGCATGTGATGCAGGGGCTGGGTATTTTAATGATACTGATCTATCTGCATGTCTATTTTGCGCCCTTTGGCAGACTTAAACGGCTGGTTGCCAGTGAAGACTGGCCGCAAGCAGGCAAGGCACTGGCGCAGATTCGTATCCTGGTGGGTATTAATACCATGATCGGTTTGCTGGTGGTGGTGATCGCAAGCGGTGGTCGCTTTCTACTGTAAATGAATACTGCGCTTTTGCTCCCACATGGAAGTGAGAGTCAGTTTAGACTGATGGTCTATGGCCTAGTCGTCCAGCAGTGATTTCATACTCTGCTCGGCCCAGTGAACGGCTTGCAGATAGGACTGGATAAACAGTTCCCGTTGCTCACCCAGGCGGTTGATCCCATCCCAGTCGCACTGTTCATACTGCAGTACGTACTGATAAAGTTCACCCTGGGGCCCGGCCTTATCCAGTAGCGCCAGTTTAATCGGCGTACTCAATATCACCGTATCCAGCAGCTCGACCATTGGCTGGTCCATCAGTGCATCCAGCACCGAAAACAGACCGATAATAAACATCTGGTGACGTATTTCAGGCTGCATTTCTTCTGCCAGCAATTCCAGCATCTTGCCGCGGATCATGCCAGTGACAATCAGTTCGGTGGGTTTGCTATTCAGCACTCTGGACATCATAATCAGGGTGACCCATTCGCGCAGGTTTTTGATCCCCAGCAAAACAATCGCATCTTTAATCGAATCGATTTCACGTCTTAAACTGAAAGCCGCACTGTTGATATAGCGCAGTAGTTTATAGCTGAGGGTGATGTCCTGTATCAGCAGGTTTTCCAGTGCCTCTGACGTGATATCCGGGTCGTTTAATTTATTAATCAGATTGAGCACAACCAGTTTGTTACTGGGCAGTGATTTCTGCTGCAGCATTTCCGGCTGGCAGAAGAAAAACCCCTGAAAATAATCCATGCCCAGTTCATAGCAGAATTCATACAGTTCGTGGGTTTCGACTTTCTCGGCGACAACTTTGGCCTTATAGGGTTTTAAATGATTCAGTTGTTGTTGCAGTTGATTTCTGGATAATTCAATCACATCAAGCTTGATATAGTCCGCCAGCTCAACCAGGGGCTGTAGTTCATCTCGATAGACAAAATCATCCAGTGCAATCTGGTAGCCCGCCTGTTTAAAGCGTTTGATGCCTTCAATGACCTCGGCATCGGGTTCGATGTCTTCCAGAATTTCCAGTACCGCCTGTTCCTTGAAGGCGGGCATCAGGGTGTCATTGACAATAAATTCACGGGGCAGGTTAATAAAGGCAAGTGCGCTACCGACAATATTATCAATACCGATATGCATAAAGGAGTTGAGGATGGTTTCGCAGGAGGCCTGATCAGCATCGGTGATATTGGCACGATTCAACAGACTGCTGCGATAAAGCAGTTCGTAACCCATAACGCCCTTGTCACGATCATAGATAGGCTGGCGGGCAATGAATAGCTGATCCATAGTTAACCTGTTTACTTTAGATACAGGTAATATACACTATCTTTCCATGCCAAGTCGACATATAGCCAGCACCTCAGTCAGTCAAATTTGCCAGCCTGTTACGGCAGTATTTGAGCGTGTTCAAGGGCTGATTTAATATTATGCATAATCGCTTTACCCTGAGCCCTTCACAGCAACAGCAGGTCATTGATAAAACCGATTTCTATATCGATCAGGCCAATCAATTACTGAATACCCAGTTGCCCGTGATTCCGGTTAAATTTGATTTACGTGGCAAGGCTTCGGGCATGTTTGTTTACCGGCGCTCGACACTGGACAGTCAACACTGGATTCGTTATAACCCGATAATTTTTTCACATTACTTTGATCACGCACTCCAGCACACGGTGGGTCATGAGGTGGCACATTATATTGCTTATGCCATGTCACAGGGTAGAAAAATAAAGCCCCATGGTAAGGAATGGAGTGAGGTAATGGCGTTGTTCAAGCTGCCTGCAGAGGTGACCAGTCGCTATGACATTAGCGAGTTGCCATTGAGACAACAACGACGTCATCGTTATGCTTGTGCCTGTCGTGAACATGAGTTGACTACAACGCGGCACAATAAAATACTGCGCGGAACTGCAGTTTATTCCTGTCAGTTGTGTCGTCAACCGTTGCGCCTGGCAGGCGGTCAGTCCTGACGTTGTTCAGGTGGTAATCATCAGGCGGATTGAATCCAGTCGGCTAACCGGATAATGCAGTGAACTATTCAGTACCTCCAGCTGGTCACTGAAAAATCCAATTTCCTCATCTCTTACCTGCGGATTGATCTGTTGTAACTGTTGCAGCCGATCAATTTCATTTTCCAGGGTCAGTCGCTGCCCCTGGTAATGTAGCGTCAGATAATTTTCGGCATGTTGTTGCAATATTGAGCTGGCGTGTTGCAGCAGTTGTTTAATTTCCGCCTGTTTGAGCTGGATAACCTGTTTGCAAATGCCTTTATCCAGTGTCTTCATTTGCTTTTCATGCAGGCAGTGCTCAATTTCCTCTGCCTGTTCATTGAGTGTAATCAATACCGGTAGCGGCTGTAATGGCTGCTGGCTGAGCGCCTGTTGAAACTCCAGTGGTGGGTCGAGTTGCAGTATATAAACTGCCTGCAGTAATAACTGACCTGGCTTGAACTCAGGGTGGTGAATACTGCACACCGAGGTATTGCCCAGCTCATTGCCCAGCAGCATGTCCATTGCATTTAGAACCATGGGGTGATCCCAGCTGAGAAAATGCATATCATCATGTAGCAGTGCGACTTCGCGCTCAAAGGTAATGCTCATGCCGTCATCATGTAGTCCCGGAAACTGTCCAAGCATGTGTTCGGCCGGTGTGATAATAAACGAGCCGGGTTTATGATCTTCTACATTCACCCCGTAGCTGTCGAATAAATCCAGCATAAACGCTTTAAGCTGTGACTGTTTCTCGAACTGTTCAATGCGCGTTTGCAGCTCAAGTGCAACCTCCTTACGGCAGGAGCTGTATTCCAGCAGTCGATCACGCCCTTCATGCATCGCCTGATTAAGTACATCATGTTGCTGCTTGCACTGACTCACAAATTCATTGAATTCACCTTCAGATGTGTTGCCGGTATCCAGCATGGCAAGCAGGTTAAAATATTGTTCAGCATAGATTTGTGCGCCGGCGGGGCAAGTCGAATTAAATGCATTCAGTGCCTGGTGATACCATGTATATAAACGACTTTGCGCGGTGTGTTCGAAAAAGGGCAGGTGAATCTGGATACGGTGCTGCTGACCAATCCGATCCAGTCGACCGATGCGTTGTTCCAGCAGATCAGGGTTCAGTGGCAGATCAAATAAAATCAGATGCCGGGCAAACTGGAAATTACGACCTTCACTGCCGATTTCCGAACAGATCAGTAGCTGTACGCCGCTTTCCATATCGGCAAAATCGGCGGCACGTTTATCCCGCTCGACGATGCTCAGTTGCTGATGAAACACCGAGGAGGCAATTGCGTATTTCTCTTTCAGTGCACGTGACAGATCGATCGCGGTGGATGCGGTGTGGCAAATCAGTAACAGTTTGTCCTGCGGGTAGCGATCAAGCATTGACACCAGCCAGTCAATGCGTGGATCCTGCTGCGTCCAGCCTTGTCCGACAAGCTGCTCAGGGTACAAATGCCGAGTGGTATCCGTTTGTGTCTGCAGTGCGTTTGCATAATCGGCAGGCAATTCCAGCGGGTAGTCGGTCAGCTGTCGCTCGGGAAAGCCCTGAATCGCCGCCCGTGTATTTCTGAACAGCACACGACCGGTGCCATGGCAATCCAGCAGGTGATTGATTAGCCGGGTTTTCGCTTCTGGCTCCAGTGTGCCTGCAAGCAGCGCAGTTTCATCCAGTTCATTATGGTAGCTTTTGAGCAAATCCAGTTGTTGCGGGCTCAGTGCCTGACCTGCACCAATCTTTTCTATCAGTTCGGCAATTTGCTGGTAATGGCTTTCCTGCTGGATAAAACTGTCATAGTCAGAAAAGCGATCTGCATCCAGCAGGCGCAATCGTGCAAAGTGGCTTTGCTTGCCAAATTGTTCAGGAGTGGCGGTTAACAGCAACAGCCCCTTGCTCTGTGCAGCGAGCTGTTCAACCAGTCGGTATTCTTCACTGACCTGTTGTGGGCTCCACTGCAGGTGGTGAGCCTCGTCAATGATCAACAGGTCCCAGGGCGCTTCAATCACCTGGCTAAAGCGTTCGACATTATTTGTGAACAGATCCAGGCTGCAGAGTATCTGCTGTTCTGCCATAAACGGATTACTGAAGTCACTGCTCCGGGTTATGGCTTCACAGCGCTCTTCATCGTAAATATTAAAAAACAGGTTAAAGCGACGCAGCAGTTCCACCAGCCATTGATTGATCAGTGGCTCAGGCACAATAATCAGCACGCGACTGGCGCGGCCGGTGCTCAGTTGCTGGTGCAGGATCATGCCGGCTTCGATGGTTTTACCCAGGCCGACTTCATCTGCCAGCAACACGCGGGGCGCGTAGCGGCGGGCGACTTCGTTGGCGATGTACAGCTGATGTGGAATCAGGTTGGTACGTGCACCGGTCAGGCCGGTGATACCGCTGGCAAAATTCTTCAGCAGGTTCTGCCAGCCCTGATAGCGCAGTGAAAACCAGCGGTTATCATCGACCTGTCCGCTGAGCAGCCGGTCCAGTGGCTTGTTCAGGCGGATCGAGGTGTCCAGATCTCGCTCTTCCAGCCATTCACGGTCGCCGGATTCGCTGACCACCAGGTAGCTCAGCAAACCCTGATGTTGACGTACCTCGTGGATGGTGAGGTTGCGCTTGTGAATATCGGTGATCTGGTCGCCCGAATTGAAGCGAATCCGCGTCAGCGGGGCGCTGTCCTTGGCGTAGGTGCGGGTTTCCCCGATGGCATGAAAAATTATGCTGACAGTGCGGTATTCATCCGTCAGTACGGTGCCCAGACCCATACTCAGTTCGGCATCATTAATCCAGCGTTGACCAGCAACAAAATCAGTCACAGTATTTACATCCGGCTCAAAAATACGGGTATTATACGCGACAATTTACAGCAGTATCAGGTTCAGAGGTACCCAGGGTACCTCTGAACAATGCTGATATGTCACTGCGAGATCTGAAGCGTGCAGCTACAAGGCGTGCTTCGCAGTGAATGGCCCGGTCCTTCACAAGAAGAACAACAGCGTAGATGTGCGCTTCAGGCCTCGCCCTTCGGGGCTTACAGGGGTGCCCGCACTCTGCGTTAGCGTTTTTCACCAGGCCCATGTCTATTAAACACGGCCTGCTTTCAAAACACTGCCTTGATTGCGAGCACACCTGTAAGCCAGAGATATGTCATCATTATTCAGAGGTACCCCAGATGAAAGCAAATGAAATCAAGCGTGGCAGCTTTATTCATTACAATGGACAGAACATCGTGATTAACAGCCTGCATGTGCAAACTGCCTGCTCACGCAGTGGCAATACGTTGTACAAAGTGAAAGGCCAGGTGCTGATTACAAAACAGAAATTCGAGCATGCTTTCAAAGGCGACGAGGTGGTGGATGTAATTGATGTAAGCCGCCGCAGCGTGCAGCCGCTGTACCGTGAAGGCGATGGCTGGGTGTTTATGGATGTGCAAAGCTATGAGCAGCACACCCTGTCGGATGAGGATATAGCCGACGAGTTGCTGTTTATAGTGGAGGGCATGGAGGGTATCAATACGCTGGTGGTGGAGGATCAGGTAATGGCGATTGAGTTACCATCCACGGTGAATTTACTGATTGAGGAGACCGCGCCGGCACTTAAGACGGCGTCCTCATCGGCACGCACCAAGCCGGCCACCCTGAGTACTGGTCTGGTGGTGCAGGTGCCGGAGTATCTTGTGGCAGGGGAGTCCATCAAGGTTAATACCGAGGCCCAGCAATACGTGTCCAGGGCCTAGCGAGATTAATGAGCTGGTACGTCTATCTTTTACATTGCGCCGACAATACCTTCTACACCGGTATTACCACAGCGCCTGAGCGCCGTTTGCACGAGCATAATCATAATGACCGGCTGGCGGCCAGATATACCCGCAGTCGGCGACCGCTACGCATGGTGTATTTTGAACTGTGTGAAGATCGCTCCGAGGCAGCGGAGCGGGAACATTATATCCGCAAGTTGAAACCCGCCGATAAGCAGGCCCTGGCAGATGCCATGCGCGATGACATCCCCGATGAATTGCCCCGCTGACAGCCTGTAGGCCTAAAGGCGGTGATGAAAGCCGGTTTGTCTGCCGTCGCGACCTCAAAATAATTTATGATGGAATAAAGTTTTCCAGTCCGAGTTTTGACTGAATCTGTTATATGATGGCTAGTCACGATAATTCAGCTGGTGTTATGCAATGTGCACCAGTTATCGATATAACGATCAAATGAGGAGCACACATGAAATTAATTCTATTAGGCGCGCCTGGCGCGGGTAAGGGTACGGTTGCCAAACTGTTAACCAAACTGGATGGGTCGGTACAGATTTCCACCGGGGATATTCTACGCGCGGCGGTTGCCGCGGGCACCGAACTGGGTAAAAAAGCTGAGGCGGCCATGAAAGCCGGCGAACTGGTCTCAGATGATCTGATTATGGGTATTATGGCGGAGCGTCTGAAAGAGGATGATTGTAAAAATGGTTATCTGCTGGATGGTTTTCCACGTACCATTCCCCAGGCGGAAGCGCTGAAAGTCATGCTCGCCGAGATGGGCGAAGAGCTGGACATGGTGGTGAATATCGAAGTGCCACGGGATGTGATTCTGGATCGCCTGACCACTCGCCGTACCTGCACTGACTGCGGCGAAATTTACAATGTAAAATCCAATCCACCCAAGGTGGAAGGCGTTTGTGATAAATGCGGTGGCCCTGTGGTTCAGCGTGATGATGAAACTGAAGAAGCCATCAGCAATCGTCTGGATGTATTTAACGAGCAAACTGCGCCACTGGCTGGTTTCTATGAAAAAGAAGGCATGATGCTTACCGTTGATGCAACATCAAGTGATGCGGTAATTGATGCTATTCAGCAACGTCTGAAAGAAAAAGCTGCCTGATCAACCGACCCACCTGAGGGTCAGTTAACGCAGTATGTAAAAAAGCCCCGTGTCCTTAGGCGCGGGGCTTTTTTTATGCACAGGATGTGCGGTATTTTGCGAGAGGAAGACCAATAGTCATTAGTTATTAGTCGCCCGTCTTTTGTCTTTAGTCAAACCAAAGATGCAATCTTGATACCCATGTTTCTGTGCATACATAACATTTTTTAAAAGATTAACGCTAACAACGCGAAGACCGCGCAGATAAACACAAAACCTGAAGATATACGGTTTTAATCGCGTCTATTTGCGTGGTTCGCGTTCATTTGCGTTTTCTTTTTAAATCAAGCTCTGCATGTTTATGGTTGTATCAGTACCTGGCCGGTAGATGCGCCTGTATATCCTGTATATTATGGCGTACCAGGTTTTTATCGATGGCGGAAACCACGAACTTGTTGGTTTCATGTCCCAGGTTTTTTCTCAGGTCGCCAAGAAACTTGGGTGGTGACATCAGAATCAGTTTTTTAAACAGACCTTTGCTGCGTGCATTATTTAAATGGTGTCCGAGACTGCGGGCAAATTCGCCGCGTTCGTGATCTTTGTGGCTGTCCAGGCTATCGGTTAGCTGTGAATCCCGGCTGTCTTTTTGCTGGCTGCCATTGAGCTGATTTTTATGGCTGCGACTGGTGGAGTGGGTAAAACCTTCCAGCTCTTTGAGTGATTGTTGTGATTCATTTTTTTCAACTTGGAATATTTTTGCACGGCTGCTTTCTGCAACCACAACCCAGGTTTTTGACATGAATACGCTCCTATATTGAGATGATTTCTATCTGCCTTATATAAAAATCAGGGCAGGTTTGATGGGTTACTGACTCCTTTGATAATTGATTTTAACGCATTGATTAATCATCATGCTGGCTAATATAGATGACTAAAAAAACTGATCTGTCAGTCTTATATATAAAGCCTTCTGCAAGGCATTTATAATATAAAAATCTTATTGTTGTAATTATTACAACTAATAATATGACAATTGCATGGCCTGCAAGGTTCCGGGATCACGGTATCTGTTTTGTCATGGGTGCTAAGTTTATGAAATCGCTATATCTATTAATGAGACCGGGTAATTCTGATGTTGCTTTATTATTAGGTAATATTCGTCCGGGTTGATACAGTACCCGTGTTTCTTTAGACGAATGGTTACAGTCCGATTGCTGTGTTGTCCGCAGATGTCATTTTCTACGCCATCTTGTGACGGTGAAATCGCCTGAGTCAGCTATGCTTGTAACGAAACATTAGGTGCTACTGAAAATCCGCATTTCCCGATAATTAATAAAACCAATACAGAAGGTGGTTATTGTCTGTATGAAAACCCTGTTGCTGGCAAGACATGCTAAATCAGACTGGAATAGCCCGTCGACGAATGACTTCGGGCGGCCGTTAAACCAGCGGGGTCAGCAGGATGCCCCTTTAATGGCTTCTTATCTGAAACAGTGCGGCTATTCGGTCGGCCAGATTATCAGCAGCGATGCGCTGCGTGCCTTGCAAACAGCGGAACATTACCGGCAATGCCTCAGGCCGATTCATGACCTGATCAGTTACCATGACTTATACCTGGCCTCATTGGCGGAGATTGTGTATCTGGTACAGCATATTGCGCCGAGAGAAAATACGGTGATGCTGGTGGGGCATAATCCGGGGATGAGCGAGGCGTTGAATTACTTCAGTACAGAAAGCGTGGCGGAGATGCCTACCTGTAGCGTTGGCATTATTCAGTTTGATGTGAGCCGCTGGCAGGATGCGGTGCAATCCACCGGGGTCTTACTGGGGTTTGAGTATCCGAAACGGATCAAAAGCAGGGTAATATAAAGTCGCTGGATTAAGCACTGGGCGGTGATAAATGCAATGAGGCTCTTCAGAGGGGCTAGCGATAGCGCTCCTCATAAACCGCCATTATCGCTTTCAGCTCACGGGTGAGTAAATCACGTTCGGCGCGACTCAGGTCTTCCAGTCCATCGGTGGCTTTTCCCGCTTCCAGTGTGGCGATAACTGCATGAACCGAGGTGCAGCCGGTCTGGCAGATGGCTTCTATGGCCTGATTGACTTTTTGCTGGTTCATTGTCGTCTGTTCTACAGTCCGGGGTTGTATAAGTCTGCGCTACTGGTGTTCAACTGCCTGTCCTGTGCAGAGCTATCCAGCAGTAATCCCTAGTGGCTGGTTTCCGTCTGGTCGGCATTGCGCTGATTCCGGCTATGCTGAAGCCAGTTCTGGAATGTCGGATAGCGAAGATAGTGCTTGCCAGTAATGTATTCCAGTACCTTGTTTAATCGATAAAATCTTATCACAGATTCAATCCGCAGAATCTCATTGCCTTTTTCATCAAAAAACAGCAGTGCGGGGGCGAAGCTCAGATCGAGCTCATCGGCCCATGCACTGGCGCTGGTTTTGCGGCCATCGGGGGTGATCACCGGGGTCGTCTTATGTGTGTTCAGCTGTACCACGTCCAGCTGCTGTAGCTGCTGTTCAATCTGTGGGTTATTCAGGGTGTCACCGTGCAGCACATCACAGGCATGGCATCGTGGGTGCTCAAAAAACACCAACAGTGGTCTGAGTGACTGGCTGTGCTGTATGTTGTGTCGGTTAAGGTTGTAGGGCGGGGACTGAAACACCTCATTTTCATTGAGTTCTGGCAGTCCGAAGCTGAGAGCGGATTCGGCTCTGGCCAGATAGTCACGGAAAGACTCCCGTGTATAGTGTGCGTCAGCCACATACTCCAGCGCAGCTCTGAACTGGTATTTGGGCCTGTAGCCAGGCAGCTTCAACGCAAGTTTTGCCTGCTTGTTGTAAAACAGCAGGGTCGGGGTGAAGTTGGTGCGCATGGCGGTTGAGTAATCTTTTTCGCTCCACTTCTTGCCGGTGAAATCAGTGACTGTGCGTGAGCCGCGAACCTCAATCGCAATCACATTGAAATGCCGCTGTGTATAGCGGGCAATCGCAGGGTCACCCCAGTTATCTTCCAGCAATGCCTTGCAATAGGCACAGTCCTTACGGCCGAAATAGATAATCAGGCCGTTTTTGCCTTCGTTCAGCGCTTCTTCAAGGCTTTCATTCAGGTCGAGAAAGCTCAGATTAAACCAGTCGGGTAAATGCAGGGCAGCGGCCAGTGGCTGATCATCAAAGGTAAGCGCGTCGTTGGGATTATTCGCCGACGGGACAGCTTGCAACTGGGGTGTCAGCAGCAGACTGGCAGCGAAAAGCAGTACAGACATCAATGTTGAAAAAGCAGGCCTGACGCATGGATGGATGTGTTCTAAGGAGCAGGTTCGCATCATAGTGCGAGTAATTTAAAGCTTTATAGCGGCTTTGGCCAGTGGAGAACAGGGGCTGGTGCAGGGCTTGTCGGGCTTTATTGATCTATGTCGACAACGGCTGTGTTTTTTGCATCTGTGCGCCTGGAGGCAGTGGCTGGCTCAGCGGCTTTTATGAGCCTGTTGCATATAGTCATGGCTGCGCATTTCCAGCAGACGGCTAAGGGTTCGTTGAAACTCGAACGCCAGCTGCTGCCCCGTGTAAAGATGCTCGGGCGCGACTGCTGCGCTGGCAAACAGCTTGACACGACGATCATAAAACTCGTCAATCATGGTAATAAAACGCCTGGCCCTGTCGTTCTGGCTGTCATCCATCTGTGGGATATCGCTGACAAAAATGCTGTGATACTGCCGTGCCAGTTCAATGTAATCGGCAGATCCACGCTGATCACCACACAGGACATTAAACTCAAACCAGATAATGTCGCTGGACAGCTTCAGGCTGTGGATTTTGCGGTAATTAAGATGCAGCACCTGATTGCGCTGCGCCAGGGTGGTGGCCAGGGTATTAAAACTGTGCTGTAAATCCAGCTGACTGTGTTCTGAACTGATATGCCAGCTGTCCGTCTGTTCCAGCAGGCGCAGTCTATGGTCGGTCTTGCCTGACAGTGCCAGCGGGTTCATATGCTGTTTTATGAGTTCAATGGCCGGCAGGAAGCGTTCGCGTTGCAGGCCGTTTTTATATAACTCATCCGGCGGCAGGTTGGAGGTGGCGACAATCACCACGCCCTGTGTAAAAAAATGATGCAGCAGGCCATACAGCAACATGGCGTCACTGATATCTGACACATGGAATTCATCCAGGCAGAGCAGCTGGTATTTGCTGGCGAAGCTACGCGCAATGCTTTGCAGTACATTTTTCTGATCGCCAATCAGGCTCAGCTGATCATGCATGCTGCGCATAAAATGGTGGAAGTGCAGGCGAAGTTTGTTTCTGCCATGCCGATTTTCGATATCCAGCGTGTCATAAAACATATCCATCAACCAGGTCTTGCCACGGCCGACACCGCCCCATAAATAGAGCCCCTGTGGTGTATGTGAGTGCCCTCTGAAAAACAGCTGAAGTTTGTGTGACAGGGTGTTGCGCCGGCGGCTGTAATCTGTGAGCTGCTGTTGCAGTTGGGCGAGCTGCTGCAGCGCGGCCTGTTGCGCCGGATCATCTATCAGCTGTTTTTGCAGAATCTGTCGCTTGTATTCTTCAAGAATGGGCATAAGTAAATTATATGGCTATATTTATTTTAATATTCAATAAGATAGGTTGAATATTTAAACTAGAGTATTACATGTTCCATGGGCTGAAACGGGCTGATATCCGCTGTAGTCATGGCACATTATGACCGATCGACATACCATGTACAGGTGAAATTGACCGCTGGCATCCGCTCAGGTATCGACGACTGCAGTGTCTTTTCAGCAGTCGGATAGAACCAGTCGCGGGTGCGGATTATTTCTGTTCTGTGAGCGACAAGTCATTGAGAAACAAATAGTTATTTGCTAATATTCAGCACGTTTTATGTGTCTTTCAAACCTCTTCCGATAAGGCCCCAATTTACCTAATGACACGTTATATATTTATTACCGGTGGTGTAGTTTCTTCTCTGGGAAAGGGAATCGCTGCCGCTTCTCTCGGTGCCATTCTTGAGGCACGTGGCCTTTCCGTAAAAATGCTCAAGCTCGACCCTTACATCAATGTTGACCCCGGCACCATGAGCCCGTTTCAGCATGGTGAGGTGTTTGTTACCGAAGACGGCGCGGAAACCGACCTGGATCTGGGGCACTATGAACGTTTTGTTAATTCCCGCACCTCGCAGGCGAGTAATTTCACCTCTGGGCGCATCTATGAAACGGTGATTCGCAAAGAGCGCCGAGGCGAATACCTGGGCGGTACCGTGCAGGTGATTCCGCATATTACCGATGAAATCAAACGCAGTGTCATCGAAGGTGCAAAAGGTGCCGACATTGCTATGGTGGAAATCGGTGGTACCGTGGGTGACATTGAGTCGTTGCCGTTCCTTGAGGCGATTCGTCAGATGGGTGTGGAAATGGGGCACGACCATGCGCTGTTTATTCACCTGACACTGGTGCCCTATATCAAGTCGGCGGGTGAAGTGAAAACCAAACCCACCCAGCACTCGGTCAAGGAGTTGCGCTCGATTGGTATTCAGCCGGACATTCTGCTGTGCCGTTCCGAATCCTATCTGCCGGAAGAAGAGCGCCGCAAGATAGCGTTGTTCACCAATGTTGAACAACGCGCGGTCATTTCCGCGAAAGATCTGGATCACATCTACAAGATCCCGCAATGGCTGCACGATCAGGGGCTGGATAATATTGTTGCAGAAAAGATGCATCTGGATCTGCCGGAGGCCGATCTGTCGGACTGGCAGGCGGTGGTCTATGCACTGGAACACCCCGAGTCTGAAGTGACCATAGGCATGGTGGGCAAGTATGTTGACCTGACCGAGTCCTACAAGTCGCTGAATGAGTCTCTGGCTCATGCCGGTATCCAGAACAAGCTCAAGGTCAATATCAAATACATTGACTCTGAAACCCTGGAAGGCGGTGATATGAGTCAGCTGCAGTCAGTGGATGCGATTCTGGTGCCCGGCGGCTTTGGCAAACGGGGCGTGGAAGGCAAGATTGCCGCGGTGCAGTATGCGCGTGAGCACAAGATTCCATATCTGGGTATATGTCTGGGCATGCAGGTGGCGGTGATTGAATACGCCCGGCATATGGCGGCAATGGAAGATGCGCACAGTACCGAATTTGAACCGAACACCACGCATCCGGTGATTGCACTGATTACCGAATGGCAGGATGAATCGGGTGAAACCGAAGTGCGCGATGAGAACTCCGATCTCGGCGGTACCATGCGTCTGGGTGCGCAACCCTGCAAACTAATGCCGGGCAGCAAGGTGAGTCAGATCTACGCGGCGGATACCATCTCCGAGCGTCACCGTCATCGCTATGAATTCAATAACACCTTCCTGGAAACCCTGCAGCAAAAAGGTCTGGTGATTTCCGGACGCTCAGTGGATGGCAATCTGGTTGAGGTGGTGGAAATTGCAGATCACCCGTGGTTTGTGGCCTGTCAGTTCCACCCGGAATTCACTTCCACGCCGCGTCGTGGCCATCCACTGTTTACCGACTTTATCAAGGCAGCACACACGCACAGCGACAGCCGAGGAGCCAGCTGATGGAATTCTGTGGAATTAACGCCGGACTGGATCAGCCGTTCTTTCTGTTTGCCGGACCCTGCGTGATTGAATCCGAGGCAATGGCACTGAACACCGCCACCCAGCTGCTGGAAATAACCAGCAAGCTGGGCATTCCCTTTGTTTACAAGTCATCGTTTGACAAGGCCAACCGTTCTTCCATTGACAGCTTTCGTGGCCTGGGGATGGCAGAAGGCCTGCGCATCCTGCAGAAGGTGAAAGATGAGCTGGGTGTCGCGGTGATTACCGATGTGCACGAAGATACGCCGATGGATGAAGTGGCGGATGTGGTGGATGTATTGCAGACACCGGCGTTTCTGTGTCGCCAGACCAATTTCATTCTCAAGGTGGCCGCCACCGGCAAGCCGGTGAATATCAAGAAGGGACAGTTTATGGCGCCCTGGGATATGAAGAATGTGGTGGATAAGGCACGCACCACCGGAAACCAGCAGCTGATGGTGTGTGAGCGCGGTGTATCGTTTGGTTATAACAATCTGGTGTCAGACATGCGCGGTCTGGCAGTGATGCGCGAGACCAACTGCCCGGTGGTGTTTGATGCCACCCATTCGGTGCAGCTGCCCGGTGGCCAGGGCGCCTGTTCCGGCGGTCAGCGCGAACATGTGCCGGTACTGGCCAGGGCGGCAGTGGCTGCCGGGGTTTCCGGTCTGTTTATGGAAACCCATCCGGATCCGGCGAAGGCGCTGAGCGATGGCCCCAATGCCTGGCCGCTGGGTCAGCTGGAAGGTCTGCTGCAACGTTTGCAGGCGATCGACAATCTGGTGAAATCCTCACCGTTTGAAGAAACCCTGCTGTAGGCGACACAGCTGAAGCGGGCTTTCGGCGTGGCTGTGTTAGCGCCTGTAATGCCGCTGTAATAAACCCGTTGTAAGATTAAGAATTTATTTAAAAAGTAACTATAAATACTTGAAAGTATTGAGGAAAACATGTCAAAAATAAAGCAAATAATTGCTCGTGAAATTCTCGACTCCCGTGGCAACCCGACGGTCGAAGCCGATGTGATTCTGCAAAGCGGTGTACGCGGCCGCGCAGCGGTTCCATCCGGCGCCTCCACTGGCACCCGTGAAGCCATCGAATTGCGTGACGATGATAAGAGCCGTTACCTGGGCAAGGGTGTGTTGAAGGCGGTTGCCAATGTAAACGGTGAAATCCAGCAGGCGTTAATCGGTGTCGATTGTCGCGAGCAGCAGACCATCGACGAGATCATGCTCAAACTGGATGGCACAGAAAACAAGGGTCGTCTGGGTGCCAATGCACTGCTGGCGGTTTCACTGGCATCGGCCCATGCCGCCGCCGCCTTCGAAAACAAGGATCTGTTTGATTATCTTGGTACCGGCAAATTTTTATTGCCGGTGCCGATGATGAATATCATCAACGGTGGTTCACACGCCGATAACAGCGTGGACATGCAGGAGTTTATGATTCTGCCGGTCGGTGCGCCTTCGTTCAAGGAAGCGCTGCGTTATGGCACAGAAGTATTCCATACACTGAAATCAGTACTGGCTGCGCGCGGCATGAGCACAGCGGTGGGTGATGAAGGTGGTTTTGCGCCTAACCTGTCATCCAATGAAGAGGCGATCGAAGTGATTCTGGAAGCCATCGAAAAAGCCGGCTTTACCCCGGGCAAGGATATATATCTGGGTCTGGATGTGGCCAGCTCCGAATTCTATGCTGATGGTCAGTATGACCTGGCCTCAGAAGGCCGCAAGCTGTCAGCCGAGGAAATGGTCGATTATCTGGCAAACTGGTGTGACAAATACCCGATTATTACCATTGAAGACGGTCTGGATGAAGCTGACTGGGCTGGCTGGGCCAGGCTGACTGAACGCCTGGGCGACAAGGTACAGCTGGTAGGCGATGACCTGTTTGTTACCAACACCAAAATCTTCAAAGAAGGCATTGATAAAAACATTGCCAACTCCATTCTGATTAAATTTAATCAGATCGGTACCCTGACTGAAACCCTGAACGCCATCAAGATGGCCCATGATTCAGATTATACCGCTGTTGTTTCACACCGTTCCGGCGAAACCGAAGACAGCACCATTGCGGATCTGTGTGTGGCCACCGCAACCGGACAGATTAAAACCGGTTCATTGTCTCGTTCAGATCGCGTAGCCAAATACAATCAGCTGCTGCGCATTGAAGAAACCCTGGGCGATAAGGCGGTGTATGCCGGCAAGTCCGCCTTCAAGCACCTGAGCTGATTCAGCTTTGCTCACTTCGGCCTGAGGCCGAAGTGAGTTCTCACATCACTGCTAGTCTGTTGTCACATAAACCGGGAAATCTGCCTGATTGAAATGGTTACTCTCATTGCTGGCGCTTCTTCTACTGCTGTTGCAGTACCGGCTCTGGGTGGGTGACGGCGGTGTGCCTTCAGTGTTGCAGTTACAGCAGGATGTGCAACAGCAACAACAGGTGAAGCAGCAGTTGCAGGAGCGCAATGCGGCGCTCGAAGCCGAAGTGGAAGACCTCAAACAGGGGCTGGATGCGATAGAAGAGCGTGCCCGCAGTGAACTGGGCATGGTGCGCAAGGACGAGCAATTTTACCAGATTATCAATAAACCAGCTGCCGATAAACAGAATGCCAACTGAATCTCCGCAAGCATCCACAGTCGCTGAGGCTGGCAATCAAACTTACTGGGCAATTATTCCGGCGGCCGGCGTGGGTAAGCGCATGCAGACGGATCGTCCCAAGCAGTATTTGCCGCTGGACAATAAAAGCGTTATTGAACACACCCTCGACCGTTTGCTGTCGATGCCGGCGATCAGCGGTGCGGTACTCGCCATCAGTCAAGGGGATGAGTACTGGCCGGCACTTGATTACCAAAGCCAGAAACCGCTGTTGATCGCGCGTGGCGGCAAGGAGCGCAGTGACTCGGTGCTCAATGCACTGCAACTGTTGCAACAGCGGGTTGCAGGTACTCGGGATGTGTGGGCACTGGTGCACGATGCGGCGCGTCCCTGCGTGCGCACTGCGGACATCCAGCGTCTGATCGAACAGGCATCAACTGAACAGGGCGGACTACTGGCCTTACCGGTACGGGATACCATGAAACGTGCCGGGGCGGCTGATGTTATTGATCACACGGTTGAGCGTGAAGGTCTGTGGCACGCACTGACGCCGCAGATGTTTCGCCTGGATTTACTGCTGGCTGCATTGTTACAGGCGCAGCAGCAACAGCGGGTAATAACCGATGATGCATCGGCGATGGAACTGGCGGGTTATACGCCAAAGTTAATCGAAGCCCACGAAGACAATATTAAAATCACCCGTGCCTTTGATCTGCAACTGGCGCAACTCTATCTGCAACAGCAACAGCTGTAACTTACTCCCACCGTTAAGCTCAGGTTCAAACTAATCAGGCCCTGATTATTAACATAACACGGTAGCCAGGTTACTCGCCATCACGCAAAGATATTGCAAATATAAGCGTTCGCTTCATTGATTTTAGCTATAGATACCTTAGAAATTTTTAATTAGATTTAATTAATCATAAGCATAGTATCAATTGTGTTGTTTCTAACGTTAACCATAAACAGGAGAAATAAAATGGAGCTCAAAGGCAGCAAAACAGAGCAAAATCTGAAAGATGCATTCTCGGGTGAGTCACAGGCAAACCGTCGTTACCTTTACTTCGCCAGCAAGGCCGATGTGGAAGGTTACAACGATGTATCAGCGCTGTTTCGCTCAACTGCAGAAGGTGAAACCGGACATGCACATGGTCATCTGGAATACCTGGAGCAGTGTGGAGATCCAGCAACTGGTCTGCCATTCGGTGGCACAGAAGATAACCTCAAGTCTGCGGTTGCCGGTGAAACCCACGAGTACACAGATATGTATCCGGGTATGGCGAAAACGGCACGTGATGAAGGTTTTGATGAGGTTGCAGACTGGTTTGAAACACTGGCCAAAGCCGAGCGTTCACATGCCAATCGTTACCAGAAAGCGCTTGATGAGCTGAATGCATAAGCCATTCGAGTGAGTTGACGATAACTGCACAGCGCACCTCAGGGTGCGCTGACAGTTTGGTAAAATGACTTTAAGTTTTTCTAGCGGAGATAATAAGAATGGCAGGCGGACAACGCGAAGGCAATCTGCAAGCACCGACGCGACATCCCATCGACTGGAAAGGCGAGGATTTCTATAACGAAGAAGCCCTGTTCAGGGAAATGGAACGCGTATTTGATATCTGTCATGGCTGTCGGCGCTGTGTCAGTCTGTGTCAGTCCTTTCCCTCGCTCTTCGACCTGGTGGATGAATCCTCTACTTTTGAAGTCGACGGCGTTGCCAAACAGGACTACTGGAAAGTGGTGGGCCATTGTTATCTCTGTGATCTGTGTTACATGACTAAATGCCCCTATGTACCACCCCATGAATGGAATGTGGATTTCCCACATTTAATGTTACGGGCAAAATCCCTGAAGTTTAAACAGGGGGATACCAGATTACGTGACAAGGTGCTGAGCAGTACCGATACCGTGGGTAACCTGGCCGGCATACCGGTAATATCAAGTATTGTAAATGCCGCCAATAGCAGTAAGCCCGTTCGCAAGATAATGCAGTCAGTGGCCGGTATTCACGCTGACGCGACTCTACCCAAGTACCACAGCAAGTCACTGCGCAAGCGTTTGAAAAACAAATCATCAGACATCAAGGTGCAGGCCGCGGGCAAAACTACCGGTAAGGTGGCGTTGTTTACCACCTGCTATATGAACCGAAACGAACCGGAAGTTGGCGAAGATTTTCTTGCAGTATTCGAACACAACAATATTCAGGTCACCACGCCTCGCGTTGAAAAATGCTGTGGCATGCCAAAGCTTGAGCTGGGTGATTTTGAATCGGTGGAAAAAGCCAGGCAGGTGAATATTCCGGAGCTGGCGCGTCTGGTTGACGAAGGCTACGACCTGACCGCGTTGATTCCTTCCTGTGTGCTGATGTTCAAACAGGAATTGCCACTGATGTACCCGGATGATGCTGATGTACAGAAAGTTAAGAATGCATTTTATGATCCATTTGAATACCTGATGCTGCGTAATAAAGAAGGCCTGATGAACACCGAGTTCAAACAGCCGCTGGGCAAGGTGTTTTATCATGCTGCCTGTCATCAACGGGTGCAGAATATCGGCCCCAAAACAAAAGAAACCCTGTCGTTGATACCGGATACCAAAATTCAGGTGATCGAGCGTTGTTCCGGACATGATGGTACCTATGCGGTTAAGGCAGAGTTTCATGAGGCTTCTATGAAAATTGTACGCCCAGTGGTGAATCAGCTGAAAAAAGCCGAAGCGGATCATTACGGCAGTGATTGTGCCATGGCCGGTCACCAGATTGAAAACGGACTGAACAGTGGTCAGTTGCCAGAGCATCCAATCACGCTATTGCGTAAGGCCTATGCAATTTAGCTGTTTGCGTGTGATTATTGGCAGTGGTTTTAAAACGTATTACGGAGAGATAAATGAGTCAGTTAAGTGCCAGCGATTTAGACAGCCTGGAAAAATATTCACTTATCCGCAATGAGTTCCGCCAGCAGGTAATGGCACACAAGAAAAATCGCCGTGTCACCATCGGTGAGCATGCGGCCCTGTATTTTGAAGATGCCATGACCATACGCTATCAGGTACAGGAAATGTTGCGTATTGAAAAGATATTCGAGGCGGATGGTATTCAGGAAGAGCTGGATGTCTACAATCCACTGATTCCCGATGGCAGCAACTGGAAAGCCACTTTTATGCTGGAGTATGCCGACGAGAACGAGCGTAAAGCGGCGCTGGCAAAACTCAGGGGAATTGATAAACACATCTGGGTGCAGGTAGATGACTGCGAAAAAGTCAGACCCATTGCCAATGAAGACCTGGAGCGTGAGACCGAAGATAAAACTTCGTCGGTACATTTTATGCGCTTTGAACTGGATCAGGCAATGGTTGAAAAGGCCAAAGCAGGTGCGGATATTTCCATGGGTATAGATCATCCAGAATACCAGGCCAGGATTGATGCAATTGATGAAAACGTCAGGGCATCTCTGGTGTCTGACCTGGATTGATATTAATTGGTAATTATCAGCTCGTTGAAAAGCTTGTCAGCAATAACATGCGACAGGCTTTTTTTATATGGTATATCACTGCTGTCCCGTTAAGAACATAAATAAACAGGTCTGGTGACCCTTCAGTTTGTTACAATGAATTTACTACAAGTCATTGAAAAACAAAAAGGAAACCAGACCATGAGCCACCATAATACTGTATTTTCTCAACTACTGAAACTAGTATCGAGACATGAATTCGAAACCCTTTCAAAACAGCATCATAGCGGTCGATCCTTTCGAACAGCCACACGCTGGTCTCAATTTGTGACTATGACAATGGCCCAGCTATCAGGACGAAACAGTTTGCGCGATATTGTTGAGAACATGTCGGCTCAAGCCCATCGTTTATATCACCTTGGCTCGGCAAAATTATCGAAATCCAATTTATCTCGTATCAACGAGGACAAGCCCTATACGTTATACGAAGCCTTATTCGGGAAATTGCTCAAGCGTTGTCAGGGGCTTGTGCCTAAACATAATTTTCGATTTAAAAACCCACTGTATTCTCTGGACGCTTCAACGATTGATCTATGCTTGTCAATGTTCCCCTGGGCTGACTTTCGCACGACAAAAGGCGCGATTAAATTGCATGTTGGTCTGAATCATAGCGGTTATCTACCGGAGTTTGTGACAGTTACAGAGGGTAAAGATCATGACGTTACCGTGGGCAGGACACTGAAATTCCCTAAAGGCAGCATTGTGGCTGTTGATAAGGGGTACAATGATTATGGCTGGTATAATCAATTGAATAATAAGGGAATATTTTTTGTAACCCGCCTTAAAAGCAATGCGAAATATCGCGTTATTACACGCGAATCCGTACAAAAAGACAAAGGCATAAGCAGTGACCAGGTGATTGAATTCACCGGGCCCCAGACATCAAAAAAATGCCCCCTTCAATTACGGCGTGTTGGCTATAAGGATGACATAACGGGAAAGCGGTATGTGTTTATAACGAATAATTTTAAGCTGTCTGCAAAAACCATAGCGGATATTTATAAAGCCAGATGGCAAGTCGAGCTTTTCTTTAAATGGATAAAACAGAATTTAAAGATCAAATCATTCGTAGGTACAAGCAAGAATGCGGTATTAACTCAAGTATGGATTGCACTGTGTCTGTACTTGCTGTTGGCGTATTTAAAATTCCAGTCACAACTAAATAAAAGCATGCAGCAGATCTTGCGTGTATTGCAGTTAAATTTATTTGAGAAGCGTGACTTAATGGGGCTGCTTAGAGGCGATCCTGTTGTAGATAGGACGACCAACATCAATCAGATGGCGCTTCTATGAAAGTTAACGGGACAGCAGTGATGGTATATGAGTAAATAGGCTGGTTGGGCTTTACATTAAATCTGAAAGATAGACAATGAAATGAAAGGCGGTGATTATAATCAATAAGGTCGGCCTTATCGGGCCAAAGCCCTGCTCTATTTTAAACGGAGACACCGCCAGGATAACAAAACCCATTCCTTGGGAACTTATCTATAATATGCTAATCTATGTAAACTGCGACTTTGAACCTGACAGTATTAAAGGTATAAACATTCACATGATCCGCCATTATTTAATGTGTTTATTGGCCACACTGATTGCCTTGCAATCGGTTGCCGTCATGGCGGATGTTCATCAGGTTCATCAAACCGGTACTGAGCACCTCACATTTGAGCATGAGCATAAGCAAAACGTTCAGCTTCAACAGGCTGGAGTGGATCAGCAAACGCAGGATCCAGGCTCAATCAACCCGCTTGATTGTCATCACTGTTGCCATTGCCATGGCTCATCACCCCTGTTTTTCAACGCTGACCAGCACTCCTCAGAGCATGTGTTCATGCACGGCCATGTGCTGGAATATCACGTGGACTATCGTTCACACATCGCTTTTCCTGACAGCCCACCTCCAATCGGTTAATCGAAGCACTACTTAGGCTTTACAGATGAGCGTAGCACTCATCAGTGTGCCTATGCCCATGTACTTTGAATTATCTAAATTGTGAGGAATCTTCATGAAGAAACTTTCAGTTTCTTATGTACTGTGTGCAATTTTGTATCTATCTACAACCTCCGTTCAGGCGCAATCAACAGATTTTCAACGCTGGATGGTGTCCCAGATACAACAGCACCCCGACATAATCGCTGCCCGCGAGCAATTGCTGGGAAGCAGAGCTTCTGCTGATGCTGTAGGGCAACCCCTCTATAACCCGGAGCTGTCCACTGCGCTGGAGCGTAATGGCGAGGAAGACAACTACTCGGTTGGGGTTCAGCAAACCATCGACTGGTGGGACAGACAGGGCGCAAGACAGCAGCAGGCCGGTTATATGCGTGTTGCTGCCGAAACGCAGTACCGTCAGCTATTGCTGGAAAAATACGCCGAGGTGATAAGAGCACTTGTTGAATGGCGTTCTGCCAGTCGCGCCGCGGCTATTGCACAGGCGCAAAAGAAACAACTCGACATATTGCTTGAACTGGTGGAGAAGCGCCAGCGGGCAGGTGATCTGGGCAGTATCGATGCTGAACTCACCTTTCTCTCATTGTCGCAACAGTTGGCGCAGCTCGCTGAAGTCGAAGTCAGCTTGCAGCAGGCTGAAATCAGGGTGCATGAGCTGCTACCGCAGTGGACCCCTGAGCGAGGCGGTATTTCCGAGGATTTCTGGCCAGTAACACCAGATTTCGTCACAGAGCAGTCACTGCTGCAGTACCCGGCTGTCGCCAGTGCCCGAGCCGTCTGGCAATCTCTTAAGGAAGAGGCCGAGGCAGTTCAACGCTCCGCCAGGGCGAGCCCAACCATCGGACTCAATGCCGGTCGTGATAGCGGCGAGAATCTGCTGGGTCTGACTCTTAACATTCCTCTCAATGTGCGCAATAACTTCAGCGCCGAAACTCGTGCTGCAGTGCGTACAGCACTGGAAGCAGAGGCCCGTTTCCAGGCTATTTACCGCAAGCAACGCTTCGCCTGGCAGGCTGCACAGGCTGCCTGGCAACGTTATGAACAGCAACACCGCCGTTGGCGAGAGCTTGTTCAGGGTCGGCTGGAAAACAGTGCCGAGCTGTTGCAACGTCAGTGGCGCAGTGGTGACCTCTCCACTACCAATTATCTTCTGGCATTGAATCAACGCGCTGAAAGCCTGCTGGCAGGGATCACGCTTGAGAAGCAGACCAGGCTGACGCTCACCGATGTGCTGCTGCAATCCGGTCGTCTAATGACAGCGGCAATGCCAACCAATTGAGAACAGGATGATGAACATGAACAAAACACAGATAGCTATTTTGCTCGCCGGACTCGCGACAGCGATTACAGGCTATACCTATGCCCAGACACCGAGTGAGTCACATCAGTCGATAGAACATGCACGTGAGAAAGCCGCAGCTGCCGCAGTATATGCTGGTCAGGATGATCTCCATCGCGAGGAAAATCATGATGAACGTACCACCCACAATGCGGGTGCCAAGCACGGCCATGAGGAACATGCTAACGGGCAACACGACGATGGCGATGCGGACGAGCATGGTCTTCAGGAACAAGGTGATAAACAACACATTGATCATGAGGGTGAAGCTGGTCACGAGGAATCCGCTTCCGCGTCACTTAAACCAGTGCAAATGACTCTGGCGGGTATTCGGGTGGAGCCCCTGATGGCAAAACGAGTCGATTACCAGCTTTATGCGCCGGGTGAGATCCTCTCGAATGGCTACACCAGTTACCGGGTGTCGCCCCGCGTGGCTTCCGTGGTGCTGCGCCGCCATGTTGCTCTGGGAGACCACGTCAAGCAGGGGCAACCACTGGTCACCCTGTTTAGCGAAAGCCTTGCGCAGGCGCAAGCTGATTATCTTACCGCCTGGCCTGAGTGGCAAAGGGTACAGCAGCTTGGACGTAAAACTATCGGCGAGCAACGCTACATCAGTGCCCGGGCGAACCTTCAAGCGGCCCGTGCAACCTTGCTCGCCTATGGCCTGTTAAGTGGAGACCTGGAATTGTTGGTGTCACAGCAATCCAGGGCATTAGGCGAATACACCCTGCGTGCTGAAATCGATGGTGCGGTGCTCGCCGATGATTTCGAGCAAGGGCAACGCATCGAGGCGGGGGGAGGACTGATTATGCTTGCGGATGAAAAGCAGCTCTGGGTAGAAGCTCATCTGCCCGCCAATTCCACCCTGACGATGGAGGCAGGAACAGTAGCAGAAGTCGTTACGGGTGACGTGCGAGTGAAGGCGAGGGTGACTCAGGAAGCACACACCATCGATCCAGTTACCCGCACACGTACCGTGCGCCTGCTACTTGATAATCCGGAACACAGGTTTCATCCGGGCCAGTTTGCCGAGGTTTTTTTCCGTTTCCGCACGCAACAACCCGTGCTGGCAGTGTCCGAATCAGCGCTGATGCGTGGCGTGGACGGTGACTGGATCGTCTTTGTGGAGGGCCACCCTGGAGAGTTTCTGCCTGTGGAGGTAGAGCTGGGACAAGCGCTTGGATCGTTACGTGAAATCACCGGTGTCGAACCTGGGGTGCGCATCGTGACGCTGGGTGCATTTTTTGTTGCTTCGCAGATCGCCAAGGGCGGTTTCGATCCCCATAACCACTAAGCACAAGGAAATTCTATGTTTAATCGAATCATCGATTGGGCGATCGCCAATCGTTTGCTGGTGGTGATTGCGCTGCTGACACTGATCGCAGCCACCGTTTTTATTATTCCCAAACTGAATCTGGATGCTTTTCCGGATGTCACCAATGTCCAGGTGTCGGTCAATACTGAGGCACCGGGTCTGGCTGCTGAAGAGGTTGAGCAGCTGATTACCTATCCTGTTGAAGCGGTCATGTACGCCCTGCCTGATGTGGAGGAGGTACGCTCTATCTCCAAGACCGGTTTGTCCGGCGTAACGGTGGTGTTCAAGGAGGGCACCGACATCTATTTTGCCCGGCAATTGGTATTCGAACGGCTTCAGGCAGCAAAGGAACTGATCCCTGATGGGGTCGGCACACCGGCCATGGGGCCAAATACCTCCGGCCTGGGACAGGTTTATCAGTACCTGCTGCTTGCTGAACCAGATTCGGGTATGGATGCCATGGCGCTGCGCAGCCTCAACGACTGGGTGGTGAAGCTACTTTTGATCCCCGCCGAAGGGGTGACCGATGTGCTTTCTTTCGGTGGCCAGGTGCGCCAGTATCAGGTCAATCTGAACCCCTCTCGGCTATTGGCTTACGGGCTAAGCCAGGGTGATGTCATATCAGCGCTTGAGCGAAATAACACCAATGTGGGTGGCTGGTATATGAACCGAGGTCAGGAGCAACTGGTTATTCGTGGTACCGGCTGGCTGGATCACGGTGAGCAGGGTCTGCAGCAGATCCGCCAGGTACCCTTGAAGACGGTGGACGGCACAACTATTACCGTATCCGATGTGGCTGAGGTCGCATTGGGCAGTGAGATTCGTCAGGGCGCGGTAACCATGTCGCGCAAAGACGCCAACGGCAGGGTTGAGAACCTGGGTGAAGTGGTTTCCGGCATTGTGCTCAAGCGCATGGCTGCCAATACCAAGGCCACGATTGATGGGGTGAATGGGCGCATCGAGCGTATTAACCAGGCTTTGCCGGACGGTGTTCGTTTCGAGGCGTTTTATGATCAGGCCGATCTTATCACGCAAGCAGTACAGACGGTTGTCAATGCACTGTTACTGGCGTTTGTTTTTATCGTGATAGTCCTGGCTCTGTTCCTGATGAATTTGCGTGCCACCTTTCTGGTATTGATTTCCATTCCGATTTCCATTGGTATTGCCCTGATGGTAATGGCGTGGTTCGAGCTGTCGGCTAATCTGATGTCCCTGGGTGGGATCGCCGTGGCCATTGGTATGCTGGTGGACGGCTCCGTGGTGATGGTGGAGAACATGTTCAAACACCTGACGCATCCGGACGCCGAACATGATGCTGAAAGGCAAACGCGGCTGGGACACGGTGATAAAGATCCGCTTGATGCACCCCATGACCGCTATGGCATCGCCTTGCGCTTGCAGGAGGCTGGCAAAGAGGTGGCGCGTCCTATATTTTTTGCCACGGCCATAATTCTGGTTGTGTTCATGCCACTGTTCAGTTTCGAGGGTGTCGAAGCAAAGCTGTTCCAGCCCATGGCGATCAGTATCATGCTGGCCATGCTCTCTGCACTAGTGGTGGCATTAATTATCGTGCCAGCATTAGCAACTTACCTGTTTCGTCGTGGAGTCAGGCAGCGTGAGAGTTTTGTGTTGAGACCACTTGATTCACTCTATCGTAAGAGTCTCGCATGGGCGATGGGGCACAGCAAGGCGGTGGTGGTGTTTGCCGCCCTACTGGTGCTGGCTGCAGCGCTGGTTCTGCCACGCCTGGGCACCGAGTTTGTGCCTGAGCTGGAAGAAGGCACCATAAACCTGCGAGTGACACTTGCACCTTCTTCCAGTCTGGACACTGCATTGGACGTGGCCCCAAAACTGGAGTCCATGCTGATGGAATTCCCGGAGGTTACCTACGCGCTATCACGCATTGGCCGCGCCGAAATCGGTGGCGATCCCGAGCCGGTTAACAATATCGAGATTTATATTGGTCTCAAACCGGTGGCAGAATGGATCAGTGCGGACAACCGTTATGCATTGCAGGCGTTGATGCAGCAGAAACTGGAGCAGTATCCTGGGCTGTTGTTCAACTTCTCACAACCCATCTCCACTCGGGTGGATGAGCTGCTATCAGGGGTGAAGGCGCAGCTTGCGATCAAGCTTTTTGGACCTGAGCTTGATGTGCTGGCCGAAAAGGGCCAGGCCATCGAAGCCGTGGTCAAACAGGTTGAAGGTGTACGGGATGTTGCCATGGAGCAAATCGTCGGTGAGTCACAACTGGTGGTGAAACCGGATCGCCGGGCTCTGTCGCGCTACGGTCTGGCCGTGGGCGATGTGATGAAGCTGGTGAGTGAAGGGCTGGGTGGTGTTAGTGCAGGGCAGGTCATCAATGGCAATGAACGTTATGACATCTATGTGCGACTTGATGCACGTTTCCGTCAGAATCGGGAAAGCATAGCTGATCTACGCATGCAGGCTCCATCAGGTGCCTGGGTTCGTCTCGGGGATGTGGCTGAAGTGAGCATTGCATCCGGCCCGCCTCAGGTGCGTCGAGACGATGTGCAGCGTCGGGTAGTGGTTCAGGCCAATGTTCAGGGACGCGATATGGGCAGTGTAGTGTCGAATATTCGCCAGGCAATCGCTGAGCAGGTGGAACTGCCAACCGGTTATTCGGTTGATATCGGTGGCCAGTTCGAGAACCAGCAGCGAGCACAAAAGCGGTTATCACTGGTAGTACCGGTTTCGCTGGGACTGATTGCATTGTTGCTCTATTTTGCCTTTGCCTCGGTTGGACAGGCCATGCTGATTCTGGTGAATGTGCCGCTGGCGGTGATTGGCGGCGTATTTTCACTGTGGATTTCCGGGCAATATTTGTCGGTACCCAGTTCAGTCGGTTTTATCACCCTGTTCGGAGTGGCGGTACTCAACGGCGTGGTGATGGTGGAAAGCATCAATCAGCGGATTAATGACGGCCTTGCAGTAGCCGATGCGGTGTTTGACGGAGCTGTTTCCAGACTGAGGCCGGTACTGATGACCGCCATCACCTCGGCGCTGGGTCTGATCCCTATGCTGCTATCCAGCGGCGTCGGCGCGGAAATACAAAAGCCGCTGGCCAGTGTGATTGTGGGCGGGCTGGTAACAGCGACGTTTCTGACACTGTTTGTCTTGCCAGTTCTGTTCGCCTGGTTTTCGAAAGCTAAATTAAAAGACATGGCATAATCTATTTGCCTGCCGTTACCACAGCGGTAGCGGCAGGCCTGTTTATAACCGAATACTAAGGAACATCAATGCATCAACACAAACACTATGAGGACGAGAGCTCCCGCCGAGTGGGCATGGCGTTCTTTCTGAATGTGGGTTTTACCATCATTGAGTTTGTGGGTGGCTGGTTGACTAACAGCACGGCGATTATGGCTGACGCGGTGCATGACCTGGGTGACAGTCTGTCAATCGGCAGTGCCTGGTTATTAAACCGGCTGGGTGGAAAATCCGCCGATGGCGAATTTACCTACGGCTATCGGCGTCTGTCCCTGTTTGGCGCGCTGATCAACAGCCTGGTGTTGATCGCCGGATCGGTATGGGTATTGAGTGAGGCTATTCCCCGGCTGGTCAATCCGGTGATGCCAGTCAGCGAGGGCATGTTTGCACTGGCCATATTGGGTGTTAGCGTCAATGGTTTCGCCGCCTACCGCCTGAGTAAGGGAAGCACTCTGAATGAGAAGGTACTGAACTGGCATCTGCTGGAAGACGTACTCGGCTGGCTGGCGGTGCTGATTGTGTCGATCGTGCTGATGTTTGTTGACTGGCCGATTCTCGATCCGCTGCTGTCGGTTGGCTTTACTCTATTTATTCTATTCAATGTGCTACGTAGCCTGTGGGTAACCGGCAAACTGTTTTTCCAGGCGGTGCCGGACAAGGCGCTGCATGAAACGATTAAACACACGCTGCTCGGCATTGATGGCATCGGTGGGATTCATCATCTGCACCTGTGGTCGCTGGATGGTGAGCATCACGTGCTGACTGCCCATATCGTGCTGGATCAGGATGATGGCTTTTGCTCAAAAAAATATTGCGCCATCAAGCATTCGGTTGCCAAAGTGCTCGAACCATACCAGCTGGCTCATACTACCATTGAAATTGAATTGAAACAGGAGTTCTGCCGGGATCAGACGGAGTCTCTCGAAACTTCGCCGCCTGATCAGGAACACATCTGACAGATTATGAGCTTATGCTTTTTAAGGTTGCTGGACAGGCTTCTGAAAACATTTTCTGATTCACAAAACGCTACACGCATGGGCTAATTTTTCATGCAAAAAAAAGCCGGGGCTGTATAAACAGCCCCGGCTTTTCTGCAGTGCAAAACGCAGTAATTATGCGTTTTCTTTGCGCTCTTTTGCTTCTTTAATCACTTCTTCTGCAACGCTGTTAGGGCATGGCAGGTAGTGCGAGAACTCCATAGAGAACTGACCGCGACCTGAAGTCATTGTACGCAGGTCACCGATATAACCGAACATTTCGCTCAGTGGTGCATCGGCTTTGATGCGTACGCCAGTTGGGCCCGCTTCCTGGCCCTGAATCATTGCGCGACGACGGTTCAGGTCACCGATAACATCACCGACGTGATCCTCCGGTGTGAACACGTCAACCTTCATAATCGGCTCAATAATCTGAGGTTTTGCTTTTGGAATCGATTGACGGAAAGCGCCTTTGGCTGCAATTTCGAAGGCTACTGCAGAGGAGTCAACCGCATGGAATGCACCGTCCATCAGGGTTACTTTCAGATCCAGTAACGGGTAACCGGCCAGTGTGCCCTGACCCAGCATGCTCTTGAAGCCTTTTTCAACGGCAGGCCAGAATTCGCGGGGAACATTACCACCGGTCACCTTCGATTCGAACTCGAAGCCGGAACCTGGCTCACCTGGTTCAATCACATAGTCGATCTTACCAAACTGACCTGAACCACCTGACTGCTTCTTGTGGGTGTAGCTGTCTTCAATTTTCTGGGTGATTGTTTCACGGTAGGCTACCTGTGGCTTACCAACTGTAACATCGACACCGTGAGTCCGCTTGAGGATGTCGATCTTGATATCCAGATGCAGCTCACCCATGCCCTTAAGGATGGTTTCGCCCGAATCTTCATCGGTTTCAACCAGGAATGATGGATCTTCAGCCACCATTTTGGAGATCGCAATACCCATTTTCTCTGAGGCGCCTTTGTCTTTAGGTGCAACCGCAATCGAGATAACCGGTTCCGGGAATACCATGGGTTCCAGTGTTGCAGGGTTGTCCTTGTCCGCCAGGGTGTGACCGGTCTGTACATTTTTCAGACCCACGAAGGCGACGATGTCGCCTGCGCTACAGCGATCAATCTCTTCACGATCATTGGCGTGCATCATAACCATACGGCCGATACGCTCGTTTTTACCGGTAAAGGTATTAACCAGTGTATCGCCTTTGTTAACTGTACCCGAGTAAATACGTACGAAGGTCAGGGCACCGAAGCGGTCATCCATAATTTTGAACGCCAGTGCGCGAACAGGGCCCTGGGGGTCGACAATCGCGAAGTTGCCGGTTTCGTTACCTTCCATATCCACTTCAGGCTGAGGCTCAACTTCAGACGGGCTAGGCAGGTAATCAACCACCGCGTCCAGTACCAGCTGAACCCCCTTGTTCTTGAAAGCTGAACCGGTGTAGGTGGGGAAGAAGTCCAGGTGGATAGTGCCTTTACGGATGCAGCGTTTCACGTCCTCGATAGATGGTTCTTCACCTTCCAGGTAGGCTTCCATCAGGTCATCGTCCTGCTCAACCGCAGTTTCGATCATCTTTTCACGCCATTCTTCAACCTGATCAACCATGTCTGCTGGAACATCTTCCAGTGTGTAGTTCATTGGGTCACCAGAGTCGTCCCATACCCATGCCTTGCGGGTCAGCAGGTCAACCACGCCTTTCAGATTGTCTTCTGCGCCGATTGGCAGCACCATAACCAGTGGTGTCGCTGCCAGAACCGTTTCAATCTGCTTAACCACACGGTAGAAGTCAGCACCAATACGATCCATCTTGTTGATGAAGATGATACGTGCAACTTCAGATTCGTTGGCATAACGCCAGTTGGTTTCAGACTGGGGCTCAACACCGCCTGATGCACAGAATACACCGACGCCGCCGTCCAGTACTTTCAGTGAACGATAAACTTCAATAGTGAAGTCAACGTGGCCTGGTGTGTCGATAATATTGAACTGGTGATCTTTCCAGAAACAGGTGGTCGCGGCAGACTGGATGGTGATACCACGCTCTGCTTCCTGTTCCATAAAGTCGGTCGTTGCAGCGCCATCATGCACTTCACCGATTTTGTGGATTTTACCTGTGAGCTTAAGGATACGCTCGGTGGTGGTTGTTTTACCTGCATCCACGTGGGCGAAAATGCCGATATTTCTGTAACGAGATAGCTCTGTCATGTTCTTACTCTTAAGATAGTTAAATATTTCAGTGTCACTGCTAGTTCATTCCTGAATCTAACAGCTGGGCTTGAAGCCTTTTAAAACAAGAAGTTAGAACAATAGGTTAAAGTTCTTTATCGTTATTTTTCCAGCCAGGCTACAGGCCGCATTTAATCTGTTTAAACGAAGGCGCGGATTATACTAAATATGCAACATAAAAAACAGGCCAAGTTGCAAGAATAATCAATAGAAAAACACCCGTAAATTCACAGGCTTAGCTCAGCTGTATGCAGGCTTTTGTAAAGCGGGTGGGGATCAGTCAGTTGGCGCCTGTGGCAGTGACCAGTCGATTTCGCTCTGCTGCTGTTGCACTAGAAAACGGTTAATCGCGGAGAAGGGTTTGCTGCCAAAAAAACCACGGTGCGCCGACAGTGGAGAGGGATGGGGTGCGCGAATTACCAGATGACGGCTGTCGTCGATAATGGCGCCTTTTTTCTGCGCATAGGCGCCCCACAACACAAACACCAGAGGCCGCGTCTGCTGATTGAGTACCTCGATCACCTTGTCGGTAAACAGCTCCCAGCCTTTGCCCTGATGGGCATTGGCCTTGCCTGCCTCAACCGTGAGTACGCTGTTAAGCAGCAGCACACCCTGATCGGCCCAGTGTTGCAGGTGACCGTGCCGATTTTCAATACCCAGATCACTGACCAGCTCCTTATAAATATTTATCAGTGATTTTGGCAGCGGACGTACCTCGGGCAATACCGAAAAGCACAGGCCGTGGGCATGACCCGGTGTGGGATAGGGGTCCTGGCCGAGAATCACTACCTTTACCTGATTCAGCGGTGTGCTGTTCAGCGCATTAAACCAGCAATCTGAAGGCGGCAGTATCTGTTTGCCCCGGGACTTCTGTGTTCGTAAAAACTGCCTGAGCGCGCGCATATAGTCTTTTTCCAGTTCCGGCAGCAGCTGACTGTCCCAGCCTGGATGAAATGGGGAGGGCCTGGCATTTGGCATGGTTAATCCTGTTATGGCTGGTTTGTACGGATTGAGCAGGTGTCAGGCATCGCTCATGTGTGGCTGAAGATTCTGCGCGATAATAAACAATAAAGCTGCATGCTGGCAAATTCAGTCTGCATGCAGGCTTTAATATGCAGTTGCAGGCGTCTATTTGTGCAGACAGTATCAGCCTGAGGTAAAAAATTTCGGCTTATGGCATATACTTGGTATGGGTCACTTACAATAATATCTAATCACTATATTTACAGGAATGCAGTTTAAAATGGGTAGAACACAGCAAAATTTTGCCGTTATGTTTGCTGATGTTGCAGGAAGCACGGGGTTATATGACCGCCTTGGGGATTCGATTGCCAGTCAGATGATCGGTGATGCCATTGATCTGGTCTGTGAGCTGATTAAGCAGAATCAGGGTCTGGTTGTGAAAACCATCGGTGACGAGGTGATGTGCCGCTTTCCTGACGCGGATCACGCCATCAGTTGTGCCTGCCAGATCCACGAAACTATGGACAACCAGCCGATTCGCAATGGCGTGGGTCTGATGTTCAGCATCGGTGTACACTGGGGAACAGCGATTTTGCAGGATGACGGGGATATCTTCGGCGATGTGGTGAATCTCGCATCCAAGGTGGCCAAACTGGCCAAAGCGCGGCAGATCATAACCACCGATACCACCCAGCGCTCATTGACACAAAGCGAGCTGGTTGAGAAATGCCGTGAGATGGATCGCATGCATATCAAGGGGCGCAGTGAGCCTGCGACCTTATATGAAGTCATGTGGGAGCCGGCGGACACCCAGGTCATGCCCACCATTATCAGTCATAGTCTGGATCTGATCAGTGATAAACCGCTGACCTTACAGTATCAGCAATACAAACATGTGCTTCGACCCGGCATGCCAGCCTATACTTTCGGGCGGGGCGCGCAATGCGATCAACTGGTTGCCTCAACCTTTGCCTCTCGCCAGCACGCGCGCATAGAAAACCGCCAGGGTGTTTTCTTTCTGGTGGATGAAAGTACCAATGGGACCTACATTAAAGTAGGTGATAAAACCCCGTTTTTTTTACGTCACCAGGAGGTGCCGCTGCAGGGCGAGGGCGTGATCAGTTTTGGTCAGGAAGTTGAGCAGAATCATGAGCATCTACTGCATTTCAATTTCTAACCACTTATATAGCCAGCTTCTGCAAAAAGCGTCTCTATCCGCTATTGTCTGACGCAACTGCAGCTGGACTGCTCGCCAGCGGGTTAAGGCTGTATTTCCATGCTACGCATAATCCATGATGGCTAAACTGGGATAGGCTGTGAAATAGCACTACAGCTTTAACAACACTCAATTTGAATCGGTTTTATAACCATCAGCCTTATTAAAGGCGAGGAGAAAAGCATGTCTAGTTCAACCATTGCACCATTTAAATTAATCGGCATAGTGCTCATAGTGCTCGGTATCGGCCTTGCTTTCTGGGGCTATGATATGTCCAGTTCAGTTGGCGCCAATATCAATCAGGCGCTCACCGGCGCCGAGCCGGACAAGGTAATGATGCTGTATATAGGCGGCGCCATCAGTTTTATTGTCGGCATCTATCTGGCAATAAAATAGCTGCAATTACACCTGCTTTCAAAGCAGAAGGAGTTGATCATGCAGTCAACAAACAGCGCACTTACCGCTGGTGTACACCATGTCGGTCTGTCAGTCAGCAGGCTGGAAGAGAGCGCGCGCTTTTTTACTGATCTGCTGGGCTGGCAGGAAGTGAGACGGGACGACAGCTATCCGGCGATTTTTGTCAGTGATGGCACGGTGATGCTGAGTCTCTGGGCCACCAGTCAGGCATCTTCTGAACAGAGCGAGAATCGCTTTAATAAGGATACCAATATCGGCCTGCACCATCTGGCGCTGCAGGTAGACAGCAAGGACACACTGCATGAAATCTACAGGCGACTACTGGATCAGGCAGTGCATATCGAGTTTGCCCCGGAGTTATTACGCGACGGCCCGGCACAGCATATGATGAGTTATGAACCCAGTGGCATCCGGCTTGAATTTATCTGGCAGGGCCACTAGTTTTCAGGTCACTCGTTTGTTGTGTAAATAACATTTTGATATAAAGATTAACGCTAAAACCGCGAATGAACGCAAAAGTATAAAAACTATAACGCTTTTATTGCGCCACTTTACGTTGTTCGCGTTCATTTATTCCGCACATCCTGTGCTCCACCCTTCAGGCCGAGCATTCGCTCGTTCAAAGTGCTCCTGCACTTTAGTGCGTTTTCTTTTTAAAGCACACACTCCGCAAATACACGCCAATAAACGCAAATATCCAGATTTTTATATATTTGATACCCCCTTGTATCTCTCCGCTATGCGGGTTTGCCATCGGTTGTCGTGGGCTGTCAGTGCCGTAGATTCGGGTGACGCAGGAATCCAGCGCCCCGGCCATAATTGACTGATGTTGGGGTTCGCTCCTCCGGTCAAATATTAATATTGGCGTTCATTAGCGGACTACCATGGGCTGCTAGCTCGCTGCAGCGCCATCAGCGCTTCCCCGGACGGCGGCTTGTGGTAAACTCCCGCGCCATGCGAACCTCCGACTTTGATTTTCACCTGCCCGAACAACTGATTGCCCAGTATCCCCTGCCTGAACGCAGTGCCAGCCGTCTGCTGCATGTCGCTGCAGGGCAGTGTAACGACCGGCAGTTTATTGATCTGCCCGAGTTGTTACGCCCCGATGACCTGCTGGTGTTCAATAACACCGAGGTGATTGCCGCGCGTCTGCACGGGCAGAAAGCCAGCGGTGGCAAGGTCGAGGTACTGGTGGAGCGGGTACTGGACGAGCACCATGTGCTGGCCCATGTGCGCGCCAGCAAATCCCCAAAAGCCGGTGCCGAGCTGTTGCTAGAAGGTGTGATCAGAACGCGTATGCTGAACCGCCAGGGCGAGCTGTTTCACCTGCAGTTTCTGGGTGACACGCCAGTGCTTGAACTGCTGGCCGCTCACGGCCATATGCCACTGCCACCCTATATAGAACGCGCCGATGAACTGGATGACCAGCAACGCTACCAGACGGTGTATGCGCAACATCCCGGTGCAGTGGCTGCACCCACTGCCGGCCTGCATTTTGACGAGGCACTGCTGGCGCGTCTGGCGGAAATGGGTGTGCACTCCACCTATGTCACGCTGCATGTAGGGGCGGGTACGTTTCAGCCGGTGCGGGTCGAGCAGATCGAAGACCACACCATGCACGCCGAAACCATTGAGGTGAATGCCGATGCAGTGGCGGCAATTCAGCAGACCAGAGCCCGTGGTGGGCGAGTGATCGCGGTGGGTACTACTTCAGTACGCAGTCTGGAATCCGCGGCGATGCAGGGCGAGCTGGCGGAGTTTCACGGCGACAGCCGGATTTTTATCTATCCCGGTTACCAGTTCAAGGTGGTGGATGCGATGATCACCAATTTCCATTTGCCCCAGTCGACCTTACTGATGCTGGTGAGTGCCTTTGCCGGTCGCGACAACATTATGGCGGCCTACCAGCATGCCATTGAACAACGCTACCGCTTTTTCAGTTATGGCGACGCGATGCTGCTGGAGCATGTGCCGGTTGATCAGCAGAAGCCCCCTGCAGAGCAGTAACCAAACCCCGAATTTATGAGATAAATCAGTTTAAAAGAATACTCTATGTCATTGATGCAATTTAAATTAATTAAAAGTGAGCATGGACCATCCGGCCCCAGGCGCGGTGAGATCAGTTTTCCCCGTGGCACCATCCAGACGCCGGCCTTTATGCCGGTAGGCACCTACGGCACGGTCAAGGCAATGACCCCGGAAGAGCTCAAGGAGCTGGGGGCAGAAATTATTCTGGGCAATACCTTCCACCTGATGCTGCGCCCCGGTACCGAGATTATCCAGAAGCACGGCGACCTGCATGATTTTATGCACTGGGATAAACCCATTCTTACCGACTCCGGCGGTTTCCAGGTATTCAGTCTGGCCAGGCTGCGTAAGATTACCGAGGAAGGGGTGAGTTTTAATTCGCCTACCGATGGCGCCAGGGTGATGCTCACCCCGGAGAAGTCGATGCAGGTGCAGCGCGAACTGGGGTCCGATATTGTGATGATATTTGACGAATGCACGCCTTATCCCGCCACCGAGCAGCAGGCCAGTGAGTCGATGGAACTGTCATTGCGCTGGGCCGAGCGCAGTAAACAGGCGCACCAGGGCAACCCGTCAGCATTGTTTGCGATTGTGCAGGGCGGCATGTACGAGTCGCTGCGTGAACGTTCGGCCAGTGAACTGGTGCAGATCGGTTTCGATGGTTATGCGATTGGTGGGCTGTCGGTGGGTGAGCCCAAGCAGGAACGCAACAAGGTGCTTGAGGTGACCACACCGCTATTGCCGGAGGATCATCCGCGTTATCTGATGGGCGTGGGAACGCCAGAGGACATTGTGGAGTCTGTGAAGCGGGGCATTGATATGTTTGACTGCGTGATGCCAACGCGCAATGCGCGTACCGGCTTTCTCTACACCTCGACCGGCATTATCAAGATCCGCAACAGCAAGTACAAGGATGATACCCGCCCGGTGGATGAGAACTGCAGCTGCTATACCTGCCGTAATTACAGCCGCAGTTACCTGCGTCATCTGGATAAGTGCAAGGAAATTCTCAGTTCGCGCCTCAATACCATTCATAACCTGCATTATTACCAGCAGTTGATGCAGGATATTCGTACAGCCATTGAAGAAGGCCGCTTTGATGACTATGTAGAGGACTTCTATACACGTCGCCAGAACCCACAGGCGGATTAAGGGCTGAGCGCTATAGATGCGGTTGATTAAAAAGTGAGCAGGGTAAATGCCTGCTGAAGTTTTTCCCGCTAAATGGCATAATAACGCGCAAATTTTAACATTCGTGTCATACATTGCTGTATGGCCATTATTTCAATTAAATCCTTACGATAAGAAGGTGGAGTGAGTTATGAGTTTTTTTATTTCCGATGCAATGGCTGAAGGTGCTGCGGCATCTCAGGGTGGTGATCCGATTACCGCACTGTTATTTCCCATCGGCTTGCTGGTACTGTTTTATTTCTTCCTGATTCGCCCACAGAGCAAACGCGCCAAGGAACAGAAGGCGATGATTGAAGCGCTGAGCAAGGGTGATGAAGTGGTTACCCAGGGCGGAATTCTGGGCAAGATCACCAGGGTGTCTGAAAATTTTGTCACCCTTGAAATCAGCAATGACGTGAGCATTCAGGTGCAGAAAGCCTCTATTGGCGCACTAATGCCCAAAGGCACGATCAAGGAACAGAGCGCCTGAGTGACTCACCTTAAGGTTAGCGGGTCGCTGTGGCTTAAACACCAGGGTGGCCGCGCTGACCCAGCTCAATACCCATCTTCTAATCAGTACATTATCGGGCAATTATAATAATGATCAATCAGTATCCACTCTGGAAATACATACTGCTCATCGCCGTATTGCTGGCGGGGGGTATTTATGCCGCACCCAATCTGTATGGTGAAGACCCGTCGGTGCTGGTGTCACTGCGTAACAGTCAGATCGATGCACAAGCGCAACAGAACGTCAGCGATGCCCTGCAACAGGCAGACGTGCAGGTGAAAGCCAGCGAACTGAAAAACGGCCAGTTACTGATTCGTTTTATGTCGGAAGATGCGCAGCTGACCGCAGTGGATACCATCAAGGATCTGGATTTTATCAGCCGTAACAGTGATTACACCGTTGCTTTGAATCTTGCGCCTTCTACCCCGGCCTGGCTGCAAACATTTAACGCCCTGCCCATGTATCTGGGTCTGGATCTGCGTGGTGGTGTGCATTTCCTGCTGGAAGTGGATATGGACTCGGTGCTGGATCGCATGGAAACCGACATCGCTGCAGAAATGCGGATACAGCTGCGAGAAGAAAAAATCCGCTACCGCGGTATTCGTCGTGAAGACGACGGTATCAGTATTCAGTTTCGTGATCAGGACGGCATGGAACAGGGTTACTCCAAACTGAAGTCCTTTTTCAAGGAGCTTGAATACACCACCAACGACGATGAACTCACGGTGTTTGCCCGTATTAGCGAAGATGCGCTGCGCACCGAACGACGCTCGGCGATTCAGCAAAACGTCACCACCTTGCGCAACCGAGTCAATGAACTGGGTGTCGCAGAGCCGGTGATTCAGCAACAGGGTGAAGAGCGCATCGTGGTGCAGCTACCCGGCGTGCAGGACACGGCCCGTGCCAAGGATATTCTTGGCGCAACCGCTACTCTGGAATTTCGTTTAACCGAAGGCACCCGTGCCGACTGGGAAAGTGCAGCTAACGGCGGCCCGATTCCGCTCAGTGCCAAACTTTATTATCAGCGTAACGGTGAGCCGGTGTTGTTAAAGCGGCGAGTGATTGTAACCGGTGACCAGATCAACAGTGCCTCATCCACCATCGACACACAATCCGGTACACCGGCGGTGAGTGTGCGCCTGAACAGCAAGGGCGCAAAAAAAATGGGTGAGACCACCCGTGATAATATCAAGAAGCCGATGGCGGTGGTGTTTATTGAAACCAAGGTGGAAACCCGCCTGGTTGATGGTGAAAAGGTCAAGCTTAAAACCCACAGTGAAGAAGTGATCAACGTTGCCACCATTCAGGATGCGTTCAGTAAACAGTTCCAGATTACCGGGCTGGAATCATTTGAAGCGCGAGATCTTGCACTGTTGTTAAGAGCGGGTGCACTCAAGGCACCGGTTGAAATCGTTGAGGAACGAACCGTCGGGCCCAGCCTGGGTAAGGACAATATCGAACAGGGCTTTATGTCGGTGGTCATCGGTTTTGCACTGGTGCTGGTGTTTATGGCGGTTTATTACAAGTCATTCGGCCTGATCGCCAATGTTGCACTGACCGCGAACCTGGTGATTATTATTGCGGTATTGTCGTTAATGCAGGCTACATTGACCTTGCCGGGTATTGCCGGGATTGTACTCACCGTGGGTATGGCGGTGGATGCGAATGTACTGATATTCGAGCGGATTCGAGAAGAGCTGCGTAACGGTAATACACCCCAGGCAAGTATTCATGCTGGTTATGAAAAAGCCTTCAGCACCATTGCGGATGCCAATGTCACCACCTTGATTGCGGCGATTGTACTGTTCAGTCTGGGTACCGGGCCCATCAAGGGTTTTGCGATTACCTTATCCATTGGTATTTTAACCTCGATGTTTACCGCCATTATGGGTACCAGAGCACTGGTTAACCTGATCTATGGTGGACGCAATCTGAAAAAACTTTCCATATAGGCGACAAGCATGCAAATAACATCAACTAAAACCAGCATAGACTTTCTCGGCAAGCGCAAGCTCGCACTGGGCCTTTCAGCTTTACTTATACTGATTTCCATATTTAGCCTGTATAGCAGAGGCTTGAACCTGGGTATCGATTTTACCGGTGGTTATCTGATAGAAGCAGGTTATTCCAAACCGGTCGAGCTTGGTGCGGTACGCGACGCACTGGAAAGCAGCGATTATTCCGACGCCGTGGTGCAGCACTTTGGTACCTCCAGAGATGTGCTGGTGCGTATCGCGCCACAGGACGGGCGCAACAGTGCACGAATTTCCGACGATGTTCTGGAGATTCTTAAAAGCTCCAGCACGGATACCGTTGAAATGCGCCGCATCGAATTTGTCGGACCGCAGGTGGGTGAAGAGTTAAGAGAACAGGGTGGTCTGGCGATGCTGATTGCGCTGTTTGCCATTATGATCTATGTCGGTCTGCGTTTTCAGCTTAAGTCTGCTGTGGCCGCGATTCTGGCACTGGTGCACGATGTGGTCATTACCGTGGGTGTGTTTTCAGTGACCCAGATTGCTTTTGACCTGACCGTGCTGGCTGCGATTCTGGCGGTAATCGGTTACTCACTGAATGACACGGTGGTAGTGCTGGACCGTATTCGTGAAACATTCAGATCACAACGTAAGGGAAGCCCCACCGATATCCTCAATCTGTCAATTAACCAGACACTGGCGCGTACCATTATGACCTCATTAACCACCTTGCTGGTGCTTTTTGCGCTGTATTTTCTCGGTGGTGAAGTCATTAATGCCTTTGCTTTTGCATTGATTGTGGGTGTGTTTATTGGTACCTATTCCTCAATTTATGTTGCTGGCAACAGCCTGATTATGATGGGTGTTACCAAGGTCGACTTTCTTGAAGTGGTTAAGGAAGCAGACGAGGTTGATGACACGCCTTAAACGTTATTATTACGTCAGCGAAACCAAACATGCCCTTAAGCCTTACGCTTAGGGGTTTTTTATGCGTATTAACGTATTTACAATGATTTTTACTGAAAATATTTTACAGGTGCATTATGTCATTAAAAGTTTATCTGTCCGGTGAAATTCACTCTGACTGGCGTGAAAAAATTGCCCAGGGTATTCAACTGAAGGCGCTGGATGTGACACTGTCACAACCGGTTACTAATCATCAGGCCAGTGATGATTGTGGTGATGTTATTCTGGGTGAAGAGACAGCGCCGTTCTGGAAAGATCACAAGGCGGCTAAAATCAACTCAATCCGCATTCGCAAGCACATCCAGGATGCAGACATTGTGGTGGTACGTTTTGGTGATCAATACAAACAGTGGAATGCTGCATTCGATGCCGGCTATGCGGCAGCATTGGGCAAGTCACTTATTACACTGCATGCGCCTGAGCTGACCCATGCGCTGAAAGAAGTGGATGCCGTGGCACAGGCTGTGTGTCAGACACCGGAGCAGGTGGTGGAAATTCTTGAATATACACTTAAGGCCTGAGTGTCGACTGTAGGTGGTATGTGACAGGTGGATAGACCGGTGACTGACAGAGTGGAGTCACCGGCTCTGGTTGTTATTTTTTACTTGTGAGCAATCGGTTTGTCAGTAAACAGGTAGTCCTTCAGCTCATGATCCATTTTCGGATCCCTGCGGCGTATCCATTCCAGTACCATGGCGGCATGCTCTTTTTCTTCATCACGGTTATGGATTAAAATAGCGCGTAATTCATCGTCCTTACAGGCATCCACTCGCTGGTTATACCAGTCAACTGCTTCCAGTTCTTCCATCAGTGAAGTGATGGCTCGGTGCATATCCCGTGTTTCATCTGAAATTTCATTAATTGGTTCGTGATAACCTTCATTCGACATGGTCGTCTCCTGTGTAATTTTTCTGAATAGGCAATAAACTGTTTAAAATCTGTTAATTGCAGTTGCTCAAATGCGTGCGTGTGATTTTATATTAAACCAGTTGATGCAGCTTTTATAGTCTTGAAATGTTGTATTCTGTCCGACATTCTAAACAACAATAAGTTTACAGCAGTTCAATTTTGTAATATCAGTTCTATCACTGCTGCAACGTTATAAGGCTTCGTAGTAACTCTGCGATTTAAGCAGACTGTCAATAACGCCGCGAATCGAATGGGGCGCGGTGAGAATCGATTGTAAATTGCCATCCGGATTAATCAACATCAGTGCAGAGCTGTGATCCATCAGGTAATCATTCTCGGTTATTTCACCATTGAGCCCGGGCGCCTTACGGTATACCGCATTCATATTGCGTGTGAGTTTTTCGATTTGTGCAGGATCACCGGTGAGGCCAATAAAGTCCGTATTGAAATATTCAACGTATTTTTTTACCACATCAATCGTATCTCGTGCCGGGTCGATGGATAGAAAGATGATTGCCGGTGGCTGTAAATCCCGATCCTTGAGTTCCCAGTGAACCTCACTCATCAGGCTCAGCGTGGTGGGGCAAATATCAGGGCAGAGTGTGTAGCCGACAAACATCAGACTCCATTGTCCCTGCAAATCCTTTTCGCTAAATTTCTCGTTATTCTGGTCGAGCAAACTGAAACTATTGATATGTTTTGCCGTGGGGTAAATCGCACCCTGTATGCGTGGCGTATTGTCCTGTGCTGGCGGGTTTTCCTGTGCAAGCCAGAGTCCGCCGGCCATGGCAGCGATGGCAACGATAATGAGGACAAGGCGGTTTTGTGTGTTACTCATGCTGTTTACCGTGGGTTATTGTTGCAGTTCACCTTGCAGACTATAACAGTTCGATCTCGATTTACTATTTTAAATCTGCGTTAACTCTGAATAATTATTTAATTATATTACCAAACTGTAAAAAATCTGAGTTTATCAGGTTACAAGTAGATTGAATTGCGCGCATTTTGCTGATCGGCTAGCATGATCTAACTCCCCATTCCAAATGAGTAGCGCAATTGTACAGTAAGGCATTTCAACGCATCAGTATGGCGGCATGCTGCCTGGCATTTATTGTGATTGTACTCGGTGCCTATGTGCGCCTCTCTGATGCCGGACTTGGCTGTCCTGACTGGCCCGGCTGTTTTGGTAAGATCACCGCACCCAAAGACGCTCAGGAGCTCTCGCTGGCTCGAGATGCCTATCCACATCTTGAAGTGGACTCTGCCAAAGCCTGGAAGGAAATGACTCACCGTTACTTTGCCAGTTTTCTGGGTCTGCTGATCATCGGCATGGCGTATCTGGCCTGGCGAAATCGAAAAACAGCCGGTCAGCAGATAATACTGCCGATGCTATTAGTCGGACTGGTTATTTTTCAGGGCATGCTGGGCATGTGGACAGTGACCCAGCTGGTGCATCCGACCATTGTGACCCTGCATTTGCTCGCCGGTTTACTCACCCTGGCGCTGCTATTCTGGGTGGTGATCAAACACAGTCGGCCCTGGCTGAGGCAGTTACAGCACCAACCTACAGGTGCTGCCGTGCGCTGGCTGGCTACACTATCGGTTGTGGTGCTTGCAGTGCAGATTTTTCTTGGCGGCTGGACCAGCACCAATTATGTGGCGCTGTATTGCCCGGACTTTCCGACCTGTCAGGGTCAGTGGTTACCACCGCTGGATTTCGACGCGGCTTTTGTGTTTTTTAAAGACACCTCGGTGAATTATGAAGGCGGAACACTTTCCCTGGCTGCGGGCGAGACGGTGCATTTTATGCACCGTGTGGGTGCGCTAGCGACCACGCTGGTATTGCTACTGCTGATAGTGCTGCTGCTAACCCAGCAGCAGGCGGTGCTGCGTAAACAGGCGCTGTTACTGATGTTCTTACTCGCTTTACAGGTTTCCCTGGGCATTGCCAATGTGCTACTGGTATTACCCATACCGATAGCGGTGGCTCATAATGCCGGCGCGGCGCTGCTGTTGCTGGGCCTGATTTTAATTAATTACAGTTTGTCATCCACTCAAAACCCCAATCTATCCAACCCAAACTCCTCCCGGAGGTCGCTATGACCGTACTCGCTCTGCACTCTGTTACTGACAACTGGCATAAATATTACAATCTGTGTAAACCCAAGGTGGTTTTTCTGATTGTATTCACCGCCATCGTCGGCATGCTGTTATCCACTCAAGGTGCGCTGCCACTGGATACCTTTCTTGCCGCCACCATCGGTATTGGCCTGGCATCTGCTTCCGGTGCCGCGCTCAATCACTGGGTGGATCAACGTATTGATGTGGTAATGGAACGTACCCATAAGCGGCCATTACCACAGGGTGAAATGAGCTCCCGTTCAGCGCTGTTGTTTGCGCTGTCGCTGGCGGTGATTTCCATGGTGATTTTGCTGATCTGGACCAACCCATTAACGGCCTTGCTGACGCTGACCTCACTGGTAGGTTATGCGGTGATTTATACCATGTTCCTCAAGCGCTCGACGCCGCAGAATATTGTTCTCGGCGGTGCAGCTGGCGCGGCGCCACCCATGTTAGGCTGGGCGGCGATGACCGGCGAGGTCAATAACGAGGCGCTGTTGCTGTTTCTGATTATTTTTGTCTGGACGCCACCACACTTCTGGGCACTGGCGATCAAGCGTCGCGATGAGTACGCTCGTGCAGGCCTGCCCATGCTGCCGGTTACCCACGGCATTGTGTTTACCAAGTTTCATATCCTGTTATATACACTGTTGCTGCTATCGGTCACGCTGATGCCGTTTGTGATTCAAATGACTGGACTGATTTATTTTGCCGGTGCACTGAGTCTGGGCATCGGCTTTATTTACCATGCGGTAAAACTGTATCGCACCGGTGACAGTGATCAGCATGCAATGAAAACTTTTAGTTACTCGATTTTCTACCTGAGTGCGTTGTTTGCGTTTCTACTGCTGGATCACTATGCACGGGTTATCTACTACCTGTTTGTATAGCCATAGCAGCCAGTTATTTTCTGGACTCAGGCACTTGCTGATTCAGTCGCCTGATGCCAGAATATAAGCGGCTGGTATTTGGTTAAAGGCATACACCTTGCCGCCATGTTTATGTATAAACGCTTGTGCACTGTCTCTGCTGGAAAACGGCACAGCTTCCGCCGCACCCATACCGCCAACCAGTTTACTGCCGGTTACATACCAGGCACTGTGTGCATCTATCCAGTTGTCATCACCGGGATTATCCCAGCTGGCATCACTCATATCGTTAACATAAATCGCCGCGATATTTTTAGGCTCCTCCGGTAGCAACGTAAAAGCGATGGTGTCTCGCACCGAGGTGAACCAGTTAACCTTACCATCGGACATAATGATCTGGCCTTTGGGTCCCTTATGATAAACCACGGTCATCAGACAGTAATAACCGCTGGCATCACGGGTGAGAGTATGGGGTTCAGGTGTTGCAATGGCGGACTGTTTCTCGCAGGCGACACCGCTCAGCAGCGCAGCGCAGGCTATGCAGGTAAACAGCCAGCGTGATAAAGTCTGTTTTCTCATCGAATTCTCCAGATACGTTTATAATGCGATGCCATGTTTACAGCTCCCGGCGTTGAAAAATAAGCAATACCGCCGTGAGTGGCAAAACAAGCCATAACAGCATAACGCCGCTTAGCAGTCCGGCACTGAGGCCTGCATCTCCAGCCACCAGCGCCGTGATACCACTGGCCTGGCGTACGTCTTCAAACAGGCTTAGATTGATCAGGCGGTAACTGTCTGTGGGGCTGGCCAGCATCAGAACGCTCAGTAGTTGCTGACTGATCAGTTGCTGTTCATCAAGCAATAGCAGGCCAAACAACAGCAGGTCATACAACACAACAAAGATTAGCCAGAGGGCGATGGCGCTGCCGGCGGCGGTAGCGCGTTCTTTTACCAGAATGCTGAGCAGATAGCCCAGTGAAATAAACACGCAGCCCAGTAATAATGAGCTGAGCATCATACTGACATAGGCCTGCCAGCCGGCAATATCAAACTGACCGCTGGCCAGCAGAATCAGCACTGCGCCGCCATAGCCTGTGAAGATGGCAATAAACAGGATCAGTGAATGACCGACGAACTTGCCCATAACCACCTGCCAGCGAGTGATCGGGTAGGTGAGTAACAGTAACAGGGTGCCACGCTCGAATTCTGCCACCAGACTGTCGTATGACAGCATCAGCGCAATCAGTGGAATCAGGTAAACGCTGAGGTTGGCGAGATTGATTACCATAATGTCCAGCGAGCTGGCACGAATTGAACCGGTCGGTGCAGAGCCGAGCAGTGATAATGCCAGCGCCAGTGTGCCCAGTAGAATAATCGCCGCTGCAATCCAGCGGTTTCTGATACCGTCACGCAATTCCTTGAGAGCAATAATCCACAGCATCTTCATTACCGGTTCACCTGCATAAAATAACGGTAAATCTCATCAAGCTGGGGTGGCATAATATTTATATCAATGATGTCGGAGTCAGAGGCCGTTAGCTGGCGTAACAGCTGCATTTTGTCGTGTGTGTTGCATGACAGCTTTACCCTGTTTTTTTGCACCTGATCAATAGTGAGCGATGTAATACCTTGCAGTGAAGTGAGATGGTTAGCTATATCTGCAGCGCGATTATCTGCAGTTTGCAGACTGAATTGTACGGGCAGGGCGGCTTGCTGATAGAGTTCATGTAAGCTGCCACTGGCTACCATACTGCCTGCTTTCATAATGATAAAACGATCCGCCCTGGCTTCAACTTCATTCAATGCATGGGATGAGATAACCGACGTCGTACCCTGTTGATGCAGTTGCTCAATCAGTTCATAAAACTGCTGGCGCAATTGTGGGTCTAGTCCTGTCGTTGGTTCATCCAGAAACAGCAGTTGCGGTCTGCCAAGCATTGCCTGCGCCAGTCCGAGACGCTGACGCATGCCTTTGGAGTAGGTGCCGATGCGTCTGTCTGCGGCTGCTTTCAGGCCGACCAGCTCAAGCAGATAATCACATTCCTTGCGTGGTAAGGATTTTAACCGTGAATAAAAGTGCATTAGCTCGCGGCCGGTCATCGCCTCGTGAAACGCCACACTTTCCGGCAGATAACCAAGAGACTGATGTTGTGCTGTCTTCGCACTGAAGGCCGGGTTATCTCCAAGCACTCTGATCTCGCCCGCGCTGGGCCGGGTAAGCCCCAGCATTAACTTCATCAGTGTGGTTTTGCCTGCACCGTTATGACCAATTAAAACGATGCATTCACCCGAATTAATCTGCAGATTGATATTATTCAGCACGCGATTACCGGCGTATGCTTTACTGACATTTACAATGTCAATAATGTCTTTTTTTACCGATTGCCTGTCACTCATTCATGAAATCTTTATATGGTTCAATCGTTAACCCGGGTGGAGTCATTAAGGGATAACTGTCGGTAATCCCACCCGGGTGTAGACTGGGGAATTCTGACTGTGCCCATTTCAGCACCTGCACTGCTGGGCTGTTTAGTAATAATTTGGCCATTGGGTGTCGCCATACAATCTGGTCAACCAGGTCATTGGGCTGATAGACATGGTCCGCGATGTCATCCTTGTTAATATCGAATGCGGTATTATCGCTCCAGTAATTGCCTCGACCCTGTTTTGACCATTCAATATCCCGGGTGCCTACGTATTTAACCTGTGTTCGATTTTTGATAAATGCGTTTTCATAAATATCATTTTTTTCGGATCCGGCGGTAAAGTGTACGCCAATTTCACAATCTTCAAATGCATTGTTATTAATGCGGTTGTAATTGGCATTGTAAATAAACACGCATTTTTCTGCACCACCACTGACCCGGTTGTGGTGGATAACTGAATAGTTGGCGTAATTAAAAAACAGGCCGCGCTCTTTGTCGGCAATTGACTGATTAGCATAGGCATTGATGCGGTCTGAAAACATCAGCGCATAGCCGACATGGTTGTTAAACGAGATATTGTTGCTGACCTCACTGTCATTGGTGTACATATAGTGCACCGCGAAGCGAAGGTCACGCATGGTATTGCCCTTGAAAATATTATCACGACTGGTGGTTACAAAAATACCATCGCGGCCGTAACGAATCCGGTTATTTTTCACAACAGAACCCGGGGCATTCCATAAATAGATGCCATTGCCCCGGTCATTAATACGATGAAACTGACTGCCTATAATTGTGTTATTGATTACCTGTGCGGATTTTGCACCCTTGAGATAAACTCCGATTAAATTATTCTTTAGATAATTATTACTGATAAGTACATTCTCCGCCTCGCTGGTAACAAAAATTCCACTGTCTTCTGTCACCAGGGTATTGCCGGAATTCTGTATATACAGGTTTTTAATGATTACATTGCTTGCGCTGACAGTGAGTACGTGACCGACTTTTTTGCCATCGATGATGCTCTTATGGCTGCCGATCAGGCTCAGCGGTTTATTGATGGTGAGCGCACCATAATATGTTCCATTCCCGAGTAATAACCTGTCACCGCTTTGTGCCTGTTGAATTATGTCCTGTAGCGATGAGGATTCTGCCTTAACCAGAATATCCCTTGCTGCAGCTGTCAGTGTGCTGAGCAGTAATAAGCTCCATAGCCCGCAGGTGAAAATTGCTTTCACCTGCGGGCTGCTTAGAGGCCATTGTATATTACGGCTCGGTTTACAGTAATCTTGCATATATACGTCTATGCAGGCTCCACCATCATTCGACCACGCATTTCCATGTGCAGTGCATGACAGAACCATTGACAGTAGAACCAGTGCACGCCTGGTCTGTCTGCCTTGAAGGTGACAGAAGAGGTGGCCTGTGGCCCGATTTCCATGGCAATGCCGTAGTTGGCAATGGTTATGCCGTGCGTCAGGTCATCAATAGAGTCACTGTTGGAGATGATAATGGTGACTTCATCGCCTTGTTTGACAGTGAATTTTTCCATGCTGAAGTTTGGTGCGATGGACCACATATAAATGCGTACTTTTTTGCCATCACGTATGATTTTGCTATCAACCCCCAGTTCAATGCCGTCTTTTTTCGCCTGGGCGGCCGTGTCGGCCCACATGCGGTCATCCTTGCTCCACACAGAGTCCGGATTAACAATATCGGTACGCACAATAATAATATCGTGCGGCTCCGCAAAGGTGGGGCCATCGTGTACGATTTTCATTTTATCGCCCTCGATATCAATCAGCTGTTCATTTTCGGGTTTAAGTGGCCCCACATTGATAAAGCGGTCTTTGGAAAACTTGTTGAGCGACACCAGCCATTTACCATCTGCTTCACGGGTTTCACCCATACTGGTGTGGTTATGCCCCGGTTGATAATGTACATCTACTTTATCAAGAATAGGGCTGACTTTTTTGCCGTTATAGGCATCAATGGCTTTCTGGATATTCCATTTGACGACCTGGCTATCAAGAAACAATGTGGTAAAGGCATTACCCTTGCCATCAAACGCGGTGTGCAGGGGCCCCAGCCCCAGTTCCGGTTCGGCGACAACCGTGTCACGGGGCTCGATTTTATCACTGAACAGGTCGGGCAGGCGGGTCACATCAATAACAGTGACGGTTGGCGATAACTTGCCATTAAACACAACATGCCGACCGTCAGGTGCAGTATTACAGCCATGGGGGCTGTTAGGCACAGGGATATAACGGGTATACCTTGAACCCTTGCGACCATCCAGTACAGGCACTCCGTGGTGGCTCTTGAAGTCACCTTTTTTGACGCCGTCTTCGATCGCCTTAATATCGAATACCACTGCCCAGTCACGTTCGTTAGCCATCATGCCGGCGAGATTTGTTGCCTCTTCACTGTTATAACAGGTGGAGAAGGCATACAGGCCCTGGTAGTCTGCATCACAGTTATCCAGGTTGCCATCCACCATGACCTGCCAGGCAACTTCCATTTTGTCGCCATCAATGGCAGTGAAAATAGCATGGTACTTGTCTGGCTCATCAAGAATACTGCCGTCATTAGGAAGCGGCACACGGTGTTCGCCATTGGCAAATACATAGCCAGTGCGCGGGTATTTTTGCGGACGCAGACCATGAATGTCGGACGCATTGGGAATCTCTATAATCTTGTCGCACTTCATTACATCACAGCGGATACGCGCGACACGAGTATTGGCCTTATCATTGACGAACACATAACGTCCATCGTAGGTGCCATCGGTAAATGACATATGCGGGTGATGTAAATCACCGTTATCATAGGTGCCGCCGCGTCCGCTCTTGTCGAGAAATGCTCTGGTCTCCGGTAACAGGCCTTCACGCAGTATTTTTTTACTTTCGTTAGTCAGGCCCCAGCCGGTTGCGCTGCAGCGATTGAAAACTGGTACACGCATCAGTTCACGCATCGACGGCATACCGACAATACGTAATTCACCGGACTGGCCGCTGCTCCAGAAGGCATAGTATTCATCCAGATCACCGGGTGCGACTTCAGATTTACCTTTCGCCGCCGCCACAGCGGTGGCCGGTGTCATTAAACCCATGCCGGTAATGCCCGCCATGGAGCCGAAGCCTGCGGCGGCAGCCATTTTGGCGGAACCACCCAGTAATCGACGCTTGCTGATATCTGCGGGTTCTGTTTGCTTGTCTTTCTGTTTCATTGCTCTTCTCCTGATAAAGCCTGTTACTTGGCAGACTTGTTAGCTCCGGTGAAAAACCGCCTACGACCAGAGCAGATTTATAATGCGTATTATGTGTCTTTAGCTATTTCGATACTGATAGCCGATTGCCTGTTTTTCCCACTTGAATCGGCAACAGGAGAACTGGCATTGGCGACACTGCGTTCACGTTTCAGACGTTTCTGAATCATCACCGGACAGGCGTGATCATCGTAATAAACCTGCTGACAATGCAGGCAGTATAGACACTCGTTGACATTGATATTGCCTTCGGGATGAATCGCCTGCACCATGCATTCATTGGCACAGCGCTGACAGGGCGAGCCACATTCGCGGTAACGTTTCAGCCAGGCAAACATGCGTAACCGACCGGGAATTGCCAGAGCCGCACCCAGCGGGCATAAATAGCGACAGTAAAATCGTTCGATAAATAGCCCGGGAATAAGCATTGCGAGTGCAAACAGCACATAGGGCCAGTCGCGTACAAACTTTAATATGATGCTGGTTTTAAATGGCTCGACTTCAGCCAGACGTTCTGCCATTTCCAGTGAATACAGCGAGACTCCAAACAATAGAAGAAAAATCAGGTACTTGAACGACCAGACACGTTCATGGACCAGCCATGGAACCTTGATCTGTTTGATACGCACCTTTTTCGCCAGCTTGTTCAGCAGCTCCTGTAGTGCACCGAAAGGACATAGCCATCCACAATAGGGTCCACGGCCCCAGAACAGTAGAGCGGCTGCGACAGAGCCCCAGAGAATGAATATCAGCGGCTCCATCAGGAAGTAATCCCAGTTAAAGCCACTCACCAGCGCATTGAACATGGCGAGAATATTTACCACTGACAGCTGGGCATTAAAAACCCAGCCAATAATGATCAGAGTGAACAACAGGTAGCCAATACGAACACGCTCATTTAGTTGCGGATGTTTAACCAGCCAGTCCTGAAAAAAGAAAATGGCGCTGAGCAGGCCAAGGGCTGCAATCAGCACCAAAATTTCGGTGAGTTTGAGCTGCCACATGCGTTTCCATATAGGCGCACCGCTTTCCGAGCGGGATGCAACTGCATCAACGCTATTACTTGATGATGCGTTACCTGGCTGATCTGCATCGATTTTGGCCGCTTCGAATAGCAGGTACTGTTCCGGTACGCGGTAGTTCAGATCGAATGTCAGAAAAGCCTTGGTGGTGGGGCCGGTGTTCCGGCCCACCAGTAATTCCAGCTTCCAGGGGCGGGCAGGGCTGAAATTGAGTTCGGCAGGTGTGCGGAACAGATCGACTTCACTAAAATCAGGCGCGCCCTCTGCAGCGATCCTGCGCAGGCGTTTGTGGGCGCTGTCATGAAAGCGCACCGAAGTTTCACCCTGAATGATCTGGAAGCGATCGAAGATACCGCCACGTACATAACCCGAGCCCTTGAATGAGAAGCGACCATTACTGGCAATCAGTATCGCCTGTTCGCCGGGTTTAAGCTTTTTCTGCAGATTGCGGTATTCATGTTCACCCAGCAGGCTGCGACCGATACTGGGAATTGACACCAGTGCGGCATACAGATTGATAAATTCCTGATCATCTGCACCTTTTTCCGCGAAGCGACGGACGCCGGGATGCTTGCTATCTGTGAATGCCTGATTGATCTCGCCAATGGTAATTTTAAGCTTGCCGATTGAGCCTTCGTCCAGCAGGGCCTGCCAGCTCTTGATGTTATTTATTTCGCTATTGATGCGCCCAACGGGATCGCTGCTGGTAGACGTTTTTTTTAAACCTGCCAGGCCGAAATGTCTGGCCACCTTAATTGAACTCAGCAGGATATTGTCATCCATCACCATCACGGTTACCGTGGCACCGGAAACGACATCGATCGAATGATCCAGCGAGCCAGCCACCAGCTGTCCCACATCCATGCCTTCGTATTCCTTGAGAATGGCGGTGATGCGTGATTCGGGAATGCCGATAAGCACAATCGGTTCATGATGCTCAACCAGGGTGACCTTGCGAATCACCCCCTGCATATCAATTGCCACCAGCTGATGAATGGGCTTACCTGAATAACCCGTGGAATTGACATAATCGGATGTGAGAAAAACATAACCCAGCTGTTTTGCGTCCTGATAAGCCGGTGCAACAACGGGCTTATCGGTGACAGCCCCCAGACGCGTGGCACCAGGAAAAATGTCCTGAATGCTTAGCGAGTCGAGCAGGCGAGGTAACTGTGTTTGTGCATGGGCCGATGCACCCAGAAGAAACAGCATAAGCAGTATCGAGAGTGTATTTTTGACTATATTCAACCCTCTCATAGTGATGCCGTCTCCTTTGTTGATTTGCATGCTGCGGTGTCAATTTATCTTATAAGTATGTGCTTATAAAGCTGTATAAACAGTTGCTGCAACGTACAACAAGCTGCAGTGTTTTATACTGGTATTATGTTTACATATTAATTAGCGTAACATAGATGACTCCTTGATCTTAATCAAGCTTTGCCTTATATCTGTCAGTTGATAATAAAATACTGAAGCTTTTACTCACCAGGTTATGTGAACCGAGCAGCGATGCCATTCATGCTGAATAAGCTTCATTAATGCAGACGAGGTTTGCGCAATGTTGTCATTCAATGTCAAAACTACTCGCGATCTGATGACGATTGCCTTACAGGCAGAACGGGAGGCTATTCGTCGTTACAGTGAGTTACAGCGAAAGATGCAGCGTTTCAATAATCTGCCTGCAAGGCAGCTATTCGAACGCATGGTTGAAGAAGAAAGGGCGCATGAAACCTTATTAGAACAATGGATGGAGAAACTGCAGCTGGATGAAAATTCAGATATTACGCCGGTACGCTGGCAGGATCCGAATGTACTGACAGTTTACAACGAAGAAGCACGTGACCCGGTCTACAGTACGCCTTATCGTGCGCTGGCGTTTGCGGTGCACAATGAAGAAATTGCTTTCAGTTTTTATACCCATGTGGCGGCAAATACACACAACAACGAAATTCGTGAGTTTGCAGAAGTGCTGGCGCGTGAGGAGTTAGCCCACGCAGCCTTGCTCAGATCTGAGCGTCGACGAGCCTATCACAGTGAACGACAAGATTCGCAAGTCGAGCCACGCTTGAATCCTCGAATGGTGAATACGCTGAGTGATCTGTTGCAATGCGCCGTCTTTATCGATGAATGCCTGGCCAGTCAGCTCAGCACACTGGATGAAACCGATCTGACAGTGCAATTAAACACATCCATAGCTCGTAACCTTGATGACTGTAAACAGCAGCTGGAACGCTGTCATCAGGCTAATGTGGAGATTACTGCATCATTGGACGCGCTGGAAAATTACTATCAATCGCTGGATATTCGCCAGAAACCAGCCGAATATAGACTGTGCAGATTATTATCTAACTGCGACCATGCCTTTTCATTCTATGATGGAGTGGTGACAAACAGCCGTGATGAGCAAACCATGTTGCTGGCACAAAAGCTATCATCATTGATGCTGGACAGGATTGAGCTATTGAAAACCGTGAGCGATAATGCAGAGTGTGTGGCCTGACAACTCTTCAGGCAATAATGAGTTAATCTGTGTGCTATATGGCAGATGTGATCGGTGTATTTTTCTCCAGAGAACAAATCTAGATCTCGCACATAAAAGCGCCCGTATTCAGGCGCTCTGGATTAATTATGCGAGTAGTGTACGTACGTATTCTGACTATGGAAATGCCGGTATGCCGGGGTCACTGCCACCGGAAATCGCTTCCTTGTGCTGTTGTACCTTTCGATTTACCAGCTCGACCTTGTTCATGGGAACGTCCGCCATCAACAGTATTTTTCCCTGATCCATTGCCTGTTCAAATTCCTTGAGTCGCGTATTACGCGTACTTGCGCCAATCATACCGGCTGTCCATACACCGAAACCTGCACCGAAGATGGTGCCACCAAGTACAATAACACCCATGGCCGAGCCAAGTTGTAGTGCATAAATTGCAAACAGACTGCCCAGCAGTCCTGTAATGCCACCAATTACCAGACCGGTTTCAACGCCATGAACAATATCACTTTTCTGTAGCAGGCTTGCTTCAGGCAGGTCATCCAGCACAGTGCCTTCGCGGGCCATTACATGGATGTGCTGAGCTTCGATTCTGGCCAGTAAAAGTTCATCTACAATGGCCCTGGTACTGTGTATATCGGGAAGTAGAAAATAGAGTCGTTTAATCATTTGCTTTCTCCTCGGTAGTGGGGCGATCACCCCAGAACTTTTCCGAATAGATAAACAAAGTATAGATCACTGTGTAGCCTGTGATAGATTTTTAGACCAGTGGTCTACCTGTGCGCCAATGGACACAAATAAACGCAATCAAAACCTGATATTTGTAATCTCTGACGCTAGCTGCTGGTTCCCGCGCTATATACCATGCTCCTGTGCATACTGCTGTTAGGTCTCTCTGTCTCTAGCATGAGCATCTGGTGCACAAAAAAGCCCGCATAAGCGGGCTTTATGACGTTGCTTTGGAGTTGATTCAGGCAGACAGTGCAGACAGTAAAAACACTGCGGCACCGAGGAAAACTACCAGCATTACCAGTCCGATGGTGACAACCCAGGTTGAATACACAAAGCCTTCTTCTTCAGGGATGTGCATAAAAATGGGCACGCCAATATAAAGCAGATATACAGCCGCAGCAATCGCGAGAAAGCCCACTGCAACATTGATATAGAGCACAGGGTAGAGCGCAACAAAACCCAGTGCGAATAGCGGCAGTGAGGTAAACACCGCAAGCTCGGTGCAGTGCAGCGGATTCGGGTTAACATCGAAGGTTTTGGCAAGCCAGCAGATGGCATAACCCAGACCATAAACACCGATATTCAGTGACAGATAAAAGGCGAGTGCAACAATCACACCTTTTTCCTGTGTCATGGTAAACGGTGTGCCTATACCCAGATCCCAGCCCAGGTGGACGGTGGCAATATAACCGGAGACAGTCGGAATCAGTGCCAGAAAGGCAATGTGCAACATAATGTCGGTGATTTTTGCAGGTGTTCTGTCGGCATCTCTGAGACTCTGTTTGGGCTCGTAGAAGATGTGTGAGAAGTGTTTGACTAGCATGTATTTGACCTCGCCTAAAGGTTGTCTGCTAACTTAAACAACAAGTCGCTTGAACAGTAAATAGTTTGGATGAATATATTAATAATATATAAATAACACCTTATAGATGAGTTATTTATAACAGAAAGCTGTCTCCCCTCTTCAAAATAGTGAATTACAGTGGCACTTTGCAGTAGTTATAACACATAAAATAAGCGCTTGTGAAGCGATAAAATAAATATATGTGGCATAATAATCAATAATTAGAATTAATTGCTATAAAATCACATTATGATAGAGGTTTTTTATGTCGAGCAGCGATAAATGCTTGATGCAATGGAGAATATAAGATGACAGATAAACAGGGTAAACAGACCTCACACGCTGGGACTGGCTGGCTGAGTGTAGCAAAAAGTACCATTGCAGCGGCCTGTGGGATACAGACAAATGCCAATCGCCAGCGAGACTTCCAGCAGGGTAAACCGATTGCGTTTATTATCGCCGGGGTGGTTTTTGTGCTGATCTTTATTTTGGCTATGTACGGCCTTGTGCAGCTGGTACTCTCGCTGTCAGGGAACAATGCTTAGGCTTCAACTCGAAAGCCGGCGTAAAGAGCCGATTAACCACTGCTGTAACAGTGTCTTTAGCCAATACGTGAAATTTTCAGCAGTTTATTAATCTCTTTTAATATCAGTTTTGGATCAAGCCCGTCTGCAAAACGCATCATGATATTTCCATGGGGATCCATCAGGTAAATCGCTGAGTTTTGTGCCGGGTTTTGCAGTTGCAGTAGCTGTAATTTCTGTGCAGGGATTCTTGCTCGCAGTACATGTGGATGTTGTTGTTCGAGTAAGTTTATAAAGCCGGGCTGGGCTATTGCGCTGTGTAATACGACATGATCAACACGCGACTGATTCTTGCCCAGTGCGATATTGATTTGACGCATATTGTACAGGCTCTGCTCGCACTGTTCCGGACAGGTATCTGCAGTGATATAAAACATACGCCAGCTGGAGGTCAGCTCCTTGCGCGGAATTGGGTTGTCCAGTATATCGGTTAGCTCAAGCGTCTCAATGTCGATAACAGGTGTAATTAATTCACCATAGGTATCCGGTTCGGGCCGCTCACCAAACAAGAAATAGGCATAGGCCGCGACCGCGGGCAGTATAAAGGAGGCGAGTAACAACCAGAGTGTGGCATTACTTCGCTCAGGCGTACTGCTGGTGTTGGCTGTCATGGTTATAATCCGTTGTCGTTACTGTCGGTTTGCCGAGTGATTCGTTTGCTGTTCACTGTAATGTAAATCACCAGTAATGCAACACAAAGTGCAAACCACTGAAATGCGTAGGCTTGATGTTTTTCACTGTTCATATTAATTTTAACTGGCTGGATGGTAAATACGGACTGCTGCGGTTGATTAATAACCAGTATCATGGGCAGTAGCCGATAATTTATTCTAGCTTGTAGTGCGTTTAAATCAATTGATTGCACAATACCGGGAAAGTTTGCATAGGTCTGATGCTGTTTACCGAGGCTGATGCCAGTATAGGGCTCACTGTTTAAATAGCCATCAAGCTGGATAGTCTCTTCGATAACTGGGATCACAGGTAATTGTTGTCGACGTGTGGTTTGCTTTACCCAGCCACGGTTAACCAGAATAGCGGTGTCATCTGTTAGTTTGAACGGCGTATAGACATGATAGCCTGCCTGCATATTGTGAACCTGATTATCCAGCAGAAGGTTGTGCTGGTTGTCGTATTGGCCACTTGCTGTCACTGGCTGGTATAGCCAGTCTGTCTGTTCGGCCTGTGTATTTACTTCATTAATGCTTAAGGGTGGCTGTTGTGAACGCATCTCTATGATTGACTGTAAATTGGCTTTATACTCGGCTCTGTCAAGTTGCCATAAGCCCAGTGACACCATGATATAAAGTAGCAGTGCAGTAATAATGCTGGGCAGAAGCGATGGTTTGAAAATAAAGCTGTTAATTTTTAAACCTTGCATAGGATGCATTTAAAATACTTGAGGTTGAATTTGTGATTTTTAAAACGATTGTCGTTGTCCTGTTATTTATCGTTGTGCTGAGTCTGGGTTCTGCACTTTACCATCTGGTGAGTCATAAAGGGAATTCAGACAGGCTGGTCAAATCATTGACCTGGCGAATAGGTTTGTCGGTATTTATTTTTGTATTGCTACTGGTGGGACAGGCCATCGGGTTGATTCAGCCCCATGGCCTGTAATTGTTTGCTGCTTATAACCAGTAAACAAAGATAAACAGCCCCAGCCACACCACATCCACAAAGTGCCAGTACCAGGCAACCGCTTCAAAACCAAAATGGCTTGTGGATGAAAAATGTCCTTTCAGGCAGCGCAGCAGAATAATAAACAGCATTAATGTCCCCATAGTGACATGGAAGCCGTGAAACCCGGTGAGCATAAAGAACGTGCTGCCATATATGCCCGAATCCAGAGTCAGACCGAGCTCATTGTAGGCATGGATATATTCTTCAACCTGCAATGTCAGGAAGGTAATCCCAAGTAGCACAGTTAAGGCCAGACCAATATTCAGCTGTTTGCGGTTATCCGCGCGCAAGGCGTGATGCGCCCAGGTAACAGTTACACTGGATGTGAGTAGAATGGCGGTATTGATTGCAGGTAAACCCATCGCGCCCATGGCTGTTGCCGGTGCCTGATAGGCTTCATTGTTGGGGTTGCTAAGCAGGGGCCATACGGCATTGAATGCTGGCCAGAGAAATTCATTCGTAGCGGCATTGTTTCCTTCACCCCCCAGCCAGGGCACGGCGAACGTACGGGCATAGAACAATGCGCCAAAGAAGGCTGCAAAGAACATGACCTCGGAAAAGATAAACCACATCATACCCAGACGGAATGATCGATCGACCTGATCACTGTAACTGCCCGCCATGGATTCATCGATTACCGTGCTGAACCAGCCGAATAACAAATAGGCAACCAGTAGCAGGCCGGCGATCAGTATCATATTAATTGATCCCTGATGAATCGAATTAACGGCACCGATAACCGTAGTTAGCAGGGCAATGGTGCCAACCAGTGGCCACTTGCTGGGTTCTGGAACGAAATATTCACCGTGATGTGTTGTGCTCATAGTTTCTGATCCTGATTATGTAGTGATAATGCGAGAGAGTCAGATGAATCCCTGTCCTGTTGTTTGCTGGTAAAGAAAGTATAGGAAAGAATTAGCTCATTCATCTTTTCTGGCAATTGACTGTCGACTATAAAGGTGACAGGCATAATTTTTTCTTCACCGGGCTTCAGTTGCTGCTGGGTAAAACAGAAGCATTCGGTCTTATGAAAATAGGCCGCTGCCAGACCCGGTGCAACACTGGGTACCGCCTGGCCGGTCAGGCTTTTATCTGATATGTTTTTTGCAATGTAATTAATGGTTGTGGGTTTACCCGGATGCACCTCAATAAAGCTCTGCTCAGGCTTGAAACGCCAGGGCATGGATTCATTCAGGCTTGCCAGAAACACCACTTTAACCAGTCGTGACTCATCAACAACCTGTTGTTCATTCAGTACGACCTGGTCACCGGTTTTACCGTTAAGCCCGGTGATATCACAAAATACATCGTACAGTGGAACCAGCGCATAACCGAAACCAAACATCATTACCACCAGTAGCAGCAGTCTGCGTATCAGCAGCCGGTTTTCCGGCTGCTGTGTTTGTGAATGATCGGCTTTTGCTTGCGTGTTCATGGTTGCTATTCTATTTACCGTTTACTTCACCTGTGGTGGAGTTGTGTGGCTGTGGAAAGGGGCAGGTGATGGCAGCTCGAATTCCAGGCCTTTGGCGCCTTCCCAGACTTCACTGCTGGCTTTTTTGCCGCCACGTACACATTTGATAACCACGTAGAGGAAAATAAGCTGTGAGAAGCCGAACACAAATGCACCAATGGTGGCAATCTGGTTAAACTCGGTGAATTGCAATGCGTAATCGGGGATGCGCCGCGGCATGCCTGCCAGGCCAATAAAGTGCATGGGGAAGAACAGTACATTGGATGAGATAACGGTTAGCCAGAAGTGCAGCTTGCCCAGTTTTTCGTCATACATATGGCCTGTCCACTTGGGTATCCAGTAATACACCGCTGCCATAATCGAGAAGGCCGCACCGGTTACCAGCACATAATGGAAATGCGCCACCACGAAATAGGTATCGTGATACTGGAAGTCGGCGGGCACGATGCACAGCATCAAGCCGGTAAAGCCGCCCATGGTAAACAGAAAGATAAAGGCAACCGCAAACAGCATCGGGGTTTCAAAGGTAAGCGAGCCTTTCCACATGGTGCTGACCCAGTTAAATACCTTGACCCCGGTGGGTACCGCAATCAGCATGGTGGAGTACATAAAGAACAGTTCACCCGCCACCGGCATGCCAGTGGTAAACATATGGTGTGCCCACACAATGAATGACAGGAAGGCAATGGATGCAGTGGCGTAGACCATGGAGCTGTATCCAAACAGTGGTTTACGCGAGAAAGTGGGGACGATTTGCGAGATAATGCCGAACGCGGGCAGAATCATGATGTACACCTCGGGGTGACCGAAGAACCAGAAAATGTGCTGGAACATTACCGGGTCACCGCCACCTGCCGCATCAAAGAAACTGGTGCCGAAATGGCGATCGGTGAGCATCATGGTCACTGCGCCAGCCAGTACTGGCATTACCGCAATCAACAAATAGGCGGTGATAAACCAGGTCCAGACGAAGATCGGCATTTTCATGTAGTTCATGCCGGGCGCGCGCATATTCATAATGGTGGCAATAACATTAATCGCACCCATCACCGACGAGATACCCATCAGATGAACCGAGAAGATGAAAAAGTCGGTACTGCTGGGCCCGTAGGTGGTGGAGAGCGGCGCATAGAAGGTCCAGCCAAAATTCGGTGCCGCACCCATGCCCATAATGCTCATCACCAGACTGGCCAGCAGTAAACTGAAGGCCGCGGGCAGCAACCAGAAGCTCCAGTTGTTCATGCGTGGTAGCGCCATATCCGGTGCACCGATCATCATCGGTAATTGCCAGTTAGCCAGGCCGACAAAGGCCGGCATAATCACCCCGAATACCATAATCAGGCCGTGCAGGGTGGTTAGCTGGTTAAAGAAGTCGGGCTCTACAATCTGCAGCCCGGGCTGAAACAGCTCGGCACGAATAACCAGCGCAAGCGAGCCGCCCACAAAAAACATAATAAAGGCAAACCAGAGGTACATGGAGCCAATGTCTTTGTGGTTGGTACTGAATAGCCAGCGACCAATACCGCCAGGTTTATGATCGTGGTCATGATGTTCTTCGATTACAGCGTTCATAATGTCCTCTCGTTATTTACGGGCCGCTTTTATGTCGGATGGTTGAACCATATCGCCAGTGTTATTACCCCAGGCATTACGCTCGTAGGTAATAATGGCAGCAAGATCGGCATCATTAAGTTGCGGACCAAAGGCCTGCATACCTGTGCCGGGAACACCGTCTAAAACAACTTCAATGTGCCGGGCTATATCACCCAGTGCAATCGGGCTACCCTTAAGTGCAGGGAAAACACCAGGCAGACCTTCGCCCGTTGGCATATGACAGGCACCACAGTTGGTGTTGTAGGCTGTTTCTCCCTGCGCCATTAGCTCATCCATGCTCCAGGTTTTATCTGCACTGGCTTCGGCGGCTGCTTTTTCCGCTTTCTTTTCGTCCAGCCAGGCGAGGTAGTCTTCCTCGGATTTGGCCTCTACCACAATCGGCATATAGCCATGGTTGGCGCCACACAGCTCGGCACACTGGCCACGGTAGATACCGGGTTCGGCAACCTCGGCCCAGCTCTCGTTGATAAAGCCGGGAATCGCGTCTTTTTTCACACCGAATGCCGGCACCCACCAGGCATGGATGACGTCATTGGAGGTAAACAGAAAACGCACTTTTTGATTGGTTGGAATCACCATAGGGTTATCTACTTCGAGTAGATAGTTTTCACCTTTTGATTCCTTGTTCTTGATCTGATCCATTGGTGTGCTCAGATTGCTGAAGAAGCTGACGTCTTCACCGACATAGTCGTAATGCCATTTCCACTGATAGCCGGTGACCTTGATGGACATGTCAGAGTTTGAGGTGTCTTCCATGGCAAGCAGTACCTTGGTGGCGGGTACGGCAATGGCGATCAGAATAAGTACAGGGATAATGGTCCAGAGGATTTCGATGGTGGTGTTGTCGTCGAACCTGGAGGGGTTGGGGTTATTGCTTTTGCGGTGTTTGAGTATCGAGTAGGTCATCGCGCCATATACCACAATCCCGATGACGACGCTGATCCACATGACAATTGTGTGGATATTGTAGGCTCCCTGGCTGAAGCTTGTAACACCTGGTTCGAGATTCAACTGGTAATCAGCGAATACCGGGTTGCTGGCAAGCAAAAGACAGGAGAGACCGATAGGCCGGCTTACTGCTCTCATTTTTACCCCCTGGAGTAAAGGTTTTAGATTGTTATTTTCATTTTAAAACGGATTCAGATCCCTGGTTTAATGCGCGTATCATTAAAAATATAATCGAATTACTATATATGTATATAATTCTTCAATTAATTAGTTTATCTGTTGCAAAGTGCGATTTTGCACCCGAAAGCTGTGTGAAAACACACATATTATAATTATTGCTTGAATATAAAGAGGTGAAATTTAAAAAGCAAGAAGCCCGTGTTTTATTATTGTTATTAGGGTATAACCCCAGTTAATCGCTTTGAAACATGAAAAAAACTTACATAGTTGGTAAACCTGTAAATTATCTGCATAAAAACAATAAAAATAGATTTTAGATGGTTCGCCCGAGGTGAATGGCGCAGGGGCGAGAGGTGACGAGGCTATCTGTCGGATGATTATTCAGCCAGGCGATGGCGGTTCTCAGGTATTTTATGGGGTCGAGCACTGGCTGCTGCACAAAGGCCTGTAGGATATGGCGCAGCTGGCTGAGAACAAAACAGGCTCAGACGCTGCTCAGGTCACAACAGCACATCGAGTTCTTTACTGCTATAGCAGTAAATTTAGCGTAGCAATAACACCGGCACATTGGCGTGGCGCACCACATTGGCGGTGGTGCTGCCCACAAAAAACTGGCGTATGCGTGAGTGGCCATAGGCGCCCATCACAATCATGTCGATCTCATGCTGTTTACGATACGCGCATAAAATGTCTTCTACGTCACCGGCCTCTATATGGGTCGGGGCTTCAAAACCCGCGGTCTGCAGCGTCTGCTGCGCCCATTCCAGTTGCTTTCGGTGCGCCGGATTGTCATCACCAATCATCACCAGATGGCAGGGCAGATCCTTGAACAGTGGGCTGGCGGCCACCATCTCAACACACTTTCGCGTCGTGTCGCTGCCGTCATAGGCAATCATAATGCGTCTGGGTTCGACATAATCCGGCGTGGTCACCAGCACCGGGCGATGCACCGAGCGCACCACATTCTCAATGTGGGTGCCGATGTGCTCGCCCAGGCTGTCACCCTGTTCGCCCTGTTTACCCATCACCAGCAGGCGCGTCTGTTCCTGCCAGCCCAGCAGGGTATCGAGCAGGGCGCCATGACGCTGGCGTTTTTCCGCACTGTCGATACCGGCAGCCTGCACCCGCTCAAGCGCTTCATCCAGCATCAGTCGACCCTGTTCAAGCGCCAGTCGATTACGCTTTTCATCCAGTTCGGCCAGTTCATTTAAGAGCGACTCACGGGCGCCCAGACCGATATTACCGCTGAGATTCTGTTGTGTGGGGTAGATTTCATCATCCAGTACATGCAGTAACACCAGCGGTGCGCTCATGCGCTGGCTGGACCATGCGGCATAGTCACAGACTGCCGGTGTGGCAGAGGAGCCGTCAATACAGGCGATTACATTTGACATAGTGTGTTCCTCTTAATGGTTCATCAGTTGATCGACAGCTTCTGGCTTGTCGTGCACGGCAAACTTGTCAACGATGGTGGCACTGGCCTGATTAAGACCGATAACTTCCACTTCGGTGCCTTCACGGCGGAATTTGAGCACCGCCTTGTCCAGTGCAGCCACCGCGGTAATATCCCAGAAGTGCGCTTCGGTGAGGTCGATGACCACCCTGTCGATGGCTTCCTTGAAGTCAAAGAAGTCGACAAATTTGTCCGCCGAGGCAAAGAACACCTGGCCCATAATACGGTAGTGGCGGGTTAAACCATCCTCACTCAGATCAGAACGGACGTATTTGTATTGCGCCACCTTATTGGCAAAGAACATCGCCGCCAGCAATACACCAATAAATACGCCGTAAGCCAGATTGTGCGTGGCCACCACCACGATCACGGTGGTAATCATCACCACACTGCTGCTTTTCGGGTTGGTTTTAAGGCTGCCAATCGATTCCCAGCTAAAGGTACCAATCGACACCATTATCATCACCGCCACCAGCGCGGCCATGGGAATCTGCGCCACCCATTTATCCAGAAACACCACCATAATCAGCAACATCACCCCGGCAAACAGGGTCGACATGCGGGTGCGGCCACCGGATTTGATATTGATAACCGACTGACCGATCATCGCACAACCCGCCATACCACCCAGCAGACCGGTGCCAATATTGGCCATGCCCTGGCCCTTACATTCACGGTTTTTATCACTGCTGGTATCGGTCAGGTCATCCACAATGGTGGCGGTCATCAGTGATTCCAGCAGACCCACCATGGCCAGTGAGGCCGAGTAGGGGAAGATAATCGCCAGGGTTTCAAAGTTCAGCGGTACGTCGGGCCAGAGAAAAATCGGCAGGGTGTCGGGTAAGTCCCCCATATCGCCCACGGTGCGGATATCCAGGTTCAGGTACATCGCAATACCGGTGAGCACCACAATCGTCACCAGCGGCGAGGGCACGGATTTTGTGATGTAAGGGAACAGGTAGATGATCCCCAGACCGGCGGCGGTCATCGCATACACATGCCAGGTTACATTGGTGAGTTCCGGTAACTGCGCCATAAAGATCAGTATTGCCAGTGCGTTAACAAAGCCGGTCACCACCGAACGCGAGACAAAGCGCATCAGTGAGCCCAGCCTGAGATAGCCGGCGATAATCTGCAACACACCGGTTAACAGCGTGGCTGCCAGCAGGTATTCAAGCCCGTGGTCTTTGACCAGTGTCACCATCAACAGCGCCATGGCGCCGGTGGCGGCAGAAATCATGCCGGGGCGGCCGCCGGTAAAGGCAATGATCACCGCCATGGAAAACGATGCATACAGGCCGACCTTGGGATCAACCCCGGCGATTATGGAAAAGGCAATGGCTTCTGGAATCAGTGCCAGTGCCACCACCATGCCAGCCAACGTGTCGCCACGCATATTTGAAAACCAGTCTTTACGTAGATTCAGTGTGTCGAATGTCATGAAATTAAGGTGCTCTTGAGAATAAGATAAGCCAGCTAATGGCTTGTACAATAGACGCATGCTGTAATTGGGTTTTGCAGGATCTGTCTATTTGTTGTTAACGGAGTATTGCGCCAGGGCGGGAGAATTCGGGACATCCGCGAGCCTGTGGGTTGGGTTAAACGAGGCGGCGAATAGTAGCATGTGGTCCTGGTAGCTGGCCAACCAACATAACTACTAAACGCCTATAAATTGTATCCAATTGAATTTTAAAGCATTAAGTCTTTGCATTCCACATAAAGTACTAAATAATTGTTTCAATCTAGTTACTTTCAATTCAATTCATTTCCATTCAAGACAAGTGCTAAACTATTCGGTCAGTCGTATCGATCAATAAACAACGCTTCTTTTGTTTTATATTTAAGTTCTTGATATATAATGGAAAATGATAAAATACCAAAATGGTGTAGTGATTATTTCAATCTGAAAAAATGATTGTGTAAGTCCGAGGAGGGTTGTGTGATACACAAATTTATTTCGGTCAAATGTTTACCGGCTTTACTAAATAATTGATTATAGAGGCCAGCATGATCATCAAATTGATCCGACATGGTGAGTCTGAAGCTAATACAGGTAAGTTGAACCCGGCTAAAGTTAAAGACGCAGCCATACCGCTATCAGCTAAGGGTATTCACCAAGCACAGGGAGCTGGAAAGGTTATCCAGGCAGAATTCTTCAAGAATGCTCTGGTATATTGCTCGCCTTATCAGCGTACACGCGAAACGATGCAGCACCTAATAAACGGAGCAGGCATCAGACACGACACCATCAAGATATATGAAGACCCACGTTTAAGAGAAATTGATGTCGGCTATGGTGATCCCGAAGAACAATTGCCATTGCGAAAAATACACGGCTGGTTTTATTATCGCTTTGAAGGCGGCGAATCACCAGCTGATTGTTATGATCGAACATCTGCATTTCTTGAGAGCTTAATGAGACAGGTGGCGCGCGCAAATAAGAAAAACATAGTAATTGTGTGCCACGGAATGACATTGAGATGTTTTGTCGCTAGATTTTTGCATTTGACAGTTGAGCAATTCGAAGACATGGATAATCCGGATAATTGCGACATAGTAACAATCGGCCTAAAAGAAAGCATTGAGAATCCTGTATTTTACAATGGCCGTTGGGCAGTAGAAGAGATAAAGCTTAGAAAATGATGTGAATGTCATTGCAGAATAGCTGAACTAATAGGGTGAATCGTGCGCTGGGGGTGTTCATGGTTATTAGAAGGCTACAACGGTCTCTGACTAACCAGAGCCGACTATTAGTGAATTGTTAATATGCGTGTTGAAATTGGTTATATGCGACCTACTTATGGTCTCGTGCGCACTCATTCGGTATGGTTTTATTATGTAGGCTGCTTAAATGGCAGGTAGTGGGAAATCGTCCTTCACCATAAATTGTGCAAGGGGAAATCGGACAAGGGTTTTGTCTAAACTGAAGACCACCTCGTTTTTATCTGTCTGGCATAAACAGTGTTTTTCGCTGAGCGGGCGGGTACAGGCCAGTGCATCAGGCTCGAACAAGGCAACATTGGTTCCGGCAGCCGGGTCTCTTGCCGAGGTATACTCAAAACACGCCACGCCTTCATGTCGCATGGCGGCTCCCAGGGCTTGCGTCTCATCGTAGCTGACAGGGTTGCGCAATTGTGGCTGATTCGCAGTGAATGGCGGTTGCTGGAGCTGCACCCCTGTTTCGGTGGCGTATTGAAACTCGAATAAGCTATGTTGTGTCTGCAGCTTCTCATGCAGCGGGCCATTGAGGTTATCCAGCAGGAAGAAAAACCGGTAAAACGCGCTTTCGCATAAGGTCACATATTCGGTGGTGCCGCCATAGAAGAGGCTCGGTTCAAAACGGCTTCCAAAGCGGCTGCCGTGCGCGAGGGGCGGATAACGAAAAGGGGTTGATAATAAATAGTGAAGGCCGTTCGTGCCGGTTCGGTACCGAGGTTTCGATGAATCCAGCATGTCCTCAAGCAGTGCCTGGTCATAGAGATCAGGTACAATCTCAGTCGTGGCCACTTTTACCTGACTTTCAACCAGTCTGAAACCGCCCCCCTTTATTGGCCCGATCACCCCTCCGGGGTCGATCGCAGACCAGATGGCGCTCAAACCTTGCCCCGCATAGCATCGATATATTGGGCGATGTGAACCAGGCCTGGTATGTCCTGAGCCATATCGGCCGGCACACCCTTCAGTGTTTGAATGGGGCTGTGCATCCAGTGCCGCATTTCGTCCTCATCCCCACCAACCAGCGCATAAAGTCCACGGTAAATGCGCACAAGGATCAGTGCGAGCTGGCCACTTTTTGTTTCTGGTGGTACACCATTGCGAGTGATAGATGAGCGATCTCGGCCGATAATCCGGCAGACGTCACTGGCTGACAGGCCTAATTTGGCACCGGCATTGAGTACGGCCTTGCCTAAAACCGTGGCTTTTCTGGTATCTGTTGTGTCTCTAGGTTCTAACATAACACCACCTCTGTTAGTGCATGCTCACGATTATAGTACAATCATGTGCATATGCACAACAGGCAGCTGTTTTACGGGGCATTTTACGGGCGCTGGTACGGCTTTAACCCGAGACAGTCCCAGACTGAAGTCATTCAAATTGTAAATCGAACCCACTGCCATATTCTCCGCCACTGTCTGCGGTGGCGGGTGACCGCATATAGCCAGTAAGCGATCATAAACTAATGGGCTCTCAAGAGGCAGCTAACACCACAAACCTGTCATTAAGAAATTTCTAATACAACTCTGGATATAGCTAGTAATTGAATAGTGATTATTTAATATAACAATTTTGTAACTCCCTCTACCAGACCTTCGGTTGACTGCTTCTAATTGCGGAGAGGACTTGAACCTCAGCAAATAATTAAGTAATTGCAATATAAACAATGACTTATTTCATGCTTCGTCTTTTAAGTGATATATAAGTGCTAATTGCTTCAATTCGTACCAGGCGAATTTTTTTGAACCACTGGGTGTGAAATTGCACCATTGTCACCAAACAAAGTCAGTCAAAAAATGGGTGGCTGTTATTGGTGGTGGGACGTGTCGTGGGTTCAGCTCCCAAGCAATCTATTCTGTCCCAGCTAGTGGATTGAATACGCTCGTGCAGGCTAATGGAGGTTCGGAGTCTAAATTATCACAAGTTAGCAGAAGCTCTTTGACTTTTGACCGCTTCAGGATGCCTGATCATTGAAATCAATCTGGTAACCCATCGCCTTATAGCTTTTCTCGCGCTTGTTGAACATGCGCTGCAGTATGGGGAGCGAGCAGTCAACATAATCATGTATGGTCACGCATTCTTTGCCATCGGATTCCCGGTGTATACGGCCTGCATATTGAGCTAATGATCCTTTCCAGGCAATGGGCATGGCCAAGAACAAGGTGTCTAATCTTGGAAGATCAAATCCTTCGCCTGCATATTTACCCGTAGCAACCACAACTTGAGCAGTAGGTAATTTATCCTCAACAGCCTTCCGTTCAGCTGCACGCATAGCACCTTTAAGGACGATTGAATCGATACCTTTCTCCAGTAGAATTATGTTAATCGTTTCGGCATGTTCTCTGCGTTCAGTCAGCACGATGGGATGTCTGGATTGCTGAACACAAACAAGGACGTCGTCAATAATTCGACCTGTACGTACATCACTCTCCATAATCCATCGATAAGTGTCTGATATTTTTGGATGTTCATCTGAGTGGTTTAGCTGTCCTGGAGGTATGTCATAAAGTTGATGAACAATGACCTGTTGTTCGAAATTTTCTTTTGAGGTGTTTTTTACTTTGTGCCGAATGGGGCCGGTCGCCATAAATATAATTTTCTGGTGTCCATCCTGCCTTTCCGGTGTTGCGGTCAGGCCAAGTACGTATCTGGCCCTGACTTCGTTCAATACCATTTCAAAGCGTGGAGCTGAAACGTGGTGGCATTCATCAACGATGACATGGCCATAGTCTTGCACAAGCTCTGATACGCTGTTGTCATTTTTGTTGATGAGGCTTTGATAAGTAGCTATGTCGATTACACCAGTTGGCTTTTTCTTGCCTCCACCAATGACTCCGATGTCGATGCCTGGAAGAAATGTTTTTAATCGCTCTTTCCATTGATCAAGCAGCTGTCTACTGTGAACCAGAATCAATGTATTGGTTTTTCGCCTGGTAATCATGCCAATGGCTGTGACCGTTTTGCCAAACGCTGTAGGGGCGTGAAGGATCCCTGAGTCGTGTTTGCTCATGGCTTTCACAGCGGCTTGTTGGTTCTTTCTGAGTTTAACTAGCGATTTAATGTTTTTGAGTTTGGCTCCGAACTCTCGCTTATCGTCTATTTGGACTTCTATCTGATTTTCGCTCAATAGCTTAAGTGCGTCATCTAAGCAACCTCGAGGTACTGACAGGTAGCCTTGCTCTATTCGAGCACAGGAAATAAATCGTGGAATACCATGTGTTGAAAAACGCAGTGCCTGGGTTTTAAAGAAAACGGGGTTGGAAAAGCTGGCGAGACGTCTTAATCTTGCTGCCAAAGTGCTCGGGATTTCGCTTAAATCAAAATAAATATGATTTGCGAGTGTTATTGTGACTTTTTCAGGAAGGTTGTTCAGTTCAAGCGGTTTTGCCCTGGCGGTTATTTCCCAGGGTGGCCTTATCTCGATAACTTTTTGTTCATCGAAAAGTTCTGAGTTTGGTGAAACCTGGGTGAGCAGTTTGCTCAGGTTTTTATGAGGTAGAGGTTCAATTTGAGCAAGGTGCTGCCACTGATCTTTAATGACATTGAGGTTGCTATCAACAAAAGTGCTATTACCTGCGAGTCTCGCTTCTCGTTGGAGAGGCAGAGCGATTAAATTGCCAAATCCACCTTCGGGCAAAATATCCTGATTTGGGAATAGGCGGTCATAGGACTCAAAAGACAGGTTTGGATAGATTTCCATGGCTTTGTCGAGCAGACAGAAACCCAGTAGTCTGGCCTCTTTGGCAGGTACTTTTTGTTTGAAAAATATCCAAAGGTGAGCACCATTGCCTGAGCGTGAAATCTCAATTGTATGTGGTATTTCAAAGGCCAGGCAGGCTTTCGACATTGCTTTTACTTCTTCCTGCCACTGACCCTTGTCAAAATCTGTAGCAAGAAAGAAGCATGTGCTGTCGTGCATTAATGGGTAGAGCCCAACTACCTGATGCCCAGCTAAGTGTCGGTAAATTGTCTGGTCAGTAAGTTCCGTGAATTGTCGATGATTACAATCCTGGCATTTAACGCGAGGTTTGTGGCAGATTCCCTGTATCCACTCATTATTGCAGGCGACAGAGTAACCACTACGACCTTGTTTATTTATCCAGCGACTAGCAAAAATGTCGGTGCGTCCGCGAAATAAGCTTCTGAATATGGCTATCTTTTGTTCCGGTGAATATGTACCCGATCCGGGCGCAATTGCCGAGAGTTCTTGCAGTTGCTTTCTAAGATCTAAAAGTTGTTTCTTCTCTTCTTCAATTTCTGCGAGCCGCGTATCTATTTCGCGAATGCTTTTAGAGGATTCACTATTTAGCTTTTGTTTAAGCATGCGCTTGCGGTGGTTTAATCAACGACTCCGCAGGAATGCCCAATCCTTTATGTAGCTTCCAGATCATTTTCAGCGTCAGCGAGCGCTTATGGTTGAGAATCTCATACACACGATTGCTTTTACCAATCATGGGCTCAAGGTCTTTTACTGTTAAGCCTTTACGCTCCATCTCGAATTTGATGGCTTCAACAGGGTCGGGTAAATCCATTGGAAAATGCTTCGCTTCATAGGCCTCAATGAGGGTGGCCATAACGTCGAGCTTTTCCCCTTCTGGTGTGTCAACACCTGCTGTCATCAGGCTTTCAATGTCTTTTAATGCCACTCGGTAGTCAGCATCAGTTTTAATTGGTTTGATGTCCATAGTTTCCTCCGGCAATTAAATAGTTTGTACATCAATCTTGTCATATTGCGCATGGGTACCGATGAATCGGACGTAAGTCACTCGATAGGCATAGTTGATCCACACGACCAGACGATATTTATTCCCCGCAATATTGAAAACTACACGCCCATCTTTAAGGATGCTGGCATTTTTGAAGTCCTGTTTAACATCAGCAGGTGCACTCCAGTCGGCAGCTAATGTATGGCGGTACCAGGCTAAAGTTGGTTCTTTAGCATCCATATACTCTGGATGTTTTTCCCAAAAAGCCTTCAGTGTTGATAAGGCGATTTTTCTCATAAGGTTAATAATAGTCCCATTATGGGACTATTTCAACTAAAATATACAGGAGAATCAATATAACTGAATCACAGATCATGCTTGTGTCTTTTGGTGGCCTTAAAACTAAAGACAGGCTTGAGTGGCACCTCTTATTTGCTTATTAGCCAAGTATGATGTGTTACTCCGCACAACAGCTCATATCAAGAGATCGGCAAGATCGGGGGCAGATCTTGCAATCAAGCACACGATCGGGCTTATGTTTCACTTCTGCTGACCAACCACAGTAAGTACTAAACAGCCATAAAATTAATCGCTATAGATTTCAGGGCATTAGGAATCATGGTTCCACGCAAAGTCCTAAACCATTGTCTTAATCCTGTAATTACAAGCTCAGTATATTCATTCATGGCAAGTGTAATTTACTGATTTATATGAAGCTTTAGTAATTACCTTGGAAAGTTTTAGGAGTTATTGTGGTTGGTCATCGGGTTTGTGCAGGCGGATCAGGGCGCCGCGTATTTAACATAATATACATTATGCGCATATAGTGGTGCATAAAAAATTAAGACTGATGATCAGTATTTATTTGACGGCGACCACTGAGAGCCATTTTTCGTGGGTAACATGCAGTTATTTGAGGATCCTGCTCAATATAATATCAAGAATCACGCTAACTAATATTTAGCCTAATATCATTCGTTTATGTGATATGAAAACAAGTTCAACTTGTATATAGTCCTCTATTGTAATGGCTTGTAAATTTGGGCTATTTCTGGGTTCTGTTACTAAAAATTAGCACTAAAATGTGTCGGTTTACTTTGCAGATCACATAAAGCAACAATATTGTTTTTAGAATAACCTTCTAAAAAACAAAAGGTTACAATAACGGCATATTATTTGCTTTAAAATTAAAAATGACTTAACAAATGGAATTCAAATGAATACTCGTGATTTCGCCAAGAAAACAATCCATGCTGCAATCATTGCAACATTAGGGTTCTCTACAACTGCCTATTCAGCTGACTGGATATGCAGTAATACAGACGACTGGGACAACAGCTCATGCTGGTCTACATCTGCTGTACCTGGTGCTGGAGAGGACGCCAAAATACGAACCACTACTCGAGCCCCCAATATTACCGTCAACTACATTAATGCATTCACATCTGGCGAGACATTAAATGAATTCATTTTAGATGCATCCGGCACTGATACGGCCACACTGATTCGGGATGTTAATATCTCTCTAAATAGCAGCAATGTTTTTATTGGTCAGCGTGGGTCGGGGTTATCATCGGTCATACATAACGCGGGTAGCAGTATTTTTGATACAGGTTTCATTGGTGCACAGGAAGCATCTAACGGCTACTACGAATTAAATAATACAGGCAGTATTCAGTGGTACGACCTTTATCTCGGTAACCGAGGTAATGGCGAATTTAGCCAGCTGGGTGGCAGCAACACGATAAACAACAATTTTCAAATCGGTGTAGAAAGCACAGGCTCAGGCCAATACACCCTCTCAGACGGCACTCTAACAGTTAATGGCATAGAAGAAGTAGGACGCTGGGGAGAAGGCAGCTTTGTTCAAAACGGTGGTCTTCACAATGTCTTCAGGCTGCACGTTGCACGAAAAGCCGCTAATGGAACTTATCAGTTAAATAGTGGTGACCTTAACGTTTCTGAAAGGCTTGAAATTGGAACAATCCCTTCCAGTAATGGTCTATTTGTTCAAAATGGAGGCAACGTAATCGTTGCTGGTCCCACAGTTATTTCTGGCTCTGGTCTTGCCACAGGGAAATATGAATTAAATGGTGGCATTCTCCAGACCAGTATTGTAGAAAACAACGACTTATTCGAGCACAATGGTGGCCAAATCATTGGCGACGTTGTGAACAATGATAAACTTCGTTTTACTGGAAATGGAACTCGACTCATACAAGGCAGCGTGATCAATACCGGTGAAACCACTTTTATACATGATCCACAAGATAACACGGGTGACCCTCTTATTCGCACAGCAAATGGCCTTATCGAAATTGCTGATGGAACTACCCTTAATATCTCCGAAGACCTTTTACTAGAAGACCTTGGAACCTTTTCAATGACTCTAGGAGACGTGTCTTATGGAACCACAGAATTTATCCGTATTGATGGAAAAGCTACATTAGGCGGTATTTTTGAATTAAATATCTACGAAGACTTTTTTGCTGAAGATGGCGATATCTGGACTTTATTTACTGCTAGTGATATTGACGGCCTATTTTCTCAGGTAATTTTCAACGAAAGTTATGTAGATCTAGACTTCTCACTTGCTTACAATGGAACTTCTGTTGACCTGGTTGCCGCGTCAGTCTCCGCTGTGCCCATACCAGCAGCTGCATGGTTATTTGTCAGTGGCTTAGCAGGGCTAATCACAATTTCTCGTCGTAGAAAAACGACTTTCCTGTAACACAGCAGAGATCCGCTTAAATTATTCTTAGTGCTTAAGCAACATATTCACTTGTGTTGTTTAAGCACCTTGTTTCTGTTTTTTCCATATTTTATTATTTGAAATTTACCTCAAGTAATATTGCTATTTCTTTAATCACCTACCCTGAAAATTCGAATTAGCACCTGAATTTTTCTGGTTTGCAACCAGCACAGTATCAGGTGATTTATCCTTAGCTCTCTACAGCAACAGAAATTGAGCTGGTATTCGTAATTTATAAAATAATACACTTTAAATAGTAGCCCTAAGCATATGTTTATATTATATATTTAGCTGGTGCCAGGTTTTAGCGTCATCATCTGACATATGATTTCACCTGCATCATAATAAGAACAATATATTACCTGGGACTATATTAGTCACTGTGTAGATTACCAATGATCTGGGTAAGCTACATAATTAGCTCTGATGAATTACCCAACATCGGCGCTTAAGCCTTTACATATAATATGATTACCGGATAATGCCCGTTTATCCATGAAATGCGCAGTCAACACAGCCTGGTTATGTCCAACAGCTCAAAATCATTAGCCTTTTTTACCGCACCCGAAAAATCGCACGTAACACATTATGGGCAGCTGTATGGCTCCAGTCTGGCATTGTCGATTGCCGGTCTTGCGCGTGACAAATCCCATCCACTGGTGGTAATCAGCCACGATGTTAATGAAGCGCAGCAGTTACATCAGGAACTGGCATTTTACACTGCGGGTAAATCACGCCTGTTCGAACTGCCGGACTGGGAAACCCTGCCATACGATATATTCTCACCGCATCAGGACATTATCTCGCAGCGCCTGACCACGCTGTATCAGCTGCCGGATATGCGTGCCGGCGATATTCTGATATTGCCGGTATCCACGCTGTTACAGCGTTTGCCACCGAAAACCTTTATCAAATCCCAGGTGCTGTTGCTCAAGCAGAATCAGCGCCTGGACATTGACGAGCTGCGGCATAATCTACAGCAGAATGGCTACAGTTGTGTGTCTCAGGTGATGGAACACGGTGAATTTGCGGTGCGCGGTTCGATTATCGACCTGTATCCGTCGGGTCATGATTTGCCGTTTCGACTGGATCTGTTTGACACCGATATAGACAGTATTCGCCGTTTTGACCCGGAAACACAGCGTTCACTGGACGAAGTATCATCCATCGAGATTCTGCCGGCGCGTGAATTTCCGTTCAATGTACAGGCGATCAGTGAGTTTCGCAGTCGTTACCGTGAAAATATCGCCGGTGATCCCACGCTCAGTAAAATTTACCAGGATGTATCCCAGTCGAATATTCCTAATGGCATTGAATATTACCTGCCGCTGTTTTTTGATCATCTGGAGTCGATTTTCAATTACTTGCCACGCAATACCGTGATGTGTTCGGCCAGCAGTTTGCAGGCGGATATCGAACATTATATGCGTGATGTGGAGTCGCGTTACGAACAACGCCGGCACGATATTGAGCGCCCGGTTTTGCCGCCGGAGATGCTCTATCTGGGTGTTGATGAATCAGTCGAATTACTGCAAACCCTGGCACAGATAAAAACACAAAGCGAAAAAAACTTACCGGGTCAGCCTTTTATTGATCTGCCTTTTTCGGCTCCTCAGAAACTCACACTGGAAAAAAAATCCGATACGCCGCTCGGCAAACTGACTGAATTTATTAAAAACACCAGTGGGCGCATTTTGATTGTTGCAGAAAGCTCCGGTCGCCGTGAAATGCTGCTGGATATGCTGCATGACCATCGGTTTTACCCAAAAGTATTCAAAGACTGGGGCAGCTTTATTGATGCGGATGATCATCTTGGTGTTGCTGTTGCACCACTCAGTCGTGGTTTAAGCCTGCAGCAGAATAGCCTGTGTATTCTTACCGAAGCACAGATATTTGGTGAACGCGCGCAACAGCAACGACGCAGAAAACGCACTCGCGATGCAGAAGCCATTATTGGTAACCTTACCGACCTGACCATTGGTGCGCCAGTGGTTCACGAAGAACACGGTGTGGGACGGTATATTGGCTTACAGAAACTGAATGTTTCCGATATTGAAGCAGAGTTTTTGACCATCGAATATGCCGGTGGTGACAAGCTTTATGTACCGGTTGCCTCACTGCATTTAATCAGCCGTTATACCGGCGCCGATGAGGCGCATGCCCCGCTCCACAAACTGGGTAGCGAAGCCTGGTCCAAAGCACGTAAAAAAGCCGCAAAGAAAATTAATGATATTGCAGTGGAGATTCTTGATATTCATACACGCCGTGCAGCCAGAGGTGGAACGGCATATCAGATAAATATGGATGAATACAGCCAGTTTGCTGCGGCATTTCCCTTCGAGGAAACGGAAGACCAGCAAACTGCAATCGACGCTGTGATCAATGATCTTTCAGAACCACGCGCCATGGATCGCGTGGTTTGCGGGGATGTCGGTTTTGGTAAAACCGAGGTCGCCATGCGTGCCGCCTTTATTGCGGCTAATGCCAATAAGCAGGTTGCGATACTGGTGCCCACTACCCTGCTCGCACAGCAGCATTTCCAGAACTTTAAAGACCGATTTGCAGACTGGCCATTCAAGATTGAATCCCTGTCACGTTTTAATTCGAATAAACAGCAGCAGGCTGTGGTTGACGAACTCAAGGCAGGTAAAATCGATATAGTTATCGGCACCCATAAACTGCTTCAAAAAGATATCAGTTTTCATAATCTGGGCTTACTGATTATCGATGAAGAGCATCGCTTCGGTGTTAAGCACAAAGAGCAGTTTAAAAATCTACGCGCAGAGGTTGATATATTAACCCTCACTGCTACACCCATTCCACGAACCCTGAATATGTCGCTGGCAGGTATGCGGGATTTATCGATCATTGCCTCACCGCCAACGCAGCGTCATGCCATTAAAACCTTTGTATCGGAATGGAATGACCAGCAGGTTCAGGAAGCCTGTCTGCGTGAAATAAAACGTGGTGGTCAGGTGTATGTGTTACACAATGAAGTGAAAACGATCGAAAAAATGTGTAACAGCTTGCGCGAACTGATACCGGAGGCAAAAGTCGAATTTGCCCACGGCCAGATGCGTGAAAAGGATCTTGAGCGCATTATGCTCGATTTCTATCATCAACGTTTCAATATTCTGGTGAGCACCACCATTATTGAAAGTGGTATAGATGTACCCAGCGCTAACACCATTATTATTAACCGGGCTGATAAACTGGGGCTTGCCCAGTTGCACCAGATACGTGGGCGTGTTGGCCGCTCACATCATCGCGCCTTTGCCTATCTGATTACACCACCCAGGGCGGCAATGACGGCTGATGCGGTTAAGCGCCTTGAAGCAATAGAATCACTGGAAGATCTCGGTGTCGGCTTTACCCTGGCAACCCATGACCTTGAAATTCGCGGTGCAGGTGAGCTTCTGGGTGATGACCAAAGCGGGCAGATTCAGGAAATCGGTTTCAGTCTTTATACCGAGCTGCTAGATCGTGCAGTTAAAGCGCTCAAGTCTGGCCAGCATCCCAACCTGGATAAGCCAATTCACCAGGGCACCGAGATTGAGCTGGGCGCCCCTGCCCTGTTGCCGGATGATTATATATACGATGTACACACGCGCCTTATCCTGTATAAACGCATTTCCAATACTGCTAATCAGCAGGAACTGGATGATATAAGGGTGGAGTTAATCGATCGTTTCGGTCTATTGCCGGATGCGGCCAAATTGCTGTTTGAAATCACCTCGCTCAAATTACAAACTGCAGAGATTGGTGTTGAAAAGATTACAGGTGTAGACGCCCTGATCAGAATTATCTTTAATCTGGATGCCAATATTGATCCGGCTAAATTGATCACGCTAATACAGTCCAGACCCGAAACCTATAAGCTTAGTGGCACTCATACGTTGATGATTATGCAGGAAACACACAGCTATAATGAGCGTATTGATATACTAAAACATATTTTTCAGCATCTGATGATGAAAGAAGCCGCATAATGAATTTTACTAAGATAGTTGCCATTTTGAGTCTGTCCTTGCTAGCAACAAACAGTTATGCCAACCAGACTGGATATGAAATTGAATTAATTATCTACGAAGACACCACCAAACGTTATATTGACTCCGAGGACTGGAGTTATAATGACATGCTTAACCAGACGAATGGTGCTGTACTCAATGCAGAATCGATAAAGCCAGATGCACAATTCAGTGAACTCGACTGGAATGGCGCGGTTTTATCAGATGCATTGCAGAGAATACAGGATAGTCCCGGACTCAATGTTCTGTTAACAAAGCGTTGGCGGCAGACTGGACTTGATCGAGATAATGCGTACTCCGTTGAAATTGGCAAACAGACCCATAATATACCTGCCAATCCAGCTGAAGAAAACAACCTGGAATATAAGAGTAACCTAAACCAGTCGAATGGTGAGGCAGACTCAGCTGAGGTGATATTGCAGCCAGCGGCCTCAATAAATGGCTATGTCAGGCTGGTAATGAGCCGCTACCTGCATTTCGAGGTGAACTTAGAGTATTTCAAGCCACAGCCTGGTGAAAGTGCCAGTTATACGTATAAATCATTTCCTGTTGTTTCTGAACGCCGAATGAAAAGCAAAGAAGTACATTATATAGATCACCCTATGGTTGGCATTATAATATTAGCCACCCCGTATAAAATTAAATCTGAATAGTCAAATATGTGCGATTCATAGACATGGTTTAAATCGTATAAGCTCTAAATCTACTTTGTAATTAGTATTTTGTATATATAATCTTTATATTCAATGACTTATATCTGATACTTTACAATATACTGTAATTTATTGTATCTACTGCCCATCACCTAAACGAAGCATTAAAATCTGAACTAGCGCACAGATAACACTAAATTGTACATGCATAATCTATTCAAACGATAAGCCTTTCAAATGACCTCATGGTGCCTCCTCGCACGCAAATTATAAAAGATTCCCTTTACCTCATATCTAACTGAAGTGAAAACTTCAAGGATTTTTTTGTAATGAAATTTTCTATGCCACTTCGCTATATTCTACCGGCTGTTATTTTATTAGCTTTAACTGGATGTGCAGGTGAATCTGATACAGTTCCTGTGGTATTAGATGAGGTCATTAATCTATCTGGTACAGAGATAACTTCTGACTCTGTTCCCCCAGTAGTTACTAATACAACGGGTGTTGCAACACTGAGCTGGATGCCACCTATAGAGAATACAGATAATACTGTTTTAACTGATCTAAGTAACTATAAGATTTATTACGGCCTATCTCCTACCTCATTGTCAAACACTATTGTAATCAATAATGTAGGATTAACGTCATATGTTATTGAGAATCTAAATACAAATACCAAGTATTACTTTGCTATTACAGCAATAAATAACTCAAATATCGAAAGCGTACATTCAAATATAGAAAGTATATATATATCCGGTTAAGCATTACCAGCTATCGTATGATGGTATATTGTCTTACTCCGATATGAGGGGAACCTCATCAATGATGAATACACTCAGAGTGCTTAGTGCGCGAAAGAAAGTAAACAGACGCTGCTAGCTTTTATATTAAAGACAACTGAATGGGAAAACCGAATACCGGGCCACCGAGAACTTTGAATCATTGCCGTCAAGCATGGCTATATCTGTAGCTAGAACTGCGTATAGCGACAGATGCAACAGGTTGGTAATCGTTCTCGTGTAACAGTGAAGCTGGGCTATCAAAAATACAGAGCCGGATACTCATGCTACCCAATCTAGTCAATCAAGCGTTTACGGTGGCGAAATACAATCATTCAGACATCGCTCAAATTCACTGTGTGAACTGTTAACCCGACACTACTATGTACACCCGAAGCGTCATCAGGAAACTCATTTACAAGCCAAGTGGTATTAGGTATTCTTTAAGAAAATCTATAATTTAACGCCTGCTTATAATGAAATATATATGACTAAATATATACCCCACATGCGTGGCTGTTGCGGCCCTTAACCGGATAAGAACAGGCTGAAAACAGTGATTCAGGATCGCCATCGTAAAATGATCGATTCACCATACGGTGAGATTTATGTTTTACCAAATGAAGGCAATTTTACGTGAGAATCGCATTAATAATTCAGGTAGAATAGTTGAATAATATACAACCTTACCCAATGGAAGGATCTAGATAGTCTATGACCGATATAATAAGCTGTGGTCTCGAGGATGCGGAAGCATGGGACACCTATTTAATGGAACATGCACAGGGAAATTTCTACCAGCGGTTTGCCTGGAAACATATCAACGAAAAGAATTTTGGTCATTCTTGCTATTTCCAGGCGATAAAGCGACAGGGAAAAATCAGCGGGCTGTTACCTGTGGTGTATGTGCAAAGCCAGCTGTTCGGCAACATTCTTTGCTCCATGCCGTTCGTGAATTATGGTGGCCTGTGCGCAGACTCTGAAGAAGATACCGAGTTATTACTTGATGAGGCCCGCCGACTAACCCATCACTGCAATGCCGACTATCTGGAGCTGCGCTCGACCCAATCCTATTCAGATGAAATGCCCTCATCCTTACACAAAATCAGCATGACACTGGATCTCGATGCAGACCCTGAAGTCATATGGAACGGCTTCAAATCCAAGCACCGTACTAATATTCGTCGGGTTTATAAAGATGGCATACATGTCAAACAGGGAAGACATGAGTTATTGGATGATTTTTATCTGCTACTGTCGAAAAGCTGGAACGGTCTGGGTACACCTATTTATAGAAAAAGCTACTTTGCCGATATCCTCAATACCTTTCCTGACGATACATGTATTTTTATTGCCTACCGCGACACTCTACCTATCGCCACTGCATTTAATGGGTATTATAAAAATATAGTCGAAGGCATGTGGGCTGGAGCTTTGCCTGAATTTCGGTCTGTTCAGGCAAACTATGTTCTGTACTGGGAAATGATCAAGGACGCCTGTGAAAAGGGTTTCGAGCACTTCCATCTGGGGCGCTCTACAGCGGACACAGGCGCTGAAGCATTCAAGAAGAAATGGAACGCCTATTCTATACAGCTTTACTGGCAATATATACTGAACAAACAGGATTTAGTTCCGCAACTCAATGTACACAATCCCAAATATGAAATAGCCATCAAATTATGGAAGATGCTGCCACTGCAGGTAACAACCACGCTGGGTCCACTGATTGCACGCGGTATTCCGTAGCAGATTTGCGAACGGCACCTATCGAATGCTGACAATATTTGAAGAGCGACTACGTATATTGCGGCTATTAACTGCTTTTATCGATAAATAGTAGGTTGTGCCGGGAAGGATATTCTCATGGTCAACAAGTTCCATCACGTCATAACTGCTCAAATCTGGACTATCAAGAACAAATTTTTGATTGAGTGTATCAGGCGAAGTTCCATAATATACGATATAACCACTAAGATCGGTAAGCGGCGAGCCGTCGGTATTCTGGGTTGGCGGCGTTAATTGCAAGATCCCATTGAAGAGGCCACCATGAAAATCGACCGGGCCCGTCGAGCCTGTACATGCCGTTAAAGCTAGAACTGGAATGGGTATAACCACTAGCCACCTGACATAAGCTATTCTTTGCCCGAGTGTAATACCGGTGCATGCTAATATTGATGTGATGCGTGTAAACAGTTGCCCGTTCATATAGTTATGTAGTTTTGGTCATTTTCCGTATCAGCAATTAGATAGCACATTAAACTTCTAGTGCAACCTTTTCTTAAGAACAGCGGTCACATGATTGGTAAAAAATTCCTTAACCACGGGTATCCGAGTGAGTATATTCAGTCCCATAACCGGTTTAAGTTCAAGCTGCTCAAAATCAAACATCGACTCGTCCACGATACGCTTGAACTTGGCAAGGGTCATCTGATTCAGGCCGGCTTCCAGTTCGTCGTAGGTACTTGCACCGTCATGCCTGTATAACTTACGTACAGTCATGATGGTATTTTCCGAAAAAAACACATTAGCCCAAGGGTACTTGATCATGAAAAACATGTGAACACCATAGGGTGCACGCCAGGGTGGGCCGAAGGAGACAAGGAGTTTACCGGAATCTTTCAGAACATGATGAACGTCCTGCAGAATCTTCTCAGGCTCATGAAAATGCTCAAATGCATTCAGGCTGACAACAGTGTCGATACTCCCTGGCCCCAGCTTCCTTAGTGGATCAATGGTGTATTCGACCCGGTCGGTTATACCAAGCTCCTGTGCCCACTCCCAGGATGGCTCATAAACCGGCCGAATGTCTACGCCGATGGCCTTTTGGGCGCCCTCCTGAGCATAACCTACGGTCTGCTCACCGGTGCCGCAACCCAGGTCGACGACAGTTTTGCCTCTAACTTCTTCAAAGATCGTGTCGCCGTACCATTTTTTCAATGAAACCAGCGGGTTCTCCCGTAGTTTCACGCCTAGATGTTCACCTTTCTGGATACCAATGATTCGTCCCGGAGGCGGGAGGCAATACAGTTTTAGAAAGAGCTTCTGGCGTAAATTGAGCTTGAGATCCGTTTTTTGTTTAGACATAAAAACATCCCTGATAACGTGGTAGGTATATTAGTTATCGATCCTTAACTTAGCAAATTATTATACAATTCCTCGACCTTTGCAACTCGCTGAGCGAAGGTATAACGCTCCTCGATGAGTGCGCGCCCCTTACTCACCTGTTCCCTGCAAGCCTCAGGGTTCTGAAGGATGAAGCGCATACTCTCCTCCACGGCACTCTGATCGTGCGGCGGAATCAACAGGCCGGTCTGTCTGGGGATGACAATCTCGTTCACGCCTCCCACGTCCGTAGCGAATATCGGTTTGTCCATGCAAAGCGCCTCCAGCAGCACATTCGGAAATCCTTCTGTATATGAGGTGAGGCCGACAGCATCAAGATCCTGGAAAACCGGTCTCACATCATGGAAATGCCCGGTAAAGAACACCCTGCCCTGGAGTCCGATCTGGTTGACTAGATTTTCGAGATTAGCATGGTTCTGCCCGTCACCTATAAGGAAGAAGTAACAGTTCGGAAACTCCGCTGCGATTCGATATGCTCCCTGAATGAATTCCATCTGGCCTTTTTCCGGACTAAGCCGACCAATATTGCCAAACAGAAATGCATCATCGGGTAAACCGTAACGTTTCCTGAGAACATTCTTCTCGAACGCACCAGGAGTATAATTTTCCGTGACAATGGCGTTAAAAATAAGCTGTATATGGTCTTTGGGCACTTTTACGCTAATTAGCTCATCATATATTTTTGGCGAGACCGCGATTACCTTGTCGAAATATCGCAGCACCCGTTTACCCATTCCAATGTATACCCGGCTTTTTAAGCCATTGATGATCCATCCGTGTGCGGTGGTTACAATAGGGATGTCATAAAATCTGGAAACAAGCCAGGCGATAATATCAGACTTGTACTCATGAGAATGCAGAATATGAATGTCATGTTTTTTAATGATATCAATAATGCGGAAAACCACACGTAGATCGAACTGACTGGATGTGACAATGGGGACCACTTCTACACCCCGTTTTTCGGCTGCCTGCTGGTATACATTATTTTTCTGTGATTCGAGGAGAAATAAACCGATCTTCAGATTATATTTTGATTTATCAATGCGAGCGCAGGTTTCTATAATGGTTTTTCCTGGACCACACACTCGATCGGTATCTCTTAAATGAAGTACGTTGATCATAATATGTCAATGTCGCTCTGTTTTTATCCAGGCATTATTTTTTCTGCCGATCATACCGGTAATGCTGATCAGAACTTTCCATAAAAGGTAGGGCGGCACCATGAACAGCGACAACCAGGTTTTCAATGGTGCCCGTTGCACCAACAGACCAGAGAGAAAATACACTACCTGAAGTACCACGAGAATCGTCGCCAGATAAAATACACCATCAAATGAATGGCTATAATAATAGCCTATAGCAGCTATAAACCAGTAGAATACAGACCAGAACAAAAGCATGGAGTGAGATGGCCTTGCTACCTCGATTAAAGCGTCGAAATAAACAAAATCCATTTTTTTCAATGTGTTTTCTAACAGTGGTTTCCAGTATCTTGCAAGTGTTTCGATGCGCCCGCGTTGCCACCGTTGCCTCTGGTCTTTTCCGGATTTGAGATTCTTTGCAACCTGGGAGTATATTATGGCTTTCTCGGCCGACGTCACGCGATAACCATTCAAGGTTAACTGAATGTAATATTCCCAGTTTTCAGCCACCGAATAAGCATTCCAACCATATTTTTTGAATATTTCACTGGAAAAACACATGCCGTTACCTGCAAGTGGACAGGACAAATTGAACAGGCGTTTGGCAGGAAAATGTAGTAGAAACTTAAGCACGCCCGGCAATATACTTAGTCGCGTCAACCAGTTTTCGTCAGGGTTCATAACGCCGAAATAACCCTGTATTATTTCGTTACCCTGCTGGAATTTCTTGTTCATTTCAGACAGAAACTGTCGATCTACAGTGGTATCTGCATCAATAATGATAAATGCGTCATGAATATTCAGATCAATAGAGGAGATCAGCCAATTCAAAGCGTAAGGCTTGCCGCGTTGTTGACTGTCAAATCGCTCACGCACCTCGGCACCATGTGATCGGGCAATATCGGCGGTCTTGTCTTCTGGATCGCAATTATCTGCTATGACATAAACATGTACCAGCTCAGCCGGGTATTCACTTTTATTGATACTTTCAACGAGCCCCCCAATCAGTAGTTCCTCGTTGTGAGCAGGAATGATAATTGCGAATTTTGCATACTTTGCAGAATCAGCATTCGCTTCATTATTTAAAAACAACCAGTAGATGGCACTTATTATCAAAAACGCGAACTGATATGCGGCGAAGAAAACCAATGCACAGCCGATAATCCATAAAATAACAAGGGTGGCGATGATCATATTGATTCCTGATAATTTTTCTTAATCCATGCCGTCACCTGCTCCATCATTGCGCAGTACCATTCGGTGAAAGTGAATATATGATTAGCATCGGGGACGGTGTGTACCTGATAGAGATGCGTATATGTCTTGAGTTTATCAGCATATACAGAACTAAATTTTTCCTCGAATTCCCAGGTAAGACGGTCTGTACCACTGAATACCAGGAATATTTTCCTTGAGCTCTCCATCCATTGAAAAAAAGCCGGTGCAAAATGGGGATTTAAATTGTCCCCTTGTTGTGCTTTTTCTGGCGTCTGCGCTACCACTGGTTTTTTCACTTTCGACTTGCCCAGCAACATTTGCCTGAGAACCTTGAATATAGCGAGATAATTACTCCTGAATGTGAGTAGGCGTACCCAGGACTTAGGCTCGAGCAATCGCCTTATATAACCCTGCTTTAGCCGCTTGACCTGGCCTTCTGTAATGTATCGGGTATGATCGACTTGCGAACTATCCAGTATTACTGGTATACCCAGTCCAATCAATGCTTCAACCCGGAAATCCCGGGGGCCGGTCAGTAAACCGGTAATGGCCCCGCCACATAGGCCCGAAAGTATGAATCGCTCTACATTGAGTGTTTCCTGGATCCAGTCCATGGCGGCCCTGGTATCATCGACGTAACGTCCCAACTGAACCGTTGAATAGAAATCTGCAAGCAGGGACTCATCGATTTCTCCTTCCGAGTCGCCAAGACCAGCAAAATCGAACCGAAAAACCGTAAACCCAAGCTCGACCAGATCCTCGGTCATTTTGTTATAGAGTCGATGTGGCCCTACACGCATTTTCACACCTGGAGATAGCAGCAGAATACATATTTTTCTGTCGTTTTCCGCTCCTGGCCGATGCAATACACCAAACAGATTTAGCCCTTCTTTATTGGAGAAAACAACAGCTTCCATTTCAGTCATTCTGTTCCTCCAGCCATTTAAGTGTCACCTTGAACAGGCTCGGGGCACGAAAATAGGACTCCTTGATTTCTCGCCAGAACGGCGCTTCCAGAGCAAGTCGTACATCACCCTGACTGTAGCTATCTGCCAGCTCCTGAAGGTTCTTTTTAATCGGTTGTTGCTTTTTACTCATCTGAACAGCCAGGCAGGGACCCTGGTACTTTTTACCTCCATCCAAGCTGGTAGCGCTCGCCCCTTCGAACATGGTATAAGACATCTGGTAACCGTCCACATTGACATAATTTCCCGCTTTCATCTGTTCGACCAATGCTTCTCGATTCATGGATACTTCACCGTACACGGCCATTTGTGTTGTCAGGTTAATTCTAAGCACCTCCTGCATATATGATGCGCCATCCATAACAGGGTCCCAGAGAACAAGCTGATTTATATCATCCCTGCTTTCAGTAATATCAGCGGCCAGTGTGGCGCCGAAGCGTTGCCCCAACAGTCCGATTGATACAAGCTCGGGTATTTGTGATTTGAGATAAGCGATGGCTACTTCAATATCAGATTTGTAGTGTTTGATTGTCGCCTCACGGAAATAGCCTTCGCTGTCACCGTGCCCATAATGGTCGAATCGTAGTACGGCATAGCCACGACTTGCCAGTTCCCGTGCAAAACTCACGTACACCCGATGTGTCCATAATTTCTCTTCGGCAAAAGGATGACAGAAAACGAACGCGCGCTTTGCGGGTTGTTGATCAGGACGATGCAGTACTCCGAAAAGACGATAATCACCGTTCTGAAAAAATAAGGGGGTTTCGCTGTTTTTCATTTTTATCTTCTAATGCGTCCTTTTCGACGGGTCCCAGACTTCCTGCCTTACCCCGCCCCAGTAACGTTTCCAGGCAATCAGTATACTTAAGTTAACCATGGTGAAATACAGTGCAATCTTGCCATAAATGCTGTTATGGAGTGTCCCTGTTTCCTTATAACTAAGCCACGCTAACAGATAGAAAGCTGTCTGGAGTAAGATAAATATTCCGTAGAAAGGCTCGGTGGCTATCGCAATATTGGATATATAGAGAGCAATAAGAAAAAACGGTACCAGCCAACGCATTAACTTATGTGAAAACAGTGCAAATGAGAATGTACCGTATTTGGATATATTAAGCATATTCTTTTTATAAAACAAAGCACTCATACCTCGTATAAGCGTACGAATTTTTCGATTAAATTCGTCACTGGTATTTTTCACACTTGTCATGTACCCAAATGCCCTTGGCTCTGTTACGGCCCTGTAGCCCTTCTCAACTGTATTCAGCACCGACAGGAAATCCGGAGCCAGGCCTTCACCGAAGGACTCGCAAAGCACACGTCGCTGCGCATAAAAAGAACCACTGGCTCCTACCACCGAATGAATCCTGGATTCAAGATTACGCAACCACAACTCGTACTGTCCATATGCACTTTCGCCACCTGAATCCTTTATATGATCTTCGCCTGAAACACAGCCGATAGTTTTGTCATAAAATGGTCTGACAATCTCACGTATAGCATTTTCATCAAGCAGGATAGATGCATCTGAGAATACGATAATGTCGTGTTGAGCTTCCTGCAATCCCACGTTCAAGGCATTGGCCTTGCCTTTTCGCTCATCGATCGGAATCAGTTTAACGACATCGCTGGTATGGGACGCGATGATATCGTTTGTACCATCTGTTGATCCATCTGATATGAACAGGACTTCCAGATTACTGGGCGGGTAATCCAGCTTTTCAGTGTTCTCCAGCTTGGCTTCTATGACATCTCGCTCGTTATGTACTGGGATTAGAATAGACACCCCGGGAGAGAATTCGTTATCGGGCTGCAGCACAGGGGCAGGTACAATTCTGCCAAGAACTGACAGTATGATTGGATAGCCAAAATAGGCATAAAAGACCGCAAACAGGGAAATCCAGAATATCGTCATTGTCATATTAATTTATTATTATTCCATATATTAAGCTAATGGAATACACCACTCCTTATTAGAAGCTATTATAGCAAATTGACAACCTATGCCCATGCGATGAGGAAGAAATATTTACGATATGAATTATCAAGCACTGCATAAATGCTTCATATGGGGGTGGTTAGAAGAACGTGACACGAATGATGCACAGGTAGCACAGGAGTCTACACGTAGTTTTCAGATGTGCATGAAAAAACATATGACAGGAAAAAAACAGAACCTCGCCGAGCCTCCCTGCTCGGGACATTATATTATCACGCTAACTATTCGACGGATAGCACAGGTGCCTGGGGAACCTTCGCTGAAGTACCGCCAATATCACTGGTTGAAATTCTCACCTCATCGTACCACTGCGTTCCGTTCCCGCCGGTGGCATCCGTGGAGTAACTGGACAGGATGAACTTGTTAATGCCGTAAGCAGTATTCTCACGTATATTAACATTATTGTAACTAAGTTTGAGCTCGTCGTTCACCCATAATTCCACTATGCCGTCGGCAACACCCGGCGTGTTCAGACGAACTCGCAATTTTAGCTTGTCCCATTGACCAGGACTCACATTCACCGGCGTGCCCACATTCTGAGTCAACGCTGAGAAAGTCCAGTCTCCGATGTCCGAATAATCGACAACATAGCGCCCGTTGGCATCCGCATAGACATATACCTGATATCGGCGTTGTGTGCTTACACCATCAGTCAGGTTGAAGATGGCGATTTTATGGGAATTGTTGGGCCACTGGTATCCAGTGCTGATTTTCGAATACATCTGCATGTAGACTTCTTCAACCTTTGCATCACCTACATTCGTATGGTCACCAAAAATATAATCAGCATAGTTGTTGTCATTCGTGTCGGCGACAAGGCTCGCGCGAGCACAATAGGTACCTTCGGCGCAGTTATCATTGACAATCTGCAGATTACCCGCAGGTGTGCCAACCCATCGATTCCAGTTAACCGCCTCGAAGTCTTCGGTGAAGAAATCCGAAGTAGTGGTTACCGGAAGAGTGTTCTGCTGAATATCCTGGCTTTCCGGTGTTGCCCAGTTTGGATCGAATTGATCGGCGACTACAAGATCGTCAATCACCCAGCCCTGATTACGATAGGGATTAGCGTCGGTCCAGTATCCACCCAGGGTCCAGCTGCTATTCCAGTCTTCCAGCCCCTGCACGACGTTCATAATCTGGGTACTTGGATTGCTGATATCGTTATTGTTTAGCCACAGCTTGAAATAACCGTCCGATGCAGCCGATGAACTGCTGACCTTAATCGCCAGCTGAACGTGATACCAGACTCCATGTGATACGATCACCGGTGGCGTACATGGCTCGTCGATGCCTCTCTTGATGGCCAGTGAACCCCAGTCCCCGCCATCAAATGCACCAATGGGCAGACCATAGTCTTCCTCAGTGTTGCTCATGGGTTGACTGGATACGCTGTAGTCGATATTTTTCAGGCCGCAGGGCGTGCTCGGGTTATCGCGTTCGTTGTGCAGAATGATACGACTGCTGTTGGCACCGAAATCAAGCAACTTGTTCTGCTGGGAGCCTTGTCCGTCCCAACGGTAGTTGTCGTCGAAACGCACTCTAAAGCGAATGTACGCCACATCATTCCATGTCCAGGTATGACCGTTGGCGCCATAAAAATACCATCCCATGGGAAACTGACTCTGGCCCTGAAACATGAGCAGACGCCGAGTGCCGGTTCCATTGAAGCCGGAACTGGAAACCCATTCCTCGTTGTAATTGCCGTTTTCCTGGAAGCTAGCCAGCCCTGTATCAAGTGACTGGGTGTTAAAATCGTAACTTTGAAAGATAGTAGCATGGCCCGCGCCCGCGCCCGCCATAAGAGCCGCTGGTAAAAGAAAGTGCGATATACACCTGTACATAGTGGGTAACTCCGAAAGCATAAAGTGCAATCCGGTGGATTGCTATTCAGTACGAATTATTATAATCGCTCTCACCTGGAAATTCCGGTAATAATTATGACCCAGTTCATAAAACACTCACTTACTGATCAGGTCCCGATTCGAGTGGTTTTGTGACTGTTTTCACATTCCTGGTTCCCCTGAAACGGTAACTATTGAGATAACCTTGCTGGAAAGGTCTCCAGGTCAGCAGCATATCGAGCCGCCTCACTGATAACACCATTAAATAACGACTTGCTAATATACGAATTTTATCGACATAATAATCCATTATGGCGACTCGCAATTAAACCAGATGTATGTAACGAAGTGATCGCACCATGGCGATATCGGCATGGGTTGGCGAGAATACCGCATCTCTAGAAGACTTATAGACGGTCGGTGGTATCGGCGAAATTCAGGTATGGCTCAGTGGCTACGAAGCGGTTGGCCTTGTATATATCCAGCTTGAAAAGGTCGAGAATTTCAAAAGCCTGACGCTCTTCCTCCTCAGACACCCTCGCTTTCCACTTGGTCACCAGCCTGATATTTTTGTCACGTGTATCGTCATTATTGATAATTTCCAGCGTATCCCTGCTGGACATCTTTATATTCATAGCAGGTTGTCCGACGCTGGTCAGCATTTTATTGAGATCAGGAAGTTTCAACTTATCCGACATCATTCTACACATCTTTTCCGGGTTCAAAAGCATCTCTTCGTAGCTGACGAAAACCCAGTTAACACGGTCGGGTTCGTTTAGCGGAATGAGGTTTTCATAACACCAGGACACTATGCCTTTCTGCAACTCACTTCCATTGTCGAAGAGCGAACGAATCTCTGCGAGCTGTTGTTCATTGAGATAACGTTCGCTGTAATAGTCGGAATTTATAAAATATTCAAGGCGGGGAAATACGTGTCTTGATATAGTGTTTGCAATCGGATGGCGAACCAGAAATAAAATATAACCATTAAATTCGTCCCTGATCTCATTCATCATATGTTCGAGCTCGTGGATTTTAAAAACAATACGAGAGGTCACGAACCTGTGGTTTTTCCTGAAAGGAGGCGGATTCATATAGCGGATCCTGTTTTCCTGCAGATTCTGCAGGTGAGAAAATATCTTTTCGCTATCGGAAGTATCCGGCATTAAATCCGACCAGTCAGTAAAAGCATTGACGGCCTTAACATTATCCCTACGTATATTAAAAGGCTCGTCGTAGTATTTCATTCCCGGTTGTGAGGCGATAACTTCCATTAACCAGGTAGATCCGCCTCTTGGCGTGGCGAACAGAAATATATTCGGTTGCCTTCCCTGACTATGAAAATTGGACACTGATTTTAATAAGTATTTAAGTTTGCGAAGGTCAAACATATTTAATTATTACCCTGCTTCATCGCCGACAATGGTGTTGTCAATTTCGATGATTTTGTCCCTTTCGCGAATTCTCAATGACTTTGCCTGCCAGTGTTGCATCATACTTTTCTGCTGCGAAGGCCGCATACAGGTCCAGAGGCTTCTTTCCAGGTTTCATTACCTTCAAAACGCCCTTTAGCATAACCGACAATGTTTTCAGAACAAAATTCGGCATCCAGAATACAGAAAGCTCCTGCCTGTCTCTAAGTAGACGATCCATTAGTTCTTTTCGTGTCGGTGCCTCTGGTTCGATTAAATTCAGTAGCGGCGGAGCCTGGTCAAAGTCCTCCAGATAAGAGCGGATGACGCCCGAGGCAACTTTTACATCACACAGACTCAGCTTGCTCTTTTTGCTACCCATGGCCACAAACAGTGTACCCACTTCACGTCCAAGACGACCTGGCGGCGTATAGTTGTCGAAATCCACAAGCGGCCCCAGTCGTATTGTTTTTACATCGATTGCGTATTCTCTACCAGAGGACTCTACCAGCTTTTCTGCCTCAGCCTTGCCCCATACATAAGGCCCACGTCCCAGGTTATTATCGTCGACAGGCGATTGCTCATTCAAGGGGCCACCGACCTGGCTACTGGGTTTCATAACAGCCACGCTGCTTATGTTAATAAAGCGTTTGATACCAGCCAGATGTGCGCCATTGATCATGTTTCGGGTAGCGCCAACGGTGTTCCTGTCATGCTCTTCCTTACCACCAGCCGTTTCAGCGGCCAGATGAACGATTGACCCTACATTTGCGAAGTTTTCGGCAGGTATGTCATCGCCTATGTCTGATTTTATATATTCGACGCCAGGCTCACGTATAGAATATGGCGGCACACGTCTGGCAAGGACTCTCACAGGCCAGCCCATGGATCTCAGTTCGCGAACCAGCACCTTGCCAAGAAAACCTGTGCCTCCGGTAACCAGTACACATTCCTTCTGTGGATCGAGTTCTGGAAGCGCCAATTCCTTTTGCTTCAGCTGCTTCTCGGCTTCTGCTTCACTCTCGGCATCGGCTTTTTTCAGACTGTCACCAATTAATCCGCAGATGTTGACGGTGTTTAGAATATCACTGTCACTTACCGGTGACTCGGTACCGTTGCGGACACTGTCGTAGAATTTTTCGATTAATTCGCCCAGCCCGGAATAGCTTTTCTGTTTTTTGAAGACCAGCCGGAAAATATTAGCCGTTGTGCCGAAGATCTTCTGTCTTGCCAGGCTGAAGGGCTGAAGTACCGCGGCAATAGCCGAGGCACCTGGGCCGAGATGTTTGGACACACCACTGAGGACGAAGTCAGCGTGGATCGAACCATTGCTCCCGACAACCCTAAGATAGGATTCCACAGGCCTGCCATTGAGGGTAACCACTAGCAAGCCATAAGTGTCACCTTTTTTGAGAATAGCCCGCACTTCACCGGACGGGTCAATACTAAAGGACTCAACTTCAACCGTCAGGTCATCGTTAACATCACCGGTATCAAAGGCGCTCAACAGCAAGTAAACAGGATGCGGTAAAATATCCAGCAGCTGGTCTACGGGCGATATAGCACCTCGTACCGTCTTGAACGAAAAATAACTTTCAATGTGGATAATCTTCTTTATGTATCGGGTATATTCCTGGTATTTCTGCCCGGTAGGCTGGAACAGAACCTGGTGAGCTGCGCACACCTGAAGATTGTTCTTACTGGCCAGCTTTATTACCTTCTCGGCATCTTTAAACTCCAGTGAAAAAGGCTTTTCGACGTAGATATTGGCGTTATTATTGAGGGAGAGGATTGCAAGCTCAGGGTGTGTTTCCGGTGGCGTTACTATATGAACGATATCAGGCGATTCCGAGCTGAACATCTCTTCAGCGGTGCTGTAAATGTTCACATCCCGGGGCACCAGGTCAGCAATTTCATCGTGAGTTACAACCGGATCGACTACAGCAACGACTTTAATATCTTCCTGTAGATTGATGGCCTGCAGGTGATGCTTCCCCATTTTCCCGCAACCAATCAACGCTATTTTTAAATATTCCATATCCAAACACTACCCTTATATATGTTTTATCATTCTATGCACGTATCCGCGCGAAATACCGCATACCATTATCATTTTACTAAAAGCTTCCGAATCCACCAGACGCTCAAATGCACATTATAAGCTACTATGCTTCAATACTGCATCATTCGTTTGTATAGTTCACCGTAGTTTATGGCCATCTGGCTTATAGTGAAATTCTGTTTATAGGCTTCGTAGGCTTTTTGCGCCATTGCCCGAGCTTGTTCCGGGCTTGCAAGCATGTGGAGTATACACTCTGCGATGGCAGAAGAGTCCTCGGAAGGAACGATATACCCAGATTCGCCGTGGCGTATGATCCTCGCATGATCGGCAACATCCGTCAAAATCATCGGCCGACTAGAAGCCATGGCTTCCAGAACGACGACGGAAAATGCTTCCCACAGGGATGGCAATATAAAAATGTCAAATACCTGCATAAGCTTGAGAGCATCACTTCTCCAACCGGCAAATACGACATTGGTCTGTACACCCAACTCAGTAGCCTGCTCCTCGAGTCTAGCCTGCAAATCTCCGCCCCCTACAATCAGGAATTTTACCCTGTTATCGGTAGAAATCACACTTTGTATGGCTTTCAGCAAGAACGGAATACCTTTTTGATAAGACAGGACTGCTATACAGCCGACAACCACATCATTATCGTAGAATCCGAAACTTTGTCGGATTTCCTGTATTTCGTTTTCGGATAAATTGATATCAGGATCGGCCACACCGTTATGAATGGTGATGATATCGCCGGATCTTAGCCAGTGAGTGCGAATTATGGTGTTTTTCTGAAAATCGGAAACGGCAACCAGCTGATCGGTGAACCTTGAGAATAAACGTTCTGCGTACAGGTAGCGTTTGCGTATATTCGGGTAATTACCAAAATGGTAGGTGTGGATCCACGGCGGATGTTTGTGGAACATGAAGCGTGGAGCTATTTCCAGCAGAGCAGTCGTCCCATGTGAATGCACAATATCGGGGCGACAGTGCTCGATAACTTGCTGCAGTGATTGGCCGGACTTTAAGGCTGCTGAATCAGTGGCAAGTCCCGAGTAAACACTGTATCCCTCCTCTACAAGCTCAGCGCCGAGAACACCCATCGCCGTTATACAATAAATGACCACATTAAACTGATCAGGATCGAGAGTCCGGGTGAGACTGGTGACTACGTTCTCGGCCCCACCGATATGTAAGCCATGTATAACCTGTAAAATCGTAATTCTTTTTCTTTCTGCCAATGTTTTATTATCCGTTCTAGATTCCGTGAAAAATCTAAAGATCATTACGACCAAAAAATTTCACATCAATGTGATAAACGACCCTTTTGCGGTGTTTTGTCGAGGTATTCATCTGTTGCCACATTATTATAGTCAGTTCCATCGTCAAATATATCCACAACCTTATTATCGCTATCTATTTCAGGCTTTACCAGTCTTTGAAGTCGCATTGTCAGCGCTATTAATAAAAACAAATGTGGATAATTGATTCCGCCCAGAAATAGCCCACCTACGGCAAAGCCAATAAGAGACATATTAATGGCTTCGGGCAACAGCACGGGAACCCTGGCTTTGCTTAATGAACGGTTTAAACTCAGGGCTATCCGTCTATTACCTTTCCATGAGCCATATATCATCATGACATAAATCGTCACGCCAATAAAACCATACTCCGCTAGCGTCTTGAAATAAATACTGTGTGTTGATATCCAGCGGACCGGATCGGATGCTTTTCTATAAAGTCGACCATAAGCCGAATTGAAACTACCGGCTCCTACTCCCAGAATGGGATGATCGACCGCCATTTCAATTGCCGTCCCCCATGCCTTTATCCGTCCCATAGCCGACCCGTCCTGTTCATATTCGCTGATCGTTTCGAGCCGTTCTGTGTAATGATCGGGTACATATATCAATGCTGTAGTAACAGCTGCAGCGATTACGATAAACCCCAGCAACTTCTTTTTACTAACCATCAGCCAATAATAAAAAACCGCAGAACCCAGAGCAAGTGCAGCACCACGGGACTGAGTACCAAGAATTGCATAGATGATCGCTAACAGTAATAGTCCGTATAGCATTTTCCAGACGATGGATTTCTCAACTATGAATAAATATATAGCAAAGCCGGAAGTTATAGCCATAGACCAGGCAAAATCGTTGCCGTCACCAAGAAAATAACCCGCCTTGAATATACCTTCCCTTACTTCTGCAAAGTACAGGTGCTGGTTAACAATAGCCATAATCGCATGAAAAACCACCATGGCAACCATGAAGAGCTTTATTTTTCTGTAGTCATCAATTACATAGTAGGCTGTTACAAATAGTAGAAAATATCCGACCTGTTGAATAAAGAATTGCAGAGCATATGAACTGATAAGCCCATGCAGGGTGCCCAGCCCAGTTAAAAATATAAAGAATATAAGTAATTTGGTTTGCTTGTGCTCGAGTATATCTCTGAATCTGTATTTAACGACCACAAAAACAAACAGGCCGAGGGATGCAAGTGCCAGGACAGGTAACGCCTTCAGAGCGGGAACATAATGGCGATCTATGCCCATGTACTCCATGGCAATAATTCCAATAAAAATCATGAAGGCTATATTCATGGGTAGAAAACCTTGTGTATTAGGCCCATGGAAGGAGGCATGTCGCGATCTTTATTTGACGAGTTAGCATATACATTGTCTTTCATTAAGCGTCTACAGTTAGTTCACTGGTATTGCTCAGTTATTTTTCAGCTTATGATTAAGGTCTGAGCCAGTGATCCAGATTTCGACCGGTTAACTCCGAGAGCTTGAGGATTTCACTCCTATAATGCTCGGAAATTTCCACCTTTAAGTCGGCTGAAAGTGGTGGGCGTGGCTGGGTGCTCAGGTTTTTCTTTCTCAGAAAATTCAGCAAACCTATTTGCTTGACTCCTAATATATTTTTTAACCATTTAACGGGCCGATCAAATATCTTTGGGGGGCGTTGTGTAAGAATAGACAACCATTTTAGTTTATGAGATCGTCTTTCATTAACTTTTTCAAACTCAGTTTTATCACTCAGCTCCAGACCCAGAAAGTTGACGATTTTATCGTGAACTGATTTAGGATTCTCTACAAAATCCTCGAACAGAAATATCATTACCTGCGATTTGTCGAAGGTATTCAATAATTTTTCACATTGACTCCCGAACTTTGCCAGTTCGTCATAATATAGAATTTTGGGTTCTCGACACTGCTTTGGTATGCTTTTACCTTGTTTTCTTTCGTCGCAAAGCCTCCATGCCTTGTGAAAATCATCAATATTTTCATCCCTGGAATACATCAACTGAGAATGGAGTGAATACAGCATATCAGCCGGGTTTCTGAATAAAGCCACTATCTTTCCATCCGGCTGATACTTTTTTACTTCGCTCAGAGCCACTTCAGAATACAGGTAAAAAACTGAGGCTTCTCCAAGTACTTTCGATTCAGAGCCTTCTACATTAAATAGCTTGAGGTACTCATCCTCTGTTTTTGGGAATCTGTAATTTTCCAGGTCGTAGGCAAAGTAATGCGGTTCCTTCGGCCATGACATATGGATATCCGGATGCTGTCTAAGATATTCGGATAATGCTGTCGTGCCGCATTTTGCAGCCCCCACGATAAAAAAGTTCGGTTTGTTCATCTATTCAATTTCGCAAATACAGTTGAGTTTATGTTTAAATTATTTTTCACATAGAACAGCATAATCATATTCCATGTAGCAGCTGATATCGCTGTGGCAACAGCAGCACCTATAATTCCATACATGGGAATTAAAATTATATTCAGCACGATATTCAATAGTGCGCTACCACCTATTACTTTAGCAGCAGTCATCTGATGACCTGTCATCACCATCAGGAAACCAACTGAGCCTGCAATAGCACTTATTGCCTGCCCGACCAGTAGCACGGCAAGTGGCGGGTAACCTGCTATGAAATCCTCACCAAAAAGTCCCAGAATAAATTCCCCGAAGAAAAACAGACATGCGCATATAAGGATTGTAAAGCCAAATATACCCCTTGCAGCAAGGGTAATCATTCTCTGTAGTTCTTGCATTTTTCCAGAGGAGTAATATTCAGATATTAAAGGTGCAACAATTGAGTTTACAGCAGTCAGCCCGAATGTCACCAATGCTGCTATACGTGCCGCCGCACCATATATACCAGTACTGTCGGTACCTACCAACACACCAAGCATCATGATGTCGGTTTGCTGCAGTAGAAGATTCATACCCGCTATAAAAAACATAGGCAGTGACATTTTTAGCCACTCTTTTCTGCAATATTCGGGTGAGGCTTCAATAACTTCTCTGGGAAGGCGCTTAATTAACCAGTATGTACCGACAACAAAAGCAAGGCCAGCCGCTGCGATATTACTGTACATTGCATGGGCTGCTGTGAAATCCCCTTCGAGGTACAGGTAGATGATACCGGTCAGGATGCCGAGTATGAGGGGCCGTATAATGGTTTCAGGGATCTGGGCCCTGACAACGTAGCGCATACCCTGTAAGGCTCCGTTTCGCAGGCTGGTGATCGACAGCATGGGTAAGAGTACTGAGGCTATCCAGAATGTATACATCAGGTCTCTGCCAATTTGCTCAGCAAGGCTGTATGTCACAAGAATAATCAACACTGATATACAGGTACTGAATAACAATACTTTACTAAGACTGTCACTTATGAGGCCACGAAACAGCCCCCAGTCCTTATTACGAAGATAAACAGGTATATATCGAACGACAGCTACATCCATGCCAGCCTTTGCAAATAATACCAGAAAGTTTATCCAGGCAAGGACATAGATATATATCCCATATTGAGATACTTCCAGTAATCTGGCCAGCCATATCTGGATAAAGAAGGCGATCCCGGCGCCCCCAAGCTTGATGGCGAAAGACCCCGTACTGGCGCGCAACAGGAGGGCACCGATGTTTTCGCCCCGAAAGTTCATGACGATTTTATTGCTTAACCGTTTGACTATTTCCATGATTGCCCACTGCTTATGACTTTGCGCGATAATAACCACGAATTGGCTGATCGGGAAGCATTCAGTTCAATAAATACTGCAAGCCATTTGAGCCGCATGCTGTCTAATCGCCAGAGCCGGAGCACAAGCAGGTATAAACACACTTTTGATACACCGAGATTATGATGAATTATGAGATATCGCTCAACTGCCCCGAATACTACGTACTCGGGGCTAAATTAGCATATTAGTGGAATATGTTATTTGCGCTGATAACCGATGCTAACCAGACCTAGCAGGCCTGTGGCGAAAAGCCAGATAGCAGCTGGTACGGGAACGGCACTGACATCACCATCACGTACCGCCATGGCGTACATTTCCACCGTAGTATCATAATATCGTTGGTAGCCATCACCGAAGTGAAAATGGTGTGCGATGTAAGATACGCCGGAAATCTCGGAAGCCCAGTATTCATCGAGGGGATCAGAACCGTCTCTAACATTAGTAAACAGACTCAGTTCAGGATCATTAATATCGAGACCTGTTATCACCTGGCCACCAAGATCGACATAGAATAAATGGCCATATTCACTGCCGGTGCAGCCGAATCCAAAATCAATTGCAACCCCACCTACGTTGCGACTATTGTCGCAGCTTGAGTCGAGATTTGGATTATAGGGAAGACGCCAGTCATCAAAACCGCCGTAGCTCAATTGACCTGCCCAGGTGTTTGCGTCAGTCCAGTTCATTTTCCCATCCAGGTCGTAACCAGATGTCGATGCGTAATTCGCATCTGCCAGCCAGGTTATATCCAGGCTTGAGTCGTATATCAGGCCGTTGCCGCGATCAATTAGTGCTCCCTGAGCCGGCCCCGCAATTGCCAGATTCAGCATTCCAAGCCCTGCAAGTGTACGAATCGCAGTTATAAGCTTCAAGGCTGCAGCTTCATTGTTATCCGCCAGATTGCGAATGAGCGACATCTTTAACATCTCAAATATCCTTAACATTTAATGATTATTCATTTTCAAACAAGGTAAGCAGATAATATACCCGAAATATATTTCATAATTATCAATAACTTACTGTTTCCCTATAAGGTAACACGCCGCGAAACATTTAAAATGTCCCGCCCAAACACGTTGCTCTTCCATTTCACTGTACTTCCTGTAACGGGTTGTTTTGTTTCATCCTACATTCAAATCGGATTATGACCAGTGTAATGTAATATGCACAAAGATTGATCCCCTGTTTGAGTGAATAGCACTACAATTTTCAGGTATATTCCTGTGACCAGTGATCAGTCAATCCAGTTATGAGTCACGTGCAAATAGGCACTGGCTGTTCCAGTAATCCTGTAACGCGTTTGTATGCTATATTACCATGATATTTGAGATATCATTGGGTTGACCGACACCAGCCAGGAATTTTCATCGCGACCACAGGGAAATAACATTAATAATGACAGTCGACCATCTTCTGCGAAAAAAAACCTCCATACATCGGTTTCACAACCTCAGCCGTCATGATCGATCGTCGCCGCTACATTTAAATGAATTACGATTTTCTGCGAAAATCAGCATGTTTCTGGAGATGTCGATGACCCTACAGATGTCTAAAAAATTGTATCCACACCTCTAAAAAAGCGTTATCTATGCCAAAGCTTCGCCATATTGCACCCTCGGGAACCCCCGTAACACTCATTGATCTTGCCCACTGGTTTGTTGATGGAATAACTGGAATAAAGCGTAAACCAGCACTTACATTATCCATATGTGAGACATATAAAGTCAGGCACTGCTTTTTGATGTCTTCTGCAAGAGCAGCAATGGCTATGTTGTTTGCACTATTGAAGCAAAATTGCAGCGATCCTGAACGCACTGAAATCGTATTACCTGCCTACACCTGCTATTCGGTACCGGCTGCAGCAGAAATAGCTGGATTAACAGTACGCATATGCGATATAAACCCAGATACTCTTAGTTACAATCTAGACGAACTTGAATCGATAGACTTCAGCAAGGTACTGGCGATCGTTTCAGCCAATTTGTATGGCAATCCGGATGATCTTGAACACCTCGAAAGATTGGCACAAACCCATGGTGTATACCTGATAGATGATGCAGCCCAGTCAATGCATGCAATGCAGAATGACCGGTATGCTGGAACCTTTGGAGACATTGGTCTTTATAGCCTGGACAAAGGAAAAAACATCACATCAATACAGGGAGGCATCATAGTAACCAACGATGACAGCCTGGCAAAGCTGATAGATAATGAAATCAGCAATCTGCCCATAACTTCACTTACACAGAAATTATCCGAAGCCGTCAAACTTTTAATATACAGTATCTTTCTTCATCCGAGACTTTACTGGATACCTGCCAATATTCCAGCACTTGGCCTGGGTAAGACGATTTACACTACCGACTACTTATTTACCAGATACAGTGAGCATCTCGCATCTATATCCCTGCGACTTTTTAAGCGCATATCGCGAATAACTAACGAGCGCAAACATAATGCGGGAACTTTACATAACATACTGAAAGATCTCCCTGGTATTCGTATTTTTGAAAAAACAGCGAACTCCTCTTCTTCATGTCTGCGATTTCCCGTTATTATAGAAAACAGCGAAAAACGCAACCAGCTTGTGAAGCAACTCAATTCAGAAGGTATCAGTGCAACAATATCTTATCCCTGCTCAATCTCCGAACTCAATGAAGTAAGACCTTTTTCTATTGTACATAATAATAACTCATCAGGAGGAAGATACATTGCTCGGCATATCTTAACACTTCCAACAACACCAAATATGAACAGTCGTGACTTCAGCACAATAAAAAAGATTTTTTTCCGCGTATTGGCAAAAAAACAATGAAAATATCGATAGTTACGGACATAAAAAATCTGCATATTGACCGTGAAACCTGGAATACGATAGCAGCTGAGAACACTACAAACACTATATTTCAAACCTATGAATGGTTCCATAGCTGGTGGGAGACATTCGGCAACGAATATAAGCTGGTCTTTGTTTTAGTAGAAGACGAAAAAGGCCTGAGGGGATTTGCCCCGCTGATGATACATGCACCAAAATCGGGTGAAGCTGTTTTAAGATTTGCCTGTGATGTTAACGCTGACTATTGTGACTTCATAATTCGAGGAAACCGACTTGAAGTAATAGAACATATTATAGACAAATTGCTGCTAACAAATCTGGGTTGCAATCATATACTTTTAAAAAATATCCCCGATTACTCTACAACAACTGCATGTATAAAAACTGTCTTCACCAGTCGCAAGCTCTATCTTCGATCGTTGAAACCTACGCCTACACCAACACTCATCATTCGCAATCACGAAGAGGACGCCCAGCGTATAGCTAATAAATACAGCGTTCTTCGACACTTTCGAAAACTAAAGAAAAGCGGACACCTTGAATTTAAAAATATTACGAATTTTGATACACCCTATGCATTAGAAAATATTGGTTTATTCTTCGATCAACACGTGCAGCGTTATTCATTCAAGAAAGATGAAAGTCTTTTTCTTAATATGAAAAATAGACTTTTCTACAAGAAATTGATAGATAATATGAAAGATAAAGATTGGATCCTTTTTTCTGTACTGGAATACAACGAATCACCAATTGCATACCATTTTGGTTTTCTATATAACAATACACTAATATGGTACAAACCCGCTTTTGATATAAGTATCAAGTCAAAATCACCCGGCACCATCATGTTGAAAATGTTAATAGAGTATGCCATCACAAATGGTGCTGATGAGCTTGATTACACGATCGGTAATGAGTCCTTTAAAAAACGCTTTAGTAACCATGTAAGACAAAATAATCATATATGGATCGGTAGAAAAAAGAAGGATTTTTACTTAAAGTGTTTAAGAACTATAGTTTCAGGCCTAATCCAACGATTCATTAAGTCATCTTCTAATTAAAAATCAGGACATTCAACTTGATTAATTTAACGTTGGTATGTAACAAGTAACGAAATAATGCTAATTAAAAGTAAGTCAATTTCTGAGCTAGGGAAATATGAAAAAGCGTGGAACCACATCTGCAAAGCAGAGAGTTCTCCACTGCTTTCCTTAAGCTGGTTCCGATGCTGTGAAAATACGTTTCATGTTGACAGTACCTGCATTCTTTCCGTACATGAAAATGAAGCTGATAGTAGTCTACTGGCTGGCGCTGTACTCAATATACGCTCTAATATTTTTGGTACTACATGCTTCGAAATAGCAGGAACCTCAATCCTTCATGAGCCATCAGGAGTTATATTTCGAGATAAACTGAGTCTAGAACAACTAATACAGGGCATCCTCGACCTAAATTCACCTGTTATCATGTCAAGGATTCCTTGCACACTGGAAATTAGAGAGATAGTAAAGAGGCTTTCACCTCGAAAATTTCTGATCATGGAAAAAAACACTCAGGGTTCGCAGTTCCTCTCACTTGAAGCCAGTGTTCAGGCGTTTGAGTCATCATTAAGCAGCCGTCGTCGTTCAGATTTAAGACGTGCCTGGAAAAAGGCCCAAAGTAAAGGTAAAGCAACGGTCAATATCATAAAACCAGCACCAGAAACGATTCAGGACACTCTAAGCCAGGCCTTCGAGGTAGAAAATGCGGGTTGGAAGGGCAAAAACAGCAGCTCAATACTCGCTCGTCCAGATCTAGAAGAATTCTTTCGTTGCTACTTAACAGAAGAATCACATAGAAATAAACTGGTAGTTGGATTTCTACAAATCGATGATCAAATCGTTGCCATGCAAATTGCAGTTGAGCACGGTGGTAGCCTGTGGCTTCTTAAAATCGGTCACTGTGAAAATTACCATAATATTTCTCCGGGTATACTATTGACACATGAGATGATCAAGTTCGCTATTGAGAGTGGTTTACGAAAATTCGAGTTTCTTGGCTCATCCGAGCCCTGGATTAACCTGTGGAATCCAGAAACACATCAATATAAATTATGTGCTCTATACCCATGGAATATTTCTGGTATCATTCATTTTACGTATAACAGCTTTATGCGCCTGGCTAACAGGATCGGTAACCAAAAATGATAACCTACATAGCATCTTTGAAGTTTATATTAAAGAATTTCGTTGCATATTCTTTATATTACACAGGGATTCTTTTCATTATTAAGAATTATAAACTTAAGAATAAAACTGTTGTCCTTACCTATCATCGAGTATTACCTGATGATGATTTTGCGAATTCTTTCTCTAATCCGGGTATTGTTGTCAAACCAGAAACTTTTGCCCGAAATCTTAAATTTCTCAAGAAGCATTTTAATGTCATTTCCAGTATTGATATAAAATCTACACTCCAGCCCGCCTCTGATAATAATAAAAAAAAATGTGTAATCACTTTTGATGATGGCTGGATTGATAATTATTTATACGCATTACCTATAATCAGAGAATTCAATTTGCCTGTAACATTATTTCTACCAATTGATTATATTGGTACAGGGCAACTATTCTGGCAGGAACAGATTGGCCGTATACTGTACCAACTGTATCAAACTGAAATGGAACCTTGTAACGAAGTCCTGGATGAGCTGCAAATCACAACAATTCGTGACTCCTCGCCCTCACAGGTAAGAGAAAATATCTTGAAAGTCGTATCACAGCTCAAGCAGAAGCCATATCCAGAACTCGAAAAGATTATTCAGAAACTTCAAGCTGCAGTTGACACAAGCAAATATGAGCATATCGATCGCTATATAGAGTGGGAGCAGGCAAGAAAAATGCAGGCACATGGCTTATATCTGGGCTCACATGCCTGCTCACATAGAATACTTACCAGGCTTGACACTGACACTATATCTAAAGAATTGCAGCTCTCAGCCGAAACAATTGAGCAATATACGGGCTTAAAACCACTAGTTATAGCGTATCCCAATGGGGATTCAAACGAAGCTGTACAGCGTGCTGCGTTCGACGCAGGCTATGAGATAGGATTTACAACACAACCCGGTTATGTATCCAGTAGTGATAACGCACTGGAATTAAAACGAATAAATTTACATGAGAAAAAAGCGGCCAATAGCCCCCTTCTAATGATGTCTATACTTGGATATATATAATGAGGATTCTGGTTACAGACGGCAATACACTTCCAGGACTGGCTATTACCCGCTCACTGGGCCAGGCCGGCCATCAGGTTATCGTGGGGCATCAGGACAAATCTTCACTTGCTTCGCATTCACGTTACGCCAGTTCACACTGCATATATCCAGACCCTGCAAAACAGTCAGATGCATTTATTGAATTCCTTCTTGATTTCGTAGAGTACCAGAAAATCGACGCGATTTTCCCAGTGACTGATATCACTACTATACCAATAAGTCTACATAAATCACGATTCGAAAAGTTTTGCAAAATTCCTTTTGCTGAACACGAGGTCGTTGACAATGCAGCAAATAAGGCACATGTACTCGAGCTTGCCAGGCAACTCGATATAGATACTCCTGCATCGGTAGTGATAAATAATTACGATGAGCTGGATGTGGATAAGCTTGAATTCGAGTACCCACTTGTCATTAAGCCTGCAAGGTCACGAATACTTACCGAAAAAGGCTGGGTTTTCACTACGGTCACTTATGCCAATAGTGAGGATGAGCTAAAAGCTAAATTACGAAGTTACGATGATGTCATTTTCCCGATTATACTTCAGGAGCGGATAGCAGGACCTGGGCTGGGCATTTTCATGTGTTTCAATAAAGGCGAGGAAATTGCTGCTTTTAGCCATAAAAGACTAAGAGAAAAACCACCTTCAGGTGGAGTCAGTGTTTTAAGGAAAAGTGTTCCGCTTGACCCACTTGCTCACGAATTTTCAGATAAACTATTATCCGCATTAGGATGGCAAGGTGTCGCAATGGTGGAATTCAAAGTTGATGACCGCGATAATAGGCCAAAGCTCATGGAGATTAATGGTCGATTCTGGGGTTCACTGCAACTCGCTATAGACGCTGGTATCGATTTTCCTGTGCTATTGGCTGATACCCTGGAAATAGACGACGTCCCAAAAATAACCTCTTACAAGCTGGACATTAAAGCACGTTGGCTATGGGGTGATTTCGACGCGTTAATGATAAGAATGCTTAAAAGCGATAAAAAACAGCAGCTTCCAGAAAACGCAGATTCAAAGCTTGTATATTTTCTAAAATTTCTAAAATTCTGGGAACCAGGGCTTCACTATGATGTATTGCGGTTAAGTGATATCCGGCCATGGTTATATGAATCTTATCGCTGGTTTAAAAACTTGCTACCTTAATCACTTTGATGACAGTAGACGGATACATCGCTCACAGGCATTGACCATGTGATCAATGATCTCTCTCTGGTATTGCTCGGCCCGGTTATAAGGATCTTCGATCTCCACGGGGAATCCATCACTTAAGGCGCCAAGCCATATAAGTTTATGTTCTAACTTCGGCTCCATTGACAGTGACAGCTTAAAATTTTTACCATCCATAATTATGACCGCATCAGCCCAGTTTAAATCTCTTTTATCAACAACCTGTGAAGCATGGCTTGTCAAATCAACACCGTAGTCTTTTACCATGGCAACATAATCCTGTGCAGACTTTCGCCCCGCTTTTGGAAAAAAACCAGCTGAACGTATCTCATACCCATTATCTAGTTTCTGATAAAGATAATTCGCCACAAAAGGGCTACGGTAGATATTACCGTAACATAGCACCAGTAGCTTTTTAGGACATATTAATTCGATGCGCTTCCTTGCGGACTTTCGCGCCTGTAGTCGAGCGATCTTATATCGAATAAGCCAGGATAAACGGTAGAACTGTTTTTTGATCAGAGAATAAATCACGCCTGCTATTTATCTATTTCGTCAACCGGCTCCACCAGTACGGGTCCCGCATGCATATAATATGTGGCCTTACGTTTCGCTTCTATATCATCGTATATCCATTGTGCCTGCTCCTCGGTATAACCAAGAAACTCTGCCAGATCAGCGGCTGGTTTACTATTATTTTTTGCCCATAAAGCAACATCCATCAGGTCGTAAGGGAGACTGAAATAAAACTCATCCTGCCCTTGTTGGAGACTATAGGTATCAGTGGTTGGTACTGCACTGCAAATATCGTCGGGCAAGCCAAGATGTTTCGCAAGTGCGTATACCTGTGATTTAAATAGATGGGCAATTGGTTTAACATCAGCAGAACCATCGCCATTTTTAACGAAGAACCCCTGGTCGAATTCAAGTCGATTAGGCGTGCCCACAACTGCATAGTTGAGCCTGTCAGCATGAAAATATTCGACTGTTTTTCGTATTCGCTGTTTATAATTAGTCGCGGCTACGATCTGTAAGTATTCCTTGAGACCAAGGCGCTTCTCATGTATCTCACCCGAAGGCGACTGCACCACGAGATTGAAATGGTTGATTTGCCCTTCGCTACCGCCAGCAATGACTATTTTATTCTTCCAGCCTTCGCTGTATTCCGGAAATGTGACCTTGATAGCATCATCTCTCCATTTATAACAACCAATAGCCTCAAGCGTTGGCGCAATATCATGAACAAGGTATTCAATGCCTAGATGCTCAGCTAATTGTTTGCCACGTTTCAGACTATTTGATGAAGAATCCTGTTCTGGGAGCAATAATCCAAAAACTTTTTTGGGACCAAGAGCCTTAACAGCCAGAGCTGCAGATACAGAACTGTCAATACCACCCGACATGGCTATCACCAGGCCTCGTCGATGTAAGGTTTGTCTTAAAATATCCCGCAGGCGGTGGGAAATCTTTTCCACTTCTGCGTCCATATCAATTTCCAGCACATGCGACGATAATTTTTCAGATGACATATTTTACTCCGGGATTATTTATAGTGTTTTTTGAAGCATGAAACGACGAACTTTACCTGAAGCGGTCCGTGGAATTTCTTCTGTAAATTCAATTAATTTTGGTAATTTATAGTTTGCAAGATTAATCTTGCAGTGACGCATGATATGCATTTTATCAAGTTTGGCACCTGGCGATAAAACCACAAATGCCTTAATAACCTGGCCTAAAAGGTCGTCATCAAATCCGACAACTGCGACCTCTTCTATTCCATCGATTTCCAGGATAACTTCTTCGATATCCTTTGGGCTGATACGATGTGCACCAGATTTAATCATTTCTTTCGACCGACCCACGATATAGAGATAACCGTCCTCATCCCTATAAGCCAGATCACCTGTTTTAAGCCAGTCATCATGCATTACCTTTTGAGTGGCCTCCACGTCTTTCCAGTAACCCATCATTATGTTGGCGCCTTTCGCATAAATTTCACCAGTTACATTGTCTGGAACAGGTGAATGCTCATCATTCATTATCTGAAGTTCAACGCCAGGGATTGCAATACCTATAGAACCGAGTTTTGACCAGAGCTTGTCAGGAGGTAAATAACTCAGTCGTGCACTGGCCTCAGTCTGGCCGTACATTACATAAAAATCAATATCAGGCAAAACTGTTTTCAATCTCTCGATATTAGCCGGTGCCATTGGTCCACCGGCCTGGGTCATATAACGAATCGAAGAAAGATCAAAATTTTCAAGTCGAGTCCTGCTTAATAGCAGGTTAAACGTGGAAGGTACCCCGGAAAAACCAGTCACCTGGTTATCAGCCATTAGTGATACAACTTTCTGGGGATAAAGCATACTATTTTCCAGGATAATTGTGGCCCCAACTGCCAGGTGAATGTGCATAACAGAATTCCCATATGAATAGTAAAATGGGAGTACGTTAACAATACTATCGTTCTCAGAGAGCTTTAGATATTCCAGTATTGATAACACATTCTTATACAGGCTCCGGTGGCTTAGCATAACGCCTTTAGGCTGACCTGTAGTACCAGACGTGTAGATAATAGTAGCAAGTTGATTGGCTGGATCATTATAAGCAGATGGTTGAGGTGGATGATCAGCAGGTTTTATATCATCCCAGTCATGGTTTGAGAATGCCTCCTTATCTCCCTCCCCTGCAAGTATGAAAACCGGCATTTTATCAAGCACATCAACCATTGATTTAAGTTCACTATGCTTTGCATCTGCGAATACGAAGTTCGATTCACTATGTCGAATCCAGTTAGCGAGATCACGTGCTTTTGCAGCCGTATTCAAGGCAATCGTCGCACCTCCGGCCATAAGAATGCCGTAATAGGTTGCCACGTACTCCGGAGAGTTTTCCATTATCAGGCCAACCCTGTCGCCAGCTTGAAGTCCCTGCCCCTCAAGAAAGTTAGCGATACCACAAGCTTTTTTCCACAGCTCAGCGTAAGTAACGCGGTGATCACCCTGAATCACAGCATCCTTATCAGGTACACGCTCAACACTAGAGCTAAGAAGATGAATCAGACTGTCACTCATTGAAGTCAGGCAGCTTTGCTTTTGCGATCCACGAATGCAACGATATTATCAACAGAATCCAGATTCTCTGGGACCATCTCATCGTCGTCCACTTTTACCCCGAATTCCTCTTCTATAAAATAGATTACTTCTAGTATACCAGTAGAATCGAGTATGCCTTTTTCAAGGAATGAATCACTGTTCCCCAGTGCCGATTGATCGTCCGTAAACAGATAATTTTCCAGAATGTAGTCACGGACCTGTTGTTCAACTGACATGTTTTACTCCAATAGTAGATTGATCGTGATGTTTATTAAGACTATCACCGTAATTGACGATATTCGTGTTAAAGTCGGTTATAAATTGCTGATGCCATATCTGTGTAGATAAAATACCCACAAGAGCCATATTATCCTTATAGCCAATAGCAAGCCCACGTTGTATTTTTTTCAATAGCAGGCCAATTTTCTTTTCATTAAAATAACCTGATGATTTTATTGCAGATTCACTCAACAAGTCCATAACATATTCGGGTGAGTGTTGAGTGAAAAAGCTGGGTATATCGGGTGCTCTATATGGCTGCTTATAACGATTTATGATGGGATCGGGGATTGCCCCTCTCATTGCCTTCTTTAGAATATATTTTTCGTTGAGCACCTTCATTTTTAATCGCGGATCAAGGCTATTAGCAAATTCGATAAGCCGATGATCAAGGAATGGAAAGCGCCCCTCGACGGAGTTCATCATTAGCATGCGGTCGCCCTGGGAGGACAATAGATAACCGCTCATCAACGTTTTTGACTCGATATACTGGGCACGGTTAAAATAATTCCAGTTTCCAAGAGCATCAGGCAGTGTTTTTTCTAAACGTTCAATGGCGCCATCAGAGAGATGCCCCTTCATATCATCGGAAAAGAAGTCTTTACAACGTGAGGTAGTATCCCACCTTGGCATATGGGAAAACCAGGGCAGGTCTGGTTGCTCTAGTGCAGTACCAAAAAAATTACGTATAAATGCCTGACCTTTTCCCTGTCCCATATCGAGATAAGGATATAGTCGCTTTAAAAGTAGTGCTCGAAAACTGGAGTCTGGATTTTGTGACCAGAATTTACGTATTTTAGCTTCCTTGAAAATATCATAGCCACCCAGAATCTCGTCAGAACCCTCGCCAGTTAGTACAACCTTATAGCCTTTTTCATGAACCAGGGATGACAGAATTCCCATGGGTACCGGAGCCGTTCGTAACACTGGAGACTCAGTATGCCATATGGTCTTCTCGAAGTGACTGGCTATATCGTCATGTCGACAGATAATGCTACTATGGTCAGCACCTACGTAATCAATCATCATCTTCTGGAATGGGCTCTCGTCAAGCCCTTCATCCTCGAAGGCAATGGAGAAAGTACGCTGACTGACGTCATTGTTCTGGTGAATTAGTGAAACCAGTGCAGAAGAATCGAGTCCACCAGACAGGTAAGCACCTACGGGAACATCGGAGCGCAGACGTATGCGTGTAGAATCAATCAGAAGTGATTTTAGTTCTTCAACTAGCTCAGTTTCGCTTCCAAACCTATATTCATTGTGAGGTGGGTACGACCATTCCCAGTACGTCTTCTTTTGTATCTGTCCCTGTTCCACAATTAGCATTTTGCCAGGTTCCAGTGACTCAATGCCATCAAATAGTGTATTAGATGCAACTGGTGCCCAGAAGGTCATCAACTCATCAAGTGCTTCTTCATTTAAACGAGGCGCCTTACCAATACCTCGCAGAATCGATTTTACTTCCGAACCAAAATATAGTCTGTTGTCATGTACCGCATAGAACAAAGGATGAATACCGGGCCTATCTCTAACCAGCAACAGTCGTTTTTTCGTACTGTCCCATAACGCAAAAGCAAATTGTCCATTAAGGTGTTCTACAAAACCATCACCGTATTCCTCGTAAAGATGTACGATAACTTCGGTGTCTGACTGGGTATAGAATTGATGCCCTTTTGCCTTCAGCTCCCGTGTTAATTCAATATAATTAAATATTTCACCATTGAACGTGACCCATATAGTTTTATCTTCATTATGTATAGGCTGACGACCACCTTCAATATCAATGATACTCAGGCGGGCGTGCCCGAGACCGACATAGTCGTCTATCATCACACCCTGACCATCAGGACCACGATGATGAATCTGCGCGATCATCGCACGCAGCAGTTGCTCCTCAGCTCTGGGCCGTTCTGTCAGGTTTAATATTCCTGTGATTCCACACATACTTATATTTATCCGATATTTTTGATTCAGGAGGCAATAGCTGCGGCAATATTTTCATGACTGCTATCTTTGATAAGATTCTGGTCAATCAAAATATTACGCGTTGTAGTGAAAGAGAAATCTTGCAGGAGTTTTTCCAGTCGATCATGGCACCTTGAGAGGTTATTGTAGTGACGAAACCTCGAGGTCAATTTTCCATCCATACGCGGTTGCTCTGGATCAACCTCCCATGGATGCAAATAGAATATAAACGGCATTTTATCGTGACTATTCACCCATCGAAGCGCCATCTTGCTAAACCAATAGGGGTACAGCCTGAAGTAACCACCACCAGAGACAGGCAGATTGAGACCAGGTAACGATAGAGTAGTAGGTGGAAACTCAGTTAACGTGCCACCTTCTGGGGCAGTTATTATATGGGGTTTTCTCGGCATTCCAGGTATACCATAGAGATCATGATGTACAGGAACGATACTCGAGTCGTAGACAAAACCTAGCTCAACGAGAACATCAAGCGCCCACAAGGACTGCTTTGTGATCGAATAACTTGCAGCTCTATAGCCAAGAACCTGATTGTTGACAATATCCTCTAAAATCTCTTTAGATCGCTTAGTTTCATCATAGAACAGCTCTCGATTCTGTTTATAAATCAATTGGTGACTATAACCATGACTGGCGACTTCATGGCCTCGTCTGGCGATCTCTCGTACAAGATCAGGTGCTCGTTCAGCTATCCAGCCAAGGGTAAAGAATGTAGCCTGTGTATTATACTTATCAAAGAGGTCCAATAATCGAAGTGTATTATTTTCCACTCTAAGTTCATAGTTTTTCCAGTCAGCCTGGGATATGCGATCGCCAAATGCCGCTACCTGGAAATAATCTTCAACATCTACGGTAAGTGCGTTTTGCATTACATACATTCCATTATCTTGTTGTTTTCTTGCTTGGTAGCGAGGAAACATTACTATTTTTTACCGAAACCTCGATCTGGTCCAGACGAGAGTGCAAACCGTCCATACTTTTTTCAATACCCTGCATACGCTGATTCACATCTCCCATGATTTTCAATAACGATGTAAATAGTGTTCGCCATTGTGTATCATCGGAAACAAACGGTTGAATTTCCTGAACAGAAGCTTCTGCAGTAGTTGAATGTAATCCAGACATAGTGGATTCAGCTTGCCCCTGCTGATTATCGTTTCCTGTGGTGGTGTCAAAATCCATGATCAATTCTGCTAACGCGTCATTGATAGCTTCTTTATCAACAATGGATTTATTATCTGCAAAAGCACATACAAGGGCGGTATCACATAAAACATTTATTTTTCTTGGGATACCCTCGGCATAGTCAAAAATACGCTGAAATGTATCAGGATTGAATACCTTATCAGGATCTTTGGCACCTGCTATTTTTACACGATATTTTATATATTCGACGGTTTCATCATATTTGAGCGGTCCTAGATGAAAGCGTAAACGAATTCTTTGTACCAATTGTGCCATATTGGGCTGATTCAGAATCAGATTCATTTCTGGCTGGCCAACAAGGATTATATTTAGCAACTTTTCCTTGTCTAGCTCAAGTCCTGAAAGCATGCGAATTTCCTCAAGAACCTTGGTAGACAGATTCTGTCCTTCGTCCACGATCAGCACAATATGACGACCCTGGGAGTATGTATCGATGAGACAATGGTTCAGGCGGTGCAACAGCTCGACTTTTCCCATGCCATGGATTTGTGTGTCACTTACACCCAGCTCAAATAACATCGATTGAAGAAACTCAATTTCATTTAGCTGCGTCTGGAAAATTCGAATGACTTCCAGATCTTCACCTATTTCTGACAGCAGTTTATTTATAAGGGTAGTTTTACCTGCGCCAATATCACCGGTTATAACAATAAAGCCATCACGTTTCCATACAGCATAATCCATGTATGCCTTTGCACGTCTGTGTGCTTTACTCAGAAACAGGTAACGGGAATCAGGTGTAAGCTGAAACGGCGGCTCATTAAGACCAAATATTTCATAATACATGACAACTAATACCTGTAATAGCGGGGGTTTGTACCATAAAAGAAACTCAGCATTATTCGGTTTTCATCGTACTGGTATATCGGGTTTGTACTATCTTGAGAATTACGATAATACGCAAGCCTCAACGTATATTTTCTTGTCAACCTGTAGTCAAGCGCGATAGAACCATTGAATTCATCGTCCTGCTGAATAGCATCGATGTACTCGACTTCCCTGTACTGTAAATATGAAGATATGCTTAATGTACTTGACTGGACATTCTCATAGTTGAAGCGAATAGTTTTTGTTATCCTGTCCAGCAACAGGATTTCATAATCCTCGTCCCTGTATGCTAGATACATTTCATAGGAGTTTATGCTTGAGCCTAATCTATAGGTCGCCTCCAGTCTGCGATCATAAAATATATCACCACTGATTTGTTCCTGTATAACACCTATTTGCTGTTGTTGATCACTGGCCAGCAATAAATCACGAGCACTATCAGTAAACTGTGTAGAGGCGTCGAGCTGGAAATAGGACTGCTGCCGAAACTGGTTACGCCAGAGCAACCTTCCAAGAAAACCGTCAATATTCTCACCTAGCTGTCGATCTATATAGGATACACCCAGGTCGAGTTCAAACAGGGATCTTGAATACTCTGTTTCGAGACCGAAAAACAAATTGGTGCGCTGATAGTCCGAATCATTGGTTTCGTCATATGTCACATCTTCAAATTCACTGGTCAGCGAGAGTTCTGTTGAAGGCCGGGGCCCGTAAACCCATGAAGCAGATAATGAATTGCGCACATTGTCAGCGTCGGTGCCGTCGAATCTGTAGTCCATGTATCGTGCCTCCATTCGAATACTGTTCACTTGATCTATCCTGAACAGGATATTTGGTCCCGTTGAAAATACATTTGTATTGACAAGATTGTCTGGTGTTCCCGGTTCCAGTGGATCACTTTGCACCTGGGAATAAAAATTTTCGGCAGTCCAGTACAGGGTTCTTGGACGTAGTGTCCAGCTAAGGCCACCATTAAGATATAACCAGGTCTCATCGTTGAATGTTTCATCGCGATAGCTATTATATTCAATCAGCGACGTGATATCTGCGTTAAGCTTTGGTCCTTCTTCACTAATGGCGAATCCAGCTAATAATGATGTGCGCAGGTCATCATTCTCATCGGTAGCGGAAAGACCCGAGTTATCTGAATATTCACTCTCCAGACCCAGTGAATAATCTGCACGGATGGCAGTCGCAGGCAGACTTATAGTTGCTGCAACCAGTAGTAATATAGTTGCTCTATAACGTGACAGCCCTGCAGTAATCTCCATATTATTCATATTAAATTGTATTCTAGAACAACCGCCTGTCGCCATAGAAGCTGCGTAGTCGAGGTTGGTTGTTAAATACAGTACCGAGTAACTTCTCTTTGGTCACAATACGTGCACTGTTTATTATCTGACTTTCAGTGACTTTGCCATATGGCACAACCAGAATCACATAATCACAGATCTGAGATAATATTCGCGCGTCTGCATTTTCAGCAATAGAAGGTGCATCAACTATGATATAGCGCCGTGCGTATCGTTTCCTGATAGCATCAAATAAGCCACGCAGGCGAACACTGGTAAAGAATTCGCCCATAGGAATGTTTTCCGTACCCGCCGGTATTACTCGCATTCTCGGTACACCTGTAGGATAGATAATATCCTCTATAGATTGCTCGGGATACTTCAAAAATTCCTTCAATCCCAGCTTGCTATCAGTCAGTGGCAGCTCATCCAGCTTAGAATGGGTCAAATTGCAATCAACCAGTAAAGACGTTTTTGTCTCATCCATTGCTATTGCAGCGGCAAGGTTTGTCGCAACGAAACTGGTACCACCTTCGTTGGCACAAGAACTCACCATGATAACAGGGCTCGATATTTTCACTCTTTGAATAATAGTGGTACGAAGGTCACGAAAGGCATTAAAGACCTTCCTGTCACGCATCTGTACGCCGATAATCTTATGCGCTGCTCTCTCAGCATCATCCATTTCCTGTGGTTGCTGCATGAACGCAATTTCTCTAGCAACTTCAGCTTCGTAAAATCCTTGTTCATCAGCATAATCGTTTGCCCTTGAATCTTCTTCGGCAACTTTTATATTCTTGGGCAGATTTGCCTTGCTTGCAGCTATTTTATCCAGTGCTTCCTGGATTTTACTCATAATCAGAGATCTCCTTGCATCCTGAGCACTCCGGCAGTGATTATCACTGCCGCAACACTGAGGAAAAGCAAAATGGTCACAGACAGTTCAACAAGATTTCGTCGTGCCTCAGATGGTGTAACCAGATGCGGTGTAACCCCAAGCACGGGGACACCAATTTTTGCCAGATCAGTGGCGGTTCTTATTTGTGGGCTCAACTGAATAAGAAGAAATATAAGGCCAATCGGTATAATCAGTCCAATAGCAGGTCCTGCGAGAAGAAAATGCATAAATCGAATACCGCTGGGGCTATGTGGACGATATGCAGGTTCGTCAATACGAAGCGTGAGGCCTTTCTTTTCCTTATCCAGATTCATCGAAACTCGTGCACGTTCCCGACGTTCCATTAAATCGGAATAACTTGTATTGTTGATTTCGTAATCACGTGTAAGTTCACGAAGTCTGGCCTCGAACTCGCTTATTTTACGTGCACGTTCAAGCTGTTCTTCGATTGAAGTTTCAGTATGTTCAAGTCGAGCGTTGAGCATTTCGATATTGGTATTGGTATCATACATATCGCGCTGTAACTGCTGGTACACAGGATTGCTAAGCACCCTCTCATCCAGCACACCAGCACTCACATCAGTCTGATTTTCAGCCTCTTTTACAGCATCTCTTAAGTCCTGTATCTGTTCTTTTAGGTGAGCGATATCGGGATAAGTCTCATGATAACTCAGTCGCAGAGTATCCAGTTGTGACTGCATTTCGGCGATACGGGTTTTATACTGCTCTGTACGAGAAAAGGCACTGGATGCCTGAGCCTCACCTGACAATTGATTTTCCAGTGATGATTTACGTATCCGAGCTTCTTTCAGGTCCTGGACAATCTGCTCTTCTCGGTTCTGCAACTCGGATATTCGCCGTGCAATTCCATCGGACATTCCTGGCTGTGCATCAACATTCTGCGCCCTGAATTCTTTCAGTTCTTTCTCAGCATTCTGTAATTTTTCCTTATACTCTCCTGCCTGCTTGTCGATGAATTCGAATGCTTCGGTACTTTGCTGTGCTTTATCTTCAAGACTTTCCTCGATAAAACTGTTGGCAAGGTAACTGGTGACCTCGTAGACCCGGTCTGGGTCGCTGTCACTAAATTCGATCCGGATCAGATTATTCTGTACATTAGATATACTAAGCCGATTCTTGATATCATTGATTAGCTTTTCCTGTTCAGCAGGATCGGGAGTTTCTTCAAGCAGTCCTTCGTGCTCGAGTAATTTATACATAAATCTATGGCCGTAAATAATTTCTCGTGCAATAGCGGCTCTGTCAATCACTTCCGTTTGTACTGCAGCGCCCTGCATCAAGGGTCCCAATATATTTTCTTCCTCTACATATATGGTAGTAGATGAGGAATACTGTTTGGGCCAGTTGATGCCAATGGCTAGCATGGCAATACTGATAAATGCAAATATCGTTACAACAAAAAGCTTTCGCCAATAGACTTCCCTGAATAATAATTCAAAATTGATTTTTGAATCTGTTTCCATCAAAGCAACCTTATCTCAGCAATTAGAAAAAACGCTCGGGCACAGTGATTATGTCACCAGGCCTGAGCGTGTAATTGGTTGACAGCTTACCCTCATTCAGTATGCCGCCCAGATATATATCATATACCTGAGTTGTTTCATCGAGTTGACGATACAGCTTTGCCCGATCCGGAGCGGCAAATTCATTAACACCACCAGCTTCCAGTACGGCGTCAAGGACAGTCATACCCTGACGGTAGGCGAAGGTGGTGGGATTCTGAACTGCACCAGTTACCCTGATACGGGAAATGTATTCGAAATTCCGAAGCTCGGTGAGAATGACCGTTACATTAGGATTGCGGACGTAGACTGAGAGACGCTCCCTTATCTCTTCAGCCACCGCCGCAGGTGTGCGGCCGCCCGCCATCACGTCACCGATCAGGGGCAAGGAGATTTTGCCGTCAGGACGCACCGGCATCTCGATAGAGAGTTCCTCGTTACGCCAGACATTCACCTGCAACTGGTCATCGGTGCCAATACGGTATTCTTTTACTGTCATTGTGCTCGCCTGGTCCCTGCTGGCCACATCAGGAGACGGCATGGTGCCGGAGGTCGAGCAGGCGGAAACAAAAAGAATACCTGAAAGAAAAACAAAACCTGTTTTAAACATTTGGATATGCTCCGAGCATTTATTTATATTTCCTTAAGAATCATATAATTACACGAACTTATTCATAAGAATTGTTAGCATATTTTACGGCTTAAAGACATCACCGACAGAGCACTGGACACGCTGTATTTATGACCATAAATGAGCATAAGTCGATATGTATCAATGCTTCCTGTTTACAGCCCTTATCATGGCACAACAACGGCCAAGTATCCATTGAATGTTGACGGTTCGAATGCTGTATTATCATGAATTTAGCTGCTGTATTTCAACTTCTTAACAAAGATTATTATAAAGAGTGAACCACTAATATTAATCACTCAAATGAAGGGTTTTTGATATATATATGCTTCAGCATCTGTACAATATCTGGGAACTACGACGGTCAGGCCGTCCAATAACACCCAGTACTGCTTCAGGACCTCACCCACCTTGCACCGCTTTTACGGCAATTAATCAGGCTTAGCAGTCGGCTGAGAGCTACACGTGGCAACACCAGGCCCACAGGGCGTGTTTTGGTGGCTATACAGCGCTTATTTTTGCCAGTACAATCTTTTAGCAGGAGCCGAACTTGTAACAGACTGCATGATTAGCGAGAACCTGATTCAATGATCAATATCTTGTGGCTATGGGAACTTCTTTTGTCAGGCCAGCCCCTTGAGGTGTCAAGCCTGTTTCCTGCCCCGATTATTTAACAGATACTGTGAACAGCTTTCCGGATATAAGTTTAGGGCCCGTGGTTTGTTAGAATCTAATTTTGAGAGACTGATATGTTGAATACGAAAAACCTGATCACCGCATTAATATGTACTATGCTGACGGCTTGTCAAAACCAGGATATAGAGAGAAACGAACTCGAACCCATGACTGAAAATATTCAACAAAACCTCAAACTTATCGGTAATTCAAGAATGTACTTCGGCCACATGTCTGTTGGTGCCAATGTTATCGATGGAATCAGAGATATCGCAAGCGAGACACAGAATTCACATATCAACATCATTGAACGTGGATCTACAGACAGCTTCCCTGAGAGTTTTTTTCTGCACTCACCCATTGGGGAAAATACCAAGCCAGTTTCCAAATGCATTGATTTCAAAAACGTGATACGTACAGAATTAGCCGGCAAAATAGATTATGCGCTGTTCAAATTCTGTTACGTCGACTTTAATGAAGACACTAACGTTGAAGCCGTATTTAAGGATTACAGTAACATTATGGATGAACTGATTGCCAATTACCCTGACATCACCTTCATTCATGTAACAACACCGCTGCGGAGTATCGATTCCGGACCTGGCGTATGGATAAGGGAAATCCTTGGCCGTGAAAACAAAAGTAAGATAAAAAATATGCAGCGCAACCGTTTCAACAAGATGCTTCGTGCCAAATACGGAGATCGACCAATTCTTGATCTAGCAGCAGCGGAATCCACTTACCTAGACGGAAGCAGACACACCTTCAAATACAAGGGAGATACGGTTTACTATGCGATGATTGACGACTATACAGACGATGGCGGCCACCTAAATGAACTGGGAAGACGTAAGGTAGCCAGTGATTTCATTGCAGGTATCGCAAATATCATTCGCGACAAACAGTAAACCATAAGACAACAATGTTACCAGGCTGTTCTAAACAAGGTTAAATCAGTGATATTTGCAAGTGGGTCTTAGCGGGCCCCCTGGCCGAATAAAACCACCTGAATAGTCTGCAGCATGATAGTCAAATCCAGGAACAGGCTGTAGTTCTTTATATAATATAAATCATACTGCAGTTTGTTAGTGGTATCCTTTTCTGTATCACCATATGGGTAACATATCTGAGCCCAACCAGTGATACCTGGCTTCACCGTATGACGCAGTTTGTAATGGGAAATTGACTGATCGTAGCCCAGTACGAACTCTGGACGCTCTGGGCGAGGCCCCACGAAGCTCATTTCGCCTTTAAGCACATTAAACAATTGGGGCAACTCATCAATACGTGTTTTCCTGATAAAGGCACCGATCAAAGTTACACGCGAATCGCCCTTTTTGGCGAATTGCGCGCCTTCTTTCTCAGCATCAACTTTCATACTGCGAAACTTGAGAATATTAAACGGTGCATCACACAAACCAACTCGCACCTGTCGGTAAAATACTGGATCTCGACCAAATGTACTTAACCACAGCGCGGCAGCAGTTATGATAATTACAGGGCTTGTAATTATTAAAATAAATGAGCTTATCACTATGTCAAAGGCGCGCTTTACAAAACTACTTGATACTGCATTTGTAAAACCATCAGAGAATATAACCGCACTTGGATGTAACGCATCAAGCTCGATATGCCCAGTAATGCGTTCTAATGAATCTAACGCGTCTCTAACGACTATACCCTTCATTTTACACTCGAGTAGGCTTGATAGTGGAAATCCTTTACGCCGATCATCCATCGCAAGAACGATTTCATCGACGTGGAAATCCTGACATAAGTCAAAAAGCGATGTCTCGATAGTCAGTATATTCGCTTTATCTATCTTGATGTCATCGTTATCTATAGCCACAAAACCGACTATTTCATAACCTTGCGAACGTGCGATTTTTTCATTGTCTTCAAAAATTTTTCCTTTCGTACCAGACCCGAGCACTAATATCTTTCGCTTGAAGACATCATGTGTATCAAGATTTTGATGCACCGTTCTGGTGAATAAAATACCGACGAATGACGTTATGAATGTAATCGCAATTATTCCTCGCCCAAGAAATAGCTCTGGGTGTAAATAATAGATAAGAGCCATTACAAATATGCCGATACTAAAACTGAGAAATATTCGTATCATCATACTCGAAAAGCTATTAACAATATTCCGAGTATGCAAACCCATTGCTGTCATACAGCCCAGCATCAATATGGAAAAGACCAGTGCTTTATAGTGCAAAGGCTGCAACAACGATATTGAAAGAGCCCTATCTGGTGCATCAAAGTAACGCAGCTCAGCTGCGAGATAAACGGATGCGTAAAGCACTAACGCCTCGATGATAACCAATGCTATAAGTGAGCCAGGTATATAGTGACTAAAAATACGCAACATTACTTATGACAACCTTAAATCCGTTCCAGATTAATTCTACATTAGTTTTGTGACAAATCATCTACATACCAGTCCATGGACAGCATAAGCCCTTCTGTGATTTTATACTGCGGATCGAAACCTAGAAGCATTTGAGCTTTACTGATGTCTGCTCTTGAATGACGAACGTCACCTGCCCTGAAGTCTCTATAGACTGGATCAGGAATATCCAGTTCGGGTTTACGTAACAAAAGCTCTTTTCTAATGCTGTTAAAAAGCTGATTTAGTGAAGTCTGATCATTGAGTGCAACATTATAAACCTGATCTCTTGCATCCGGGTTATCTGTCAACGCAGCCAGAATATTGGCCTGAACTGTATTATCGATAAAACAGAAATCACGACTGGTCTCGCCATCACCATTAATATAAACCGTTTCACCATGCAACATAGCGGCAACCCATTTAGGGATAACTGCTGCATATGCACCCGCTGGATCCTGCCGATAACCGAAGATATTAAAATATCTGAGCCCTATGGTTTTAAAGCCATAGGTTCTGGCGAATACTTTCGCATACAATTCATTCACCAGTTTAGTGACTGCATAGGGCGACAGTGGATTGCCGATCTTGTCTTCCTGTTTGGGTAAGTCTGGATGGTCACCGTAAGTAGAACTGGATGCAGCATAAACAAAGCCCTTGACCTCTGCATCTTTCGCTGCAACCAGCATATTTAAAAAGCCATCGGTATTGGTCTGATTAGTTGCGATTGGATCTTCAATCGAGCGTGGCACTGAGCCTAATGCGGCCTGATGAAGTACATAATCCGCGCCCTTACAGGCTTTCTTACAGTCTTCCAGTTGCCTGATATCGCCATTGATAAAGCTAAAGCCCTGCCATTGATCATCCTCTACCAGTGCCTGCACCTTGTCCAGATTATGCTGATGGCCTGTAGCAAAGTTATCCAGACCGATTACCTTCTGATTATGCTTGAGTAATGTTTCCAGCAGATTGGAGCCGATAAATCCGGCAACCCCTGTTATTAGCCAGGTGTGAGGTTTGTGTTTTAATTCGTTAAGAATGTCCTGGTATTTGCTCACCGTCATATTGTCTATAAACGCCCATCAACTTCATTTGCTTTAAGGATGTACTTTATGTCATACAGTACATGGTTTTGCTTGCCCAACTTGTGGATCGCATCAGCCCCCATTTCAACGAACTGGCTATGTGACACGGCTAGTACAATCGCGTCATACTTTCCATTTTCAGGTTGCGAAATCGGTTTGATTGCATATTCTTCATAGGCTTCGTTTTTATCGACCCAGGGATCATAGACATCAATATTTGCACCGTATTCGGCAAATTCTTTTACCATATCGGTAACGCGCGTATTGCGTAAGTCCGGACAATTTTCCTTAAAGGTCAGCCCCATAATCAACACATTAGCTTCATTTATATGAATCCGTTTCCGTAGCATAAGCTTTATAATTTCAGATACGACATAGCTGCCCATCTGGTCATTCAGGCGACGCCCGGCAAGTATCATCTCCGGGTTATAACCAATTTCCTGGGCCTTATGAGTCAGGTAGTAAGGATCAACGCCGATACAATGCCCGCCAACAAGGCCGGGACGAAATGGTAGAAAATTCCATTTAGTACCTGCAGCAATCAGTACTTCTTCAGTATCGATATGGAGACGATTAAAAATCAGAGAAAGTTCATTGATCAGCGCGATATTGACATCCCGCTGGGTGTTTTCAATAACCTTGGCCGCTTCTGCCACTTTAATGGATGATGCCTTGTGTGTGCCGGCAACAATCACTTCACGGTACAGTGCATCAACATAGTCTGCCGCTTCAGGTGTAGAACCCGAAGTGACTTTTTTGATAGTGGTAACGCGATGCTCTTTATCGCCAGGATTAATACGCTCAGGGCTGTAGCCGGCGTAGAAGTCTTTATTGAAGGTTAACCCTGAAATTTCTTCAATAATGGGAATACAGTCCTCTTCAGTTGCGCCGGGGTAAACTGTGGATTCATATATTACAACATCGCCTTTACGCACCACCTTACCGAGCATACGGCTGGCGCTGATTAAAGGCGTTAAATCAGGGTTTTTGTTTTTATCGATGGGGGTTGGAACGGTGACGATATAAACATTGGCCCTGACCAGATCATCAACATTAGCGCTGTAGCTGAGGCGTGTAGCTTCCGCCAGTTCCGCCTCATTCACTTCCAGTGTGCCATCACGGCCACTTTTCAGTTCATCTACCCGATGCTGGTTTATATCAAACCCTAGCACATCCATTTTCTTGCCAAACTCGACTGCCAATGGCAATCCCACATAGCCCAGGCCAATTACAGCCAGTTTGGTATCTGCGATCTTGATCACAACTGTTCCTTAAATTTAGTATGAAGCTTTAAGTCATTTGATTTATCTGCAGAATTTTACACTATTGCCAGCGCACATGTAATGACCCATTTATAGGATACATATAATAGACTATGGATCATTATAATCACTGTCCACATGGATAAATTATTGAAATTATTATTGACCTCGGCGCTGTTTTTCCCCATAATTCACGCCCTCAAAGATCAGCGCCTGTAGCTCAGCTGGATAGAGTACCTGGCTACGAACCAGGCGGTCGGAGGTTCGAATCCTTCCAGGCGCGCCATATCATCAAAAAAGCCCCACTGAAAACAGCGGGGCTTTTTTGTTTTGTGCCCGCCAATTTTGAGCGTCCCATTTTCACCAGACACCGCACAACCTTTAGATAAACACATCAGCCCTCAAGTGGACGCTAATATTGCTGGATAAGGTGAAGCGGTAGCACCATTTAAGCATTGTGCCTTACCTCAGTATCTTTTGACTAATGACATACGGCAAACGACTAAGAACTGCTATCCTGCCTCTCGCTAAATACCGCACATCCTGTGCATAAAAAAAGCCCGCTTGAAATCAAGCGGGCTTTTTAGTGTATGGCGGAGAAAGAGGGATTCGAACCCTCGATAGAGTTTCCCCTATACACCCTTAGCAGGGGTGCGCCTTCAGCCACTCGGCCATTTCTCCGGTTCTTTGCTAACAGCGGTGCTAAGCACTGTTCAGTCGTACAAGCGCCTTATTCCGTACATCCTGTACTCCACCCTTCGGGCCATGATGGTAAAAGGCGACCATCATCTTTACATTAAAGGTTAAACAAAACCGCCGCATTTCGGCGGCGGTTTTTGAGCGGGCTTAGAATACCTTTGATCAGCTCTCAGGTAAAGTCCAAATACCCCAGTTAGGTAAAATTTTAGCTCTCGCTAGATTCTGCACCCTGTGTGTCCTGCTCTTTCTGAATACGCTCGTAAATTTCTTCACGGTGCACCGATACTTCTTTAGGGGCATTAATACCAATACGTACCTGGTTACCCTTAACCCCCAATACGGTAACAGATACTTCGTCACCAATCATCAGGGTTTCACCTACGCGGCGAGTTAAAATCAACATTATTACCTACTCCTTAATTCAATCACCAGTAATCATAAGTTTATGTCCTCTTATGACCGCCGGGTATTATATCACAGCTTATTTCCTGCTGACCATGGCTTTAATCAGGCTGTTGATCCAGACCAAATGCGCTGTGCAGCGTGCGCACACCCAGTTCCAGGTACTTTTCGTCCACCACCACGGAGATTTTGATTTCCGAGGTGGAAATCATCAGGATATTGATGCCTTCTTTGGCCAGTGCGGCAAACATACTTGAGGCAATGCCCGCATGTGACCGCATGCCTACACCGACAATAGACAGCTTAACAATGGTATTGTTTCCAGTTACCTTGCGCGCACCCAGTTTTTTACCGGTTTCCTGCACCAGCTGCAGCGCTTTATTGTAATCATTGCGGTGCACGGTAAAGGTAAAATCGGTGGTACCGTCCTCACCAACGTTCTGCACGATCATATCGATTTCGATATTGGCCTCGGTTACAGGCCCCAGAATATCCGATGCAGCACCCGGGGTATCCGGTACACCGGACATGGTGAGTTGGGCTTCATCCCGATTAAATGCGATACCGGAGATAATTGCCTGCTCCATCGTGTCTTCCTCAGTTGTAATTAATGTACCGGTTCCCTCGCCTTCTTCAAATGAAGACAGTACACGCAGGGGAACATTGTATTTACCCGCAAACTCCACCGAACGAATCTGCAGCACTTTCGAACCCAGACTGGCCATTTCCAGCATTTCCTCAAAGGTGATGCGATCCAGTTTTCTGGCTTTTGGCTCAACTCGCGGGTCGGTGGTATAAACGCCATCCACATCAGTATAGATCTGGCATTCATCGGCCTTGAGCGCAGCCGCCATGGCAACCGCAGTGGTATCAGAACCACCGCGCCCCAGGGTGGTGATATTGCCGTTTTCATCAACACCCTGAAATCCGGCCACAACAATAATGTAACCATCGTTGAGATCTGCCTGCAGATTATCGCACTGAATATCCAGGATGCGCGCCTTGCTATGCGCATTGTCGGTGAGCATTTTGATCTGTGCACCGGTATAGGACCTGGCTTTGGCGCCTTTGGCCTGCAGCGCCATGGTGAGCAGCGCAATCGTCACCTGCTCGCCGGTGGAAACCAGCACATCCATCTCACGAGTCGACGGAGCCTGATCGATCTCGTTCGCCAGTGCAATCAGGCGGTTGGTTTCACCACTCATTGCGGATACCGCCACCACCAGCTGGTTACCCCTGTCGCGGCTGGCTATTACTCGATCCGCCACTGCCTGGATACGCTCAATGGTGCCAACGGACGTGCCACCGTATTTTTGTACAATCAATGCCATATTGTCTATGCAGCTATCTCGAGTATGCTCGTTAACTAATCATCATTAACTAGTCATTTAGTCACCGAGCATTAACCGGTTTATAAAAATGTATTCTTAATCAGGGTGCGCATGATGCGATATACAACGCCCTGAAACCATGTGCGCAAAGCCGCCAGCAGCTGAGCTGGCGGGCTTTTGGCGGCGCGGATTATCGCACAGGCTTAATCTGCAGGGAAATAAATTTACACAAAATTAAAGGCCCCGGCACAAGCCCGATGCAGTTTGAAATCAGCCTGACTGGCTCGCCACCCAGTCTTTTACACTGGCCAGTGCCGCGGGCAGGTTTTGCGGCTGACTGCCGCCGGCCATCGCCATGTCGGGGCGTCCACCGCCCTTACCACCAACCTGAGTCGCCACCATATTTACCAGCTCCCCGGCCTTCACCCGATCAGTCTGGTCCTTGCTGACCCCGGCACACAGACTAACCTTGTCACCCTCAACAGTCGCCAGCACAACAATCGCCGAACCGAGCTTGTTTTTCAGCTGGTCCATGGTATCGCGCAGGGCTTTACTATCAACGCCATCCAGCTTAACCGCCAGCACTTTCACCCCGGACACATCGACCGCTTCAGCGGTGAGGTCGCGTCCGGTCTGCGTAGCCATTTTCGATTTAAGCTGGGCGATTTCCTTTTCCTGTGATTTAAGCTTGCCCAGGAGTTGCGCCAGCTTTTCTTCAGAATCATCATAACTTGCTTTAAGTAATGATGATATCTTATTGATTTTATTAGTTTGTGAATTGGACAGTTCAACGGCTGCTGCACCCGTAACCGCTTCAATTCGACGTATGCCAGAAGCGATACCGGTCTCCGCTGTAATTTTAAAGTAACCGATGTCACCACTGCGTGTTACATGCACACCACCACAGAGTTCAATTGAGAAATCCCCGAGGGTGATAACCCGTACCTCATCGCCGTATTTCTCACCAAACAGGGCCATCGCTCCTTTCTCCCTGGCATCGGCTATCGGCATAATCTCGGCCTCCGCTGCCAGGTTGGCGCGTATCTGCTGGTTTACCAGACTTTCAATTTCATGCAATTGCTCAGCGCTCACTGGCTCGTTATGCGAGAAATCAAAACGCAGTTTCTCACTGTCCACCAATGAGCCTTTCTGCTGCACATGCTCGCCCAGCACCTTACGAAGCGCTGCATGCATCAAATGGGTGGCGGAGTGATTACGGATGGTGGCATCACGGCGCGCCGCATTGATCTCGGCGCTTAGCTTATCTCCAACACTCAACTGACCCTCGGCCAGCGAGCCGATATGAATAAAGGCCTTGCCCTGCTTTTGTGTATCCATCACATCGAATCGACATTGTGTATTGTGCAGCAAGCCGGTGTCACCCACCTGGCCACCCGACTCTGCATAGAAAGGCGTGCTTTTAAGAATCACCACCGCTTCATCACCGGCACTGATTGAATCCACAACTTCACCTGCCTTATACAGCGCAATCACCTCGGACTGGTCCTGCAGACGTTCGTAACCGGTAAAATCGGTCACCGCATCAGTACTGATAGAATCATTGTAATCGACACCGAACTTGCTGGAAGAGCGTGCCTGTTCGCGCTGCCCCTGCATCGCCACTTCATAGCCCTGCATATCCAGTGTCAGGCCATGCTCGCGGGCAATGTCCGCAGTCAAATCCACCGGAAAGCCGTAGGTATCATACAGTTTGAACACCATATCACCGGGAATCTGCTGATTGCTGAGGGATGAAATGCCCTCCTGCAGAATCTTCATGCCCTTGTCCAGGGTTTCTGCAAAACGCTGTTCTTCTAGCTTCAGTGTTTTTTCCACCATCGACTGTGCCTGAGCAAGCTCCGGATAGGCCTCACCCATCTGCTCAACCAGTACTTTGACTAGCTGATAGAAAAACAGATCATTCTGTCCCAGTTTATGGCCATGGCGTAATGCACGGCGGATAATACGCCGTAGCACATAGCCACGGCCTTCATTCGATGGCAACACCCCATCCACAATCAGAAACGCGCAGGAGCGAATATGATCTGCGATCACCTTGAGTGAACTGTTGCTTAAGTCATCACAACCCGTGGCTTTAGCGGCAGCGCTAATCAGCGCCTGGAACAGATCAATGTCATAGTTACTGTGACCATTCTGCAGAATCGCCGCCAGGCGCTCCAGCCCCATGCCAGTATCCACCGAAGGTTTGGGCAGTGGATGCATGCTCCCGTCCTTGTCACGGTTGTACTGCATAAACACCAGGTTCCAGATCTCGATGTAGCGATCACCGTCTTCTTCCGGTGTGCCCGGCGGTCCACCGGGAATGCTTTCACCGTGATCATAGAAAATTTCAGTACAGGGTCCGCAGGGACCGGTATCACCCATGGACCAGAAGTTATCGCTTTCGTGTTTTTTGCCACCCGGCTTGTCACCGATGCGTGAAAAGCGACTGGGATCCACACCAATTTCATCCAGCCAGATAGAGGCTGCTTCGCTGTCTTCTTCATACACCGTAACCCAGAGCTTTTCTCCGGGTAGCTGCAGTTCTTTGGTTAGAAACTCCCAGGCATAGTTGATGGCTTCACGTTTGAAATAATCACCGAAACTGAAATTACCCAGCATTTCAAAAAAGGTGTGATGACGCGCGGTGTAGCCGACATTTTCCAGGTCATTGTGTTTACCGCCAGCACGCACACATCGTTGACTGGACGTTGCCTTACTGTAGGGTCGCTGGTCATGCCCCAGAAACACATCTTTAAACTGCACCATACCGGCATTGGTAAACAGCAAGGTGGGATCATTGCCGGGTACCAGTGAACTGGAGGTAACCACTTCATGCTCTTTGGATTTAAAGTAGTCGAGGAATCTCTGTCGAATTTGCGCTGTCGTCATCATATAAAATTACATTAACACTTTTATTTAAATTATTGATTTGAATGAACTTAACAATCCAGCTCATCCAGTGAGTCGAGCTTGAATATCCAGTCCAGCGGAAAGCCCCGGGTTTGCAGGTATTTGGCGCGCTTTACCTTTTCAGCATACTCGCTCGCCAGTGCCTGACCGTATTTTTTTATGTACTGGCGACGCATTGTCTCCCGCCAGACAGGGTCATTATTATCCACAAAGGCCGAGATCAATTCATCATCCACGCCCCGTTCGCGCAACTCCTGCGCAATTCGCAAAGGGCCATAACCGCGCTGCCTGCGCATATTAATATAACTTTCGCTAAAACGCTCATCCGAGAGCAAATTATTCTCGCAAAGCTGTCGAATCGCGACATCTATATCCGCTTCATCAAAACCTTTGGTTTTAAGTTTTCTGCGCATTTCCAGGCGCGAATGCTCACGCCGCGCAAGGGCCGCAATTGCCACCTCATTGATTGAACGTGCCATACATTATCCGTATTAATTGATCATACAGAACACAGCCGCCCGCCTGCAATTAAAGCTGCAGGCGGGCGGCATGGTCGTTGGCGGTATTTACTCTTCCGCCAGTTCCGGCATTTCTTCTGCAATATCTTCCTCAACCGGCAAGGACTTGGGGTCCGGCATCAACTGTGCGCGAATCTTCGCTTCGATCTCGCTGGCAATCGCCGGGTTTTCTTTCATAAAAGTGCGCACCTTGTCTTTGCCCTGACCAATGCGTTCACCATCATAGGAATACCAGGCGCCGGCTTTATCAACGATATTACAACCCACGCCCATATCAATCAGCTCACCCTCATGGGAGATGCCTTCGCCATAGAGGATTTCAAAGTTAACAGTTTTAAAGGGTGGCGCCACCTTGTTCTTGACCACCTTCACTTTGGTTTCGTTACCGACAATTTCCTCGCCCTTCTTAATCGCACCGGTGCGACGAATATCCAGACGCACCGAGGAATAGAATTTCAGCGCATTACCGCCGGTGGTGGTTTCCGGATTACCAAACATCACACCGATTTTCATCCGCAGCTGGTTGATAAAGATCACCAGGGTATTGGAGCGCTTGATATTGGCGGTCAGTTTACGCAATGCCTGGCTCAGCAGACGCGCCTGCAGACCCATATGGGAATCCCCCATCTCGCCTTCGATTTCTGCCTTGGGCGTCAGTGCGGCCACCGAGTCAACCACCACCACGCTGACAGCACCTGAGCGCACCAGCATATCGGTGATTTCCAGCGCCTGCTCACCGGTGTCGGGTTGTGATACCAGCAGCTCGTCCACATCCACCCCCAGCTTCTCGGCATAGGATGGGTCCAGTGCGTGCTCCGCATCGACAAAGGCACAGGTGCCGCCTACTTTCTGTGCCTCGGCAATTACCTGCAGCGTCAGGGTGGTTTTACCCGATGATTCCGGGCCATAGATTTCAACTACACGCCCCTTTGGCAGACCGCCAATGCCCAGTGCGACATCCAGACCAATCGAACCGGTGGAGATGGCTTCGATATTGGCCCTGGGGCCACCGTCACCCATGCGCATCACGGAACCCTTGCCGAACTGCTTCTCGATCTGACTTAGCGCTGCACTCAGTGCTTTTTTCTTGTTTTCATCCATTGTGCTTCCCCTGTATCTGGTTTGCTGTATTGGCCCGGATATTTCATAAATTACACATGCCCTCGCTAGTTTCTTGATTGCCCAGCACATTTTTCTCAGTCGGGCGTATGAGTCACTACGCCATTTCTTCGAAAAACGCACTGGACAATCAATATCCTGCGCGATCATCCTGTGAATTTATTAAACATCCGGGCTAGTTGCTCGCGAATCTGCTTGCGATATGTTTGTAGATTAGTGGATACATTTTATGCTGTCAATAGTTTTTATCATGTTGATAAAAACTACCAGCTAAACTATATTACTCAGCACAATAATAGAAACCGGGCTGTGGAGCACACGTGACAACAAACAAGGTAAAAATGCTGAACGAAATCAAGTTTGCCACCCGGCAACGACTGCAGTTTATCGAGGTGATGGCCTACTACACTGGCATGATCAGCCGCAGTATGCTGGCCAGGGCCTATGGCATCTCTGACCCCGCCGCCACCAAGGACCTTAAACTCTACAATGACCTGGCGCCGGATAACCTGGAGTACAATCCCAGTCTGTTTGGCTTTGTGCCCAGTGCACAATTTGATGAGGTGTTTGCCGACCTGAGTCCGCAGACGATTCTGTCGATGTTCTCGCATAATCTACTCAGCGTTGATAACCCCTGCGGCGAGCAGCCGATTTACGGCATCAGTGTGGAAGCCCTGCCACTGCCCGCCCGCCTGCCGGAAAAGGCCGTGCTGGCACAGATTATTCGCGCCATGAAAACCGGCATGCAGCTCGAGGTTGAATACCACTCGCTCAGCCAGAGCAATGACAGCGGCAATAACCGCCGTATTATTGAACCCCATGCGCTGATAAATACCGGACTGCGCTGGCATGTGCGCGCCTACAACCACAAGGACTATGATTTCCGCGACTTTGTACTGTCTCGCTTCACCCACGCACATCAACTCAACGCCAGTGCCGAATCCAGCCAGCAGTATGATGATGAATGGATGGAACAGGTGGAACTGATTATCCAACCCCACCCCGGCCTGAACCAGAAGCAATGCACGGCGCTGGGCTACGATTACGCCATGCAGGATGGCAAAATCACCCTGCAGGTCAGGCGCGCACTGGCGGCCTATCTGCTGCAACAGCTGAAAGTGGACACCACAATGGATCACAGCCTTAACCCCAGCGCCTATCAGCTGATACTGGCCAATCGGGACGAAATCGAGGCCATTGCCGGCTGGTCATTTATTTCATAAGTTATCGCCGCAGCAGGTGACTATTACTCCGCTATCAATGGATAGACCGCAAGTGGCCGGTAATACACACCCTGACTGGAAGATACCGACTCCAGCAACGCAAACTGGCTAACCGTCCAGTTGAGGAGCTGAGCCAGCACCGATTCTTCATCTGTAAGCGCTCGTTTGTAATGTCGCATCAGGCTCACATGGGGCTGAAACGCACGACGCTCCGGTTCTATACCCACCGCACGCAGCTGGTTTGCCAGGGTTTGATGCAGATGGACCAGCGCCTCGGGGGTGTGCGAGCAACCGAGCCACAATACACCGGCTGCGGCAAAGTGGCCAAAGCGATCCAGCAGCAGTGAAAATGCGGGCGGCTCAATCTGAGCAGCCGCTTGCTGCAATTGCTCGATAACCGGCAATTCCAGCAGCCCCATATAGTGCAGGGTAAGATGCAGGTTCTCTGCCGTGACCAGCCTGCCCGGCTTTGATGAAAATACAGATTGCCGAAAACAATCCATGATTCGCTGGCGCTCAGCCTCATCAGGCCATAAGGCATAAAACACCCGCTGGGTGGGTGTTTTAGCTGCCGTCATTTTGTTTTAACAGGCGCATCACGCCCTGGATAGCAGCGATCACCGCCTGACGTCGCACCTGTTCACGATCGCCATCAAATTTAAAGCGCATGGCCTCAATCATTACCCCCGGCCGCCCCCAGGCCAACCACACCGTGCCCACCGGTTTTTCTGCGCTGCCGCCGCCCGGACCGGCAATACCACTGACCGCAATACCATAGTCGGCATCACAGCGGTCCAGCAAACCCAGCACCATTTCCTTGACCACCGGCTGACTGACCGCACCGTGGGTATCCAGGGTTTGCGCAGAGACCCCCAGCAGATTCATTTTTGCCCGGTTACTGTAGCTCACCACCGCACAATCAAACCATTGGGAGCTACCGGTTAGATCGGTCAGCGATTTTGCAATCCAGCCACCGGTGCAGGACTCGGCGCAGGCCAGTTTGAGCCGAGATTTGCCTAATTGGCCAGCAAGTTCACTGGCGAGTCGTGTAATTGCGGTGTCGTTGATGTCATTCATATTCATAAGATACAGGCAGGGATGAAACAGAGTCCCATTTATACCTGATATAGTGCTCACTCACCAGACATGCTATACCGGGTACATCTCCGAGAGGCGAGGCATAATTATTTAGAGCTACCCTAGCGCCTGTCGGGGTGTCATGCGACAATATTGCGCATTATAAATCCATAAAATAGCCGTTAAATCACAGGTTCTCCGTGCTTGATACAGTAGAAAAAACCACCTCAGACCACAGCCAGCACACGCCGATGATGCAACAGTTTTTGCGCATCAAGGCGGAACACGCAGAACACCTGCTTTTTTATCGCATGGGGGATTTCTACGAGCTGTTTTTTGATGATGCAAGACGTGCTTCGGAACTGCTGGATATTACCCTCACCGCGCGTGGCAAATCCAATGGCGAGCCTATTCCTATGTGTGGCATTCCGTTTCATGCTGCGGATAATTATCTATCGCGATTGATTCGTGCCGGCGAGTCGGTAGCTATCTGTGAGCAGATCGGTGATCCCGCCACATCCAAAGGCCCGGTAGAACGCCAGGTAGTGCGTATTATCACACCCGGCACGGTCACCGATGAAAACCTGCTGGAAGACCGTCGCGATAATTTTCTGATGGCCATAGCCACACATCAGGACAAAACAGGCCTTGCGGTACTGGATATCAGTTCCGGGCGTTTTTTTGTAGAAGAACTGCATGGACTGGAACAACTGCAGACCGAGCTGGAACGCATCAAACCGGCTGAAATTTTAATCTCCGAGGATGACGCCTGTTATTCATCACTGGCGCCGCTCAAAGGACTGCGACGCCAGCCGCCCTGGTACTTTGAAAAAGACACCTGCGAACGACTGCTCACCGAGCAGTTTAAAACCCGTGATCTGGCTGGTTTCGGTTGCGAACAGATGACCCTGGCAATTCTCGCGGCGGGCTGTCTGATGCAATATGTAAAAGATACACAACGCACCGCCCTGCCACATATCCAGGGCCTGCGGGTTGAACGCAGTGAAGATGCAGTATTACTCGACGCCGCCAGTCGACGCAATCTGGAACTGGAAACCAATCTGCATGGCGGCACAGAAAACACACTCGCTTCAGTCATCGATAAAACCACTACCGCCATGGGCAGCCGCTGTCTACGCCGCTGGATAAACCGTCCATTACGTGATCAGCAACAACTTCAGGGGCGTCATCAGGCGATACAGGCGCTGCTGCAGAATCGTGATTATCAGGCGATTCAGGACCAGCTCAAACCGGTGGGCGATATTGAACGTATTCTAAGCCGGGTGGCAATCAAAAGCGCCCGCCCCCGCGACCTGTATACACTGGGTCATTCGCTGGCTCAGCTGCCAGAATTACAGCTGAGTCTGCAAACAATAGCCGCGCAGCGACTGCAAATACTGGCAGAACAAATCAGTGAACACCCCGAGCTGGTGGCACTGTTGCAATCCGCGATTATTGAAAATCCACCGGTGGTGATTCGTGACGGTGGCGTGATTGCTGATGGCTATGATAGCGAGCTGGATGAACTGAGGCACCTCAGCAAAAATGCTGATCAGTTTCTGGTTGAACTGGAGGCGCGGGAAAAAGAACGCAGCGGCATCAGCACACTCAAGGTAAGTTACAATCGAGTGCATGGTTTTTATATCGAAATCTCCCGTGCGCAATCCGACAAGGCGCCGGCTGAATATATTCGCCGACAGACTCTGAAGTCGGCGGAACGTTTTGTCACCGAAGAATTAAAAGCCTTCGAAGACAAGGTGCTGAGCGCCCGGGAACGCGCACTGAGTCGGGAAAAACAACTCTACGATGAGTTACTGAATGAGTTGCTGCTGTCATTGCCCGCATTACAGACAACCGCGGAAGCACTGGCGGAACTGGATACGCTCAGCTGTTTTGCCGAACGTGCCGACAGTCTCGATTACTGTCAGCCACAGTTCCAGTCACGCCCGGCAATTGATATTGTCGGCGGACGACACCCGGTGGTTGAACAGGTGACCCGCGACGCCTTTATTCCCAATGACTGCAAACTGAATGATCAACAGCGCATGCTGATCATTACCGGCCCCAATATGGGGGGTAAATCCACCTATATGCGGCAAACTGCACTGATTGTATTAATGGCGCATATCGGCTGTTATGTACCGGCAGAAAAAGCAGTGATCGGGCCGATAGATCGTATCTTCACCCGTATCGGTGCATCCGATGATCTGGCCTCGGGTCGTTCAACCTTTATGGTGGAGATGACCGAAGCGGCCAATATACTGAATAACGCCAGCGAGAAAAGCCTGGTGCTGATGGATGAAATCGGTCGTGGCACCAGCACTTTTGATGGCCTTTCGCTGGCCTGGGCCTGTGCCGAAAATCTGGCGATCGAAAGTCGACCCTTTACTCTGTTCGCGACCCACTATTTTGAATTGACCTCAATGGTGGATGAAGTTAAAAGCGTAAAAAATGTTCACCTGGATGCGGTTGAACATGGTGATAGCATAGTGTTTATGCACAGTGTTAAGGCAGGGCCAGCAAACCAGAGTTATGGTTTGCAGGTAGCCCGACTGGCGGGTGTGCCGAGCAGTGTTATTAAAAGTGCACGCAAAAAATTGCAGATACTGGAACGTCAGTCGGTGGGTTCACACCAGGTTTTTGTTGAAGAAACCACCGGCCAGCTGGAACTGTTCAACAGTAATCCGCATCCGATTGTCGAGCAGTTACAGGAACTGGAAATTGACAGTTTATCTCCACGCCAGGCGCTGGAGTTACTCTATCAACTCAGTGAAAAAGCCCATAACCATTAAGTTGCCCCTATGACAATAAATATAAAAACCATCGGCATTATTGCCAAAGATAACAGTGAAGCCGTAAGCCAGACGGTCAGGCAACTGGTTAATTTTCTCAGAGAAAAATCCTGTGAGGTGCTGTTTGATGAAAGCGCTGAAGGCCTGATTGAAAACTCCCACAGCATCAGCCGTGAGACCCTGGCACAGCAAGCGGATCTGGCCATAGTGGTGGGCGGCGATGGCACCTTTCTCAGTGCAGTTCGCTCACTGGCAGATTACGGTACACCGGTACTGGGCATCAACCTGGGGCGACTGGGCTTTCTGGTCGATATTTCACCGGACAATATGCTGGAAAACCTGCAGCAGATTCTGGATGGCCAGTATGTCGATGAAAGTCGCTTTCTGCTTGAAGCCGAAGTCATCCGCTCAGGTGAGACCGTTGCCCAGGCAGATGCCTTTAATGATGTGGTGGTGCACATTCGCGACGTGGCGCGAATGATTGAATTCGAAACCTATATCAATGGCCAGTTTGTCAATTTTCAACGCTCGGACGGCCTGGTTATTTCAACTCCTACCGGCTCAACCGCCTATGCGCTATCCAGTGGTGGCCCATTGCTGTATGCAACGCTGGATGCGATGGTACTGGTACCGATCTGTCCACATACCCTGAGTAACCGCCCACTGGTAATTAATGCCAATAGCACCGTAGAAGTTGTTATTGGTGATAGCAAGCAAACCACTTCGCAGGTCACCTTCGATGGACAGACCGCCTTTGACGTAATTGCCGGCGATAAAATTGTGGTGCGCAAAAAGCAGAACATCATTCATCTAATTCATCCTGCAAGTTATGATTACTATGATATTCTGCGTGCCAAACTTCACTGGAGCGAGCAACTCTAACATCCATTATGCTGACACATATTCGCATTCGTAATTTTGCCATTATTGATCACCTGGACCTGGATCTGAAGGACAAACTGACTGCACTCACCGGTGAAACCGGTGCGGGCAAATCAATTCTGCTCGGAGCACTGGGACTGTTACTGGGTGACCGTGCCGACTCTGACAGCGTTCGCGCCGGTTCCAGCAAGGCTGAAATCAGTGCCGAGTTTGATATTTCCGCCCTGCCCCCAGTACAACAATGGTTGAGTGAAAAGGAACTTGATTCCGAAACTGACTGTTTACTGCGTCGACGCCTGGGTGCAGATGGACGTTCGCGCGCATTTATCAATGGCAGTGCCGTGCCGTTGCAGGACATGCGCCAACTGGGTGAAATGCTGGTGGATATCCATGGTCAGCACGAACATCAATCGTTAATGAAAGCAGAGATGCAGCGTCAGTTACTGGATGACTATGCCAGTCATACATCTCTGGTCGATGAAGTGAAATCAAGCTTTACTGAATGGCGCAAACAGAAGACAAAATTGCTCGAGCTCAGCAATGCCAGTCAGGATCGCAATGATCGCCTCGATCTTTTACGTTACCAGGTCAGCGAGCTGGACGAACTGGAGCTGCAGGTCGGTGAGGCACAGCAGCTGCAGCAGGAACATCAGTTACTTGCCAACGCCGATGAACTGGATGAAAAAACCGCCGCCAGTTTACAGGCTCTTTATGAAGCCGATGAAAACAGTATCTACACGCAACTCTCACGTCAGGCGCGCAATATCGAATCAATTATAGCCACCGATGAAAAAATAACCCCTGTATATGAGATGCTGTCAGAGGCCATGGTGCAGATCGAAGAAAGTGCCAGCCTACTGAGGGATTACCGCGACAACCTCAACAGTGACCCACAGCGTTTTAATGAAATTGAAACCCGTCTCGGAGTTATCCATGACCTCTCCAGAAAACATCATGTTGAACCGGATCAGCTGATTGCCTTACATCAGCGCCTGGCTGAAGAACTGGATCAACTGGATAATGCGGATGAAAATATCAGTCAGCTGCAGGCGCGTGTAGAACAACTGGAAAATCAGTTCTACCAGCAGGCTAAAAAACTCTCGCAATCAAGACAGAAAACCGCGAAGAAACTGAACCGGGAAATCAGTCAGTCGATGCAGACGCTGGGCATGGCTGGTGGCCAGTTTGAAATACAGATCAGGCCAAAAGAATCACCGTCTGCCAGCGGTATAGATCAGATTGAATATCAGGTCAGTACCAATACCGGTCAACCATTCAAGGCATTGGCAAAAACTGCATCCGGCGGTGAACTGGCTCGTATCAGTCTGGCGATTCAGATGATTACCGCACAACAGGGGCGCATTCCGACTCTAATATTCGATGAGGTAGACAGTGGTGTCGGTGGCGGCATTGCAGAAATTGTTGGTCAACACCTGCGCAAGCTGGGTGAATCACGCCAGGTGTTCTGTATTACCCATCTGCCACAGGTTGCCTCACAGGCGCACTATCACATGCAGGTGTACAAGCATACTGATGGCAAGGAAACCCGTACCGAAATCAAACCGTTGAGTGAAGCAGATCGTGTGGATGAAATATCCAGAATGCTGGGTGGACTTGAAATTACACAGCAGACCATTGATCACGCGAAAGATATGCTGAAACGCTCACAACAGGCATAAAACACTTCGTTAGTCGTTTGTCCTTAGCCGACTAAAGACCAACGACTAACGACTAACGACTAACGACTAACGACTAACGACTAAAGACTAAAGACTAAAGACTGACTTTAACCGTATTGCTGCCATTTTCCTTAGCCACAAACAGCCCCATATCTGCTTTACGCATTAATGACGGCAGATTTTCATCAGCGTCAGAGAAAATAGTCAGACCAATACTGACCGTTGTGGTAATTACCTGATCCTGGTATTTCAGCTTGATGTTTTCGACCTGTAGACGAATTTTTTCTGCGGTGCGTTTGGCATCCATTAGTTCTGTTTCATCAAGCAGGATCACAAATGCTTCCTTACCATATTGACCAATTAGATCGGATTCTTTCAGGTTTGCGGCGATCGCCCTTGAGACAGCTTTATATAAAAGCTGACCTGCGTCTCTACCAACCTTGTCAATAACCTCATCGATTGTATCTATCTCGACAATGAACAGTGAACATTCCCTGGGCTTGGCCAGTTTTTCTATAACCGGTTTAACCTGTTCGACAAATTGCTCGCGACTGTAAACTGTTAACCTGGCTGCTGGTGTAGATGATGACAGCCGTTTTACTTCATCCTGCAAACGCGCCTGACGCAGCGCCACCATAGCGTGAAAAACAATACTTGAAGCCAGTTTGATATCATTGGTATCAAACAGCAGGTGTTCTCTGAACAGTGTCACCAGCCCTACTACTTTGCTATTGGAAATAACTGGCACGTCCAGACGGTGCAGCGGCTCAGTCTCTACACCTGCCTGACGACTCATATGCGACTGGCGACTGAGTACAGGTTTACGGCTACTGAATAAATCATTTATACGCTGGTTGGTCCAGTTGAGGGACTGTGTATGTAAAAACTCATCACCACCGAAAGTGGCAATTTTTCTGATACTTTTGTCCTGCAACATACCCACCGCTGCGGCATCAAATTCCATTGCACCATTGAGAAACACCAGCATCCGCTTGAACAGCTGATCTACATCCGCAGTGTTTTTAAGTTCACCGTGCAGTTCCTGCAGAATCAGATCCCAGTTGTGACTCATCGATGATTCATTTAAGGGTAGAGCATTAATTTCCAGTTCAGGGGTAATCTGCTGCTCACCCTCTGCCACTGGCAATAGATCCTCATGATTGAATTCGTTTTGAACATATTCATCAAATGTCGTTTCACTGGCGGACTTTTCAGCATTGCTAATGTAACCAACCGCAGCACTGCTGAGCAGAATCAGTGCAATCGCCAGCACAAAGCTGAGAGTTACAGAGGTGAAGAGAATTAAAACCACACATAATGCGACAAGCGCGGTCAGTGACAGATAAATTGCATATTTGAAGTAACGCGCCAGCCAGATGGTCAGCACACACATACCCAGCAAATACATGCTGTTGGCAAAGCCAATGTGCAATATTGCGATTTTCTGCGCCGGCAACTGCATTGCGGTGTTGATATAAACCACATAGCTCCAGCAACTGAAGACAACTACATAGCCGAGCGCACTGGACAGACGATTGAGCAGTGAATTCTGCAGACGCCTCACCAGCAACATTGCAGCTATGGCAAATAACAGTGGCAGTAGTTCGGCTGCAATTTTAAGACTGAACTCGGCGGGCAGTGAAAACAGCCAGCTGGCGGCAACCACTGACAGGGTAATTACTATCAGTATTATTGAGGCATTGCAGGCCTGTTGCTGAGTTGCAGCAGGCTGCCGGTTACGATGATCAGGTTTGCTAAACAATGGCCTATTCCCTCATGGGCATTGATGCGAGTGTATAAGGTTTTAACCTTTATGTAAGCTACTGGCTTCTATTCTGGCGATTATTTCCTGTGAATCTGTGACCTGACTAAAAATTTGCTCGAAATTAGCCTTCAGGTTCTGCGAAAACTCCCGGCTGTCAGGGTAACCCAGCAGTTGTGCCAGTGCCTCTAAATTTTCACCCTCGCCTCTGGCGGCTTCACTGCGAATAGCCAGATAACGTTTGTTAACAAAATCATTGGCGCTTATATCAGGTGTCACCGCATCCAGGGTCGAGCTGGTGCTGGAGGTAATCTCGGTAATCGCACAGGCGGAGATGGAGACTAGCAACACGGCCAGTAAAATCAGTTTACTCAATATATTCACAGTGAAAGCCTTTGATAATGAACAGCAGCCGCTTATTCGACTGCCTGATTGTTTTTAATTTTTGTGTAATTCAATGCGGTTATCTAAACAGTATTTAGCACGCTGTTGTGGCACAGATCTGCAGCAGGCTGACAAATCTATTCGTCTGCCGCACCTTGTCCAATTGACAGCTTATTGCCTTCAGGATCGATGACATAAAACTGCTGCATATCATACGGTGTGGTCTCTATCTCGCCAACTACTATTCCTTTTGCCCGCATATAGCGCTGTTGCGCCAGAATATCTGAAGTATAGTAATGCAGCATGATATTACCAGCCTGAGTCTGTGCCGCGTGATCACCGGTGTGTCTTTGCAGCATCAGCGTGGTATTGTCGGATTTGAGATGAGCCCAGTGAAGCCGTCCCTGCTCATCCTGGCTTTGCTGAATGATAATGTATCGAAAGGCCTGTTGATAAAATGCCAGCGTTTTTTCAATCTGCTGACAGATGAGTACCGGAATCAGTCCTTCAAATTGCATCCTGGCAGTACATCCCCTGGTATGTGCCGATTACCATTTAAGTAACGCCGCACCCCAGGTAAAACCACCACCAAAGGCTTCCAGCATGACCATTTCACCGGCCTTGATGCGACCCTCTCTGACCGCGGTATCCAGTGCCAGTGGCACCGAAGCCGCCGAGGTATTACCGTGCTGATCAACCGTAACCACTACATGGTCGGGATCCAGTCCGAGTTTCTTACCGGTTGCGTTGATAATGCGGATATTTGCCTGATGCGGTACCAGCCAGTCGATATCGGATTTCTGCAGATTATTTGCCGCCAGGGTTTCATCAACGATACGCCCCAGGGTATTTACCGCCATTTTGAACACTTCACCACCTTTCATGGTGATGTGCGCACCTTCTTCGCGGAACAGCTGCTGGTCTTTGGAAATACCGGTGGGCACGCTCAGCAGGTTTTCATAGGCACCATCGGCATGCAGATGGGTGGACAGGATACCCTGCTGCTCACTGGCCTGCAGAATAACCGCGCCGGCACCGTCACCAAACAGCACACAGGTGGTGCGGTCGTTCCAGTCGAGGATACGCGACAGGGTTTCGGCCCCGACCACCAGCGCGCATTTAGCCGAACCTGCTTTGATAAAGTTATCGGCAATCCCCAGCGCATAGACGAAACCGGTGCACACCGCCTGTACGTCAAATGCGGCACAGCCGTGGATATCAAGCTTTTTCTGCAGTAAACAGGCGGTACTGGGGAACACCTGATCCGGCGTGGTGGTGGCCACAATAATCAGGTCGATGTCCTGAGGGCTGATTCCGGCGGCATCAATCGCATTGAGAGAGGCCTGCTCTGCCAGGTCACAGGTGGTCTGGTCATCCGCCACGATATGGCGTTGCTTGATACCGGTGCGCTCCTGTATCCACTGGTCAGTGGTATCCACCACTTTTTCCAGATCCGCATTGGTCATAATGCGCTCAGGTAAATAACTGCCGGTGCCTGTTATACGTGAATAGTTCAATGTGTTTACTCGCTTGGCTGAACCGATTTTTCAATGGTCTTGTCCAGTAACGTGTCGAGATGACTGTCGATACGTTGCGGTATCGATTTCTCGACCTCCAGTATCGCCACCTCGATGGCCTTACCGAAAGCATAGGCATCTGCGCCACCGTGGCTCTTGATTACAATGTCTTTCAAGCCTAACAGACTGGCGCCATTGTATCTGCGATGATCGACGCGTTTTTTAAATGACTTGAGTACCGGCAGGGCCAGCAATGCAATCAGTTTAGTGAAAATATTACGATTAAATGACTCGCGCATAAAGTGCGAGATCATTTTCGCCGCGCCTTCGGTGCTTTTTAGCGAGATATTGCCCACAAAGCCGTCACACACCACCACATCAACACTGCCGTTGAAAATGTCATCACCCTCGACAAAGCCGATATAGTTCAGGCCACTGTGCTGCAGCAGGGATTCTGCCGCCTTGACCTGCGCATTTCCCTTGGTCGCTTCCGAACCCACATTGAGCAAGCCGACACGGGGGTTTTCCACATTATCAACCGCCGCTGCAGTAACTGAACCCATGACCGCAAACTGGAACAGATGGTCCGCACTGGAATCCACATTGGCGCCCAGATCCAGCATATGGGTATGCCCCATGGTGTTGGGTAGCGCCGTCATAATCGCAGGACGATCAATACCCGGCAGTGTTTTCAGCACAAACTTGGCGGTAGCCATCAGGGCGCCGGTGTTACCGGCGCTGACCGCCGCACTGGCCGTACCGTCAGACACCAGATTGATGGCCACACGCATCGAAGAGTCCTTTTTCTTGCGCAGCGCCTGTGAGGGCGACTCGTCCATGGCAACAATTTCCGATGCATGAACTACAGACAGGCGATCTGAGTCCTGAAGTTGCTGTTTCGACATTTGCTGGCGAATCTGCTCTTCAAGCCCCACCAGGATCAGTTTTACGTCTTTCCGACGTTTCAGGATATTAGCTGCCGCAGCGACCGTAACTTCCGGGCCGAAGTCGCCACCCATGGCGTCAATTGCAATTATCGGGAAGTCAGGCATACAGTCTCAAATGGTTCAGGGTTTGATGGGGTATCACTGCCGTGTGGATCAATCAGCTAAATAGACCGGCGGCCTGGCTGAAACAGGATTCAGCGAATCAGAATATGATGCGTATCAGCACAGTACCGGGAGACCCCGGCACTGCGTTTCTGATATGGTTCAACCTTCGCTGGAACTGGCTGAAGCGATTTTACGACCTTTGAAGTAACCGTCAGGGCTTACGTGGTGACGTAAATGTGTTTCACCGGTTGTTTGCTCTACAGACAGAGCAGCGCCAGTCAGTGCGTCATGTGAACGACGCATGCCACGTCTTGAACGAGTCTTACGGTTTTGTTGTACCGCCATGTCAATCTCCAGTGATTAAACAATATAATCAATAACTTGTGAAAATAAATTAAAGTAGATCCTTCAATGCCGAAAAAGGGTTTGGCTTTTTCTCAGCGCTTGACTGATCCGGTTTTTCATCCTGTACCGAGTCCTGCTGTTGCAGGTAATCAGAACAATCAAAATCATGCATTGCCACCAGCGGCAATGTCAGTAATAACTCATCTTCCAGCATATCGTGAAGGTGGTTATTATCGTCTTCCAGCAGGTAGGGTTCATACTCGTCCGGAAGCCTGTCCATCTGTTCGTCATTTTGCACCAGCCCCAGTTTGAAATGACTATCCACCGGGTAACCCATGCCCTGCATACAACGCTGACAGGTCAGCTCAAGCTCGGTTTTGATATGCCCTTCGATAAAGGGAATCGGACCGGCTCGATCAAACTTCAGTGAAACCTCGACTTCGCCCTGATCTGACAGCAGTGATTCGCCCAGACGTTTTAACTGCTTTATCGGCAATTTTCCCTGAATTTCAAAGCCGTTTTTAGCTTTTTGCGCGAAGTTCAGATGGACTGGTAGAGTCGGTTTCATAATAAACGCGCGATTCTATAGCTAAATGATCGATCTGTCAAAAGAAATTCCTTTATTTTCAAGCATTTCCCCCAGTTTCAGATTTGAAGCCAGGGTGATACAGCAGAAATCAATGCAAGGGATACCGTTGTGCCTGACACTGCATTTTAGCGCAGTTAATCAGCGGGGTGTCAGACTTTTAGACCGAACAGCTAACTGGGTGTAGAATAGTCGCGGCTTTACCGCAGACCGGTGCGTGATCGATAAAGAACAGATACACGCGCAGTGCAAAACGAACATCATAAAAGTTGTAATCAATGAAACTAGTGCTTGCCTCAAGTTCGCCTTTTCGTAAGGCGCTGCTGGAAAAACTCAATCTGAGCTTTGTCACCGACTCGCCGGACATAGACGAAACCCCGCTTGCGGGTGAGCCCATTGAAGACATGGTAGAGCGTCTGGCAGAGGCCAAAGCCCGGGCACTGGCCGCACATCATCCGCAGGCACTGATTATCGGCTCGGATCAGAGCGCCAGCCTGAATGGCCAGGTACTGCACAAGCCAGGGAATTACGACAATGCCTTTGCGCAGCTGAAAGCGGCATCGGGCCAGTGCATCACCTTTTATACCGGGCTGTGTCTGCTTAACAGTGCGACGGGTGAGGCACAGACTGTCTGTGAACCCTATCAGGTCACCTTCAGGCAGCTGCAAGACCAGGAGATCGAGCACTACCTGCAGCTCGATCAACCTTATAACTGTGCCGGCAGTTTTAAATCGGAAGCACTGGGTATCTGTCTGTTTGAGAGTATGCGCGGCGATGACCCGAATACGCTGGTCGGCCTGCCACTGATTCAGTTATGTCGCATGCTCAGGGCACAGGGTCAGCCGGTTATCTAAACAGGTATCTCAGCCTGCCATCCAATGCGCTAAGTAACTCAGGGAGTTTGTGTAATCTGCATGCGCTCACCGTCCTTGTCGACGCGCATACGCTTAAGAAAGGTCATGCCCAGCAGCACCTGACGTGGGTGGTCACCATCCACCACCACCGCTTCGACATTTTTCTCCAGCAGCTGCCCCAGTCGCACCGTGTTTAAACGAACGCGCCAGCCTTTTGCCAGACCCGAGGCTGTATTAGCCGTCACCGGGATGCCATCAAGCCGGTATTGAATCCCCAGACGGCGCGCATCGGTTGCACTGATGGCAACGCTGCTGGCACCGGTGTCCACCAGAAAACGCACAGACTGACCATTGATACTGCCATGGGCGAGAAACATGCCGCGCTCGTCTGCCATGATCTGCTCGATCACCTGCCTGGGCTGGATAAACTGGGTACTCACCGCACTGCCCATGGTGTAACGTCGAGCCACGCCATTGAGTTCAATAAGCGCTGAAGCTGTGTCGGATGAGATTAACTTCAGGCCCAGCTGGTTTGTCTCACCCTGCTTCAGGGTGATACGTTGCTGATCGACATTAAGCACCACCATACCCGGCATTAAAGCCTGCACTTCAATTTGCATGTGCGCTTGCTCAACCGCCGAACTTACAGGCGCATGGACCAGGACAAAAATCAGTAATAGATATTTCATATTAGATAAATAATTAAATGCAGACAGCCCAGTGCACAGAGCCCAGCCAGTATATCATCCAGCATAATGCCCAGCCCGCCGTGCAGATTTTTATCCAGCCAGCTAATCGGCCAGGGTTTTAAAATATCGAACAGACGGAACAGCAGAAAGCCCAGCACGACCCATTGCCATGCCAGGGGGACCGCAATCATGGTCACCAGGAAACCGGCGACTTCATCAATCACAATCGATGAATGATCATGCACACCGAGAGCACGGCTGGTATAACTGCACAGATAGATACCGCACAGCGTAATCAACAGTGTAATCAGAAGAAACTGCCACAGTTCGGTTTGTGCCAGCAATAGATAGACAGGTATTGCCGCCAGTGTGCCAAAGGTTCCCGGTGCTTTCGGCATCAAGCCGGACCCGAAACCCAGTGACAGGAAATGCAACGGGTTTTGGAGATAGCTAAAGGGAACCTTGACAGAATTTTTTGCGGTTTGATTGTTAGTTGTGTGATTTGTCATGAAATTATTATTGATGGCTAAAATGATCATAGCCGGATGCATTAGCCAGTGAAAACGGCTGGCCATCCAGTTCGCAGACAATGCCGGGTACAGCGGTTATTTCACCGATCTGTGTTACCTGTAGCTGATGCTCATCCATAACCTGCTGCATCTCGGCTACATGTTCAGCTTTACAGCTAAAGCACAGTTCATAGTCATCACCTGCGTTCAATATCAATAACCAGTCGAGACGATTATGTAACTGGTTATGTGCGGCCGTAGACAATGGTATCCGATTGAGATCAATTCGCGCGCCTAGCTGACTGGCATCACAGATATGTTGCAGGTCAGACAGCAAGCCATCGGATAAATCAATTGCAGCAACCGGGTACGGGCTCAGTAAGCGGGCGACATCAAGGCGAGGCGTTGGTCTATTAAGCCTATCAAGCAGAAACTGTCTGTCTGCCTGAGCACAATCAATTGCCTCTTCCTGCATAACGAGCTGCAGACCCAGTCGCGCATCAGCGATGGTACCACTGACAAAGACTGCATCACCCTCTCTTGCATTACTACGTTTGAAACTGTGTGCTTCATCAACAAAACCGGTTACGCCAACGGTAATGCTTAAGGGTCCATGCGTTGTATCGCCACCAACCAGCGCCAGGTTGTACTGACTTGCCAGCTGATTAAACCCCTGCATAAACTGCTCCAGCCAGGACTCACTGGCCGACGGCAAACTGATCGCCAGACTGGCCCAGGCCGGTTCTGCGCCCATTGCAGCCAGATCACTCAGGTTAACCGCCAGCGATTTATAACCAATATCAAACGCTGTGGTCTGCTGTGGAAAATGCACGCCGGCAATTAAAGTATCTGTGCTATACGCGAGCAATTTACCCGCAGGCGGCGAGAGCAACGCGCAGTCGTCACCGATACCCAGAATGACATCATCACGTTGCCGTGCTGAAGATTTGAAATAACGTTTGATCAGATCAAATTCAGACACGGCAGGTGCTTGTCTCTCAGGCTTCAACCCGCATGTGCGGGAACAGAATCACATCACGAATCGATGGTGAATTGGTTAACAGCATCACCAGTCGATCAATACCGATACCTTCACCTGCAGTGGGTGGCAGGCCGTGCTCCAACGCACGAATATAGTCTGCATCATAGTGCATGGCCTCATCGTCGCCCGCATCCTTTTCCGCCACCTGTTGTTTAAAACGTTCTGCCTGGTCCTCGGCATCATTCAACTCGGAAAAGCCATTGGCGATTTCACGGCCACCAACAAAGAATTCGAAACGTTCGGTAATAAAATCGTTTTTATCAGTGCGACGTGCCAACGGTGAAACTTCAGTTGGATACTCGGTAATAAAGGTCGGATTCATCAGGCGATGCTCAACGGTTTTTTCAAATATTTCAATTTGAATCTTACCCAGTCCATAGCTGTCCTTCAGCGGGATATGCAGGTTTTCTGCAACCTTACGCGCCGATTCGATATTATCGATATCCACTGAGCTTAATTCCGGATTGTAATGCAGGATAGAATCGAACACCGACATGCGCGCGAATTTGCCGGCAAAGTCATACGTATCACCCTGGTATTCAATCTGCGTCTGGCCAACAACATCTTGTGCAAGTCCATGTAACAGCGCTTCAGTAATGTCCATCAGGTCATTGTAATCTGCATAGGACATATAGAACTCGAGCATGGTGAACTCGGGATTATGTCGGGTTGAAACCCCTTCATTACGAAAGTTACGGTTAATTTCGAATACTTTTTCAAAACCACCCACAACCAGTCGCTTAAGATAAAGCTCTGGAGCAATGCGCATAAACATCGGCATATCCAGTGCATTATGATGGGTCTCAAAGGGTCGCGCAGTAGCACCACCGGGAATCGCCTGCAACATCGGTGTTTCCACATCCATAAAGCCCCGCTCTTCAAAGAAGCGGCGGATATAGGAAATAATTTTTGAACGCAGCTGGAATGTCTGACGCACTTCCTGATTCATCACCAGGTCGACATAGCGCTGACGGTAACGGGTTTCCTGATCCGACAGACCATGAAACTTTTCAGGCAATGGGCGTAACGACTTGGTCAGCAGTTTTATACTGCATACCTTAACCGAAAGCTCACCGGTTTTAGTTTTGAACAGCGTGCCTTCAGCGCCGATAATGTCACCGATATCCCATTTTTTAAAGCCGTCGTTATACACACCCTCTGGCAGTGCATCACGCTGAAGAAACAGTTGCACACGGCCACTCATATCCTGTAGCTGGGCGAAACTTGCCTTGCCCATAATGCGTTTGGCCATCAGACGTCCAGCCACCGCAACTTTAACATCCAGTTGTTCCAGCTCTTCTGCTGATTTATCGCCGTACGCCAGCTGGCATTCATCCGCCAGGGTGTTGCGGCGGAAGTCATTGGGAAACGCATTGCCCTGCTCGCGCATCGCGGTGAGTTTTTCGCGGCGTTGCGCAATTAATTTGTTTTCATCAACCGTGTCTTCGGCCGGATTTACTGAATTGTTGTCTTCGCTCATGATCAATACTTCGTACGCTATTGCGGATTAATAAAATTCGGATTAATAAAAGAAGTCAGGGCAGTTTATAAGCCACTTTTCAAGCTGGCTTCGATAAACATATCGATACCACCATCCAGAACCGCCTGGGTATTGCCGGTTTCTACATTGGTGCGCAGATCTTTAATGCGTGATGAATCCAGCACATAGGAACGGATCTGACTACCCCAGCCTATATCGGATTTGTTTTCTTCAATCGCCTGCTGATCACCCCGACGTTTCTGCATTTCCAGTTCATACAGCTTGGCCTTGAGCTGTTTCATCGCACTGTCCTTGTTTTTGTGTTGTGAACGGTCATTCTGACATTGTACAACCACACCACTGGGTGCATGGGTAATACGCACTGCGGATTCGGTTTTATTCACATGCTGACCACCCGCACCCGAGGCACGGTAGACATCGATGCGCAGATCGGCCGGGTTGATATCGATGTCGATATTATCATCCACTTCCGGTGAGACAAAAACCGAGGCAAATGAGGTGTGACGGCGATTGCCCGAGTCGAATGGCGATTTACGTACCAGACGGTGTACACCGGTTTCGGTGCGCAGCCAGCCGTAAGCATACTCCCCTTCAAAGCGAATGGTCGCACCCTTGATGCCCGCCACATCACCGGCGGTGACTTCAATCAGTTCGGTTTTAAAGCCATGGGCTTCACCCCAGCGCAGGTACATGCGCAGAATCATTTCCGCCCAGTCCTGTGCTTCGGTGCCGCCGGAGCCCGCCTGAATATCGAGGAAAGCATTGGCTGAGTCCATCTCGCCGGAGAACATGCGACGGAATTCCAGCTCTTCGATCTGCTTTTCCATACTCGCCAGATCATCGATCACCGCCTGCACGCTGTCTTCGTCGTTCTCTTCAGCGGCCATTGCTAATAACTCTGCCGCATCATCCAGACCACTGTTCAGTTTTTCAATGGTAACGACTATGGCTTCAAGACGCGCTCTGTCCTGCCCCAGCTGCTGTGCGCGCTGCTGGTCATTCCACACATCGGGCTGCTCAAGTTCGCGACTGATTTCTTCCAGTGCTTCTTTTTTGGCATCGAAGTCAAAGATACCCCCTGAGCGCATCACGGCGCGCTGCTAGGTCTGCGATCTGGTTCTGGACAGGATTTAATTCAAGCATGAGGTGGTCTGGCTACAGGGTTTACGGGGTCAGTATGAGTGTTTAACAGGCGCGTTATGTTACATGAATAAGGCCACTTCATCTATCCATGATTAACCCATGCTGACACCGGAAAAGTACACGGCTTACTGCTGGCTGGATTTTTTTGCCACATTGTCGCGCAGATACACCGGCTGTGCCTGTGCAGCAGGCAGCGCGTGCCCCTGCACAAACTCAGTTGCCGCCAGTTGCGCCATGCCGGACGCGTGTGGCAGTAGCGTACTGTCACTGTCGAGCAGGCGAACCCTGGTCGTTTGTTCAAAGCGTTGCTGCAGCGCCAGCTGGTAACTGCCCCAGGCCGAACCGGCACCGAACCAGTCGCCACTTTCAGGCAGCTGTAACGCGTCCGGTGACGCAATCTGTTCTGTGCCCTGTAGCTGCATCAGACCATTGTTCCCCTGCACGTATGCACCCCAGTAAATCCCGCCCATACGGGCATCAATTCCCGCCGCAACCTGTGTGTGGCCCGTCTGCCGACAGGCGTGTTGCGCAATCGCCGCCAGTGTGGATACCGGCACCACCGGCAGGTCACTGGCAAAAGCCAGCCCATGTACCACCCCGGTGGCAATCCGTACCCCGGTAAAAGAACCGGGGCCGCGACCCAAAGCCAGTGCATCCAGTTGCCTGAGGCTCAGCTGCTGTTGCTCGAGTAATTGCTCGATCATCTGCAGTATCAGCTGGGTCTGTTCTCTGGGCGCCAGCTCATAGCGCTCGAACAGCTCACCATTAATATACAGTGCCGCAGAACAGGCTTCGGTGGCGGTGTCCACCGCGAGAATTTTTAGCTTATGTGCTTGGGCCTGTGTGCCTGAATCATTCATATCTGATAAATCACTTATTCATGCCAGGATGCATAAAACGCATCCACATCAGCCGGATCATGGGTCAACGGCATATCCGGCAGACTTTGCATAAAAACCTTGCCATAGGGTTTGCTGCTGATGCGATTGTCGCCGATCATCAACACGCCATAGTCATTCATATCGCGAATCAGTCGGCCAGCCCCCTGCTTGAGCGCTATCACCGCCAGTGGTAACTGGTAATCCATAAACGGGTTGCCGCCCATCCGGCGAATACCATCCAGACGCGCCTGCATCACCGGGTCGCCGGGTGAGGCAAACGGCAGCTTATCGATAATCACACAGGACAGGGCTTCACCCCGCACATCCACACCTTCCCAGAAGCTACCGGTACCCAGTAGAATGGCATTGCCCAGTTCACGGAATTTCTGCAACAGCTGGTGTTTCGGCAGGGAGCCCTGGATCAGTAAGGGGTACTCTAACTTGCGCTCCAGTAATCGAGCTGCATCATTCAACGCGCGGTAACTGGTAAACAGTAAAAACGCACGCCCCTGACTGGCCTGCAGCACCGGAATCGACGCCTCGATCAGTTTTTCGGTGTAATTAAAACTGGAGGGTTCCGGCAGGTTTTGCGGTAAATACAACAGCGACTGTTGCTGGTAATCAAACGGGCTGTTCCAGTTGCCCTGCTGATAATCCTCAAGTCCCAGGCGTTGCGCAAAATGCGCAAAGTCGTGACCCACTTCCAGCGTGGCCGAGGTAAACACCCAGGCACCGGGTAAGGCATCACGTTGCTGTTTAAACAGTGAGGCAATATCCAGCGGCGTCACATGCAGTATAAAACCTCGACTGAAGGTTTCATACCAGTAGATAGATGCAACATCCTGAGCTGGATCACCATAGCTTTTAAAGCCGCTGAGCAGTTGCGCACAGCGCTGATAACACTGTTCCAGGCCGCGACCTCGTTCAGCCGCAATATGCAGATGTTGCTGCAGTTCCTGCAGTTCGCTTTCAATGTTTTGCCGCGCCTGTTTAAGCGCCGGTTTGTTGGCAATTTTGGCCCAGCCATCCCGTTGATTGTCTGCCCCCAGCGCAAGGCGAAAATTACTCAGCGCGGTTTTCAGGCGGTCGCAGTCGTCGCGAATCTGAACCATATCAGGTGCATCTTTAATCTGCTCGGCGATGCTGTCATTGATCAGGTTGTTAATCTGGCGACTGCTGTAACCCTTACCAAAAAAGCGTGAGGCGACTTCCGGCAGCTGGTGCGCCTCGTCAATAATAAAGGTATCGGCCGCCGGCAACAGCTCACCAAAGCCCTCTTCCTTGATCACCATATCCGCCAGTAACAGGTGATGGTTAACCACCACAATATCCGCCTCCTGAGCCTGTTTTCTGGCTTTAACCACAAAACATCTGGCGTAGTCCGGGCAATCAGAACCCAGGCAGTTATCGCTGCTTGAAGTCACTGCGGGCCATACCCTGGCATCCTCGGAAATTTCCGACATCTCCGCCACATCACCCTGCTGGGTTTGCTTTGCCCACTGTTTAAGGCGGGATAAATGATCCTGGGTTTCGCGGGTCAGATAAGCCAGCTGATCTGCAATACTTAAGCGATAAAGACACAGGTAGTTGGAACGCCCCTTTAACAGTGCACAGGGCAGATCCACCTTGAGCGCTTTTTTAACTACCGGAATATCACTGTGAAACAACTGGTCCTGCAGGTGTCGGGTGCCGGTGGAGATAATCACTTTCTGGTTGGAAGTAATTGCCGGTACCAGATAGGCAAAGGTTTTACCGATACCTGTGCCCGCCTCGGCAATCAATACCTGCCGCTTTTCAATCACGCTTTGAATTCTGGCGCTAAGGTCCTGCTGAGCCTGACGCGGCTTGAAACCCTGAATGCTATCGCTAAAGACGCCCTGCTCACCGAGCAGAGCTGCTGCATTACTCAAAATAATGACCTTTTACTCGACGCAATCAGCTCATCATTGAATGATTTCAGTTGCGGATTAAGATGGATATAATTGTTGGAGCGTTGCGCGTATTGAAAGGCCTGGTCCAGTTTTCCCCGCTGCACATAGATATACGCCATGCGTGACCAGATTTCGGGGTAACGCGGACGAATACGGATCGCCCGTTCAAGGGTGGCAATGGCATCATCCACGCGATTATCAAAATACTGCTGATCTGCCAGTGACATCAGATTCAGAATCACCGCGGGCAATTCCCTGCTGTCTGCAACCGGCAGAATGCTTTCCGTCGCTATCGGCGCTTGCTGACCGGAGTCTGCGGGCAGAGGAATACCGGAACAACCTGCAATAAACAGGCTGGCCAGCACGGCACTAATCAGTGCTAATTGAAGAATTGCTTTATTTGCTCGAACAAACCACCGGTATCGCATTTTGCTTTCTCAGTCGGTACGGAACCTGTAATAAACGGCAATTTTACCGCACCCGGACAATTTTTATTAGTGCTGGCACCAGTTTTAAGATCAATCCATGCCTGTTCCATGCCCGCTGGCGGTGTCAGCGATAAATCATTAATCGGTAAACGCCCCATTAAATCACTCCATAACTGCAGTGCACCGGACGCACCGCTCAGCCCGCTGCTGCTGTTGTCATCACGACCAATCCAGACGACCGCCAGTTGCTCATCGGAAAAACCGGCGAACCAGCTATCACGTAAATCATCCGTGGTACCGGTTTTGCCCGCCACACGAAGTGGCAGTGTTTGTTTCAGTGAACGCGCCGTGCCGTTCTGGGTGACTTCATGTAACACATGATTCACCAGATGCACCGGTTTTTCATCCAGAGTTTTACTGAATGCCAGTGGATAGCGGGTCAATGGTTGCATCTCCCTGTCCAGTACCTCACGGATTACCCGCAGTGGAATATGATAGCCTCTGGCTGCAAAGGTCTGGTACATATTGGCCACATCCAGCGGTGACAGGCTAAACGCACCCAGCGTCATGGATGGGTAGGTGGGAACGTCTCTGCTGACACCCAGGTTATGCAAGCTGCCGGCAATTTCCGACAGGCCGATATCCAGCCCCAGCCTGACACTGGGAATATTTCTTGAATCGCGCAGGGCTGCAAACAGCGTGATATCTCCCAGGGTTTTGCCGTCATAGTTCTGCGGCGACCAGACATCGCCGGTCGAGGTTTTTAAATGCAGTGGTTCATCCTTGAGCATGCTGGCCAGGGTATAACGCTGTGGATACTGTAACGCCGACAGATAAATGGCAGGTTTTATCAGCGAGCCGATCTGCCGCACAGCATCCAGTGCACGATTAAAACCGGCAAACTTCGGGTTGCGATCTGCGACCAGCGCCTGTATTTCGCCCTGTTCACTGGATGCAACAATCACCGCGGCCTGAAGTGATTCAGTCTGCGTTCGATTATGTTCAAGGCGCGGCAAAACCTCGGTAACACTTTTCTCGGCTTTTTCCTGAATCAGCGGATCAATACTGGTAAAGATATTCAGTCCCGCCGTTTTTAAATCGGTTTCATTGTAGTCTTCGCGTAACTGACGCTTGACCAGATCAACCAGTGCGGGGTAACGATTGCCGCTCAGTTTCGGTTTATGGCTCAGGCCCAGTGGACGTGATGCATACAGATTATATTGCGACTGATTAATCACCTGTTTTTCCAGCATCAGTGCCAGCACCTGATTACGCCGCTCAAGCGCTCTTTGTGGGTGACGACGTGGATGATACCAGGAGGGTCCCTTGACCATGCCTACCAGCAGCGCCATCTGATCCCGGCTCAGCCGATTCAGGTCTCTGGAAAAATAAAACTGGCTGGCCAGCTGAAAGCCGTGAATTTGAGTTGCACCCTGCTGACCCAGATAAACTTCATTAATGTAAGTTTCGAGAATTGTCGATTTGTCATAATGAAACTCAAGCAGCAATGCCATAATCGCTTCATTGATTTTGCGAACTAAGGTGCGGTCCGCACTGAGAAAAATATTTTTAACCAGCTGCTGTGTCAGAGTGCTGCCACCCTGCACTGTTTTACCCGCCATCAGGTTAGCGACAAAGGCACGCGCAATCGAGCGTGGATCCAGCCCCCAGTGCTGATAAAAGCGGCGGTCTTCAACAGACAGCAAGGCCAGCACCAGATCATCCGGCACCTGCTCTAGCTGTACCAGCTGTCTTACTTCCTGTTGTTCCGGATATATACCGGCCACCACCATGGGATCCAGGCGGAACACATCAATCACCTGGCTGGTATTGAGCGCTTCCAGACGACTGATATGATTATCCTGCAATTTGATGCGCAAGCCCTGTGATGCCTGAAAGCCATCACTGAAGGTAAAATCACGACTGATCAACTCAATATAGGAACCTGCGTACATGCGGTACTGGCCGGGCTTAGCCGGTCGTGTGCTGACCTGTCTGTAGTCAAGCAAATCGAGTTCACTGCTGATGTCCTCAAGTGAAATCGCCCTGTTTTTATACAGTTCAAGCGGTCGTGCATACACGGTCGATGGAAATGACCAGATACGGCCTGACATTTTTTCGGTGATTAATATATCCAGATAGACTACATACAGTGAAGACAACAGAAAAAACACCAGCAACAGGCTGGCACTTATTTTATTGAATAGAACCCTGCGCAATATTGCACTCTGTTTATCGCTGGATCTGGATGGTACGGATGACTTCGCAGAATGTTTAGCCGCCTTATTTTGACGTGCTGGTTTTCGACTCGAGGGTCTTCTATTTTGCCTGTTTTTATCTGTCATTCAGTGTGTTTACTTGTGGATTGAAAAAATTATCGCAGAAACCGGCACAGATGAACACAGGTCAGCTCACAAAACATAAAAAAGGCACCCGAAGGTGCCTTTACGCTATAAATGACTTCTAAATAACCCGGGTATAAGAACCATGGGCATTGACGTTACAGCCATTCAACGGCAAGTGGACATAAATCTCGCCTGTGGCCCTTTACAGGGATCGGAGACAAAGGTTTCTTTTGAATCCGCTGACTCCTGCTGTGCATTTTGCACCGGTTCAGCTTCGGCTTCGGCTTTGCTCTGTTGTTGAGCCATGCGTTGTTTTTCCGTCTGTGCCTGCTTTTGTGCTTCAATACGTTGTCTTTCTTCAGCGGCGCGCATCTGTTCAAGCTCACGCTGGCGTTTACGTTGTGCTTCCTGCTGGCGTTTCTGCTCAGCGGCTTTCGCCTGCTCGGCTTTCAGGCGCTCTTCCTCAAGTTTTTTCTTTTTCGATTCTTCCAGTGCCGCGGCGCGCTTCTGTGCTTCTTTAGCGCGAATTCTTGCCAGCTCTTCTTCAACTGCAATCGCCTCATGCTCGGCTTCTGCAACACCATTAAAGGTTGCCTTATTCAGCCAGGTTAAGGCGTTATTCAGGCTTTTCGGTACACCGACGCCGGTGGCATACATTTTACCCAGAAAGTATTGTGCATCCGCATTACCGCTGGCGGCTTCCTGACGCAGTACACCCAGCTGGGTCTTGCTAAAATCATTCAGACCATTCGCCTGAATTTCCAGATAGAGAATTTTATAGCCAGCCTTGGCATGTCCCTGTGCTGCGGCTTTCTCGTACCAGATTAATGCATTAGTAATATCTTTAGGAACACTCTTGCCCAACTCGTACATCTCACCGACCTTGTACTGGGCTTCAGCGTTGCCTTTTTCAGCCAGTGACATCTGAAAGCGGAACAAACCGGCCGAGACATTACTAAACTGTAGCGGGATAGCTGCCGATACAAGCAACGGAAAAAGCAGGCTGAAGATAAACACCGACTGTTTGATAACTTTCATACCCATGTGTCCATAACAATAGTTATACACAAACCAGCTCTCCATTCATACCACGGAATGGAGAGCTGCATTTTGCTTTTATAATTTATTGTTTAGTAATTTTTATGTTTGTTTATTAGAAGATGATATCGACTGCAGCACTGATCATGGTTGCACTGTCGCCATCAGCAAAGTCTGCAGGTAAGGCACTACCGAATAAACCGGCACTACCAGCGGCAAGATCGGGTTCAATCGACTGCACTTCAAACTTGAAGGCGGCGCTGTTATTGATTTCATAACGCACACCCAGGGTAATCGAGTCCTGTGTTACACCGGGGTTAGCCATAGGGCCAGAGATCGGGTCAGCTTCAGAGTTCGCAAATGTGATATGTGGCAGAAAGTTACCCATACGATAGCCTAAGGTAACATACCATGCGTCCTGATCTGGAAATAGCCCATCCATCGGACTAGCTCCTCCAGTATCAGTAATATCACGGGTCACATACTCGGTATAACCGACGAAGTTATTCACATCCCAGGACAGACCAGCACTCACCAGTTGAGCCTCGCCTTGTGCAATAGAAGTAGCTGCATATGATGGACCAGTAAGGCCACTAAGATCACTAGCTGCCACGTCCGTTTGCAGAAAACTCATTTGCAAAGTAAAGGCGCGTGATGCCAGTTGCACTGAGGCACCATAGAAATTGGAGGCATCAAACTGCACAGCGCCGTTGGTACCGGGAACCGCCTCGGTATTGGTACCGAGGTAGGGCTGGAAAATCAGCGACATATTGCGGATATTGGTCTGGAACAGTGCTTCCATGCCATTGATCGTGGTGATCGGGTTATTTCGATACACTTCCTGCGGCGGGCGAATCCATGGGTAGGCGTAGCCTACTTCGATATAGTCTGAAATCAGGAACACCGGCTCCTTGACCTTACCGGCACGCAGGCTCATTACATTGTTAAGGCGCCAGTCAATGTAGGCCCACTCGATGTCCAGATCGAAGTTCTCATCTGCACCTGCAGCCAGAATCTGTGCCACAGCCTGCATGTTTTCAGCAACGTCGGCGGTCATCTGCAGGCCGAATTTGGAATCGTTATCAAAGCGAATCTCATCCGTAATGGTATCCAGGTAGGTGGTATTCTCCTGATCATGCATTGCGAAACCGGCTGTCAGGAACCCATCGAAGTTTACCGCATTAACCTGCTGTGAAAATCCAAGTGCAGTTGCCAGAGCAACTGGTACTATCGCTTTTTTCATTGCATCGCCTCATTAAAGTGTGGGTATCTTCCAAAACTAAATTTGTGTTTAAGAAGATTTTGTATATTTATGAAATTATTGGAATTATTGTGAATATAGTTAATATACGCAATTAGTCAAATCTGCGTTATTAATATAGTTCAAATTTTTTGTAAAGTCTGTATAGCATTACAGCAACAGCACAAGAAATGCGCGCTATACCATTGATTTTATAAGATTTTATACTGGCTGAAATTTACTTGTGTCGGCTGTGCTCGCGCTGCTTGCTGCTGTCTTTTTTTCTGCTGGTCTTTTTGAATGGCGTTTTTCCACCCTGCTGTCTGGGCTTACGCAGCGCTGCCTTCTCCGCGAAGGGATTGCTACTGGTTTTGAATTCCAGGCGCATCGGCGTGCCGCGCAGTTTGAGCGCGTCGAGAAAATGGTTCATTAGGTAACGGCTATAGGATCTGGGCACCAGTTCGGTCTGGTTACCATGCACCACAATAATTGGCGGGTTCATCCCGCCCTGATGCGCATAACGCAACTTGATTCGGCGTCCATGAATAATTGGTGGCTGGTGGGCCTGGATGGCATTTTCCAGAATACGGGTCAATTCGGATGTCGACAGGTTTCTGGTGGCGGAGGCATAGGCACGATTGATCGCCTTGTAGAGCACCCCCACCCCGGAGCCATGCAGCGCCGAAATAAAGTAGATTTCGGCAAATTGCACAAAGCTCAAACGGCGCTGCAGGTCTTCCTTAACCCGGTCCTTGTCATACGGATTCATGCCATCCCATTTATTGATGGCAATAATCAGCGCACGGCCCGAATCGATGGTGTAGCCCAGCAGGTGTAGATCCTGATCGCTGATGCCCTCACGGGCATCGATCATAATAATGGTGACATTGGACTGATCGATCGCCTGCAGGGTTTTGATCACGCTGAATTTTTCCACCGTCTCTTTCACCTTGTTGTGGCGACGCACGCCGGCGGTATCGATCAGTGTGTATTCCTGGCCATTGTGCTCAAACGGAATATAGATGCTGTCACGGGTCGTACCCGGCATATCCATCGCCAGTACCCGCTCCTCACCCAGCATGCGATTCACCAGCGTGGATTTACCCACATTGGGTTTGCCCGCGATTGCCACCTTGATGCCCCGCGTGGCCTCCTCGCTCTCATCCCAGTCCGGCCAGTCATTCAGCAGCTCCTCGATGAGCTGGGAGACACCGCGCTTGTGAGCGGCGGCAATGGCATGAGGCTGCGCAAAACCCAGTGGTGAGAAATCCGCAATGGCCTGGGTGGCATCGATGCCATCGATCTTATTGATTACCAGATGAACCTGTTTATCCAGTTTACGAATCTGCGCGGCAATACTTTCATCCGCGGCGGTCAGACCACCCCGTCCGTCCACCAGAAACAGCACCAGATTGGCTTCTTCAATCGCCAGCAGGGTCTGACGAGCCATGTGCTGATCCAGCTCTTCCGACTCACCGCTAAGACCGCCGGTGTCAATCAGAATATATTGCCTGTCCTGATAACTGGCATGCCCGTATTTGCGGTCTCGTGTCAGGCCGGGGTAATCAGCCACCAGCGCATCACGGCTTCGGGTAAGTACATTATACAGGGTGGATTTGCCCACATTGGGGCGGCCGACTAGGGCAATTACAGGTAACATCGTTTTTCCAGATCAGCTTTTATGCAGATGGTCAGTGCCGAGCCGAGTGGATCGGTCACAGTATTTTACCCCATTCATCACCGATACACGACAGATTCATCAGGGCATTACGTCCGAGGACATAAAGGTCTTCACAGGATCCATGGACTTGCCATTGATCTGTAACTGACCCTTATGCATCGCAATTTTACTGCGGTAGACTTCGTTATCCAGTACCAGCCAGTTTTCCCGTTGCAGCAACAGCAGATTTTCGTCCACCATTCGGCTTAGTTCTGCAGCGCTTGCACTTAGCCCACTGTTCTGCAGATTCCAGCTGATCAATTGCCTGATTAGCGGTTTTTCGATCGACAGGTTCAGATCAAGATCAACCGCCTGCAACAGGTACATGGGATCAGCCGGTGTATTAGCGTCGATACCGCTCAAACTGAAATCCATATCGGCTTCCAGACGCCCCAGCTCACTGTTCACACTCAACGGATTTATCGTCACCTGGGTCTGTTTGATCAGCTCAGGCAATAGTCCCAGCAGTTGACCGAATATCATCGCATTCACCTGCTCTTCAGGTATGCCCTGTTCAAGCATAGCTTTCACCTGTGTCTGCATTTGCTGTAACTGCAACAGGCTTTGTGCATTGAGTCCATTAACACTCAGGTTAAGCATTAATGGCCCGAATTTCTGATTTGAAGCCAGCACTTCGCGTACGCTGAGCTGTGTGCCTGTATCAATCAACTGTGCGTTATCAGCAGTAACCGAGCGCAGGGTAAAATCACGCAAGGCGAATTGCTGGTTATCAACATCCACCAGCAACGATTTTATTGCGACTACGCCATCACCTACCAGTATCTGGTTTGCACCTTCAGTGGCAGAAAAGCTCAGCAAAACACCCTGTGCACTGTAGTTTGCAGATGGCGTCATTAACTTGAGCTGCGGCACAGACAGTTCACCCTTCAGGCTTTGTTGCTGCATGCGTTGCGTTAACAGTGCACCCGAGGACTGCAACAGATGCCTGCCATTATTTTCGTCGAGCACACTTCTCACCGGTGGAATATAGAACTGACTTTCCAGCACACCATCAAAACTGAGTACATGCTGATAAACCATTGGCGCCTGCTGATTAAACAGCCGCGACAGCAATGGAATATTTGTTGCGGCGGTATCCAGTTCACCCTGTACAACAGCGACGGTCAATGGCGATTTGCCCTGATTAAACAATCCCAGGTTAAGCGGGCCGTGAGAAATGACTTCCTGTAACACCAGCGTCTGCTCCAGCTCGGGCAGATTGACCCTGAGGGTCACATCGGATGTATAGAAGCCCTGCTGATAGCGATCTATTTGTACATCATATTGCGACAGCATCGAAAACTGATCGATAATGCGCTGGTAGTCGGCTTTAACCTTAAAGCCAACGGCATAGGGACTTAATACCAGCGCGACCAGCAATAGCACAAATATCCATATAAAAATTTCCACCAGATTAATACGTCGGCTGCTCATAAAACTCCCATTTATTTTTTTATTTAGTCAGTTTAAGTTTAAGGCAGATATTTTATCTGCTGCGAACCTCGCCGTTCATAATCGATCTGCGACTGATAACTATACATAAAAGATCAAAACGCCGGCCTCGCCAGCGTTCGATTAACAAGGAAAACGATTGGTGACTACTGCACTATGAATAAAAAGTCGTACACAGGCACTGTTTATTCACTCGGCATTTCAGTGATGCGATAAGCTGCCAGTTCTCCATCACGGGATAATACATAGGCAATATTATCTTGCACCTGTGGTGCCACTATCACACCGACATCATCAGCCTGAACACGGGCAAGGAAGCGACCATCAAATGGCGACAACCAGTGCAGATACCCCTCGAAGTCGGCAACCAGCACACTATTCTGCATAGCCACTGGCCGGGTTATTTTACGCGCCTGTAATTTATCCTGCTTCCATAAGGTGGCACCATTACTGGCATCAAGTGCCCAGATGTGATCACGCTCATCCGCCGAGTAAAGTGTGGATGACGCAAGCTCAACACCACTGTAAGTCGAAAACGGGCGACTCCAGTTAAGTTGGCCTCGGCGTATATCAAGCGATATCAGCTTACCCTGATAGCTCGCCATATACAGGGATTCATTATCTATCACTGAGCGACCGTCAATATCAACCAGACGCTCAAGTTCCGAACGTCCACTGGGTGTAGCAATCGCAATATCAAAAATAGTTTTACCGCTAAGCAAATCCAGTGTGACCAGACGGCCATTATCTAGCCCGGTAAATATATAACCCTGGGTGATAATGGGACGGCTGTTACCACGCAGGCTGAGGGCTGGCACATCACGTTTGAATGTCCATTGTTCGGAGCCGTCCTTGAGACGCAGTGCAGAAATTCGACCATCAACTGAACGAATCACCACCAGATCGGCAGCAATTTGTGCCGGTATCAGAACTTCGGATGATGCATCAACTGTCCACACAATATTGCCACTGGTATCCAGCAACACCACATGACCGTTTGTACCTGTTACAACCAGGTGCATCGCATCACCACCGACACCGCCACTAACCGGCATATCCAGATCAGTTGTCCATAAGTGTTTGCCTGTTTCCAGCTCATAGGCGGCCACTTCGCCATGACGATCGGTGACGATAATTTTATTGCCTGTAATCAGTGGTGATAATTTTAGATAAAGCTGCCCTGCCCCGTCACCAGTATTGACTCGCCATAATCGCTCGACTTGTAAACTCGGCTCGAATTCCACCAGTTCTGCAGGCGGTTCCGCATTATCCGTATCACCACAGGCGACGAGCAGGGCTGTCAGCATGCCCAGCAGCATTGCTCGCAGTATGATTTGCAATTTAATGAAGTTTTGCATCAGACATCCGTTGCAGAAGTCGCTGCCGCGTTAGATGGTGTCGACTCATCAATTTTGCTCATCAATAAACCGCTCGGTGAATCGGAAATCATCAATGCCTGCTGATAGGCTTGTTGAGCAGCCGGTTTATTTCCCTGTGTCAGCAGCACATCACCTTTAAGTTCAAGCACCATTGCCTGGAAAGCTGACGGAAAGTCTTTATTCAGAATATCCAGTGCTTTATCGGCCTGTTGCAAACTAAAAAACAGCTTTGCCAGACGAATCTGTGCCAGATAGTGTATTTCATCCTGTGCTGCATTTGCGACAACCCATTCCAGTTGTTGTTGCGCTTTCACAAACTCACTTGCCGCCATATGCTGCTTGGCCAGTAACAAAGCCGCCAGACTGGCGTAGGGGGTATTGGCATAATCCGCCTGTAACTGGTTAACGCGGGTTTGTTGCTCAGTCAATGAAGCAGTGTTCTGCGAGCTGTTCATTACCTGCTGGTAAATAACACTGGCATTACTCTGGCTAACAATGGTTTGATCCTGGTAATACTGCCAGCCAAAGATCGCGGCAATGCCAATGGCAACGCCACCGATAAGCATATTGGCGTTCTCTTTCCACCAGTTTTTTATCGCTTCAAGTTGTTGTTCTTCCGTTTCATATTTCATGACTTATCTCGGCATTTTTATGTTGTAGATCGATAGAAATCGTTTGCAGTTCATTGAGTAAATTCTGTTGAGAGAGCGTTTGCTGTGGCTTGTCTTCACGCAGGTATTTGATGGTTACGCTGTCGCTGGCGATTTCGTCTTCACCAATAATCAATGCCAGACTGGCCGCGGATTTATCGGCCTTTTTCATCTGACTTTTAAATGAACCGCCGCCGCAATTGCTCTGTATTTTAAGCTCTGGTAAATCATTTCGAATTTTCTCAACCAGCGCAAGTCCTTTAAGCTGCGCCTGCTCACCCTGTAATATCACAAATACATCACAGCTTGCCTGTACCGTTTTACCGGCGTCTTCCAGTAGTGACAGCAGGCGCTCAATACCCAGTGCAAATCCGGCTGCCGGAGTGGCTCGGCCGCCAAGCTGTTCCACCAGCCCGTCATAACGTCCGCCGGCACACACTGTTCCCTGCGCCCCCAGGTCGTCGGTCACCCATTCGAACACGGTCTTGCAGTAATAGTCCAGTCCACGCACCAGTCGTGGATTTATACGATACTGGATACCGGCAGCATCCAGTATGCCTTTAAGCTGCGCGAAATGCTGGCGTGAATCATCATCAAGATAATCCATCAATCTGGGCGCCGCCTCGATCATCGCCTGCATTTCGGGGTTCTTGCTGTCGAGTACGCGCAATGGATTTGTCTGCAGACGACGCAGCGAGTCTTCATCCAGTAGATTCTTGTGCTGATTGAGATAATTCACCAGCACCTGACGGTACGCGGTTCTGGCCTCACTGCTGCCCAGGGTGTTGAGCTCCAGACGAATATTTTGCAGGCCAAGTTGTTGCCACATGCGAGCAGATATAAGAATCAGTTCCGCATCTATGTCCGCACTGCCGATACCAAAGGTTTCAACACCAATTTGATGGAACTGACGATAACGGCCTTTCTGTGGTCGCTCATGACGGAACATCGGCCCCATATACCACAAGCGTTGTTGCTGATTATGCAAAAGCCCATGCTGAATACAGGCTCGCACACAACTTGCGGTGCCTTCAGGTCGCAGGGTCAGGCTGTCGCCATTACGATCGGCAAAAGTGTACATTTCTTTTTCGACAATATCCGTGACCTCACCGATTGAGCGGCTGAACAGGTCTGTTGACTCGACGATCGGCATACGAATTTCGCTGTAGGCGTACGAGCTCAAAAGTGATTTTATGGTAGATTCGAAGAATTGCCATAACGGCGACTGCTCTGGAAGAATGTCATGCATTCCCCGGATACTCTGGATTTTTTTACCCATATAGTGTTATCTATTCTTTGTACGTGTTACTGATGCATCTGCCGCGATGGTGATACTTGCAACATTTTTGCTGCTGGAAATGAGGTGATCAAATTTGACCAGGCTGTTATTGATTTCAATTCGAACCGCTGGCCCATTACCCAGAAAGACTTCAAAGGGTGCCTGCCCACTAAGCCTGATTTCTTCACCATTATTTATCAGTTGATAAAACAGGCGATCACCGTTTGCATCGACGATCTCTGCCCAGGATTCGGCAACCCCGGTTAATATCAATTCATCAAACAGCGGCGCATTCAATCCCTGCAACTGATCAACCTGTGGCTTTTCATCCTGCAGCATGGGTTCAGATGTAGAATTGTCTTCACTGCTGGCGGTATTTTCAGCCGGACTTGCCTCATCCGTATTTGAGGGCGCTACGAACTCCTGCGGAATTGTGTCATCCACAGCCGGTTCCGGCTGAGATCCGAATTCAGTTGTCTGTTGTGTATCTGCTGGCTGTTCTGTTTTGGCTGGCGGATTAAGTGCCCACCAGAGCAAGCCCGCGATCACAATAGCAATTATGCTATATACCAGCAGGGGCTGTTTATTCGACTTGACGGTTTCTGCCTCGGCAAACGGACTTTGTGTTGAAACACTTTCTGTCTGTGGTGGCATCAGGCCATTGTAGGCTTCGATAACTTCATCTGCCGGCACATTGAGAATCTTCGCATAGCTGCGAATATACCCCACCACAAAAGCAGACGATGGCAAACGCTGCATGTCCGCATTTTCTATGGCATCGATAATATCCGTAGCCAGCAATAACTGACTGGCTACCTGCTCTACAGACAGGCCGGCCTGTTGACGCGCCTGGCGCAGTGGTCTGGCAAAGTCCGGATCATAGATGACACTTGCTTCGGTGTCCTCCTGGTTTACGGAAGAATCATGTGCTTCTGTCATTGGTAAGATAACTCCATCGCTTTAGCTGCTTCTGGCGATTCCGGAAACTCTTCGATCAGGGTTCTGGATAACTTATGCACGAAGTCTTTATCACCCAGCGCATGTTCTACCTGTATCTGTAACCAGAGTGTTGCGGCGCCTGGTCTGGCAACCGCGTGATAGCGTTGCATATAGGCACGCGCCATCAGGTATTTGTTAGCACGCAGTCCCAGCTCGCCCATTGCCAGCAGGGCGCTGGCCAGATTGGGGTCGACCTTAAGTGCTGACCTGAGATGCCGTTCTGCCAGAGCAAAATTCGGTTTTTCTGCCTGTAACAGACAGTAGCCCAGATTGGCATGAGCTGTTTCCGGTGTGGCATAAAACTGATTACGCAATGCCATATTAAATTCTTCATAGGCTTGCTCAAGTTTGCCGCTATTGCAAAGAAACGTACCGTAGTTGTTATGCAGTTCCGGGTTTCCTGGATCCAGGTCGATGGCTTTTGCGTAATACTCTTCGGCGCCCTCAATATCACCAATCATACTTTTTAACACAGCCATGGTGGTATAAGCGGGAACATACTTACGGTCGTGCTCTATCGCTTTTAACAGCTTCTTCTCCGCCACTTCAAGATCGCCTCGGCGTATATAACCCGATGCCAGCTGCACGTTAATCACCGCAGACTCCTTGGTTTGACGTTCCTTCTCAGTGGGCTTGCTATTACTGCCGCCGCCACAGGCTGTTACCAGTACAAGTAATAATGTCAGTATTCCGTGTCTTATAATCATTACGAGCTCATTCCAAGTCTGGGTTTAATAAATCTGCTTTCACGGCGGCTCTTATCTTCAACCTTGCCCACCAGTTGCCCACAGGCGGCATCTATATCCTCACCGCGGGTCTTGCGTATAACGGTGGTCATGCCGGCCTGCATTAATACGTCCTGAAAACGGCGTACCGCATTGTTTGATGAGGTGCTATAGCCAGAGTTCGGAAATGGATTAAACGGTATCAGGTTAACCAGTACTGAAATACCATCCAGCAGGCTGATCAGCTCTTCCGCATCCTGTCTGGCGTCATTCACACCGGCAAGCATCACATATTCAATGGTGAGCCGTGAACGAGGTGAGCGTTTTGCCATAAAACGCTTACAGGCACTGATCAGTTCCTGCAGTTTGTATTTTTTATTAATGGGTACCAGATCATCCCGCAGTTCATCACGGGTAGCATGTAATGATATGGCCAGCTGCACATCATGTCGCTCGGCGAGTCGATCCATTGCAGGTACAACCCCGGCGGTGCTTACGGTTACGCGGCGTTTACTTAAGCCATAGGCAAAGTCATCCAGCATAACGTCAATGGCTTTCATTACATTGTCGAAGTTCAGTAAAGGCTCGCCCATGCCCATCAGTACGACATTGGTAATTTTACGGCCCGGCTTTTTTTCTTCCTGCAGTGAATGTGCAGCCAGCCAGACCTGGGAAATAATTTCTGCCACACTCAGGTTACGGCTAAACCCCTGGCGCGCAGTAGAACAGAAGCTGCAGTCCAGCGCGCAGCCAACCTGTGAGGAAATACACAGTGTGCCGCGATCATCTTCCGGTATAAAGACGGTTTCGATGCGATTGCCATCAGGCAACGCCAGCAGCCATTTACGGGTGCCGTCTTTTGATAGTTGATCGACTTCAACACTCAGCCCCTGAATACAGGCTTTTTCTTTTAGCCGGGCACGCAGTTGCTTGCTCAGGTTGGTCATCTGATCAAAATCAGTGACGTTCAGCTGATGTATCCATTTGATAAGCTGAGAAGCACGAAAGGCCTTCTCGCCAAGCTCGGCGAAGAAGGCCTCCATGTCCTGCCGGTTTAATCCCAGCAGGTTTGTTTTCTCAATATGAGGAAAATTAACGGGTGCGGTCACAAAGTTCCTCAGCACTAAAGAAGTAATCAATCTCTACTTTAGCAGTTTCCGGTGCATCTGAACCGTGTACAGCATTCTCATCAATCGATGAAGCAAATTTGCCACGAATGGTGTCAGGCGCCGCTTCTTCAGGGTTGGTCGCACCCATCACTTCACGGTTTTTCGCAATCGCGTTATCACCTTCCAGCACCTGTACCATCACGGGGCCTGAAATCATGAATTCAACCAGATCATTAAAGAACGGACGTTCCTTGTGCACGGCATAGAAGCCTTCTGCCTGCTCACGCGTCAGGTGCAGCATTTTCGCGGCAACAATGCGCAGACCCGCGTTTTCAAACATGCTGTAAATTTCGCCAATCACGTTCTTAGCTACGGCGTCAGGTTTGATAATAGAAATAGTGCGTTCTAGAGACATTACAAAACAATCCAAAATATGGTTAAAAATAAGAGGGAGATTATAAACTATTCAGTCAGTGAAGTTGCCGAATAGTCGGGTTTTTTATGATAAATTGCTGATTTTTCAGCCGTCTATACAAAAATCGGGCTGCCAGAGCAGCCCGATGGGACGATTTCGACGGCAGACAGGGAAACGGCCTAGTCTTTCTCGTCAATCCAGGTCATCTGGATCGCCTCGAGAATTTTTTCGTTTGAGGCTTCCGGGTCACCTTCGAACTCATCCAGATCACAAACCCACTGATGCAAATCGGTGAAACGCACATATTGAGGGTCCACATCAGGATGTGTCTCATCCAGTGACAGGGCAATATCCAGGGTATCGCTCCAGTTCAGGCTCATAATCAGTTCCTCAGCTAATTTGTACCCGGCTCGTGCAGAAAACGAGCCACAGGTGTTAATTCAGGCGTCACTCGGCAAAGCCAGGCATGCCTGTCAGTGATTTTCAGACACCATATTAATGGTGTATTTGGGCAACTCAACCACCAGATCTTCCTTATCAACCACCGCCTGGCAGCTCAGACGGGAATCCGGATCCAGCCCCCAGGCCTTGTCCAGCATATCGTCTTCATCATCCGAATTTTCATTCAATGACTCACCACCTTCTCGGACATAGACATGGCAGGTGGTACAGGCACAGGATTTCTCGCAGGCATGCTCTATTTCAATGTCATGGCGCAGTGCAGCATCACAAATCGTCTCACCTGGCTCGGCCTCAATAACGGCACCTTCCGGGCAAAGTGTCTCGTGGGGTAAAAATATTATCTGCGGCATTGCTCGCTCTCTGTAAAAATGTTTAATGGTAATTAACAACTGTTTAACTAGTCGTTATTAAATTCTTCAACCTTGTGACCGGCCATGGTCTGCTGCACGCTGGCGTTCATGCGCCGTGCTACATAGCTGGCACTTACCTTCTCCAGCTGCTTCATTGCGTCCTTCAGCTGCTGAGTATCGGTTGCCTGATGACGCATGCGCTGTAACTCATTACGCGAGGTCATAATCTCGGCTTTCTCATCTTCGCTCAGCATGCTGTCACCGTCATAGGCGATGGCGGAATCAATCGCTTCCAGCACTCGATCAGCTTCAACCTGCTGTTCGCGCAGACTGCGGGCGTCCTTGTCATCACCGGCAAATTCCAGTGAGGCTTTTAACATGGCTTCAATTTCCGCATCCTGTAAGCCATAGGAGGGTTTAACCTCGACACTGGCTTCCACAGCGGAGGTTTCTTCACGTGCCGACACACTCAACAGGCCATCGGCATCCACCTGGAAGGTGACACGAATACGCGCTGCCCCGGCAACATGGGGCGGAAACCCGCGCAGCTCGAATCGCGCCAGCGAACGGCAGTCATCAACCAGTTCACGCTCGCCCTGCACGATATGAATCGACATCGCGGTCTGACCATCCTTGTAGGTGGTAAAATCCTGCGCCCGCGAAACCGGAATCGGCGTGTTGCGATGGATAATCTTTTCCGCCAGGCCGCCCATGGTTTCCAGGCCCAGTGACAATGGCAGTACATCCATTAACAGCAGATTGCCGTCCGGGTCATTCCCCGCCAGTGCATTGGCCTGAATCGCGGCACCAATCGCCACCACCCGATCCGGATCAATATCGACCTTCGGTGTGGCTTCAAAAAACTCACCCACCAGCTCACGCACTCGCAGCGCGCGGGTTGAGCCACCCACCATCACCACGTCCATCACCTGATCTTTATCGATATCTGCATCGCGCAGGGCGCGGCGACAGGACATCAGGGTTTTTTTAATCAGCGGATCAACCAGCTGGTTAAACTGCTCGCGACTCAGGCTACCACGCCAGGCCTCGCCATTTTCAAACTCGATACGAATTTCCGACTCAGCCTGTTCACTGAGATTTTCCTTGGCCGCACGGGCTTTCTGCATAATCTGTCGCAGCGTTTTGTCCGACAGCTCATTGGCATCAACACCGGCCTGTTCCAGCATCCACTCTGCAATCGCATGGTCAAAGTCATCACCACCCAGCGCACTGTCGCCGCCGGTAGACAGAACTTCAAACACACCCTGGCGCAGCTGCATAATTGAAATATCAAAGGTACCACCGCCCAGGTCATACACCGCGACTATGCCTTCCGCGCCGCTGTCCAGGCCATAGGCAACCGCTGCAGCAGTGGGTTCGTTTAACAGGCGCAACACATTGATCCCAGCCAGAGTCGCTGCATCCTTGGTGGCCTGACGCTGCGCATCATCAAAATAGGCCGGTACGGTAATCACTGCCCCATACAGTTCATCACCCAGGGTCTGTTCACCACGGCTTTTCAATGTTTTGAGAATTTCCGCGGAGACTTCAACCGCACTCTTGTCGCCTGCGGCGGTTTTAATGCGCGGCACTGACGACTCGGTTTCGGCAAAGCTATAGGGCAATTTATCACCCAGACGTTTCAGGTCACTGATACCACGTCCCATCAGACGCTTCACCGACGATATAGTGTTCGCTGTATCATCCAGCTGATTGTCCCGTGCCTGTTGTCCAACACGAATCGCATCGGCGCTGTATTGCACAATTGAGGGTAATATGTGTTCGCCATTGTTGTCCGGCAAGGTATCCGCCTTGCCGCTACGCACCGTGGCCACCAGTGAATTGGTGGTGCCCAGATCTATACCGATTGCAAAACGGTGCTCATGGGGTTTGGTGGATTGACCGGGTTCTGATATCTGTAATAAAGCCATTATAAAATTTCATCTTCAAGCTGTTCGGTGAGCTCGCTTACTTCGCGCTGAGCTTTATTAATAAACTGAAGTTTGCGTACAACTTCACGCGCCTTGTCAAAGGCGTGCTGGTCATAAAACTGATCGAACTCACTGAGTAATTGAGTTGCTTTCTGTTTAAGCTGCGAGGCGATTTTATCCAGCGCATCCAGTGGATCAGCCTTATCACGCACCTCGGCAATGGCTTCACGCAACTCCATCTGCTCCATTAAAAACGCACCGTCCATGGTGGTATCGGTTTCTGCATTCATATCAATACCCTGCAGGCTGAGCATATACTGCAGCCGTGACGCGGGTTGCTTGAGGGTATTGTAAGCCTGATTGATCAGCGATGTTTTCTGCATCGCTTCACGCTTCTCGGCTTCGGAGCCAGACGCAAAACGATCCGGATGCACCTGCTGCTGCAGTGCCTGATTTTTCTGTTTCAACTGTGTCATATCCACACCCGAGGAGACATCGAGTGCAAATATTTCAAAATAGTTTTGTGAGAACAACGAATCAGACATGATCAATTAACAACGCAGCGTGTATGTGTGTGACCTGAGCAGGCAAATAAAACTTAAACCGTGAAACTTTCGCCACAACCGCAGGCGTCTTTTTCATTCGGGTTGTTGAATGCAAAACCTTCGTTCAGGCCTTCCTTAACAAAATCCATTTCTGTGCCATCGATATACACCAGACTTTTCTTGTCCACGACGATGGTCACACCATTACTTTCAAAGGTGACATCTTCATCTTCGTTTAGATCATCAACAAACTCGATCACATACGCCATACCGGAACAGCCGGTGGTTTTAACTCCCAGACGTACGCCTATACCCTTGCCACGGTTTGCGAGAAAATCATTGACGCGTCTGGCGCCCTGTTCAGTAATGGTAATACCCATACTAGCTACCTCGTTTCTTCATATAGTCATCCACTGCAGCACTGATCGCATCTTCCGCCAGTACCGAGCAGTGGATTTTCACCGGTGGCAGGGCCAGCTCTTCGGCGATGTCCATGTTCTTGATCGCTCTGGCTTCGTCCAGGG